>ERZ779851.1630-NODE-1630-length-19200-cov-4.290206_pt1 | contig 19200 bp, 16 predicted proteins | sample MGYA00511094_ERZ779851 | MGnify/ENA primary metagenome ERZ779851 (study PRJEB29588, sample SAMEA2155512) | human gut metagenome | biome: human gut; feature: human-associated habitat; material: faeces | place: Denmark | collected 2008/2010 ...
TCTTTTTTAAATGCCCTTATTTTTTCTTCTGTGATAATCATTCTCTCACCCCGGGACTATTTTATCATAGAATTCGTCCCTCAAAAAAGTCCGTATCGGGCGTGTTGCGGGTCGATGTGAGTGCATCGAAAAACCCCCGGAACGGTACCGTTCCGGGGGTTTATCAATCATACATACTGTCCATTTTTGCCTTTGCTTCGTTATAGAATACGCCGAGGACGCCGACGTAGCCGCTTTTCCACGGCTTATTTCTTCCGCAATAGTGGATAACGACCGAGTTTTCGCGCACCCAGTCAAGATTTAACTTTTTCTCAAACGGCGAATGGAGCATATAGAGCCGCTCCGTCATATTATAGCGGAACGTATCCAGCGGAATGATGCGGCTTCCGTAGAGACTACTTATAATGTCCTGATCGGGCAAAACGAGAAACTTTTTTCTACGCTCAATGAAGTCAAACACCTCCGACGTGTCCTGCTCCTCGCGCAGTTTTTCAAGATTCATCAGCATGACCCCGGAATTAATATAGGGGCTCTCCTCATCCATATCCAGCCGAAGCTCGTTCACCTTGTGCATCACGGTGCTTTCCGTGTGCGACGCGGCGGCAAAATAGGAATCGCCCATATCAAGCGAATAGAGCTTTTTAAGCGACCCGTTCACTATTATGTCGGGATCTAAATAAAGCACCCTGTCAAGGCCCTTCGGCAGATACTTTGCCGCAAAAATTCTATAGTATATCTCCTTCGGGTAGCGTGACGTTGTGGGCGCGGAGTCGAGCATTTTCTCGTCCGCCCGAATCATATTGATTCTGCCGCTATCTCCCAATATACGCCTTGTTTTATCAAGTGCCGACTCATTCATATTCGTGTGAAGCAAATAAATTTGGAAAAACTCGCCCTTATTTGACTCCTTCAACGACGACAGCATTACATTAAGGTACGGCACATAGTTTTCGTCCAGCGTGACTAAAATGTTCAATTTTCTCCCTCCTTAAAAATATAAGAGAGTCAAAAAGGCTCTCTTATAAAGCTTATTTATCCGCGTTGAGCTTTGCTCTGTGATCCGCTTTTGCGCGCTGATCGGCCGTGAGCAGTCTCTTTCTTAATCTCAGACTTTCGGGTGTGACCTCCAAAAGCTCGTCCGCCGTAATGAACTCGAGGCACTGTTCAAGGCTCATATCCTTAGGCGGAGTGAGCTTTAACGCGTCGTCCGATCCGGAGGCACGGGTGTTGGTAATGTGCTTTTTCTTGCACACATTGACAACAACATCGTCCACACGGCAGTTCTCGCCGACGATCATACCCTCATAAACCTTATCGCCGGGCTTGATGAAGAGCGTTCCTCTGTCCTGTGCATTAAAGAGGCCGTATGTTACCGCCTCGCCTGTTTCAAATGCAATGAGCGATCCTCTCGAACGTTCCGGAATATCGCCCTTATAAGGCTCATAGTCCTTAAGCATGGAGTTGATGACCGCCGTGCCCTTTGTTGCCGTCAAAAGCTCGGTTCTGTAGCCTATGAGTCCTCTTGACGGAATGTTGAATTCAAGCCTCGTATATCCGCCGGCTATCGGCACCATATTGGTAAGCTCCGCTTTTCTCTTCGCCGAGCTTTCCATAACCGCGCCCGTGTACTCGTCCGGCACGTCGATGAAAAGATCCTCGATAGGCTCTAATTTCTCGTCGTTTTCGCCGGTCTTGAAAATAACCTGCGGGCGTGAAACCTGGAACTCATAGCCCTGGCGGCGCATATTCTCGATGAGAACCGAAAGATGCAGCTCTCCTCTTCCCGATACGACAAACGAATCCGCGCTGTCGGTGTCCTCCACTCTTAAGCTTATGTTGCTTTCAAGCTCTTTATACAGTCTTTCACGAAGATGCCTCGATGTTACAAAGCTTCCCTCGCGACCCGCAAACGGGCTGTTATTGATTGAAAATGTCATCGACATGACGGGCTGATCGATCTCGACAAACGGAAGCGGCTCAACCTTCGCCGGGTCGCACAGCGTTTCGCCGATCTCAATATCCGTTATTCCGGAAAGGCACACGACCTCGCCGGCGCCGGCAGATTCCGCCGAGCTTCTTTTAAGCCCCTCATAGGTATAGACAGCGGCGATCTTGCCCTGTCTGGTCTTCCCGTCGCGCGCCGAGACAGTTACATTGCTTCCCGTCTTTATAGTTCCGCGCTCGATAGTGCCGACCGCGATCCTTCCGGTATATCCGTCAAAATCGATATTGGAAACAAGCATCTGAAAAGGCTCCGACGCGTCACCCTTAGGTGCCGGAACGTGCTTTAATATGAGGTCGAACAAGGGCTTCATATCGCCGCTTGTCGCCTCCGCGTCCATGCTCGCCCAACCGTCACGCCCGGAGGCATAGATGACCGGCGAGTCAAGCTGTTCGTCCGTCGCGTCAAGGTCCATAAAGAGCTCTAACACCTCGTCAACGACCTCGTAAGGTCTCGCGTTCGGCCTGTCGACCTTATTTACGACAATTATCGGCACGAGGTTCAATGCAAGCGCCTTTTTAAGTACGAACCTCGTCTGCGGCATACAGCCCTCAAACGCGTCAACCAGCAAAAGAACGCCGTCGACCATCTCGAGCGCACGCTCAACCTCGCCCCCGAAATCGGCATGGCCGGGAGTATCGACTATATTTATCTTGACATCATTATAATAAAGCGAGGTGTTTTTAGCAAGGATCGTGATTCCTCTTTCTCTTTCAAGGTCTCCGGAGTCCATAACGCGCTCCTGAACCTGTTCGTTCTGCCTGAACGTTCCGCTCTGCTTTAACATCGCGTCGACAAGCGTCGTCTTCCCGTGATCGACGTGTGCTATTATCGCCACGTTTCTTATATTTTCGGTATTCATCGTATCTCTTCTTTCTCGAAAAAAACTTAACTTATTTATTTTACAATAAATGCTCTTTTTTGTCAAGCAAAAAGCAGTGTTATGTATGGGATTGTTGCATTTCGGCAATATATAATGACCATATGTCTTAAAAATTCACAAACATCCCAAAAAATTAACACAAACGGTTGATTGGACAGGTATTATATTGTATAATTATATATCTCACTTTAAGAAATGATTGTTTTTAAGTATGGTGAGAGGAATGCTGAACAAAACGGTGTCGGCAATTTTGGCATGAATTATAATGACAGCCACAGTATTTGCTGCGACCGCAAACGCATCAAACGGAGGCTCTTCGTCAAGAGACAGCGGAGAATGCGGAGCACAAACTTCAAGCGTATATTGGTCGATAAACCCTGAAAAATGTGAGCTGACTATAAGCGGCAGCGGTATTGACAACGCTTGGTAAGTGGATCTCAGCGCCAACGCTTTTGTTTCAGGTGGCAGAACATATGTGCCGTTAAGATTCGTCGCAGAATCTTTGGGAGCTGATGTTGCATGGGACGGTAGAACAAATATAATAACAATACAAAAATAGGGGCCGCGAATCAACGCAATCCCCCAAAAAGTCAGGTTTTTATAGCGTAGCGGTTTTATAACCGCTACGCTATATTTATGCGGCTATTATAATTAAGACTCCGCTTTAGTGGATTTTCCCAAAACGCGCCACGCCTTAAGCTGTTTGATATAGAGTATGAGGCCGACCGCTCCGGCCGTCGTCTCCGCTATCGGGAACGCAAGCCATGTGTATGAGAGCCCGATCTTTGAAAAAAGATAAAACGAGGGCACGAGCACAAAGATCTGCCTTGTCAGCATTAACAAAAGGCATGTCATTCCCCTTCCTATCGCCTGGAAAAACACCGGAAGCATCAGCGAAAAAACCGCCGATATAAAACTCAGTCCGATAATCGGGAACGCCGTTTTTCCGATTACTATGACCTCGTCCGACTTTGAGAACACTCTCATAACAGTCTCCGGGAAGAACACGAAAAGGACGATTCCTATCACCATAAATACAAGCGAAACGAAAAGCGATGTGCGCATTATATTCCGGCACCTGTCATAGCTTTTCCGTGCAAAGTTATAGCTTATCACCGGCACGATACATGTCTGCAGACCGATCAGCGGAATAAAAAAGAAATTCTGTGACTTGTAGTAAAGCCCGAGCACGGTGACAGCCGAGTCCGAAAACGTCGCCAGAATCGTGTTCAGGATAAAAATATACACTGTGAAAAGCATTTCCATTGCGATTGAAGAATATCCGTATACGTATATCTTTTTTATGTAGTGCAGCATCGTTTTCACTTCCGGCACGCGGAAAAACGCACCCGGAAATGTGACGACTGCCGACACCGCCTGGCCGATAACCGTCGCGTATGCCGCGCCGGCGATCCCCATTTCGGGAAACGGCCCGAGCCCGAATATCAAAACCGGATCAAGCACAACATTTGTCAGCGCGCCGGCAACCTGTGCCGCCATCGGCCGGCGCATATTTCCGCGCGCCTGGTGTATCTTTGACCAGCTTGCCTCAAAAAACGTGCCGACAGAGCCGACGCACACGATGTTTCCGTATATCACGGCCTGCTCGATTGCACCCGCTCCCGTGGCGGAGGTCATAACATACGGCCTCATCAAAAGAAACGATAAAACAGTAAAAACGGCCCATGACAAAAAGGCAAGAACATTGGCCGTTCCTGCCGCTCCCTCCGCCTTATCTTTTTCGCCCAGCGCGTCCTTCCTCGCCATATAAATATTGACACCGACGCCCGTGCCGACCGAGAGCGCGATGATTATTATCTGCATCGGATAAACGACCGTGACAGCGGTCAGCGCATCGTCGGAATAACGGCCGACAAAGAAGCTGTCCACAATATTATAAAGCGCCATAATGAGCTGTGCAAGCATCACCGGAGGCGCTATTTTTATTAATATTTTACCGATGCTTTCCGTTCCGAAAAAGCTGTTGTCCGTCATAAGTCTTCTCCTATCGGCGAAGAAAAAAGCATTTTCGAAAAAGCCTCTTCCTTCTTGCTTTCAAGGCTGTTTAAAAACATCACTTTTCCTTTTTCTCCGTCTGTCTTTAAAATGCCTTGCTCATTAAGGCGGCGGCGCGTCTCTCTGGCCGTGCCCTCGCCCCCGTCGAATATCTTAACTTCCGGCCCTATAACCCTTCTTATCGTCTTTCTCACAAAAGGATAGTGTGTGCACCCCAAAACAACAGAATCTATTTTTCCGAGCCCGGAAAAAAGCGACGCGATATATTCCTCAAGCTCGCGCCCCTCAAATATGCCCCTTTCGACATATCCTGCCAAAAGGTCGCATGCGATGGGGATTATTCTCGCCCTGTCTTCATAATGCTTCATCAGGACATTAAACTTTGCCTCATGTACCGTTATAGGCGTTGCCATAACGGCGACGGCCGAGTGTTCCTTATAGAGCACCGCCGGCTTTAATGCCGGCTCCACCCCGATAACGGGCATACAGTAAATGCGCCTTAAGTCCTCTATTGCCACGCTTGTCGCAGTGTTGCACGCAACGACGAGCGCCTTAACGCCCATTGAGGCTAAGTAATCGGCGTTTTTTAAGACAAGCGCCTTAACTTCGTCCGGCTCACGGCTTCCGTAGGGCGCATTTTTGCTGTCTCCGAAATATATGTAATTTTCGCACGGCATCAGGGCGTAAAGCTCCTTTAACACGCTTATTCCGCCGACGCCCGAATCGAACACCGCCACGGGTCTTTTATCACTCATAAAACTCACTCGTTTTCCTCAGATGATATTTCATATGCCAGCGTCATCAAGCTGTCGCTTAAGTGAACGTTTTCGACCGGCAGATGGCTCGTGATCTCGACATGCGAGAAGTTCCAAAGGCCCTTTATGCCGAGAGCCTCAAGCTTTTTCGCGACCTCGCTCGTTCCGTCCCTCGGGATCGCGAGCGCCGCAATATCCGGCTTGTTCTTTTCGCAGAACTCCTCAAGCTTATCCATTCCGGTGACCTTGAGCTTTCCCGCGTTTTTGCCGACCGTTTCGGGATTATTGTCGAAAATTCCGATAAAGCGGAAGCCGCGCTTTGAAAATCCCGGATAGTTCAAAAGTGCATGTCCTAAATTTCCGGCACCGATTATGATGACCTTATAGCACTTATCAAGCCCTAATATCTTACTGATCTCGTCTCTGAGTATCTCCACATTATAGCCATAGCCTTGCTGGCCGAAGCCGCCGAAGCAATTTAAATCCTGTCTGACCTGAGACGCGGTGAAGCCGAGCTTTTTGCTCAAAACCTGGCTTGAAACGCGCTCGATCCCCATATCCTTAAGATCGGTAAGATACCTGTAGTATCTGGGCAATCTTCTTATAACAACCAAAGGAACATTCTTTTCCACTTTTAATCCTCCTCATCGTATGCGGCGAACCGTTCGCCTGTCTTTTCGATCACGGCCGAGCCGCCCGTTGCCTCGGTCAGCCGTTTTTTCATCAGCTCTTCTTTTTCTTCGGTGACGCACAGAAAGAAGCTGATGTCCGACAAAAACTCCGTGTTTTCGGCGCAAAGCTCCATTTTTTTAAGCTCATACTCAATTTTACCGAAAAAGTGATATGCGCAGCTTATTTTATAGACGGACGAGTAGACCATCTTAACGCATCCCGACGCATCGATAGCGTCCGACGCGGCGCGCGAATATGCGCGCACAAGACCGCCTCCGCCCAATAGTATTCCGCCGAAATACCTTGTCACGACAATAGCCGTATCGGTAAGCCCTCTTTTTCTCACAACGTCGAGCACCGGCATTCCGGCCGTGCCCGAGGGCTCCCCGTCGTCCGAAAACCTTGTGATGTTGTTCTCTCTCACCTGATAGGCATAGACATTATGCCGCGCGTCCGGGTGCTTTTTCTTGATGGCCGTCACGAAGGCGATCGCCTCCTCCTCGGTCCTCACCGGCGAAACATAGCCTATAAAGCGCGACTTTTTTTCCGTGAATTCGGCAGAAGACGCCTTTTTCACCGTTTTATAAAAGTTCATAGCGCTTGTACCTTTCATATGTCACGCTGTCAAGCATCGCCTCGACCAAAGTTCCCTCGCCGGTATATTCGACGCTTTTGACAAGCTCGTTATCATGGATAGCCGAAAGAACCGCCCCGTCGCTGTAGGGTATCAAAAGCCTGACGCTTCGTTTCTTTCCGGGCAGAACCTCTTCGATCTCTTTAATAAGGTCATCCATTCCCTCTCCGCTTTTTGCCGATATGCTGACAAAATGCGAAAAGCCGTGCTTTCCGGGGTGAATGTCATTCGCGATGTCGATCTTATTAAACACGCCGATAACAGGCTTATCGCCGCAGCCCAATTCCTCCAAAAGCTTTCTCACGACCGTGATGTGGTTTTCCATCTCCGGGCTTGACGAATCTATGACATGAATTAAAATATCCGCCTGAATGGCCTCTTCAAGGGTCGACTTGAACGCTTCGATAAACTGGTGCGGGAGCCTCCTTATGAACCCGACCGTGTCTATCACCCTCACCTCGCGCGAGTCGGAAAGCGTGAGCGCGCGGCTCGTTAAGTCCAGCGTTTCAAAAAGCCTGTTTCTCGCCGTCACTTCAGAGCCGGTAAGCGCATTTATAAGCGTCGACTTCCCGGCATTGGTGTAGCCGACGATAGCCGCGGTCATAATCCCGTCCTTCTTCCTTCTGCGGCGTGAAAAGTCCCTGCGTTTTTCGATCTCAGAAAGCTCTTCTTTAAGGGCGGACACGCGCCTCATTATGTGACGGCGGTCGGTCTCAAGCTTCGTTTCTCCCGGGCCTCTCGTTCCGATTCCGCCGCCCTGGCGCGAAAGCTGATTTCCCATGCCCGATAGCCTGGGAAGCATATATTTCATCTGTGCGAGCGCGACCTGTATCTTGCCCTCCGCACTTTTCGCTCTCTGCGCGAAAATATCAAGTATCAATGTGTTTCTGTCAATTACCGTGATGCCGCCGAGCGTCTCTTCGATGTTTCTTATCTGCGCGCCGGTCAGCTCATCGTCAACGACAACCATAGACGCGTCAAGCGTTTCGCACGCGTTTTTAAGCTCGGTAAGCTTGCCCTCGCCGAAATATGTTCCCGTTTCTATCACATGGCGGTTTTGCACCATCTCGCCGACGACGATTCCGCCCGCGGTCTCGACAAGCTCGTTTAACTCGCGCATCGACTCCTCGGTCGTATCGGACAGGCTGTTAAGCGCATCGGTATGAACACCGGCGATGACGACTTTTTCCGCCTCTTTTATCGTTTCCTCCATAAATGCCTCCGTTTTCAAGGTCTTACTTTAGTTATATATTTTTCATAACTTTTTATGCAATCATAATCTTACAGCTTAGTATACCACATATTCTTCTTTTCGTCAAATATTAGATTTCCCGGGAAATAAAAAAGCTCCGCTCTCCCGAAGCGGGAAAGCGGAGATAATATTTTTTTTATTACTTTTCTGCGGTGCACTTTTTGATGATCAAAAGCGTTAACACCATGAGTACGATGCTCAAAGGAAGCATGATGACCGCGCTCTGTACGAATCCTGCAACGATGTAGCAAACGAACGATACCGCCGCAACGGTGATAGCGTAAGGAAGCTGTGTCGTAACATGATTTATGTGGTTTGACTGGCTTCCGGCCGACGCCATAATGGTCGTGTCGGATATAGGCGAGCAGTGATCGCCGCAGACAGCACCTGCCATGCAGGCAGAGATCGCTATAACACAGATCGTGTTGTCAAGCGCGTTGTTTCCGAAAATTGCAAGAACGATGGGAATAAGAATTCCGAATGTGCCCCACGATGTTCCGGTCGCGAATGCGAGGCCGCATGCGATTAAGAATACGATCGCCGGAAGCATCACTATCGCCGCACCGGCATAATGTCTAACGAACTCGGCGATAACGATCTTTGCGCCAAGGCTGTCCGTCATCGTCTTAAGAGTCCATGCGCAGCCTAAAATCATGATAGCCGGTACCATCGCCTTGAAGCCCTCGGGAAGCGACTCCATGCACTCTTTGAAGCTTAACACTTTTCTTAACATAAAGTATATAACGCTGAATATGAGGCCGGCAAACGCGCCGCAGACAAGGCCGACAGAAGCGTCCGCCTCGGAGAATGCGACGATGAAATCCTTATATCCGTCAGCGCCGGCAGTGAAGAATCCGCCCGAATAAATGAGCCCCAATATACATGCAACGATGAGCACTGCAACCGGTGCGACAAGATCCCACACGATTCCCTTTTTGCCTTCACCGGCATTTTCAAGCGCCTTGAAAGCCTCTGCATCGTCTGAAGAGAAAAGGTCGCCCGCTTCGGCATTTTTCTCGTGCTTTTTCATCGGTCCGTAATCAAATTTTCCGACAGCAAGAGTCATCATCATAGCGATGGTCAAAAATGCATAGAAATTATAAGGAATTGCCTGAATGAATAGCGAGAAGCCGTTCTGTCCCTCCGGAACGAAGCCGGCAACAGCCGCAGCCCAGGAAGAGATCGGAGCGATTATACAAATGGGTGCCGCGGTCGCATCGATAACATAGGCAAGCTTTGCGCGTGAGATTTTGAACTTATCTGTTACGGGGCGCATTACGGAGCCGACCGTTAAGCAGTTAAAGTAGTCGTCAACAAAGATGAGCACTCCGAGAGCAACCGTCGCCAGCTGTGCGCCGACCTTTGATTTGATGTGCTTTGACGCCCATCTTCCGAATGCGGCAGAACCACCCGCCTTATTCATCAGCGCAACGATCGCGCCCAAAACGATCAGGAAAAATATGATTCCGATGTTATATGAGTCCGCGACCGAGGCAATGAAACCGCCGGCAAAAAGGTGGTCGATTGTGCCGGAGAAACTGCCGCCGGCATAAAGAGCCGCACCTGTCACTATTCCGATAAAGAGCGAGGAGTAAACCTCTTTCGTGATGAGTGCAAGAGCGATCGCGATCACGGGAGGCAAAAGCGCGAACCATGTCGCATAAAAGCTTATGTCCTCTCTCGCGCCTGTGAGCGCCCTGTCAAGGTTTTCGTCGAAGTTTTCGTCCTTGTCGACGTTTTCGGAATAATTGTCGATATATTCCCACGCGTCAAACTCTTCATCTTCATTTTCCGCCGCAATGCTTGCAACAAAGGAAAGCGCCAGCGAGAAGATGAGCATAAGACAAAGAAGAAGCTTCACATTCTTTGTGTTTTTCATTATGTATCCCCCTTAAATATTTTAAAATAAAATAAGCCGCGGCCGCAAAAAAGCCACAGCATGAAAATGATAGCCCTCCGCCTTTTTGCGACAGTACAACGCATATTCTGCGCTGTCCCAACCTCATGATACGAAGCAGGTATCCGAGGTTTCGGCGAAATCCCCTTTCATTTTCCGCATTCTGCCCAAATTCACCAGAAAAATACTTTTGTCATCCGCGCCTCTATCTCTTATTTTCCTCTATTCTACCACATATATCATATTTCGTCAAGCTTTTTAAATGAATTATTTTTTGTCGAATCAGGTCAAATACGGCTTGCAAAAAGCTACATATTATGCTATACTTTTTAAAAAGGAGTGTTACATATGAAAAAAAGCCCCGTAAAAACAGTTTTTAAGTCGATTTTTTTAACGCTCGGGATTCTTTCCGTGCTCTACAGCTTTTTAAATCCGGCGGTCTATTATTTAGGTGCGCGGACAGAGGCAGTCACCGACAGTATCGACTACACGCCGACTGATAATGATCTTTGCGATTACAGCGTGGATTTTCACTATTTCGTTGCCGGCGTTCAGTATGACGGATCGGTGAATTTCACCTCCCCGTTTGACGAAATGATGGACTATGACACTCACATGGTAAGATACATTCCTTTCGTTCCGTCCTACGGTATAATCGACTTGGGCTATGAAATTCCTCTTGCCAATTATATTTTCTTAGGCTGCGGCGTTCTTTTCATCATTATAGGCATACTTATAAGGCAGAAAAAATCCGAAAAGAAAGCTCCTTTGCCCGAAAAGAAATCATTCATCTGCCCGGCATGCAAAAAAGAGATCGATTCTGACAGCATCTATTGCTCGCACTGCGGCCGTAAAATTATAATGTAGGAGAAAAAATATGTATAACATCAAAGACTACGGAGCGGCCGAAGGCTCGCTCGCAACAAAGGCGATCCAGAGCGCCGTTGACGCGGCATATGAAAACGGCGGCGGAGCGGTCTTCATTCCGGAGGGTGAATTCATTTGCGGCACGGTTGTTTTAAGAGACAACATACACATCGTTTTTGAAAACGGCGCCGTCCTTTTGGGAAGCGACAATATGGACGATTTTTTGCCGCGTGAGGAAAACCCGGCAAACGATGTCTATCAGGACAAAAGCCACAGCTATTTTCAGCACTCTCTTTTCTATGCCGACGGCTGTAAAAACATTTCTTTTTCCGGCCTCGGAAAGATCGATATGCGCTCCGTCTGGGAGCCTGACGGCTCATGGCAGCGCGCGGTCAAGATCTTCGCGCTCAAAAATTGCACCGACGTCGTGATAAAAGACCTTGTTCTTCGCAACGCGACGGACCTTGCAGTCTATTTTGCCGGCTGTGAGAATGTAACTGTTACCGGCCTTAACATTTTCACTCATATTGACGGCATCAGCCCCGACTCGTGCAAAAATGTCGTGATCTCCGACTGTATCATAAATTCGGGAGACGACGGAATAGTGCCCAAAAGCTCATTCACGCTCGGCAGATTTGCCGCGATGGAGAATCTCACGATCTCAAACTGCATAATTTCTTCAAGATGCAACGCGATAAAATTCGGAACGGAATCCAACACGGCGTTTTTAAACGTTTCGATCACCGGGTGCACGATATATAACACAAGGTTCTCGGGCATCACCCTTCAGGCGGTCGATGGTGCAACCGTCAACGGTTTTTCCGTTTCCGGAATCACGATGAAAAACGTCGGCAACCCGATAATGCTTATGGTGCTTGACAGATCACGGGCTCCCGAAGGCACTCCGATCGGTGAGATCAAGAACGTCTCGCTTTCCGGAATCACCGTGACAGGGCCGTATGAGCCGTGGGAGGCGCCCACATGGAACTATAAGTCCCATATGGAGGACGATAAGGTTCAGTGCCCCGTCCCCGCTCCCGTCATCATCGCCGGCCAACCGGACAGTGTTATAAAAAACGTCTCGATGTCGGACATCATATTTTCAATGCCCGGCGGCGGAACGAAGGAAGACCGCGATATAAAGCTTCCCGAGGTTCGCGACGGATATCCCGAGTCAATAAGGTTCGGATATAAGACTCCGTGCTTCGGTATGATCGCAAAGGATGTTGACAATTTAAGGCTCTACAACGTCGATTTTTCAACCGAAAAAGAGGACGCGCGCGACGAAGCGGTGTTCGTTAATGTCACACGCTATAAAAGGATATGAAAAAATAACGGCTGTCAGCCGTTATTTTTATTTAATTATATCTTCTGCACGGGCGATAATCCCGTAATCGGCATATTTGAAGATCGGAGCGTCCTTATCCGGGTTCACGGCAATGATGCTTCCTGCACTCTCAACGGCACACATATGCTGAACCGCGCCCGAAATGCCGACCGCTATGTATATCTTTGGCGACGCGGTCTTTCCCGTGAGGCCGATCTGCTCCTCGTAAGGCGCCGCCTCCATATCGACCACCGCGCGCGACGCGCCGACCCCTGCGCCGATCTTTTTTGCAAAAGCGCGCAATTTTTCGCTCACCGGCTCAGCTCCCCGCCCGATCGATAACAAAATGTCCGCACTGTCAGACTCTGTCCTCACTGTCGCCATCTGCGGCCTCGTTTTGCACTCGATCTTCGCCGTCACATCTCCGCCGAGCGCCGGGCGATACATATAAAGCTTCTTTCCGTCCGTCTCAAGCGCCGTGCAGTCCGCGCAAAGCCCGGTCTCAAGGATCGCCGCGGCGATCGGCGCGTCGCGCCGCGAGGCCAAATCCGCATTCCAGAGTATCACCTCCGGGTGCTCTTTTTTTGCCCTTTCGGCAATCACACAAGGGTCTTTTTCATCGATATAGACGACCTTTTCGGCAATTGCCTCCGCCTGCTTTTTAACCTCTTTCCCGACAGCCCAGATCTCTTTTAACTTCTTTTCCGAAGGAACGATGTTTAATTTCACCCGCTCCTTTGAAGAAAGTTTTTTGATCAGGCCTGAAAGCTCCTCCGGCTCTATGAATCTGCACTTTCTTTCGCTCTCTTCTCTGTAAAAGGTCTTTATTACCTTTGTCGGCGAGCCCGAAAGTCCGCATCTTTTTACATCGGCCGAAATGCCGGCCGCATCAAGCACCGTGACGGTGCCGACCTTTGATCGAAAGCTCGGAAACCTTAGTTCAAACATTCTTTCGACCGTTACCAAAACGGGCGTTTTTTTCTGTTCGTCGCCGAGCCTCGTTCTGCAAATGACAGTGCCGTTTTCCTCTTTAATGTCAAGCGCATAAGCTATGAGCGGAATGCCGAGCTTAGATGAAATGCACGGACCTACCTGTGCGGTGTCCGAATCCGTCGACTGCCGGCCGCAAAGGATAATGTCGTAATTTTCTTTTTTCAGCGCTTTTGACAAAATATATCCCGTTGCGAGCGTGTCACTCCCGGCGAAGCGCTGATCGGAAATAAGCACCGCGCTGACGCCGAGCCTCGTAAGCTCCGAAAGCTTTCCCTTTGCCGATTCGGGCGCCATGGAATAGACCGTCACATCGCGCGACAGCCTAAGCGCCGCCTCAACGGCCGACGCGTCAAACGGGCTTATCTCGCCCTTGACTATCTTAACGCAAACAGCAATTTTCATCATTTTCACCCGTGATATATCGGCGCAAGTGCGTCATGCACCTTTTTATAGCGTTTGAACTGTTCTTTATAGATCGCATTGTTTTTCATGTCCGGCTCTGTTACAAAAACTTCTTCGTTGCAGCGCGCGACAGCCTCGCACGGATCCGAAAAGAAGCCTGCCGCAACTCCTGCCAGCATCGCGCTCCCGAACGATGAATCGGAATATTTCTTCCCGATGAGCGTGATGCCCAGCATATCCGCCGTTATTGAGCGCCAGAGCGGGCTTTTTCCGCCGCCGCCTATGATAACGGCCGTCTCATCGTGCGGAATGCCGATCTCGCCGAGCGCGTTCATACAGTCGGCTATCGACATGGAAACGCCCTCCAAAAGTGCCCTTGTGAAATGCGCCTTAGTGTGATTTGCGCGAACGCCGATGAAGCTTGCCGATAAAAGCGGATCGGCATACGGCGTCAGCTCCCCGTTAAGATATGGGTGAAACATCAGCCCTTCCGCGCCCGGCGCGATTTTTTCAGCGCCCGAGTCAAGCGACTTATAGTCGCCGCCGAACGTGTCCCGATACCATCTGTAGGACGCGGCGCACGACTTTGTCGCCGTTCCGGGATACCACAGCCCGTCAACAATATGCGAGTAGTTTATAAGGTTCTTATCGGGATATGACCTGTCCGTGACGACGCAGATCCTCCCGGCCGTCGCAAGCTTTATCGTCATGTTGCCCTTTTTAACGGCACCGGAGGCGAAGACCTCCATAACGGTGTCCGTCGTTCCGCAGATGACTAAAGTCTCTTCGGAAAGCCCGGTGTCTTTCGCCGCTTCTTTTGTGACCTTGCCGACAACGTCGTGAGGACTCACCACCTCGGGCAGAATCGATTTATCGATCCCCGCGGCCGCGCAAAGCTTATCGGACCACTTTTTTTCGTTTAAGTCAAAGAGCATACTGCCCTCCGCCTCGATGTAATCGGTCACATAGTCACCGGTGAGGCAGTGGCGCACATAGTCCTTCGCGAAAAATATTTTTCTGATCCTCGAAAAAATTTCCGGCTCGTTGTTTTTAATCCAGAGAAGCTGCGGAAGCGTCCATATCGTGTCAACATTATGAAGCGCGATCCTCCTTATCTCATCGCCGAGCGTTTCTTTAAGGTGATCGACCTCTTTTTTGCTCCTCGTGTCCGTCCAGTAAATAGAGGGCATAAGCACGTTAAAGTCATCGTCCATCACGACGGCCGTGTGCGTCGCCGCGTCAAGCGCTATCACCTTTATGTCGCCGGACGAAACGCCGGAGCTTTTTATAACCGCGCGGATGTTTTCCTTCGCCGCATTATACCAATCGTCCGGGTTCTGCTGAACATAGCCCGGCGCCGGATAATATGTGGGATATTCATATGTCGCCTCCGCGACTATTTCCCCGTTTTCGGAAAGCAGCGTCGCCTTGGACGCGCCGCCGCCGAAATCTATACCGAGAACATATCTCATAAAAATCCTCTTTTCTTCCTAAAAAGCCCGGAATTGCTCCGGGCTTTTTATTATTCTCCGAAGGTGATATAGTGCGTAATCTCCTTCGTTTTTCCTTTTTCCAATGCAATTATTGCATCTTTCTCTTCGATATTTCCGGTTGAATCAACACTGTCGGGAACTCCGCTCCACGGCTCGATGCAGATATATCCGCCGTCCGGGAACGACCAGATGACAAGATTTTTCTGCCCCGGGAAGCGAACGGTCACGACCGTGTTACCGTTTTTGTGGCGGAGCGTGACAGACTCTGACGAAAGGTCTCTGAAAATGAGCGAATCTCTTTTTTTGAGCATCTCTCCGTTGACCGAAAGATACTTTGTCTTCTCTGCCAAAAGCTCGCGCTCTCCGCTCAAAAGCGAGCCGCTTAACAAATAGTTAAAAAGTGTTTCTTCCTTTTCAAACTCCAAAACATAGTCCTCTGTCTTTCCGGGGCAGGCATAACCTTCATGCGAGCCGGCGGAAAAATACATCGTCTTATCGTCTTTGTTTTCAACCTTATATGTTACCGAAAGCGTGTTGCCGGATAAACTGAAAACGGCCGAAAAACCATATGAAAACGGATAGCTCTCCTTATATTCGTCAAGACCCTTTGCGCGAAAGGCCGCACTGCTCTTACTCAAGCTCTCGGGCTCATAGTCCAAAAAGCGTGCAAAACCGTGCTTGCCAAGCTCATAGCTTTTGCCGGACAGAGTGTAGCGTCCGTCCTTTAATGCGCCGCAGATCGGAAAGACGATCGGTGCGTGATAGCCCCAGACGGACTTATCGCCGCTCCACATATATTCTCTTCCCTCTTTGTCCGTAACGCTTATGATCTCCGCTCCGAAGTTTTTGATCCTGACTTTAAGGCATTCGTTTTCGATTACGGTTATTTCGTCAGCCATTTATGATCCTCCTCTGTGGTCATGAAAAATCCTCTGTTTTCGCCGGCCATTATCCAAAGATAATAGTTGTTATATCCGGGTGCCGCACAGCAGGGGTGATACCCTCTCGGGATCTCGACGAAATCGCCGCCGCGAACGGTGTAGGTCTCGTCAATATCGCCCTCTTTTGTGTATACCTTCTGGATTCCGAAGCCCTGGGGCTTGTCATACTCGTAATAGTAAACTTCCTCCAAAACGCCCTCTGTCGGCATATTGTCGTCGTCGTGCTTGTGAGGAGGATAGCTTGCCCACTGGCCGCCCTCAACATATGCTTCGCCGATATAGATGAGGTTTGCCTTTACTCTCTCGTCCAAGATAAAGTGCGCCTGTCTTCTCCAGCCGGGCTTGCCCATATCCTTGATTATAACGTCCTCGGGCTTAACCAAAACAGGCTCAAAATCCTTCTCGGCAGGCGACTTGCAGACAGCGATCGTCACATCTCCGACACCGGTAACCGTGAACTTTCTGTTTCTCGGAACATAAAGGCAGGTTGCCGCGCCGTCAAAAGCGTTCTTTCTTTTTCCGATCTCGTTAAACTCAAATCCGTCGCCCTTGACCGTGCACTTTCCGCCGATTATCAAAAGGCCGTACTCTTTGTCCTTTTCTGAATATGTCTTCGTTCCCCCGTCGGGAAGCTTTAACATATCGACCTCGATCATATTAAGCGATGAGTTTTCCTTTGTGATGACCGCGGCCTTGCCGTACTCATTTTTCCAGGTCTTCTTCAAATTCATTATAACCCAACTCCTTCAAAAATTCAATAACTTTTTTATACTCGGGAACTGCGCTTCTCGCGCCGAGCTTTGTGCACTTTAATGCGGATACCGCGCTTGAAAAGATACAGCACTTATACATATCAAAGCCTTTAGCATAGGCAAAGGCAAACGCTCCGTGAAAAACATCGCCCGCGCCGTTGGAATCAACGACTTCGGCAGGGAGCGCCGGATATGCTATGATCTCTTTCCCGGAGAACATAATGCCGCCCTTTTTGCCCTGTGTGATGACAACAACATCAGGGTGATATGCCTCATAAAGCGCTTTTGCCGCTTCTTCGGCCGTTTCTTTTTTTGTAAAACCGAGCGCAAACTCCTCGGACGGGATCAAAATGTCCGCATACTTTATTAAATTCTCCACGCCATCGTATAATCCTCCGGCATCATAAAGAACTTTTGCGCCCGACTCATGCGCTTTTTTCGCGCCCTCGATGGCCGCATCCATCTCGTTGCCGTCAACCATTAAGATGCCGGCCTTTTCGATCTCGCCTTTTTGTTCGTCGCTCAATTTAAGTGCCGGAATATCTCCCTTATAAAACACGCAGGTTCTCGTTTTCTCTTTCTCACTTAAGAAAATGCACGAGGAAAACGACGAATATCCCGAAACGACCTTGACTTTTGAGGTGTCAACGCCGTATTTTTCCATATCGGCCTTTAAGAATATTCCCGGCGCGTCGGTCGTCAAAACTCCGACGTACGACACATCGGCGCCTAACTTGCTTGCCGCAACAAGGCCCGTTGCGGTCGGTCCTCCGCCGGACGAAACGGCGCTTTTCGCGCGCTTTTTCGTGTCCTCATCGGGATATGAGTCAACGGTATAGAGCGTGTCGTAAACATTGGCGCCTATGCCTGTTATCCTCATCATGCCTTATTTTCAGCTCCTAACAGTCTGATTTTAGACTTTGCAAATTCGCTGACATTTTTGATCGCATCCTTCATAAAGAGGTCGATGGCGATCTTCTCTCTCGAAGTCTCAAAGACCTTGTCAAGGAACGAATAGCAAAGATCCGTACCGAAGTTGATCTTTCTGATGCCGGCTTTTACGGCCGCCTTTATCTGATCGTCCGGCACACCGCTTCCGCCGTGCAATACAAGCGGAATACCCGTAAGCTCTTTTATCTTCGCGATCCTCTCAATGTCAAGCTTGGGAGCTTTTTTATATCTTCCGTGAGCCGTGCCGACTAAGATCGCAAGCGCACTGACGCCCGTCGCTTCAACATATGCCTTTGCCTCGTCGGGATCGGTGAACGCCGCCATCGATTCGTCGTTGACAGAACCGATGTGTCCGAGCTCGCCCTCGACCGGAACGCCGACATGAGCGCAAAGCTCAGTAACGCGCGCGGTATTGCTCTTGTTTTCCTCAAACGGAAGGCTTGATGCGTCGATCATAATGCCGGTCGCGCCGTATGTGAGCGCTCTTACGACCTCATGCTCCGATGCGCCGTGATCCAAGTGGAAGCAAACCGGAACCTTCGCCTTCTTTGCCGCCGCTAAAACTACCGGCGCAAGGAAATATGCCTCTTCGTTTGTGAAAAGTCTTGAATAAGACTGTAATATTACCGGTGCGTTGAGCTCCTCGGCCGCGTTGATAACGCCCATTACTGTCTCCATATTGTAAACATTGAACGCCGGGATCGCGAAGTTGCCCTTCTCCGCGATGGCAAGTATCTCTTTAAGATTTACAAGCATTTTATAACTGCCTCCTCGAGTGTCATAATTTCAATTCCCTTTTCTTTAAGCGCCGCTAAAGCAAGATATTCCGCAGGTGATGCCGTGACAAGCTTCTTTGTGCCGACATGGAGCGCGTCCGCCATTCTTCTCTCGGCAACAAGCTTCATAACGTCGGGCATATATGCCTTCATTACGGGGTGGCCGGCGATCATCGTGTCGCGGCCGCTCATGAGCATTTCGCCCGTCTTTCCGAGTGCGGAAAGGATGTTTCTTGCCGGCTTCGTCTCCTCAAGGTCACGCGCAAGATGAGCGGGATCCTGGAACACAAATTCGTCCTTCGTCTTCTTGATCTTAAGCTTTTTATCTGTAATAAGCTCGTTTACAAATGCCGTGAATGTCACGGGCTTTGCCGAAAGCGCGATGTTCCATTCCTTATACTCGCGCATGAACACCTTTGCGTCCGCCGGGTCATATGCCACGACCTTTTTAGCGCCGGTGCTCTTTATAGCCGCCGCGGCGTTCTCCATTGCCTCTCTCGTTTCTGCCGCCGCGCCCAAAAGGAAGTCATAGGAATATCCCGAGTCGGGCTCATTTTTCATAACGGTGAAGTTAACGCCGGCTTTTT
>ERZ779851.1632-NODE-1632-length-19189-cov-9.272342_pt1 | contig 19189 bp, 17 predicted proteins | sample MGYA00511094_ERZ779851 | MGnify/ENA primary metagenome ERZ779851 (study PRJEB29588, sample SAMEA2155512) | human gut metagenome | biome: human gut; feature: human-associated habitat; material: faeces | place: Denmark | collected 2008/2010 ...
CTTAAAATCTCCCGGTAGCAATACCGTACCGGTTCGAGTCCGGTCACCGGCACCATCCGGTAAACTATATATCGCGGAGTAGAGCAGTTGGTAGCTCGTCGGGCTCATAACCCGGAGGTCGGAGGTTCAAGTCCTCCCTCCGCAACCATCTTGAGTGGATGTAACTGATTTCAGTTGCATCCGCTTTTTTATTACCCTGTACGGAACCGGTCACGCCTGCTCCGTTTCTTCCTCAAAAAAATCTTCAAAAAGACCTTATGACATTTTTCGCGGTCAGAATTACTAAGCACAGCGGGCTGGACGGCGACTATCGCATGCTGTTGCGGGGAAGTTCTCTTTATGCTATACTATACACAGCAAGGATGCGTGCGGTGATATATGCAGAGAGAAAGCGAGGGCGTTACCCCTTGAAAGGAAACACGAAACATCTGTCGGCTGTGATCTTTGTTTTCACGGTGATCGCCATAGCCTATGCCTGCCGGATGATGGCAAAATTTGACATCGGCGGTCCTGTCATGAACCATATCCGGACGGCGCTCTATCTGCTGCTTTTCGCCCTGTGGGGCTTTTCACTCGATCGGCGCATTATCCAGCGGCAGACGCTGCACTGCCTGCATCTGACGGCGGCGCTGATGCTGCTGTGGCTCATACTGCGGACGCTGAAATACAGCGTTGTCACCGATTTGACGGCGGGGCGGTACATATGGTATCTCTACTATCTGCCGATGCTGTTCCTCCCGCTGCTGTGGGTGTATATCGCCCTGTCCATGGGAAAGTCAGAGGATTACCGCCTGAGCCGTGGAATCGGTATGCTGTCGATCATCCCTGCGGCACTGTTTCTGCTGGTGATCACCAACGACCTGCATCAGCAGGTATTCGCCTTCAAAAGCGGCGTCCCCGGATTGCCGGTTTCCGGCACATATTCCTACCGCCCGCTGTATTTTATCTGTCTTGGCTGGATGGTGGTCTGTATGGCTTTTTCCCTTGTCTGCCTGTTCCGAAAGAGCCGTATCCCAAGCGGTGAAGGAAAGCGGATAATGCCGTTTGTGCTGGGCTGTGCGATGCTCCTGTACGGTATTCTCTATCTGTCGGGTATCCCGGCTGTTCGGTGGTGGTTCGGCGATATGAACGTGATGTTCTGCCTGCTGTATGCCGCCATCTATGAAAGCTGCATCCGCTGCCGTATGATACCGTCCAACACGGGATATGTGGAACTGTTTGAAGCCACAACGCTGGCGGCTTGTATTGCGGATCGCAGCGGACGGATCGTCCTGCGCTCCCGTGCCGCAGATGAGAACATGACCTGCCCGCAGGAGGGGCAGCGGATCGTTCGGCCCGATGGCATGCGCATTTCCTCGGCGCCCATCAGCGGCGGCTACGCCGTTTGGCAGGACAATGTACGCCAACTGGCGGAGCTGCGCACCCGGCTGAATGTGAACAAGGAGGAAATGGAGCGCAACAAGAAGAAGCTGAAGGACGCCTATCTTGTGCAGAAAAGTCTGCATGAGCTGACCGAAAAGAACCGCATATACAACGAACTGGAGGCAAAGCACAGCAGGCAGACAGCCCAGATGCGGCAGATGCTTGCCCGATGTGAGAGATCCGGACCCGCCGAGAGGCGAAGCCTGCTGAAGAAGGTGCTGCTGCTGGGCACCTACATCAAGCGCAGCGCCAATCTGTACTTTCTCAGCAGTGAGTACCAGTGGCTGCCGCAGCAGGAGCTGCGGCTGACAGTTGACGAAGCCGTGCGAACCTTGACCGCCTGCGGCACGGAGTGCGGCGTGATCTATCGCACAACAGGACCGATGCGCACCTCTGAGGTCGTGCGTCTGTTTGATCTGCTGAAAATCGTCGCGGAGACCACGGTAGACAATCTGCGCTCACTGTTTATCTCCGTTTCCGACAGCGCGATGGATCTGTCGGTGGAGTGCGCCGCCGATTTGTCGGTGGTCGCCTCACCGGAGGTGACGGTGCGGCGGGAGGACGGCTTGTGGCTGATCCGCACAGGAATAAGGGGGCGTGAGGATGCATAAGCTGAGACGCTTCGGGTTTAACGCCATTAAGGAGAGCTTTGACCGGCTGCCCACCGCCGTATGCTTTTTTGACCGGTCGGGCGGCATCGTGCTGTGCAACCGGCAGATGTATCGGCTGAGCCAGTATCTGCTGAACAGCGATCTGCAGTATCTGGAGGAGCTTCAAAAGGCACTGGCCTCTCCGCCAAAGGGCATAATGCACCTTGCCAGCCCGGAGGATACCTACCGCTTTCCGGACGGGCTGGTATGGAAATTTGAGAGGGCAGCTGTGACCGACCGATATGGGGAAACGTACATGCAGCTGACCGCCGCAGATGTTACGGCACTGCACCGGGCACTGGAGCAGCTGGCCGAGGATAACCGAAGGCTAGAACAGGACGCGGAAAAACTACGTCGTCTCTCGGAAAACGTTGCGGCGGTGGCCCGGGAGCGGGAGCAGCTTGCCGCCAAATCCGCCATGCACGACAGTCTTGCCGCCTGTATCACCGTCACGAAGCAGTATCTGGCCGGAGACCTTGGCGGCATCGACGCAGACATTGTGCTGCGGGAGTGGAAAAAAAGCATCGTCTTTCAGGAGGCGGATCTTTTGGCGGCAAGGGAAAAGCTGTATGAAAGCGCGGACAGCAGCGGCGTGACCGTCAGAATAAGAGGCGCAGAGCCGGCCAACGGCGCGGCGGATCTGATGTATGCCGCCATGCAGGTCTGCCTGAACAACGCCATACAGTACGCGCAGGCAACCGAACTGATGGCCAACATCTGGGAGGACGGCGACAGATATACCGTTCTGATCCGCAATAACGGAAGGCCGCCGGAAAAGACCATCACAGAGGGCGGCGGGCTGTCCAATCTGCGCCGCAGGATCGAAAGGATCGGCGGAACCATGACGGTGCAGAGTCTGCCGGAGTTCGCGCTGGTGATAGGAATACCAAATCGTGGGAATTTGGAGGAGGGGAACGAATGGCTGTCAGAGACATATTGATCGTTGAGGATCAGGCCCTTGCCAGAATGTATCTGTGCGCCTGCGTGGAAAAATGCGCGGATTGCCGGGTGGCGGGCACGCTGACTCGTGCCGACGCGGCGCTTCACCGGTGTGGCGACGGGCATATTGACCTGATCCTGATGGACATCTGCACCGAAAACGACTCGGACGGCTTGACCGCCGCCGAGGTGATCAAGAAGATCTATCCCCATATCAAGATCGTGATGGTGACCTCCATGCTGGAGGGGCGCTTTCTGGAACGGGCAAGACGGATCGGGGCCGACAGCTTCTGGTACAAGGACTCCCCCTCCGGCGATCTTGTGGGCGTTATCGAGGGCACCTTGTCCGGCAAGTGCTTCTGGCCGGACGACGCGCCGTCGGTGCGGCTTGGGAATGTCATGTCCTGCGACTTATCCGACCAGGAACTGGAGACGCTGCGCCTGCTCTGCGAGGGACAGACCTACGCGGAGATCGCCGCGGGGATGAGCGTGGCGGAATCCACAGTACGCACCTATATCAACCGGATGCTGGAAAAAACCGGCTACCCCAACCGCAACCGGCTGATGGTCGCCGCGGTCAGCAAGCGGCTGGTGGTGCCGGGAAGCCTGTTTGGCACGGCAGAAGAAAACTGAACGGGAATACGTCTATTCAAAAAATTATCCGCAATCAGCGGCTCTGTCTGTCCTCACTTTTGTGGACAGACAGGGCCGCTTTTCCGTGCTACAATAGCAACATACAATGGGATGCGGTAAGCTCATCAGATATACTGGGAAAGGAAGAGGGATGGCTCAATGCGAAAAATTGTGATCGATATGCAGAATTATCTGTTTGCGGACGCAGTGGCGACCGCTTTCAAAAACTCCGACTACGATATCGAGGTGATCCGCGCCGAGTCCCCAAGGGATACTGTGGAGCTGTGCCAGGTGTACGAGCCGTTCGCCCTCGTAATGGAGGTGACGGGGTATACGCCGTGGAAGCTCAGTGAAAGGCTGAAGCTGCGCGACCGGGTGCGGGAGCTGTGCCCCGACTGCAAGATCGCGCTGATGGTGGACTCCAACACCGAAAGGCAGACGGCAAAGGACATCCGGGACGCCAAGAAGGACGGGCTGATCGATCAGTTTTTCTACGGCTCCATGTCGGCCGAGTATCTGATGGATCAGATCTACGCCATGTGAGGGAAAACGCCCACAATGGGATGATTTCATAAGTAGCTACAGGAACCTGCCGAATCGGGCAACGACGGAAAGGAGAAAATGTTATGGCGAACAAATGCGGAATTTGCGGAGCGGACATCAACCTGATGCAGACCCAGAAGCTGGCGGACGGCAATTGCATCTGCCGAAAGAATTGTAGAAGCAGGGGCTTCAAGGTGTACGACTATGTGCATGGCAACCTGTCCGGCGTGAAGGCGCATCTGGATCAGGTGGAGCGGGGAACGAAGCTGTGGGATCACTACTTTGTGCCCCGTCTGAAGACGAAGGATAAGAACCAGAAGCTGACGCGCTTCGGCGCGCACCTGTATGTGGCGGAGGACATCGGACTGGTGGCCTTTACGCAGGTGGACTATAAGATCCTGATCTTCGGCAAGACCACGCGGGCCTGCGTGTACCGCATCGCCGATCTGCGGAACTATAAGTATGAGGAGCAGATGGTGAGAAACGGCGACAAGACGGAGAAAAAGTCCACGGTGCGGATGGTGTTCATCAACACCGCCGGCATGAACGCCTTTAACCTTGAGGTGAACAACTTCAAGGAGTACGAGAAGCTCAGCAAGTATTTCGATACGCTGTTCGGCGTGCAGAAAACGCTGGGCAACGCCGCCAACACGTGGAAGCAGCAGATGACCGCCATCAAGGACGTGGCCTCGGGTCTCAGCGCCGCCATGCGGGGCGAGGAGGGCGCCGGGGAGAAGGCGGCCGCCGCCATCAATTCGCTGGACGCGGCGGTTTACGGCGACCGCACCGAATGGATCCGCCGGGCGGACGCGGCCCTTGCCGCGTTTAACGGATAAATATTAGTTAGGAGGAAGGAACCATGAAAAAGCAGTGGCTCAGCATGATACTGGCTCTTTGTATGGTGCTGTGTCTGACGCCCACAACGGCGCATGCAGAAGAGGGTGAAAAAACGTGTACGTTGACAATCAACGTGGAGGTGGAGGGACTGCCTAAGGGCGTCAGTGCGGAAGGCGCGACCTTTACATTCCAAATCATGAAAGCCACAAGTGGAAAGCCTCCACGATACTATCCCTATGGTGATACGACGACTGTCAACGTCGGAGCAGCCGGAAAAGGAACAAGCACCGTATCGGTCGAACCCGGCAAATATATCGTGAAGCAGACCGGATGGAGTCAGCAGATCGGGGAGCATATATGGCATAAGGTCACTTTCACACCGTCCAGTAACACCAACTACGAAAGTGGCGAAAAGGAAATGACCCACGACAATAAGAGCATCACATTCACGGCACGCAACACCTATAAACCGGCGAGCGAGACAAATGTGACCACACTGCCGATCACGGTGACCGGGTATAGGGCGGGCGCAAATGTAGCAGATGCCAAGGTTACGACGCCGATAGAGACTCCTATTACTCTTAGCTCCTCCCGGTTTATGGAAAAAGACTCGGAGGGTAACTGGGTGCCCACATCCAGTGCAACCTTCCAGGCGGATACAGAATATCGGATAGAGGTCTATTTTAACAAAGTTACAGGCTGCAACTACGACGAGCTTACAAAGAATAAGGTGACCGTAAACGGAGTGGGAGCGGATGACTTTGACTCGCCGTGGAGCGGTACGCCAGCTGCGGATATGCGGGTGGTCCACGACCTTGGCCAACCGGAGGTCGTCAAGACGGTGAAGAGCATCAAAATCACCAAGAAGCCGGATAAGACCGAGTACATGGCCGGCGACAAGTTCGACCCGAAGGGCATGGTGGTCACGGCGGTTTACGACGACAACAGCGAGGCTGTCCTCCCTGTAACCGGCTATACGATCTTCTATGGTGACAAGCTTACACAGGGACAGACGGATGTGACGATCCAGTATAACGATGGCAGCGGCAGCAGCAATATCAAGACCTACCAGAAGATCACCGTGGGGCCGTATGTGGGAGACCATCAGCATACCTACGACGGCAGCACGTGGTATCAGGATGCGGAGAACCACTGGCATTGGTGCACCGACAAGGACTGCCCGGATCAGAACGGCAGCACGAAGGATCTGGCGCGCCACACCTTCGTGTGGAAGGTAGACAAGGCGGCCACCAGAACCCAGACCGGATTGAAGCACGAGGAGTGCACCGTCTGCGGCTTTAAGCGCAATAAGGATACGGTGATCCCCGTGCTGTCCGGCCACAGACCGGCCACCAAGCCGGACAGCGGCGCGGAGAACACCGTTGCATCCGCCAAGACCGGTGATGCGGGTATCGCGCTGTATGCAGGGCTGTCCCTGCTGGCGCTGAGCGGCAGCGGCTGGGCCGTTGGCAAAAAGCGCAGAGGAGAGAAGTAAATTTTACGTTCTGTGGGCGGCAGGGATCGTTTCGCCCTGCCGCCTGCAGAGACGGCGTTTGCACTTTGACGGCGCAAGCAGCCGGAATGCCGTATTCCACGGTATTTTTCACGAAAAGGTGAGGCTCGAGCATGAAAAAAAGTATCGTTTTGTGCCTGTTGGTGCTGGCGCTGCCGGATCAGGAGATTCTGGTGGACTACCGGGACTATTTCAGTGAGGAAGAACTGGCGGCGTTTATCCCCGCCTTTCGTGAGGAGGGGATGATCGGCGGACGGCAGGCGGACGCGGCTCTTGCCGCGTTTAATGGATAAGACCTTTGAGAGAGGAGGCGCGACCTAATGTATAAACGAATCATCAGTCTGCTGCTGGTGCTGGTACTGGCAGTGAGCCTGCTGCCCACCGTGGCCATGGCCTCGGTGGCGGATGGTGAGGGCACCGCCTTACCCGCGGCAGAGGAAGCCCCCGGCGGGGAGACGGAAGATCCGGAAAACCCGGAGAATCCGGAAAACCCGGAGAATCCGGAAAACCCGGAGAATCCGGAGAATCCGGAAAACCCGGAAAAACCGGAGAACCCGGAGAATACGGAAAAACCGGAGAACCCGGAGAATACGGAGAACACAGAGAACACGGAGCATCCGGAGGATGCGTTGGAGGGAGAAGCGGCAGAGGAGCAGATGATGCTGGCGATGACGGGCGGCGTCGCCGAGGTAAGTAGCTGGAGTTTGCTACGGGATGCCTTGCAGGGCGCCGGCGTTAATACCGTGAGGCTCACAAAAGATATTACGTACTCTCCCTCACTAACGAATGATCGTATCATAGTCACCGGCAATAAGCGGCTGGATCTGAACGGCCACACCGTGGATGTCAACACAATAGACTCGTTAAACTCGTTCATTATCACCATTGGAAGCGGTGGCTCGCTGACTGTTTGCGACAGCGGATCGTCAGGAAAACTGAAAGGTACGTCGTCCCTGCAGGAATACGTTCTTATCAAGGTGGAATCCGGTGGCTCCTTTATGCTGGAGGGCGGCACGGTGGAGATAACGGTTCCGCCGACGGACAGCAACCTGCGGCGGTCCGCCATCCGTGTCTGCGAGGGCGCAACCGCTGTGTTTACGGACGGCACGGTGCTGGCAAATACCAGCACATATGAAAGCACCACGAACTACCGGTACATGGCCACTGCCGTCGAGGTGCAGGCGAAAGCCCGCGTCACCATCAACGGCGGTACATTTGATCTGGTGCGGCTGGATAGCTGCCCCACCGAGGACAACTACACCCCTGAGCTGCTCATCCGCTCCGGTAGCTTCAAAAAGTCCGTCGTGATGGCGCTTACAGGAAATATAGCCTGGTCTGATCTGGATCACCTGCCTCTTGAGGTAAGGTCGGCCAACTTCCTGTATAACACCAGTACGTCACGTCAGAACCGCCTTGTCGTGGCCGGCGCTCCCAAGCAGGACGGCTACCACAGATATGAAAACTTCCGTCTGACGGATGTGCCCTCCGGCACCACCCAGGATGAGATCATCAAAAAGCTGAACAGTCTGGTGCAGTACCTCATCACCCCCAACGGCGCGGTCTGCTGCGATGCGACAGGCACTCAGCACTGGTATGTGCGGGGTAACATGAATAAGACGGCCTCTGAGAATGGCCCCGCCCGGGGCAATATGGGAAAATATTATTCTGATTACCCCTATCAGCGGGGTCTTCAGGGAAATCTTATCCTTGTGATTTCTGACGCCTATTACTTCAAGGAGGCGAAGCTGCGTTCGGGTGGAACTCAGCAGAATGTGCCGTTTGCCAACAACAATATGCTTTCTCCGACCCGAATCGACTACAGCGGCGACAGAGACTCCCTGCTGAACCTGTACTGGTATTTGGACGAGAGACTGCAGAATGACGATTATGTTATCGCCAACGGCTGCTTCCGCGAGAAGGACAGAAATGGCAATACAACCAAAACCTACGGTATTGATCTTACTTTTGAGAACGACGATAACCGCTTCCACAAAAATGGCCTTGAGTTTACGAATTGGAGCCAACTGGAGAAGGAAATCCGGCTAGTGCGAAATAAGACCGATCAGGATATTGAGAACCGGATCGAAAGCACCGTCTGGCTGCTTCACTGGCCGGGAAGGACAAAGCATACTTATACCGTTACCGAGGGTTCCTACACCAGCCATCTGTGGTATAGCGAGAATACCAGTGAAAAGACTGAATTTGAGGTTGTCGATAAGATCGAGGCCTGTATGCAGTTTCGGCAAATAAGAAGGTATAAGACCACCATCCTCGATGTAGGGTTGAGCATCGACAAGCCGCTGGTGGAGGGCGACACAAGCAGCGGAGCCTTTACCGTTTCTGACAGCAACGCCGGGTATACCATGGTGGATACCTACGGCTATTGGGATGAAGATGACTTTCCTTTGACATCAAGCAACTATTTCCCTGCCAACCTGAATTGGATGTACCATCGGTTGCTGACCCTGACCGCCAAGACGGGCTATCGCTTTGATGAGGAGGAGCTGCCGCGTGTCACGGTAACAGGTCTTAACAGGCCCTGTGATAGCATAACTGTCAAATATAAGGATGAGACAACGATTCAGGTATCTCTCGACGCCTATCCCTCCGAGGTGATTCAATACGCCTACGGCACCGTCTCCGGACTGAAGGTGGGAAATAGGGCCAGCCAAGTGAAGGTCAAGCAGGACGATACCATCAACGCCACCATCTACGGAAAATATGAGTTCACCGATGTGGAGGTTAGGCAATATAAAAGCGATGGTACGACCTTCGTGAAGACCCTTGCGTCAAGCGACATCATTGAAGACGGGTTTACCTATAAGGTCAAGCTGCTTGGCCGGGGAAAGGACGATAAGACCTTCGTGAACCTCCCGGTGGATATCCATCACTCACAGGGCGGCCGTAATTTCTACACGACGCTTCGACTGCGGATGAACAACGACGACCCCTACAGCCCGTCTGTCCAATCTGAGCCTTGTATAAAGTATAACAACAAGTACTACTTTACATCACATCCGCTCACCCCGGAGCCGAGTACGACCGTGTATAACTCCCTGCTGATCAACGTCCAACCTGTTCCTTGGGCAAACGCACGAGTCCCCTACGCACCGGAGCGACTTATGGGGCTGCCGGACGGTGTTCACCTGCAGGAGGGCGGCTTTGAATGGTATAAAAAGAATGCAGACGGCAGCGCCAGTTTGCGGCTGAAACGGGGAGTAGATAAATTCCAGCTGGGTGAGACCTATTACTGCTGGCTCCGCCTCGATGTTGACTTTGGATATGAGATCAGCAAAAATGCCAAAGTCTCTGTCAACGGCAAAGAGGCAGTCTATGTTCCTGTGGCTAGGGTCATCAAGGTCGAATTTACGACGCAGGGTGGTGTCTGGGGTGACCTAAACGGTGACAGCAAGCGTAATATCATGGATGTTCAGGCGCTGTATGCATATCTGACAGATCCCAGCCAGTCTCCCACGGCGGGTGCAAACGCCTGCGACCTGAACGATGATGGCAGCGTGGACGTGTATGATCTGCAGCTTCTGTACGAGGTGGCGACCGGCCTCGCCACGCCGCCTACCCTGTAACGGGCAAAGAGCCTTGCGGCGTGTGACCCGCGGTTACAGGCAGCGGAGGGTGCTTTCCATACGCTCCAGTAAGCTGCTTTGTCAGTGCCGGGGTGCTTTCCATACGCCCGCCGCAAGACTTTTGCAGGATGACGCGGAGGCGGCAGCCGCCGCCTCCGCAGTCCCCGGACGCAGGAAATATGTGAAGGGCGAGGACAGGAAAATGGGCTTTTCCCGCCCCCGCGAAAGGGTGAGACGCTAACATGAAAAAAAGAATCGTTTTGTGCCTGTTGGTGCTGGCGCTGTTGTCGGTGACAGGATGCACGCAGAAAAAGGACGCGGAACCGCTGACCGTAACGCTGTGGCATGTCTATGGCGGCGAGGTGGATTCTCCGCTGAACGACCTGATCAAGCGGTTTAACAGCACGGTGGGCGCGAAGCAGAACATCCGCGTGAAGGTGGAACTGGTCAGCAACAGCGGCAGCATCCATAAAAGCGTGCTGGCCGCCGCCAACGGCGACCCGGGCGCGCCGTCGCTGCCGGATATGTTCGTATCCTACCCCAAGACGGTGCTGGCGCTGCCGGATCAGGAGATTCTGGTGGACTATCGGGACTATTTCAGTGAGGAGGAGCTGGCAGCGTTTATCCCCGCCTTTCGTGAGGAGGGAATGATCGGCGGACGGCAGGCGATCCTGCCCCTTGCCAAATCCACGGAGGTGCTGTTTGTCAACCGGACGCTATTCGACCGGTGGGCAGCCCAGTCCGGCGCCAGCTATGACGATCTTGCGACATGGGAGGGCGTTTACGCGCTGGCAGAGCAATACGCCGCGGATACCGGCAAATGCTTCTTTGTCCACGATTACCACTTCAACTACTTTCAGGTGGGCGTGGAATCGCTGGGCGAGGACTTTTTCCGGGATGACGGCGTCAGGTTCGGCCCCGGGTTCGAGCGGGCCTGGGAGCCGTATGCCCGGGCGGGGCTGACGGGCGGCCTGTGGCTGCACGACGGGTATGCCACGGAGCCGCTTCGCACCGGAGATGTGGTGGTATCTGTGGCATCCTCGGCCAGCGTGCTCTACTATTCCGACACGGTGACGTATCCCGACAACACCTCGGAAAAGGTGACGATCACCTCCATGCCGTGCCCGGTGTTTGAAGGGGGCGAGAAGCTGGTGATGCAGCGCGGTGTGGGAATGTGCACCGTGAAGTCCACCCCGGAACGGGAGCAGGCGTGCATTACGTTCCTGAAATGGCTGACCGAGCCGACATGCAACGTGGAATTCGTGACCAGCCTGGGCTATATGCCGGTGACGCAGGAGGCATTTGAGAACTATCTGCCCGGCGCCGTGGAAAAACTGAGCGACCCGATGTATGTGTCGCTGTACGAGACATATCTGCAAACGCAGGAGGCATATACCTTCTACTACCCGCCCCAGATGGAGAATTATCTGGATCTGGAGACACGATTTGAAAAGCTGGCGCGGCTGAAGCTGACGGCGGGCCGGACACAGTATCTGGAGGGCGGCAACACGCCGGACGCCCTGATCTGGGAGACGTTGGACAGCTTTAAGCTGGACTACGGCACATGAAAGAGGAAAGCACATGCGATCAATTCGGAATGCGATTCACAATCCATATGCAGCCAGCCACAGTATGGGTGCACGGCTGCTGCTGTATTGGTTCACAATGGCGCTGCTGCTGGTGGCGGCCATCCTGTCGATCCTGATGGCTACGGGCGTGCTGTCCCATCCTGCGCGGCAGCTGGCCAGCGCCCTGGACATTCAGCAGAGAAATACATATGCAGCCTTGGATGCGCAGATGGATGAGCTGACGGCGCATGGCGTGGCCATGTCGGAAAAGCTGGGCCGGGAGCTGGATGCTTTTCTCGCGGCCAAGGGCATTCCTTTTGACGCGCTCAACGACGATCCGAAAACCATCGCGGAATTGGAAAAGAGGCTGTACACGCCGCTGAGCAGCACGCTGAGCGCCGCCTCGTGCAGCGGGATCTTCTTCTGCCTGAACGTGACCGCCAACACGGCGCTGCCCAACGCGGACGCGCTCAGGGCGGGACTGTATCTGCGCTATTCCGGGCTTCAGCCCACGGTGGCGTCGGAGCAGGATGTGATCTGCTTCCGCGGCGCGGCGGAGGCGGCGCAGGGATTGCAGCTTCAGATGCATAACCGCTGGAATCCGGAACTGAATACCGCGCTGATTCCCGGCAGCAATAAGGTTGCCACCAGTCAGATTGAGCGTCTGGCAGAGGGCAGCCTGTGGACAAACCGCACAGAGCTGCTGGATACATGGGAGCATGTGATGCTGCTGTGCGTACCGATTCTGGACGGCAGCGGCACTGTGCGGGGGTTTTGCGGCATGGAGATCAGCGACCTCTATTTCAGCCTTTCCCACGACACTGTGTCCAGCAGCTATGGCAATATGCTGACATTGCTGGCGCCGATTGACGGCGACAAGCTCAATCTGTCGGGGGCTATGCTGGGCGCTACCACCGGCTCGCGACTGACGGCCGAGGGTACGCTGCACATCAAGCCGGGGAAATACTATACCATCTATACCGATGGCAAGGAGTCCTATCTGGGGCGGCACCGGCTGCTGGATGCCGTTACCTCGGACGGCATTCCCCTTGCCGCGGTGACGCTTGTAACGGCCAACACCTTCCGCAGCTATGAGCGCGGGTCACAGTTCGCGTGGTTTTTGGGTTCGGTGCTCTTTTTGCTGGCGATGCTGGTTGCGGCAACCGTGCTGTCCCGCCGCTTTGTCAAACCGATCAATGAGAGTCTTGCGGCGATCAGGGGCGATACAACGGAGGTGGTGGCATCCGGTATTTCGGAAATTGACGAGCTGCTGACCATGATCCGAGAGCGGCCGGTGGGCGCGCTGCCGCCCGATGTGGAGGCGCGGCTGTGCGGCTTCGCGGAGAGAGCAAATACGCTGACCGGTACGGAACGCACCATCCTGCAATACTATATGGACGGTTATACCGTCAAGGATATTCCCGAGCTGGCACGCATCAGCGCCAGCACCGTAAAGACTCATAACCGCAATCTGTACCGGAAGCTGGGCGTGGATTCGTTCGATGAGCTGAAGGTATATATTGAGCTGTTTGCCAGCTGCGGCCGCAGCGGTGAGCTGCTGAACAGATCATAAAGATGATGAACAGGGTGCACAAACCGATGTGATTCGGATTGTGCACTCTGTCTACGCCTAAGGGTGATTTTGACGGATACAGGCAAAATTCACCCTTAGGGTAATAGACATTTTAAGTAAAAACTGCTAAAAAGTATATATACCTGTATATATACTTCGAACATAAGAACGGCAGAAAAGAAACGGCGATGTAGGCAAGGAGGGAACCGAAATGCGCCGCATCATTAAAGCGTCCATGGAGGACATATCTTCTATGGAGAGGTTTCAGTTTTCATTGCGCTGCGCTGTATGCGGCTCCCTCTGGGAGAGCCAGCCGGTGCGCTTTTCCAAGGCGGGAATGCAGCCGGAGAGCGAGGGAAAGCGCGTGATTTTCCAGGCGCTGTACCAGCGTGAACGGGAGGACGCCTTTGAGCGGGCCGCAACGGAGGCAATGGAGTATTTCAGCCTGTGCCCGATCTGCAAGCGGCTGGTTTGTGACCGCTGCTTCCTTTTGGGGGAGGATATCGACCTGTGTACCGACTGTGCGGCGTTTTTGCAAGAGCACGGCGAGCCGGTAGAGGGCTCGTCCGCGAAGCACGGCTGAAGCGGAGGAACTGCCTATGAAATGGAGGGCTTGGATCGGAGGTGTGCTGTTGGTCATGATGCTTTTGGGGATACTGGGCTGCGGCAAGAAGCGCGACCCGGTGATCGATGATATGGTGGACGGCCCCGGTATGATGTATACGCCGGAGGATCAGAGTCCCTTTGCGGGGTCGTGGCAGAGCCGGGACGGTACCATCGTCATGGAGGTGGAGAGCCGGGGGCAGTTTGAGGCGTCCGGCATACAGGTGTTTGTGAACGGTGAGCCGGACTTCGCATCTGACGCATGGGTGTACAAAACCGGGAATGTAAAGCTGACGCAGGAGCATAAGGATATTCTCATGACGGGCACCTTCGACAATCTGACATTCAGCCATGCGGAAAACGCCTTCCGCATCCGGTACAGCGACGGCAGCGGCCATAGATGGCTGACAAAGGACGGCGCGGCGTGCGGCGAGGAGGACGTGATCTTCTCCACGGAGTCGAAGACGCCGCTATCTAAGGAGTGGAACTGCCCCAACTGTGAGACAAGGAACGAGGGTAAATTCTGTACCAACTGCGGTATCCGGCAGCCCTTCTGCTGCAAAAGCTGCGGCCGGCAGCCGACAAATGAGAAGATTCCTGTTTACTGTCCGGAATGCGGCAGCCGTCTCAAGTGAGACGTACCGATATGCGAAAAGGCACCCATGAAAAACGATCAGGAATGATGATTGGAGGGTGATGCCTATGAAATGGCGGCTTTGGATAGGAGGTGTATTGCTGTTGGCGGTGCTTTGGGGAACGATGGGCTGCGGTGAAACACGGGAACAGGGCGGCGACCATATGGTGGACGGCCCCGATATGGTATATACACTGGAGGATCAGTCCCCCTTCGCGGGAACATGGCAGAACGCCGACGAAAGTATTGTTCTGGAGATTGAGGGCATCGGGCAGTTTGAAGCGTCCCGCATGAATCTGACGGTCGATGGAGTGGTAAAGCTTACGTCTGATATGTGGGTGTACAAGACCGGTTATGTAAAGCTGACGGAGGGATACAATGACGTCTTGCTGCCGGAGCCCTTTCAGCTTCTGGAATTCTTTCATTCGCTGGACGCCTTTTGCCTGTACACCACCGAAGGAGAGACCTTTATGCTGGCAAGGCCCGGCGTGGAGCCCCAGAGAATCCTCTCCTTCAGGCACTGAAAAACATGTATGAGGAAAGCCCTCAGAATATCGCTAAGTAGCACTGTCCCTCCTGCGGACAGGAGAATCTGAGAAATTTTGCACCGAATGCGGTCATCGCCTCAAGTGAGACGTGCCAATATAGAGAAAGATAACACAGAAATACCGAAAAACAGGAGGAAAAAATGATGAAAAGAGCGAGAAAACTTGCGGCGCTGCTTCTGGCGTTGGTGATGGCACTGACGCTGGCGGCCTGCGGCGGCAAGGGCGGCAGCAAGACAAACCCCGCTGTGGGCAAGTACATGGGCGAGGCTGTTTTGTCCTTTGACGAGTGGATACCCATGGACGATGTTTACGATCTGGGCGAGAACTACCTTGAGCTGAGAGAGGACGGTACGGGCTGCTTCATGCTGGACGGTGACCCGACGGAGATCGAGTGGAAGCTGGGTAAGGATGGCGCCCTGACGCTGGACAGAGACGGAGAGACCTGCAACTGTACGCTGAAGGACGGCTTGATCATGGTGAATGACTACTTCGGTTTTGACTTGAAGCTGACGTTCCGTAAGAGCGAGGGCAGCGGTACCGGCGGCACCAATGCCGGCAATACCGACAGCACGGGACTGACCATTGACGACTTTGCCGAGGTGTACGGCGGTGACTGGCACGGCATGGCGGGTCTTACGGACGCCACCGGCGACTTTGAGGAACTGAACGATACCGCCCACGAGATTCTGGCGCGTCTGGTCTTTGACGGCAACGGCGGCTGCCAGGTCTGGCTGGCCATGTATCTGGAGGGCGAGAACGACTTCAATTTCGCCAACACCTATGTCCGCGTGGTGCCCGATGACGATACCGGTCTGGATCTGCGGGGTGAGTTCATGGGCGGCGAGATGCAGGAGGGTATCCTGTCCGTGGACGAGACCGGCGCCCTGTATGTCAGCTGCGAGGTGGATTCCGACCTGGTGGACGGTTCTATCAGCCTGCTGGCGAACCTGCGCCATCTGGACGACGAGAACTGGACGGACGAGGATTACATTCCCATGCCCGAAAGCGCGGTGGAGTACTATCGTGGCAAGACCTTTATGGAGATCGCCAATACCTATCAGATCGACACCAGTCTGATCCCCGATGACGGCAGCGGCGATACCGTCTCTGTTCCCCCGGCTGGCGGCAGCGACAACGGCGGCCTGCCGGAGAACTATCCCTTTGAACGGACTACCACCAACTGTCAGGGTGAGTACGGCAAGTCTAATCCCGATGCCACCGGCCGGGCGGATCTGCCCACCATGCAGAAGGTGCGTCAGGAGCTGTGGGATATGAGCTCCTCCAAGTCCTCGAAATTGACCTATGACGACATCAAGGCCATGCTGGGCGGCGAGGATGGCATTCCCCATACCGGCATGGATGAGAGGAGCTGGAACAGTGAAAAGCACGCCTACGGCTGGTTCAACGGCGAGGGTGACTACTATGTGCTGTACTTCGTGGTGCGTGACGGCAACGAGTATTACACGGCCGCTACCTTCTCCAGCAGCGTGAGAGGCGACAGCTGACGAACGGTACGGAAATCAGAGAAAGGAAGGCAGAGATATGCAAGTAACGTTGAACGCGCTGCCCGCTTCGCTGGCAGAATTCCGGAACCTGTCCCTGAAAACCCCGGATGAGGTGGTGGCGGGCTTCCTGTGTGCATTGAACCTATATGTAAAAAATCCCAACGAGGGTGTGGAGGCCATGAATATCCTGCGGGGGCCACGGCCTATGACGCCCTATGACAGCCAGTTCCTGCGGGATCGTCTGCGGGGCAAGGAGTATCTGCCGCTGGCGTACTTCGCCGGGGCTACCCCCCAGAACAGCTACGTTCCCACGCAGCCCTATGTGCTGAACGTACTTCCAGATCCCCGTCCGCAGGACATTGAACCGGGCTATCTGCGGGTATTTATCGCCACGCCCGGCGCGGACTCCCCCCGGCCTATCAAGCTGCGGCAAAAGCCCTCCACCGGCGAATGGTTCCTGTGGGAGTATTCCAGTCCTCTCAGCGGCATCCGTATTCCGGTCGCCCAGGATCCCTGGGCTTAAAGCCATGAAGCGGCGATGGATCGCGCTGGCGCTGCTTCTGGCGCTGGCGCTGGGCCTGACGGCCTGTCAGGTGGAGTTCGTCCCCTACGGTAAGCAGGAGAACAACGGCGGCGACACCACCGTTACGGACGTACCGCCCCTGAATGGCGGCGACACCGATCCGGTGGACGGCGTTGACCCGGTGGGGAATGTGGACCCCGATGACGACGATGATTACTGGGGCGACATAGGCTTGGGCAGCTTCTCCTACTCCCATCCCGATGCTGTTTACGCGGGCAATCGGGAGTATCTGGATGGGACATGGGTCGGAACTTCGGTCGAGACGGCGGACGGGAGGATACCGCTGGAGACGGCGGGCGAGTCCTTGACGCTGACGTTCATGAGCGCCGATGGCGTGACCGACTTTATGGGCGAGGGCGTATGGAGCATGGGATGCCAGTACGACGCCACCTACTCCAACGGCGAACGTGAAACGTTGAACGAGCTGCATGTGAAGTTCCTCGGCGGCCCCATGTATCACGACTGCGGCAATCAGGAGTGGTTCGCAGCGCTGGGCGGCGGCCCGAAGGGTGTTGAGTTCAACGTGACCGTGATCGACGACAACTATCTGGAGCTGCGCCGCTTCGGAAAGGGCCCGCATCAGATGTGGATCGTCTACTGCGAGCGGTCGGACGGCCTGTGGTGGAACGGCCAGTGGTTGAACAAGGATTAACAAATCATTCATAGATAGAAATTATTACAAAGAAAAGGAGATTACATAACTATGGGACTGATTAAAGCAGCATTGGGCAGCGTTGGCGGCGTGATGGCCGACCAGTGGAAGGAATACTTTTATTGCGAGGCACTGCCTGAGAACGTCATGGCTGTTAAGGGCCAGAAGCGCACCTCCGGCCGCAGCAGCAACACCAAGGGCAGCGACAATATCATCTCCAACGGCAGCGTCATCGCCGTGGCCGACGGCCAGTGCATGATGATCGTGGATCAGGGCCGCATCGTGGAGGTCTGCGCCGTGCCCGGCGAGTTTACCTACGATATGTCCACCGAACCCTCTCTGTTTACCGGTGAGTTTAAGGAGAGCGTCCGTGCTGTCATCGACAGCATGACCACCCGCTTCACCTTCGGTGGTGAGGCTCCCAAGGATCAGCGTGTCTATTACTTCAACACCAAGGAATTGATCGGAAACAAGTATGGCACTGCCAATCCCGTGCCCTTCCGCGTGGTGGATCAGCGGGCCGGTATCGACATTGATGTGGGCATCCGCTGCTTCGGCGAGTACAGCTATCACATCTGCAATCCCGCCCTGTTCTACACCAATGTGTGCGGCAACGTGGCGGAGGCATATACCCGCGACAAGCTGGACAGCCAGCTGAAAACCGAGCTGCTGACGGCGCTGCAGCCCGCCTTCGCCAAGATCGGCGAAAACGGCATCCGCTACTCCCAGCTGCCCGGCCACACCATGGAGCTGGCCGACGCCCTGAATGAGGTCCTCAGCAAGAAGTGGCGCGACCTGCGGGGTATCGAGATCGTTTCCTTCGGCGTATCCAGTGTGACGGCGGATGAGGAAGACGAGAAGATGCTCAAGGAGCGTTACGCCTCGTACGACAGCGGTGAGGGCAAGGCTTTCGAGAAGGGAGAGCTTACGCTCGAGCAGGTTGCCGAGTATGCACGCCACCATGAGCCCGCACAGCACAGCGGCAAGCAGGAGCTCTATGAGGCGATGATCAACATGTACATCTAATCTTGTCTCGGTTCCGCCGTCGGTGCAGATGCCGTCGGCGGAATTTTTCGTTTATGCGGATTGCGTGGCGCGCCGTACCATTGTGGTGCGGTATTGTAATGCTGCCGATCCCCGACCTGAAACTGTAACCTCAATTTGCAAATATGACTTCAACCCAATCAAACGGAAGCCGGGCGTATCTCTTTTCGATCGTGCTGGTGGCGGTTATCGGAGGTCTGTTGTTCGGTTACGATACGGCTGTCGTGTCGGGTGCCGAGCAGGCTCTCGATGAGTTCTTCCGCACGGCGAAAGACTTTACCTACACGGCGTGGATGCACGGTTTCACGGCCTCCAGCGCCCTGATAGGCTGCGTCATCGGCGGTGCCATATCGGGCGT
>ERZ779851.1645-NODE-1645-length-19094-cov-2.621671_pt1 | contig 19094 bp, 11 predicted proteins | sample MGYA00511094_ERZ779851 | MGnify/ENA primary metagenome ERZ779851 (study PRJEB29588, sample SAMEA2155512) | human gut metagenome | biome: human gut; feature: human-associated habitat; material: faeces | place: Denmark | collected 2008/2010 ...
CTGAAGATCTTTTCATGACAGTCAACGGGCAGGAGCAAGTTGCCGGCGGAATATTCTACGGCTATGTCGCAAACGGACGCCCGATCACCAATCTGGCCTGGAACTGGCGGCTGGGAGGAGGTGTGGACGAAAGTACAATACAGAATGGAGGAAAACTCAGAAAACTCAACCAGTGCCGCCGTCCCTCCGAGGTGGGAACCTTATGGGATGTCGGTCGGAAAAACACCAATGGGAGCGTATATACTGCAACGAGCAATTCGCGCCATTATACAAACCAGAATGACATGCTCACATCAACGTCATTCCGTCATTCCGCCGGACGGGACAATCTTCTGTATGTCGATGGTCACTCTCAGTCGCACCTGTTTTCGACGGCTTTTCCCGCCAACAAGGATGTTCTGAAAACATTCTGTCCCGACACCTTCCAAGCTGGAAACAACTGGCAATGACATACACACTTTCAGCATTAAAGGATATGACAGTCATGAAGTCTCTCTCATCATTCGCTGTTCTGCTGATTGCAGGCTGGACGCTTGCTGCCAACCCCGTTTTCAACGGATCGTTTGAACTGGGAACCGACGGGTTTGCTCTTGAAAAGGAATTGCGGACGGATACCAATCCCGGTTTGAAATTCATTCCCCTGAAAGTTACGGACAAAACCCCCGGCAGCGGAAAACGGTCTTTGCTGTTTGAAAATCCCTATGCGGAATACTACAATATTTTCTCAAAGGAATTCCGACTGAAACCTTCTACAGAATATAAACTTTCCGTAAAGCTCAAAAGCTCAAAGGGAAACGACAGCGTTTATTTCGGTGTATTCAAAGTCGATCCGCAGTGGTCCGCCCATTCCCGGACATTCACCGTTCCGACGGCATGGAAAGAGTTTGAATTCACATTCACAACAGCCCCCAAGTCCGGCTGGTATCATATCCTGATCCGTCCGGGAGACCGCGGCGCGGCACAGGATTCCAGCCTTTTCTTCGATGACCTGAAAATCACGGAAACGGGAAAACCGGAAACGGTCTTTGCGGAAGCCGTCGCTGTTCCGTATAAAACTCTCTATCTGCGTGGAGAAGAAGCGGAGATCCAGCTGAAAATCACCAATCCGGATTCCAAACCGTTCTCCGGGAATGTCACAGTCTCCGGACGGGAGGAATATGGCGGAAAACCTGTTTTTTCGGAACGGATTTCCGTCAAACTGGCGGCGGGAGAAACCCGGACGATTCCGTTGGGAAAACAGAAATTGACCCGCTACGCCGGAATCCGTCTCACCGTTTCGGGCAGCCGCCTGAAAACCCATGATTCCTTTTTCTCCGTGATCGGCAAGTATGATGCAAAGCCGTTCGACATCGGCAGCAAATATGTTGTGGCTTTCAACGGAAGTCTGGGCTACCAGATGCCGCCGCAGACAAAAACGCCCTCCTATCTGGTCTATAACGCGCCGCTGGAAAAGCGGTTTGAACTGCTGGCACAGGCCGGATGCCGGATTCTCCGCGATCATGACGGAGGAGTCCGCGGCGTAAACTGGCCCGCCGTGGAATGGGAACGCGGCAAATTCGATTTTTCACACTTGGACCGCCAGCTTGCATTATATGAGAAATACAATATTGTGCTGTTTCCTGTGATCGGCGACGGTTTCATTGAAAATTTTCAGCCGTGGCAGAATCAGCGCTGGCCGCTTTGGGTGCTTCCGCTCTCGGAGCGTGTCAAGGATGATCCGCCAAACTGCATGAACGGCGTTCGCGGGCATATCCTGCTTCCGCCGCCGGAGCTTTACCGCAATTACATCGCCCGGACGGTCAGGCATATCAAAGGTCGCGTTCCTGTTTACGAGATCATGAATGAACCGAATCTTTACCTTGCTCCGGAAACGTATGTCCGTTATCTGAAAGAGGCGCACGATGCGATCCGGTCCGCCGATCCTGCCGTGAAAATATCCGGTTTCTGTTTGACCAGTGATTTCGGCGCTGCCGCTACGCCGTGGATGCAGGCATGTGTCAAGGCGGGCGGACTGAATTATGTGGACGCTGTCGGCTTCCACCCCTATGGCGGACGGGAACTCGGAGCGATCCGGGCGGCGGACCTCTATATTGCCGATCTCCGCAAGGAAATGCGCTCTTACGGCAAAGCAGACATGCCGCTTTGGAACACCGAACTGTATTACCTCATCGACCAGCAGGTCAAGCACAACTCATATGAGGAAAACCTGTGCGGACCGCATCATGCAGTCTGGCGTTTCCTTGTCGATCTCGGAGAAGGTGTCGTGCAGTCCATCTCCATCCCGTCGGAGTTTCTCTGGAAGAAGATGCTGACACCGAATATGCAGACCGGAAAAAACTATCACGAACTGATTCCCTCGGAACTTTTTGTCGCCTACAACACGATGACACGGCTGTTTGAGGGGGCGGAAAACGTGCGGAAATTCCGTTATCCGAATGGTGTCATCTGCTATGTTTTCCGCAAGGACGGCAAACTCATCGCGGCGGTCTGGAACTATCAGAAGAAAAAAGGCGTTTACGGTGATCTTTCTGCATTTAATGTCATGGATCTTTTCGGCAATGCGGAAAAATCCGGGGAAAAACTGCTCGGCGATGCTCCGTTTTATCTTACACCGCGCAATTCTTCCGATACAGAGTTTCTCCGGCAGCTGAAAGAGCTGAAGCTCCGCCTTGACCGTCCCGTTTCCGCCGGACATATCGCCCGGCTTGTTGATGGGACCATGTATGTGATGCTGCACAATGATTCCGGAAAGGAACAAGCCGGTGTTGCCGGAATCTCCGGCGGAGGTCTTACCGCGGTGGATTTTGTCCGCTTCACTCTGCCGGCAAACGGCAGGCTTTCACTGGCGATCCCCGTCAAAACGACGATGCCGGATGGTTCTCCGGCAACGCTGATGCTTTATCTCAACGGGACAACTTTCCGTCTGCCGATGGAAATCGTCAGAAACAAAGCTGTCGGCCGGACTTTTTCCATGAGGAATGCCGATGGAAAAATTGAGTTCGGAAACGGGAAAATCCATCTCTCCATGACTGTCCGGGATGCAACGGACGCGGGAGCTTCCGGCAAGCGTTCCCCATGGGAAACCGATTGCGTCGAACTCTTTTTTGACACGGATCCATTGGAAATTCCGCCGCGTCACGCACAGGCTTATACGTCTCGGACGTTCCGTCTGTTCGTTACTCCCCGTGATGTCAAAAAACTCCACGCCATGGGAAATATCAAAGCGGAGGATTGCAGGATCAAGCTGAAGCAGACGGGAAGAGAATACTCGTTTACGCTGGAAATTCCCGTAAAGACCGGGAATGTTCTCGGATTCGATGTCAAGATCGACGATGCGGGCGACGGAAAAATGCAGGAGACCGTCCTTGGAAACAGCAGTAAACTTCACTTGAAACGCTGTGATTTCAGCATTGTAAAATAATAAGGAACGAACATCATGAAACACCTTATTTCCATTATGGCATTTGCCGCGCTTCTCCCGCTTCCGGCAGGAGAAAACATCCTGAAAAACGGAACCTTTGAAACCCCGGACAATGAATTCCGGGCTTATGACAAAAAACAGGAGTCTCAAGTTGAGATCGTCCGTTCTCCCGGCTTTTTCTGCGGGGAGAAAAGCCTGAAACTGACAAAATCCGCAGGAGAAAGCATGGGGATCATCTCCGGTGATCTTCCCGCTCTTCCCGGAAAAACAATAGAGGTCCGTTTCTGGGCGAAAGCCGACAGACCGGCGCCGGTCTGTTCCATTTTGGATTTCTGGCGGCCGAATCAGAACAGACATCTTTACAAGAAATTCTTATTCAAACTTGAAACGGAATGGAAAGAATTCTCTTTTACTTACATGGTCCCTTCCGATACGACGGCTTATACAGCTCTTAAGGACGGGAAAGTCAAACTCCGTTTTGATATGGTAAAATCTCCGGAAGCGGTAACCGTTTATCTGGACAGCATCGAATACCGCATCAAATAAGATCCATGGTATTCCGGGAGAATTTTCTTTCCCGGAATACCCGATGCGGGGGAATGGAATGATGTGCGGACAGGGATAAACAAGTCGCGTTTTGAGCGCGGTCGTTTATTTCCTCACGATTTCAAAAAAAGGTGTCGGTCCGTTTGGCAGAGCGACGGTGTCGATCTCTGCAATCAGGCTTCTGCCTTCCCGTTTCATGGGAAGAGGTGCGCGACGGATTCCGTTGACGGAAAGCGGATACAGCGTATATTCCCCTTCCACAAGATTCAGACGGAACCGGAACAGTCCTGTTTTCATCAGGACCGGATAGCGTCCGGGATCCAGAACGGTTATGCGGTCGGAAGTCATCCGCATTCCCGTAGCCGCCTGTTCCGTGATGATGACGAGGACCATCCGTCCGGATTCCGTCAGCGGCTTTCCGTCGGAGGAAGTCAGGGCAGCGGTCGAATTTGTGCTGCGGCTGAGAATTTCCAAAACCCGGAAGCGGCAGGAGTTCCCTGCGAGTTGTGCGGAACCTTCCGTCATCGGGGTGGCAACTTCCATGGAGCAGGCGTTCTGATTCAAAAGCAGTTCTCCCGTGTCGCTCTCAAAGATCAGCGCATTGACGTCTGTGCGGTTGCCGGCAGGGAGAATGCCGCTCTTTTTCATGTGACCGACAGTTTTGTTCAGGGAGAATGTGTCTTTTCCCGCGGAACCGACCTCGCTGAAAAAGAGTTCCATTTTTGCCTGTGATCCGCCGGCGGGGGATAATGTCATCTTTGCCGGAGTTTTCCGGAGCGGGAACGCCGATTTGCTCTGAAACGGAATATCGGTTACGTGGAGGGCGAATCCGGTCAGGAGCGACAGTTTTGACTGTTCGCTGTTCACTGCGGAGTCCGGCGGACAGTTTCGCAGGTATGCGGTGTCGCATGCCAGATCAATCCTGCTCCGGGCGCGTTGAACATCGCCGCGTCCGAAAAGACACGCTCCCAGAAACTCGTTCGCCCGGTGAAGCGGTGAATCGTATACGCGGAATGGATCCGGCGCGGAAGGCGGGTTGTAGATCAGATCCGGGTTCCGGTCCAGAAATACGGATTCACTGTGGATGTAGAGTCCGCTGAAATTCTGAAGCGCGGCATAGGCGGGAAACGTGAGTCCGTTTTCGTACTGGTACTGATTGGGGTAACAGTGGTTGTGCTCCGTGATGAGGAGCGGACGGTTCGCGAGACGGGATGCCGCCGCGGTCAGATAATGAGGAACGGCCGATTCTATGGAGCTGGTCTGTATATATTGGGTTCCCGCGCCGCCCCAGCCGCCGCGCGGATGGTTGAAATAGGTGTTCATGGAAACGGCATCGCTGCATTCCGTGCGCAAACGGCTGTGACGGATCTGTTTCCCGCAGTTGTATTGGGTAACGAGTCCTTTGTATCCCATTTTCCGCAGTTCGGCGGCGCACCGGAGCTGTATTTCGGAAAGACGGTCGATCAGGAATTCGTTCCAGTCCCGGTTTTCCTGATTGTTCACCCAGTATTTTTGCGGACAGCCGAAATCCGCGATCCCTTTTGCGGAGCCGATGGTCCCCCATGCTTTTTCTACTGCTTCCAGCGAGCCGTACTTTGTTGAGAGGTAGTTATGCCACCGGTCGAGCAGTTGCCGCTTGAGTGGTTCCGGCAGCCGTGCATAGTAATGGATTCCAAGTTCCAGCTCGTTGCTTAATTCCATGCAGATGATGGAGGGGTCCTCTTTCCATACGGTTCCCGTATAGGGATTGACATGATTCAGCAGTTGTTCCGTCAGTGTTTTCCATGAGTTCCATACAACCGGATCGCCGATGATGAAACGGAAACGTCCTTCCAGAACGTCCTGACTGTTCCGGTAGCGTTTCCCGAGCGAACCGAAATTCAGATTCACATAGAAATAGATGCCTTGTTTTTTGCCTTCCGCCACGAAATAATCCATGAAATCAAGCCATTTTGCGTCATGTTTGAGCTTGTTCATATCGCGATTGTCCGGAACGGCGCCGATTCGCAGGGAGTTGTAGCCCTGTCTGCGCAGAAGCCGGAAAAACAGGGGAATGTCCTTTGTGCGGTCGCGTTCGATTTTTTTCCGTTCCCCGATCCGGTAGAGCTTGTCGCATCTCCATTCGCCGTAACCGAAGAAACGCTGTTCGACCCCGGGAAGTTTTTCAAATTCCAGTCCGCCGTCCGGAGAAAAGCGGACCCTGCCGTATTTGCCGGAGGGACCCGGTTCGAGAAAGCGGCTGAGATCAATGGCGGAATCTTTTGCGACCTGAAGCTCCGGAAAATCACAGGCTTTCCATGCGGCATCCGGTTTGAATTCGTTCATGCCGATGGAAACGTCCCGTGAGGAGAAGCTCGCCGCTCCGATGATCCAGACCGCTTTGCCCGTTGAGGAGAACGAAACCGCAGCGACCGGTTTTCCGGGAAGTCTGAAACGGGAGAGGAAAAAGCCGCCTTTCCGGTTTTTCACCGGTGCTTCATACACCTTTTTTGCGTTCGCCGCGCCGGAAGGCAGGATCCAGTCGATGACATCGCGTCCGGAACGGAGCTCATACTCCGCGTTCAGTCCATCCGCAAAATGGAATTTCACGGTTCCAATGACTGCATTTTTCGGCGTCCAGCAGGACGTGTGGAGCAGATAGAAGAATTTCTGTCGGGGATATGGTTTGGAGAAAGGAATTTTCACTTCGTTCAAATCGGTCCGGCAGTACGGAGAATTGAAGGTCAGGACGGAATTTCCTGCATTCCGGTCCGGGGCGATCATGGAAAATTCCATTCCGCCGAAGGAGACGAGAGCCGGATCAAGTCCGTGCAGATCCTCTTCCGGCCCCTGATCGGACCATCCGCCTTTGCCGTCTCCGGCTTTTTCATCGGCATAGCCCCGGTTTGCGTAAGGACGCAGATTCACCGGCGTCACATCGGTGCGGATATTCAGCGGTCCGGCAAAGCGGTGGAAGAACATCAGTTCCACGGGGATTCCTTTTTTTACCTTGAGCGTGAATACGGCGCGGGAGCTGCTTGAGGTCAGAAGACACCGCTGTCCGTATTTTACGATTCCGCGGTCAGCCGTGATTCTTGCCGGAAACAGTTCTCCGCCCGGATAGTTGCGGATCTTCCATCCCTGTTTTTCCTGTTCAAAGTTTCCGTTTTCCAAAACAGAGCCATTGACGGTGATGTTGTCGTAAAATGTTCCGTAAGTGACATTTTTCCCTTTCGGGTGGGGTGCGAAAAACTGAACGGAAATAATGCCGTCCTTTTCCGGTACGACTGAAATTTTCCGGTGTTCCCAAATCCCGTTTTTCCCCGTCAGTTCAAATGTCACCACTTTCCCGCGGAGCCCCGACTCCGGAGAGTATTTACTGTAAACGGCTTGTCCGCCCGACACGATTTTTGCTTCCTTCAGTTTTACGGACCCGTGCAGGTGAACACGTCCTGTGTCCAAAGCCGCGAGCGGGAAACAGAGAGAGATATCACCGGGAAAAAGAGAGAGCGCAATTTCATGAAAAGTTTCCTTTCAGATTATGATTATGGATAAGCGATCCGGTAGTCGGCTTTGCGGAAGCGTCCGCCATTTGTGTAAAGCCATCCGGTCGGAGAGAACTTCCGGTAGCAGGAATAAAAATCGCTTCCGTTGGCATGTCCGTCTGCATACCATGTGTTTGTTCGTCCGCTGTGGCGGAAATGGATCCCTTTTATTTCCGTTCCGGTGAAATTCCAGGAGGGTGCACCCGTCGTGTAGCCGATGGCGTCGAACAGCACCGGGAAAAGCGTGGGGTGTTTCAGCTTCCGGAAGTCAATGGACAGCGGATTGTTATGGTCAAGTCCGCCGGAGATGACGGGATCGCCATGGGCTTTGTCCACGGTGTCCCCCAGAATATAGTGTCCCCGCATACCGTATGTTTTTGCGTAGAAGTCGGTTTCTTTGACTGCGGATGGGAAAGAGGGACAGAACGCGTTTTTCGGAATCGCATTTCTGGAGCCGAAAACTTCAACGCCCCAGTAGTAATCGTCGTAGCCGGTTCCGGAAACGAACTGGACTGCGAGAAAGTTGTTGTTCTGATCCGTATAAAGCTGACAGCTCAAGCCCGTCTGCTTCTGATTGGAGAGACAGGCGATTCCGTGGGCTTTTTCCCGTGCGGAATTCAACGCCGGCAGCAGAAGAGCCGCAAGAATAACAATGATTGAAATGACGATCATAAGCTCTATAATGGTGAATTTTCTGTATTTCATTCACTTTTTCCGGTTTTGTTGTTTAAGATTCTTTTTCTGTATCCTGAATATATTATACAATAAAACGCAGGGAAAAACAAGAGAAGAATAATAACAAAAATATAATTTTAGGAGCTGCTGATAATTGCAATCCTGAAAAATGAATGTATTTTAATCCTGAAATTATAACAAAGGAAACAGATATGCTGAAAAAACGCGGATTTTCCTATGCGGTTCTCGGTTCGGTTGCCTACAAGGTTTCCACGCCTCTTCCGCTGTATGTTCATGCTCTCGGACATGCCGCCCGGTATTTCCCGTATGTGGAGGATCTGACGAGAGAGGAACCGTTTGTCGAATTGTATTGGGGGATTTCCGGTGCCGGCAAATTTTATCTGGAGGATGGCGAACCGCAGATTATGCGTCCCGGCGATGTATTCTGCCGTCTGGAGGGAGAGCGCCATTACCATGAGATTGTAGAGGAGCCGTGGGAATACCGCTGGCTCACTTTCGCCGGTCCGCTGGCGGGAGCGTTTCTGCGCGCCTACCGCTTTCCGCGCAAGTGCTTTCATGCCGGAGCATGTCCGCAGGACCTGTATTTACGCCTGGAAACTCTGGTACGGGAGAAAACGGATTACTGCTGCCGGGAATCCGTTGCCGTGATCTGCTCCATCCTTGCCCGTGCCGGCGGAAAAAACGAGGAGCTCTCGCCGGATGCCGGATTGGTCGGCAGAGCAAGAGACGTTTGCACGATCCATTATCAGGATCCGACATTTGACATCAATACGCTTTCATCAATTCTCAAAGTGAACCGCTGGACCCTGAGGCGCGCTTTCCGCCGCTGTCTGCATATGACGCCCAGCGCTTTTCTGATTGATATGCGGCTGAATTATGCTTTGAAACTTCTGCAGGAAACGCGTCTGCCCGTTTCGCGGATCGCCCGGGAAAGCGGTTTTTCCGATACCAGTTACTTCTGCAAAGTGATCCGGGAAACAACAGGAAGATCCCCCACCGGACTGCGCAGTCTGTGAGATGATGATTCCTTTCTGCCGGAGCACGGCCTGACGGCGGAGTGTTTTATTTTCGCATTTTCATCCTGCATTCCTTCCGGACTGATGATTCCGGGAGGGTGGGATAATTCCATATAGATTCTGTCGCTATTCCGTATGCCGGAGTCTCCCGGAACGGTTGCCGGATAGGGGATATGCGTGTATTGTAGAAGAAAACGACCAACAAAAAGGAATATGAGAATGTTAAAATTGAAAACGGAGATCCGTTTTTGCGGCGGAGTTCCCACGATCCATGTGAACGGAATCCCTGTGACGGGGCTGATGCATTGGAATCGCAATATGGAAACGGTTGATGTCAGCAATTTTGCAGAAGCCGGGGTCCGTATCTACTCTTTTATCGGCAATATTGATCTGGATGACGGAACTCCGGCAAATGACGGCTGCACTCATTTCAAAACCATGACGCCTTCCTTTATTGATTCCATGATGGAAACGATTCTGAGCGGCTGTCCGGATGCGCTGGTAATTCCGCGTTTCCGTCTTCAGGCTTCAGACCGCTGGAAGGAGCGTCATCCGGGAATGCTCATGCGGTTCTATGATCTTGAAAAACTCTGTTTTGAGGACAGCGGCATGGTGACTCTTGGATGCGAAAAGTGGATCGCCGACGCCCTGAATGCCCTTGCCCGCTCGGTTGAATACTGTGAAAGCCGCTGGGGAGAGCATATTGCCGGCTATCATTCCGGATTCGGGCATTGTGCGGAACACGTCTGCTACTGGGGCGCAAAAATTGCCGATTATCATTCCTCCATGATTCCGTATTTCCGCCGCTGGCTGGAGAATGTTTACCGGGATGATTCATCGCTCCGCCGGGCATGGAATGACGATTCCGTTTCCTTGAAATCGGCAGTTCCGCCCGCACCGGAACGGTTCCGCAGATTTACACCATCCGCAGGGAGTCTGTTTGATCCTGCGGAGGAACAGGCGCTGATTGATATGCTGCGTTTTCACTCGGAATATATGGCATCGCTGGTGGTGCGTCAGGCGGAATGCGTAAAGCGGACCCTTGCCAAAGCCGGAGCCGGAAAGATATTCGGGGCATTTTACTGTTATGCCAATCTTCCCGCGAACAGTATTTCGCATTATGCAGGCGGTCAGGACGCCCACCGGATCGTGCTGGAATGTCCGGAATTGGACTACCTGTCGGCACCTGTCGGCTATTCCGCGCGCCAGCCGGGAGGTGTCAGTACGGCACAGATTCTGCCCGCCTCCGCGGAGCTTGCCGGAAAGCTCTATTTTGCGGAAGACGACACAGGAACTTTCCGTTCCATAACGCCGCATAATGTGATGCCGGCAGCGGCGGAACAGTCTGTTCAGATGCTTGTACGCGGTTTTCTGGATGTCTGGCGCAGCGGCGGCACGCAATGGTTCATGGATTTGTTCGGAGAGGGGGTATTCCGGGATCCCGTTCTGATGAAAACGGTCGGCGGTCTCGCGGCGTTTGCGGAACGACATCTGACGGATCGGGAGAGCACGGCGGAAATAGCGGTATTCCTTTCCGATAGCAGTCTCTCCTGTTCAAAGACTTTCCAGTTTCTGACCGGTTCCCTGATCGAGCAGCAGTTGAATGAGATCGCTGCGATCGGTGCAAGTTACGATGTTTTCCGTATTGAGGACTTGCCGGCGCTGATCCGGCGGAACCGCCTGAAGCAGTATAAGTTCGCAATCATGCTGAATCTGCATTACATGGATGACGCCCTGCGGGAACTGATCAGACTTCATCTCGAAAAGGACGGCCGCACGATTCTCTGGTTCCATGCGCCGGGAATCATCCGCAATGGAAAATTCGATATTGACGGATGCAATGAACTGACGGGAATCCGCTGTGTCATGGCAAACGGTCAGCGTTCATCGCTGCTGACAGAGACTCTGATCGACGGCAGAAGATTCTGTTATGGAACTCCGCGCAATGTAAATCCGCGTCTTTACGGCGCTGATCCGGAAGCGGAAGCGCTCGGCTGGATCGTGGAAGGCTCCTGGACTCCGTTCCGCAAGGGCTCGGATGGGGCGCTGCTGATGGAAAAACGGTTTCCCGGATGGACTTCCGTATGGAGCTCTTCACCGAACATGCCGTCTGTTTTACTGAGCCGTTTTGCGGAACGTGCGGGCGTTCATCTGTACTCTTTGCGCGGCGATCAGGTTTTTCAAACAAAAAACTGGATCGCCGTTCACTGCAAATGGAACGGTCCTCTGGAGCTTCGTTTCCCCGCCGCCGGAAGTTGGCGCAACGCGTTTACCGGAAATATTCTGGCGGAAAATACGGATTCCATCCGTTTGGAAACACGCCGGGGGGAGAATCTGGTTCTGGAAAGAGTCTGAACCGGCTCCGCATAAAAAACCGCCGCTGTCGGAACGGTCCCCGGCAGCGGCGGTTTGCATTATTCCTCCACAGTGATCGCAAAAATGATGGGAACAGCCCGTATTGAAGAGATGATGTCAATCGATTTCAATTTGGCAAGTCCCCGTTGATCGACATCCTGATTGGTGACACCGAGTGCCAAAACCTCGTTGTTCCAGACGTAGAGATAATTTCCCGCGCCTTCTCCCCATTGTCCTTTTTGTACGGGGGGATAGATTTTCCCCGTCAGCGCTTCCGTGACTCCTGCAAGAGATTTTCCGCCGGGAGCCACTTTCCATTCGCCGACGTTGATCCCTGCGTAAATGTCGATATCCCGTGTTTGCCCGTCGGCAAAATTCAAGCGGTAGGTCATAACCTTTCCGTTATCTGCGTTGTAACACATTCCATGCAGGAAAAAGATTCGTTTCGGTATTTTGTTTACGGGAATTCCGCGGATTTCCACGGGGAGTTCCCGGCGATAGCGTCCTTTCAGGAGAATCATGCCTTTTCCGTTGTTTTTTTCAGGATCGGCAAACGTAAACGGAACTCCGCGAATGGTGTCTTCTTTCGGGAATTTCCAGAATTCCTTGTTGACCATATTTTCCGGGGAATCGGAAAAGCCGCTGTTGCAGAAGGGGGCGAGTTCCAGCGGCGTGCAAAGCCCGACCTTGAAGACGGATGGCAGAGTGTTTGCCTGTTGGCCCTTCTGCGGCGCCGGAGCTTTGGCGAGTTTCAATACGGGGTGATTTTCCGGTTTCGGGAACGGGTAATCTTCCACCCGGAACTGCGGCAGAGCAATTTCGATCAGGTTGTTTCCTGCTGCGAGGGGGATTTCGTAGTCGCATCCCCAGGCTCCCCGTTTTGCCGCGACCGGTTTCCCGTTTTGCAGAATCCGGTCCGGTTTCACCATGGAGACGACTGTGAGAGTGTCGGGGCGTTCTGCCGTCAACTCTATGCCGGCAGTTCGTTTTTCCCGGTCATAAACACCTGAAACGAGTCGTGCGCGTCCGAAGTCGCCGATCCAGAGAGGATCATTTTGTCCTATGATATGCGGAAGCACATTGCCGCGGGAGAACCATTCTTTCTGATGAAGTGTTTTGTACAGCGAACTCCACTGTTTCGCGCTGCACGGGAAAAACGGTTTCGAGGCGGAATAATCCGCGGGGAACGTCTGTTCGTAAAGAGCGCGGACCGCTTTTCTGTCCCGGCTGTAAAACGCCATGTATTTGAGGTAATTCCATGCGTTGTTGCAACGTTCCGAGCGTCCATTATACAGGTATTCAGGTTTGTTCCATTCAGGGAGTTCCCGGGCGAATGTGTCGAGCCAGAGTTTGGAATCTCCGAAGCAGTAGCGGAGAAGCACTCCGTAGAACGGATAATCATTGGTGCATCCAATGGTTTGGAACGGTGCATTCCACGCATTTTTTTCATACGGACGCCACGGAGCGGTGCGGAATCCGTACTGGGAAACGCCGAGCTGTCCGAGCGCGGAATCCGGCGTCGCCGCTGCCGGGATGTTCTTGATGTGCGCATTATAGGCGATCACATTCGGAGAGATGAAATTGATGGTCGTTGCAACTTGTTTTGCCGCGAGATAACGTGCCCGGTCGGCAAGTTCGGAATCGCCCATTCCCCGCGCAAGACGGTACATGAGATTGTAACAGCGGAAACCATCGCCGTACATATCCCCGTAAAGGATCAGCCCGCTGGAAAGAGTGTTCATACCGGGCGTGCGCCAGGGCTGATTGAAATCGATAGCACTGTAAATCTCCTTCAACCGGAGCCAGTGACGTTTGACGAGGTCCCAGCGTCCGAACATCAACACCTGTCCGTAGGCATGGAAAAGAGGCATCTGGTTGAACAGAGTCATGTCACCGCGTCCGCTTCCTTCGCCGCCCTGATTCCGTCCGCGCCATCCTCCCAGAAACGCGGATCTGCCGGTGTTGGGGTCAACAAGAAAGTCGACAAGCCGGGCCCTCTGTCCGAGTTCCCTTGCTCCGTTGATGCTCATTTCTCCCGAAATGGAAAGGTCAAGCTGTCCGGGAAGACGCTGCTGGTTGAGCAGCTCCTTTGCTTCCGCATTGAGCATGCAGAGCCCTGCCGCCAGTTCGAGAGTTTGTCCGGAACAGTAGTCACGGACAAAGTTATCCCAGGCATTGCCGCCCTTGTGTGCAAGAATAGTGTCGTTCAACTGTTTGATATAGGTATCTTCGCCGGATACCGGTTTGAGTACGATCCGTTCCAGCAGGTCGGGTGCGGAAAGCGTGTAACTGATCACTTCGCCCGGTACGGTCCGGTAGAATCCGAAACGGGTTGCCATCAGCGGAGCGGAAAGGGGCTGGTCAGGACGGACACTGTCCGTCAGCGTGTAAGCCGGCGGGAACGGGGTGTATGCCGGTGCCGGAGTCTTCCATATCCCGTTCAGACGGACCGCTTCCCGGATTTTGTTCCAGATGCGGACGGTCCCGTCGTTTCCGAATGCAAAGAATTCATCCACATCCAGCGGATAGTAGGCAAGATGCCGCGCTACGGCACGGCACTGCGCCAGAGTGTCGGATGGCAGCTCTTTCCATCCCGCGCCGAACTCCGGTTCACGGGGAGCGGCTCCGTAGAGTGTGGACACCGCATATTTGCCGATTTCCGGCGTCCGCGCAATGCGGAATCCGCCGTCGTTCCATTCAAGTTTGTCGGGGGTATGTTCAAAGAAGAGCAGAACAGGCAGTTTCGGCGCATTATTTCCCCGCCAGAGCAGAAGCAGCCAGCCTTCGCTCATCTGTTTTACCGGGATCGGCGTTCCGCGGGGGATCAGACGGACTTTGCCGTCGAAGACGCCCGCCACCGTATCAGGGGCAACGGGAACTCCGAGAGAACCCTCCACGACGGAAACCGCTTGCACATGAGCATCAAACAGAACTCCCGGTGCAAGACTGCTCCAATAGACGTCAATGATCTTTTCCGCTCCGGTTTTGGTATCCGTATAAATATTTTTCCGTTTTGCATGAGTCCAGGAGCCGCCGGCGAGTTCATAACGGCTGAAATGGCAGTTCTCCGCATCAAAGGAGACCTCCCAGTCAAACTGGAGATCCTGATATGGCTGGAACTCATTCTTTCCCGAAAGGTAGAGACTGCTGTAACGGACGTTCGTGTTCAGAAGAGGCTGCCAGTTTCCGCCGAACCCGAAAGTCCCCGTGCTCAGAAAGCTGGTTCCCGGTCGGACGTCCGGTGTTTTCCCGTCCGCGGCGAACACCTGTTCCCTGAGCCGGGCAGTCCTCTGTCCGGTTTTCTGTTCCAGTTCAGCGCAGCGGATGTAGTTTTTCCGGTTGTATTCTTCTCTCCACTGTTTCAGCAGGGAGCGGATCGCGCCCGTATCAAGCTGTTTGATTTTCATTCCGAGCGATTTGCGGAATGCGGCCGTCCGCTGCAATGCGTCAAGTTCATTTTCAAACAGGATGATTTGCGCACCCAGACGGAACCGTTCTTCCGCGATTTTCCTGTAAAATGAAAATGCCAGGTCGAACCGCGGGTCTACCGGCAGGGTTTTCAGCTTCGGAGCCGCCGCGCGGATCGCGCATAGACGATTCCACTCAAAATCCGCATCCGCGTACAATCCGAATCTTGCAAGGCTTTGACTGTTGTTCTTCCAGTCGGCACGGGTTTCGAGGAGATCCTTTTCGTATCCAGCCAATCTCTCTTTGGTGAACCAGCCGACATTCGGGGAATAAGGCTGTCCGGTGCAGCGGAAGGAAAGCTGGAGCATAATGCTTTCAAAGGCTTCCAATTCCCGTTTGGCTTCTTCCGGAGACATGGCGGAAAGCTGTTTGACTGCATTGGGGAAGTGACGCTGAATTGCGGAAAAATGCGGTGCGACCAGTTTCCGCTCCAGCAGATGCTGTCCGAGCTGGATGGTCGCGATAAAGTTTTTCTGTTCCTGTGCGGAATCGGCAAGCGCCAGCATGGATGCTGCCGAAACGAACAGAGCGGCAAGTCGTTTTTTCATTGGGAAACCTTTCTTTTTACAGTCCCATAAAGTATTCTGAAGAGCCGGAGCGATGAATGATTTGCGTGTTGAAGCGATGAAGGGAAACGTGACCGTCCTTGTAAAGCCAGTTCCCGCCCAGTCCGTCGTTATGGACATTGCCGGATGCCCAGGCATTGTTAGCGGGATAAGCCGGAGACCAGCAGTAAATAGAACCCTGTCTGGTTTTACTGACCTGTTTTGTCATGGAACTGACCGAGGTCTGGTAGCGCTGTTCTCCCACGATTACTTTTCCCTTGATGCCATTGAGGCGCCGTCCGTTCGGTTTTTCGTTGGTTTGTCCTTTGAATTGCCACCAGACATAAGGACTGTGTCCTGTGCCGGGAGCGGAATCGTCGCACCGGGTGACGGAATAATTGGAGATGAACAACGATGCCGGAGCTCCGGAAAATGGTTCGATCAGCCGGGAAGCCGCAGTCGGGCAGACGAATACGGATTTGGCGGAATAAATGTAATGTTCGGATGTATAGTTTACGAAATATCCATAATCCCCCGTACCGGTAAAGACTGATTTTACGACATACGGGGAATTTACATACCGGGCAATGGAGTCGGTGAACATGACATCCTGTCCCTGCAGAAGATTGGGCAGATAATCGTCATTGTCATTGCAGTACATCATCAACCCGGTTCCAGTCTGTTTCAGATTGCCGGAACAGACGATGGCGTTTGCCTTTTCCCTTGCGCTGTTCAATGCGGGCAGAAGCAGGGATGTCAGGATCGCGATCACGGAAATTACTGTAAGGAGTTCTACAAGAGTGAATTTCGTTCTGGAATAGCAGACCGTTTTCATGAGGTCCTCCCGTTACCACATTGCATTTTTTGCCATGAAGGAGATCGTCACAGGAACTCCTTCTTTGACGACAAGATTCTGCCAGAAGCCTTTTGAATAGGAGGCCCGCATGTAGCATTTGCCATCGGCGGCGTCACCGGTCATCAGTCCGTCTTTCGTATTCCAGCCCGGAATCCAGCCGTGGGCAGGGATTTTATCTTCAAAACTGCTGTTTTTGAGTTCGGCTCCTTCGGCTTTGATGTTGTCGTAGGCGCATACTTTCGGAGTCGTTCCCGGTTTGACGTAGGGAGCCCGGACGATCAGACTCACATTGCCGCTTTTTTTGGGGAGAAAGGTGAAAGAATAAGGTTTCCATTCATCAACAGTCATCCCGCGGATCTCGATGCTTTGCTTCCGCTTCTCCTTGTACCACGGAGAGTCGATGACCGTGAATTTTCCGGAAGTTTTCTGTATTTCCAGATCAATATCCGATTTCATGGAAACGAGATCCATGCGGAATTCTCCGGCGTAGAGCAAACCCGCCATCATGAGGAAGAAGAGCTTGAGACAAAACTTCATTTTCGGTTCCTTTCTTTTGCCATCGCAACTGTTTTTTTGTTCGATCCGCAGAGTGATATGATTGCGGCTTATTAAATTATAGCACAAAAGTAAAACAGCGTCAATCCCCCGGTTCGGGTTAGAGATATGGAATAGTAACAAAAAGTATCTGTAAAATTGACTGAATGAGTGAAGGGATCAGGAATTGTAAAAAAACTGAAATTGCATTTTCGGGAAAGCCGTTTACAGTATTCATTGCCGAATGGAGGATTTTATGAAAAGAATGAATGGTGCCAGACACTCTCCGAACTATGCAAATGAGCTCTATCATTGCCGGCGTATGCTGCGCCTTCATTTCAATTTGGATCTGCCGCTTTATCCATTCTGTTTTGAAGACCAGATACGGGATGTGGATAACGCGTGGTATGATTCTTCGGGCGTCAGCTTTCTGATGCTGGTCGCGCTGGAGTGCGGCGAAAGTATTTACGAGATCAACGGCAGGAAGTATACGGTGTCTCCGGGAAACGTGTTGTTTGTTCCGGAATTCGTTCCCTACCTGTTCCGGTCATGGGGTTATCAGCACAAGTATGTGCTGGAGATCAAAGGAAGCCACCTTTCCTCGATACTTTCCGCCTTGCGTCTGAACCGGACGGCTCTCTATGATGTGGAAGATTTTCCCGCGTTTTTGCAGAAACTGAAGGCCATCGGGGAACGCGTTGACACTTCTGACCGGAACGAGTTCACGCTCCTGATGGGGAAATGTTATGAACTGCTTTCCCTTTTTGCGATGAGAAAACTTGAAGAACAGCCGAAACATTCTCTGCATACCCGCATTCTGGAATATCTGGAACAGGATTTTGAACGGAAATTGACCATTGCCGATTTGGAGAATTACACCGGGATCAGTAAAATGACTTTGATCCGCATGGTCAAAAAACATACGGGAATGACGCCCATGCAGTACCGAACTGCACGCAAAATGGAGCGGGCTGTCTATTTTTTGCAGGTTCCCGAAATGACGATCAAGGAGATCGCCTACCGTCTGGGATATTGCAGTCAATTCTACTTCACGGAAGAGTTCAAGCGTCTCATGGGGTATTCGCCGACCGCCTACCGGATCTATCAGAAAAAACTGTCCCGGAATGAGTCGTGAACCGTTTTTCTGCCGGACCGCATCCGTCAGGGAAAATTTTCCTCTTTCCGGGCGGATTCATTCCCGGAAAGAGGAGGATTGTTCATCAGCCGCGCCAGTCGATAACATAGCAGATATGATTGTCGGGATCGGCGGCAAGATCACTGTAAGCTGCCGATAACGTGCGGAGATCGGGTTTTAGAATCCCTGTCAGAAGCGGTTTCAATTCATAACAGTCGCGGGTGATCCAGTTGATCCCGCGCAGGATATTGCGCTCCGTCTGCGACATGGGATTCAGCATTTCCCAGCCGGAGACGAACCGGATTCCGCGCTGCCAGCTCAGGTTCAGGAATTCCTGATTGTCCAGCGAACCGGGTTTGACGATGCCGACCATGCTGCAGGTCCCGCCGTTTTTCAGGGCGCGTCCCGATGCGATCAGAGTTGACGGGGCGGAAACGGTGTCGATGACCAGCTCGAATTCGTCGCGGATCGCGGTGAACTCTTCCGGAGTTCCGGTTTCTGTGATGCCGCAGCGGTTTGCAAGTCTGCGCCGTGCTTCCGAGGGATCGACGCCGAGCACACGGCAGCCGAAGTTGCGTGCCGTCTGAGCCGCCAGATTGCCCACCGGACCGAGTCCGATCACCGCCGCGCGTTCCGGCAGAGTGTCCACATTATTGAACGGATGCATGCCGATATTGATAAAACGGAGAAATCCCGCGTATTCCGCCGGGAACTCTTCCGGCAGGGGAACCAGCAGAGAATCGGGGCTCAACGCGCGGAGGTTGCAATGCGCCGCTTCGCTCTCTTTCATGCCGGGAAACACGAAAACACGGCTTCCGTCGTCTTTGCGTCCGACCATGATATAGCCGGGTTTGCGTTCACCGCCTTCGCGGATGTGTTCCAGACCTTTTACCGTCTGGTAGAAATCCTTTGGAATATAATCGCCTTCCACAAAAGAAATGGGATGTTTTACAGGAAGAAGACTGATGAAACGCTTCTGCTCCTCAGCAACAATACCT
>ERZ779851.1660-NODE-1660-length-18955-cov-2.913651_pt1 | contig 18955 bp, 15 predicted proteins | sample MGYA00511094_ERZ779851 | MGnify/ENA primary metagenome ERZ779851 (study PRJEB29588, sample SAMEA2155512) | human gut metagenome | biome: human gut; feature: human-associated habitat; material: faeces | place: Denmark | collected 2008/2010 ...
AAGAACGATGGCGCGTACCATTCGTAATAAACTCGATGGAATTGTCAGTTTTTGGACGTTTCGACATATCAATGCAAGTATGGAAGGGTTTAACAACAAAATCCGATGGCTGATCAAGCGAGCCTACGTTTTCAGAGATCGCGAATACTTCAAACTGAAAATTGATCAGCTGCCGGAAATTTCGTGCGTAAAGGAGCTATAGGAGTGTCAAGGAGCATCGAAGAGGCAAACAAATGCCGCCCACGAAATCGTTACTACAACTGGTAGCAAGCATTATCATTTTTAGAAAATTAGTTGCTATTTAGGGATAAATTCTAAGACTAGAATCATTATTCTGCAACTTCACTAATTTCCGTCTTGCGGATTCCGACAGTTCAAGCTTGACTATTTTCATACTGCTCCTTTGATTTCTTTTGTTTTACTAGATCGTGTCGTCAATAGTTAAAAGACCCAAGCCGCAATACACCTGATTTGCACAGCAGCAAGAAACGAAGCGGTGTTTTTTGCGTATCGGGTTGCGACTCCGCGCCAACGTTTTAATATCATAAATGCATTTTCGATAAAATGTCGTAACTTGTACAACTCCTTATCATATTCACGTTGAACTCTGCGTTTTTTTCTTGGAGGAATGACCGCTTTCATTCCAGCTTTTCCTGCTTTCTCGACAATCGCATCCGAATCATAACCGCGATCCACCAAAAGACCCCTCGCTTCGATACCATCAATCAAGGCTTCAGCCTGCTTACAATCCGCTGTGGTACCTTCTGTAATAAGGATTCGGACCGGCATACCATGCGCATCCACGGCCAAATGTATCTTGGTGTTGAGCCCCCTTTTGTCTTGGCCATATCTTGATTGCCTCCACGAGCACCACTCCCATGTGCATGAACTTTGATATGACTTGCATCAATCATCAACAGCTCAAATTCCGGATTGTCAATCAATTCCTGCAATAATTTCTCCCAAACTCCTTTGTCACGCCAACGGCAAAAACGCCGGTGAGTATTTTTCCAATCTCCGTAACTCGGTGGCAAATCACGCCAAGGTGCCCCCGTTCGTAAAATCCAAAATACAGCATTGATAAATTGCCGGTTGTCGCGAGCGTTGCCGCCCCAAGTCCCCTTGCGTCCCGGAAGCAAAAATTCGATTTTAGCCCAGGATTCATCCGATATATCATGTCGTTCGTATGCATTCGCCATTTTTTCTACATCCTTTTTGACGTTTGCATAATATAGCACACATCTATTGACGACACAACCTAATAAGAGACAATTATTTTATTTATCAAATATATATGACGACAAATTTATAACTCCGAAATGCGAAAAATCAAGCAATCTTTTACCGAAAAACGATAAACGTACAAATCGACAATAATCGCACTGTTCCGGCGATATTACATTGAATTTTACCGTTTCAACGTTATATTATTCCATGACTTGACAAACAACGTTTTAATGAGAAGGCGTAAAATGGCTGACGACTGCTGGCTTGGCATGAAAGAGATAACGGAACACCTTGGAGTGTTCCGCGAGACCGTTGTGAAGTGGATAGAAAACAAGCGGATGCTCGGCCATAAGCTCGGCAAGTACTGGAAATTCCAGAAGGCGGAAGTGGATGCCTGGGTCAAGTCGGACATGGATGCGGATTCCGAGTTTTCCAAGGTGGAAGCATGAGCAGCATCAATATCCGCCAAATCGAAAACAATGTCAAAGCCGTGGTCGAAAATTCGGACGAAGTGAATTTCATTTACGGTTTCCTGCTTGCCTACGGCCTGCCCAAAGCGACAATCAAGCGTCAACAACTGCATCAAGCCCAGCCCGCTTTGTTTTCCTCAAACGATGTTGCGTTCAAAAAGAAAGTCTATTTCCGCGTTGAAAAAAACAAAAAACTGCCGTTGATCGTCTCGGACCTCGCCAATGAAAATGGACCGGCTGTAAAATCGACTCATCCGCGTTTTGTCATTGTCACCGATTTCAAGCGGTTCATGGCGATTGACACCAAAACAAAAGACAGCCTCGATACGCCTTTTGCCGAACTTCCTACTCATTACGCTTTTTTCCTTCCGTGGGCGGGAATGGAAAAATCGGCGGTTCAAATCGAAAACCCGGCCGATGTCAAAGCCGCGGAACGCATGGCAAAGCTCTTCGATGAAATCAAGCGTGACAATCCCGATTTCACCTTAGAATACGTTCACTGTCTCAACGTATTTCTGACCCGTCTGTTGTTTTGTTTCTTTGCGGAAGATACCGAAATCTTTCCTAATGGCGCGTTTACCCAAGCCATCAAATCTTATACTCAAGTAGACGGAAGTGACCTCGGCGATTTCCTTATAAGATTGTTTTCCGTGTTGAACACCCCCGAAAAATTGCGCAGAAAAGATTTGCCTGACTATCTTCAGAAATTTCCATATGTCAACGGCGGTTTGTTCCGTGATGCAATGCCATTGCCGAATTTCTCAACCCGGTCAAGACATGCCATCATCAAGAGCGGAGAACTCGACTGGGCTGCCATCAACCCGGACATTTTCGGTTCTATGATTCAAAATGTGGTAACGGCGGAAGACCGCGGCGATTTGGGTATCCACTACACCTCGGTGCCAAATATCATGAAGGTCATACAGCCGCTCTTTCTCAATGAACTTCATAAAGAATTTTCCGAAGCGTGTGTTTTGCGGACCGACGTGAAAAATCCGGAGAAAATCAAACGCGACTGCCTGAATGCTCTTTTGGGGCGAATCACCAATATTCGAATCATTGACCCCGCTTGCGGTTCCGGAAACTTTTTGATTATTGCCTACCGCGAATTGCGCAAACTTGAAATCGCAATCCTCAAAGAATTGGACCTCTTCACATTCAGCGGTATCCAACTGCGGAATTTTTACGGAATTGAAATCTCCGACTTTGCTTGTGAAGTGGCAAAACTCTCTCTTTGGCTTGCCGAACACCAGATGAATATGATATTCAAAGAAGAGTTCGGTCAATGCAATCCAACCTTGCCGCTCAAAGAGGCGGGGCAGATAGTATGCGGTAATGCGACGCGTCTTGATTGGGCACAGGTTTGTCCTAAAAATGGTCAGGAAACCTATGTTTTGGGAAATCCACCGTATTCTGGCTCCCGTAAACAGACAGATGCTCAGAAATCAGATTTGGAATATGTCTTCCATACGGATTACAAGAGTCTTGATTATATTTGCGCATGGTTTTTCCTTGCGGCTCAATATCTTAGAGGAAATGTTGAAATTAAGGCCGCTTTTGTATCAACGAACAGCATCTCCCAAGGGGAACTTGTATCTTTGATTTGGCCAAGAATTTTGCGTCATGGCGTTGAAATTTGTTTTGCACACAAAGATTTTAAATGGACCAATAATGCAAAGTATAATGCAGCTGTCATTGTGGTTATCATTGGTCTTGGCAATGAAAATCCGGATAGAAAACAAATTCTTTACAACAATGTCGTTAATAACGTTACATGTATCTCCCCTTATCTTGTAGAAGGAGAGACAACTTATATTTTAAGCCGTTCTCGTCAGATTTCTAATATGCCTGAAATGAAATTTGGAAATATGCCTGCCGATAATGGATATTTGATTTTCTCGTCTGCCGAAGACAAAGATGCATTTTTACAGAAAGAACCGCTTGCAAGCAGATATATCTATAAATTAGTCGGTGCTTTCGAACTAATCCATCGTATGCCTCGCTATTGTCTTTGGTTAGAGGGCGTTTCTGAAAAAGAGATTCAGAAATTACCTTTGGTATACCAAAGAGTCTGTAAGGTAAAAGAAGTTAGATTAGACTCTTCACGACCGCAACTTGCCAATACACCTGCTCTTTTTGCACAAATTACTCAACGACCGGGAAAAGCCTTTATCGCTATTCCAAAAACATCTTCAGAGCGAAGACAATATATTCCGATGGCTTTTCTTGATGAAGCAACGGTTTCTACAACCGAAGTTTTTACAATTTCAGAGGATGCCTCTCTTAGCTTATTTGGTGTATTAACTTCCCTGATGCACATGTGTTGGGTGAAAGCCGTGTGCGGCAGGTTGAAATCCGACTACAGATACTCTAAAGATATTGTTTACAATAACTTCCCATTTCCCCGCATATCCGACCGACAGCGGAAAGAATTGTCCGAACTGGCGCGGCAGGTTCTTTTCCAAAGAGAAATGCACTCGGAAAAGACCTTGGCAGAACTCTATGACCCCGACACAATGCCAGTAGAGTTGAAAGAAGCCCATCATCAACTCGACCTTGCCGTTGAGCGTTGTTACCGCTCCAAACCTTTTGAATCCGATGAAGAGCGCCTTGAATATCTCTTCCATCTCTATGAACGCATGATTGCCGCGGAGGAAAGATGAGTAAGCCGAAATTTGCTTTTGATATTCTCTTTAACGCGGACCTTTCATCATTTTGCAATGACAAACCCCTTGCGCCGATTGATAAAAAGAAAGTACTCGGTCTTGCAAATGACTTTGAAAGTGGAAGATGGTGTTTTACAAAGTTTCATCAGTTTATATGGAATAATATCGCGGAAACTGCTTTGACAAAAGCCGAGCGAGAAGCGTTGATAGAGAATCCAGATACACTATTGATAAGAGCCGCAGAGAATTTGAGATTAGCCTCGGACAAGGATAAGGGAAAGGGTGGAGAAGTTGCAGAAATCTTCTTGTATGGAGTGATGAAAAACTTTTACAGAGCGCTCCCCGTTGTCCCCAAAATATATTACAAGCAAAACGTTCAAGACAATGCTAAAGGTGCAGATTCCGTTCATATTGTAATTGATGATAGTGAAATTGGTTTTTCTGTTTGGTTCGGAGAAGCCAAGTTTTATTCGGACCTTCAAGATTTTCGTTTGGATGCCGTAGTAAACTCTGTTAAAAATGCTCTTGATGACAAAAAGCTAAAAAAAGAGAACAGCATAATCCTTGGATTAAACGAGCTCAATGATTATATAAAAGAGCAAGATATGCTTAAAAAAATAAAGCTGTATTTAATGGCAGATTCTTCTTTAGATAACTTAAAGCCCCTTTTGCACATTCCAATATTATTGGTATATGAATGTAAAACCACCGCCGAGGCAAATGAGTATACGGAAAAATACAAGGCTGATATAATTGAGTATCAGAAGGATAGAGCAGAGGCTTACTTCAAAAAACAAATCAATAAGCTGAAAGACATTTTCAAATATCAGGAAATTCATTTCCATCTGATTCTCTTTCCGGTCCCGAGCAAGGAAAAAATCGTAGATGTCTTTTTAAAAAGAGTATCGGAAAGAAAGGAAGCGGCAGAAAATGATTGATACTTTTGAAGAATGCCGCAAAATCAGCGATTTATTGAACGGTGGAGATGAGGAGGCGGCCCGCAATTGCCTCATAAAATTGCTTGATGCTTTTGAACAGAGCAACCAGCCATACAATCCACTGGTCAACCACTTGATTCGAAAACTTGGATTATATCCATATATCGAAGCAGAACATGCCGGTTGGGAAGACCTGTTCGTCAAGCATTTGTTTGAGGCCGATATTGGCGGTGGTAAAGTTGCAACATTACATCGGGAGCAGTCAAGATTGCTCAAGGCGCTGCTAAGTGGGAAAGACTTGGCAATTAGCGCACCGACAAGTTTTGGCAAGAGTTTTGTCATAGATGCTTTCATTGCCATCAAGAAGCCAAAGAATGTTGTAATTATCGTCCCCACTATAGCGTTAACCGATGAAACAAGGAGACGTCTATACAAAAAATTTGCGCGAGACTATAAAATTATAACCACATCAGATGTTCCTTTAGGAGAAAAGAACATATTTATTTTCCCACAGGAACGTGCGTTAGGATATCTAGACAAAATAAATGAATTGGATATTCTTATCGTTGATGAATTTTACAAAGCCGATTCCAAATATGATGACGACCGCTCGCCCTCGCTTTTGCGGGCAATAGCCCACTTGAAAAAAGTCGCAAAACAAAGGTATTTTTTGGCACCAAACATTGAAGCCATCAACGACAATCCTTTTACAGATGGTATGGAGTTTATCCCATTTGACTTGAATACCGTATTCTTGGAAAAACACAACTGGTATGAAAAAATCGGAAAGGATAAAGAAAAAAAAACGGAAATTTTTCTAAAGTTAATAAATAAACTTGATAATCGAAAAACATTAGTTTATGCCGGAACATATCCTGAGATAACGGCAATATCGACACTGTTGCTTGCCGACATTCGTCCCGCGGATGTTTCAGATATTTTGCAAAAATTTATATCTTGGCTGGGAAAAAACTATGGTTCGGCCTGGGTCTTGCCAAAATTGATAGCCCGCAAAACTGGTTTACATAACGCCAGATTGCACAGACCCCTTACTCAAATACAAGTTAAGTTGTTTGAGGAAGAAAATGGTTTAAATAGATTGGTATCCACAACGTCAATAGTGGAGGGCGTAAATACATCTGCGGAGAACATCGTCCTTTGGAAAAACAAAAAGGGAAACCGCAATCTTGATGACTTTACTTACAGGAACATCATCGGCCGTGGGGGGAGAATGTTTCGGCATTTTGTAGGTAAAATCTATATTCTAGAGCAACCTCCGCAAGAAACAAAACAGACACTGGATTTAAATATAGATGACGACGCTTTAATTAGCTTCGATGATGTTGCCGTTGAATGTCTTACTATGGAGCAAGTAAAAAAACTGAAGGCCTCGCAAGAGGAATTAAGAGACGTTATTGGCGCAGATAGTTATAAGGACATTTTTGAACAAAACACCCTACAAAGTTCTGAAATGTCTTTGTTCAAAACAATTGTGGTTGATATGAAGAACAACAGTAATACATGGAATGGGCTCAATTATTTGAACTCAACAAATCCTGACGACTGGGGTTTCTTATTAAATAGGATTATAGGATTTCAAGCCGGTGCATGGGGTATAAAACATGGTCCTTTTGTTGATTTCATCAAGATATTGTCTTGTAACTGGATTGCAACAATAACAGAGCTTCTTGACAGAGCGAGCTCTGCCAATATTGATACAGATAAATTTTTTGAGTTAGAGCGTAATGTTGCGGTTAAGTTATCACCCCTATTGCAAGACGTTAATGTGATTCAGAAATCCGTTTTGCGCCATTTGTCCGTTGATTTAGCTCCTATGATAAAAAAGGTTTCTTATGCATTTCTACCGCCTGTTGTTTATCAACTTGAAGAATACGGTTTGCCAAGAATGATTTCTCGAAAAATCCATGATGCGGGAGTTATAAATTTTGAAGACAATGAATTGACTCTTCATGACACGCTGGATAAGTTTAGAGTTATCGGAAAGGACAATTTATTTCAGCAGGTCTATGGACTTGATGATTTTGACCGATATATTATAGATTACTTTTATGACGGAATCTCATTGTCTGAAGCAACGCAAAATGCAGTAAACGAGGAATGACACCATGAGCAACGAATTTAAACAATCTGGCGCTGACCTGTATGGGGCAATCCGTCAAGTATTGCAATCAGCGCGTCAGACGGCTTATAAAGCGGTCAATTTCGCGATGGTGCAGGCATATTGGCAAGTCGGTCGTCTTATCGTGGAAGATGAGCAGAACGGAAAAGCCCGTGCGGAATATGGCAAGAAAGTCCTTGATGACCTAGCAGAACGGTTGACGGCGGAATTCGGCAAGGGTTTTACCGTTACCAACCTGAAGTATATGCGCTCTTTTTACCTCGCATTTCCAATTGGTCACGCACTGCGTGACCAATTGAGCTGGACCCATTACCGGCTCTTGCTCCGAGTTGAAAATCAAGATGCCCGGAACTGGTATATGAATGAAGCCGTCGCAGAAAACTGGTCGAGCCGACAACTTGAACGTCAGATTTCCGTATTATACTATGACCGGATGATGCTCTCCGCGGATAAATCGTCCACCAGAAGCGATGCGGACAAAAACATGGCTCTTGCCAAGTTGGAACCGGAAAGTTTCATACGCAATCCATACGTTTTGGAATTTCTCAATTTGAAAGATTACCCCAATCTTCACGAAAAAGACATCGAAGAAGGTCTCATCAACAATCTTCAATCATTTTTGCTTGAACTCGGTAAAGGTTTTTGTTTTGTCTCCCGCCAAAAACGAATCCGTTTTGAAGAGCAGGATTTTTACATAGACCTCGTTTTCTACAATTGCATTTTGAAATGCTATGTCTTGATAGATTTGAAACTCGGCGAACTCACGTATCAGGACATCGGGCAGATGGACGGCTATATCCGCTTGTATGAGGAGCAATACCGTAAAGAAGACGATAACCCCACTCTGGGTATCGTGTTATGCTCCAAACGCAATGAAGCAATCGTCAAATACTCCGTTCTCCACGAGAGCAAACAACTTTTCGCATCCAAATATCTTCTCTATCTCCCCAGCGAAGATGAATTGAAAAAAGAAATCGAGCGTGAACGGAAACTTCTGGACGCAAAGGAGCCTTGATATGCCCGACTTAGTAAAAGTGAATTACGCTCAAACCGGAGCAAGCACCAAAACCAATATCTACGGTATGCGAGAAATGCAGGAGCGTGCTTATGCCTCCCGCAATGCCCAATATCTGCTCTTAAAGGCCCCTCCCGCCTCCGGGAAGTCCCGCGCTCTGATGTTTATCGCATTGGACAAACTCGTCCACCAGGGGCTTAAAAAGGTGATTGTAGCCGTTCCGGAGCGCAGCATTGGTTCATCTTTCAAAGCAACGAATCTCTCCAAATTCGGTTTTTTTGCGGATTGGACTCCGGATGAGCATTTCAATCTTTGCACGCCCGGAGCGGACAACAGCAAAAGCAAAGCTGGAATATTCAAGAGTTTTCTTGCCGATTCCAAATCTCAAATTCTGATATGCACCCATGCAACATTACGTTTCGCCTACAATGAACTGGCTGATTCCGATTTTGACAGCTGCCTGCTTGCAATCGACGAATTTCATCATGTTTCCGCGGACACCAACAACAGCCGACTCGGAGATTTGCTTCATGGCATTCTCAACAACAGTTCCGCTCATATTGTCGCCATGACGGGTTCATATTTCCGGGGAGACACCATAGCCATCCTTCTGCCGGAAGATGAAGCCAAGTTTGTCAAAGTGACCTACAACTACTATGAACAGCTTGACGGCTATACCTACTTGAAATCCCTCGGCATCGGCTACCATTTCTACCAGGGCAAATATACAACCGCCATCGGAGAGGTGCTTGACACCGATAAAAAGACGATTCTCCATATCCCGAATGTCAATGCCGGTGAATCAACGAAAGACAAGTATGATGAGGTCAATTTCATTATTGACAGTATCGGCACAGTCGAATCGCAAGACCCGGAAACAGGAGTCATCTACGTTAAACGACATTCGGACGGGAAAATCCTCAAAGTAGCGGATTTAGTGGAAGACAATCCTACGGAACGGGACAAGATAGTCAATTATCTTCGCAAGATTCAATCCGTTGATGATATGGACTTAATTATCGCTCTCAACATGGCGAAAGAGGGCTTCGACTGGCCATATTGCGAACACGCCTTGACCGTAGCATATCGCGGTTCTCTGACCGAAATAATCCAGATTATCGGACGTTGCACCCGCGATAGCGAAAATAAAACCCACGCTCAATTCACCAATCTTGTCGCCCAGCCGGATGCGACCGATGAACAAGTCAAGGTGTCCGTCAACAACATGCTCAAAGCAATTACCGCCTCATTGCTCATGGAACAGGTCCTTGCCCCGTCTTTCAAATTCAAGACCAAATTATCCGAAGACGAGACTCCAGCGCCGGGAACGATTTGCATTCGGGGCTTGAAAGAGCCGACCTCTCAACGCGTGAAAGATATTCTTGAATCCGACCTTGACGACCTCAAAGCAACGATTCTTCAAGCCCCCAATATGCAGAAAGCCATGCCGGGACAAATCGAGCCGGAAGTTATCAACAAGGTGCTTATTCCGAAAATCATAAGCACACGCTACCCGGAGTTGAGCGATTCCGAGGTGGAGGAAGTCCGCCAGCACGTTGTCGTGGATTCCGTCATAAAAAACTCCACCATTCAAGAAGTCGGCAACAAGAAATTCATCACCATGGGCAACAAATTTGTTGACATAAAAGAGTTGAACATTGACTTGATTGACCGCATCAATCCATTTCAAAAAGCGTTTGAAATCCTTTCCAAGAATGTAACCGTTCCGGTATTGAGGCTCATACAGGAAGCCATTGATGCCATGAAAATCAATATATCACTAGAGGATGCCGTCAAACTTTATCCTCAAATAAAAGAATTTAAGATTTCTCATGGAAGAGAGCCGAGTGTCAGAGCGACCAATCCGCAAGAGATGTTGCTTGCTCAAGCGTTGATAAAACTCCGTGAAGAAAAGCGCAAGAGGATGAACAACAATGAACATTGAAGCCGAACTTTCGAGAATATTTGCCGAAGATGACCTCGGCTTATTTGATGTCAAACCGAAAAAATCCTTTGCTAAAAGCGCTGACCAGAGGTTGATTGACTCTTTTGAAGAAATCAATAAATTTGTCGCGGAACATGGTTTGGAGCCAAAACAGGGCGGTTCAGTTATTGAGGCGAATTTGGCCTCCCGTCTATATGGCATCCGCAATGATTCCCGAAAAGTCGCCGCATTGGTTGATTATGACCGATTCGGTTTGCTTGGAGAAATCCCGGCAAAAGAATATCACTCTTTGGAAGATGTGCTTGCCGACAGCGACAATGACGACTTGCTTAGAGATGACAGTGGTGCGGAAGATATTTTCACTTTGAAGCATGTCAAAGCCGTTGCTCTTCCAGATTATATTTCCAAACGGAAAAGATGCAAAGATTTCAAGAAATTTGAAGCCAAATTCAAGAAATGCCAACAGGATTTAGCGTCAGGGCGGCGGTTGATTTTGCCTTTCAAAAACGGGAATCGAATCGAAGCGGGACAATTCTTCATCTTAAGCGGTATTTTGCTTTACGTTGACCGGATAGGTGTATTAAAGTACGATAAAAACCGTGATTTGAACGGCAGAACCCGTTGCATTTTTGAAAATGGCACGGAATCCGATATGCGTCTCCGGTCACTTTCCTCCGGCTTATATAAAGACGGCAGACGAGTTACCGAATTGGAAGAACGGATGCTGGACGGTTTGAAAGACATCTCAAAAGATGATAATGAAACCGGATATATCTATATTCTGAAGTCAAAGAGCATTGATGAGAGGATTCGATCTATCGCCGACCTCTACAAAATCGGATATTGCACCGAACCCGTAGAAGAACGTATTGCAAATGCGAAGCAAGAACCGACTTACTTGATGGCTCCCGTGGAAATAGTTGACACCTTCCGTTGTTTTAATATCAATCCGAAAAAAATGGAAGACCTGCTGCACAATTTCTTCGGAAATTCGTGTTTGAATATAGATATTTTTGATAACAAAGGCATAAGACATACTCCACGAGAATGGTTCATTGTTCCATATCCAATAGTCTATCAGGCAATCTATTTCATTTTGAATGGTGAAATCGTAAATTACAAGTATAATGCCGAAAAAAAAGAAATCGTCAACAAGTAATGCTATCATTTGCATAATCTCTCAAATGAAAGCATAAACTCCTACCCTTTTGCACACAAATCGTAATACGATAATTTGCACATCCTCTTATCATCAGATAACGTCCGGGAAATTGCGCACATTTGACGGACGTTATCTGTTACTATATTTATCTTCTGGAAATTGGAAAAAGCTTTTTATAATGTAAAAATAGTTTTTTTACGCTTTAATTAGTCGATCATGAAAAATCATTTAACAAATTGAATATCAATAGAAAACCATGATTTTTCATGATATATTATTGCAAGAAACTCGTATATAATCGAAAGAAAGCTTGCAAAATGATGACAAAGAGTGATAGTCGCAAGGAGCAGCAGGGAGATTTGTTCACCCCCCTGTTGCGTGATATTGTTTCCCCGCACCATGCGATGGTAAAACTTGCCGATGCGATTGATTGGCAGAGTTTTGAAGACGGCTTGTCGGGAAGCTTTTGTGCAGATAACGGTCGTCCCTCCTGTCCAGTTCGTCTGATGGTCGCACTGCATTATCTGAAATACGCGAGCGGCATGAGTGATGAAGCCGTTCTTGATGAATGGCTTGAAAATCCTTACTGGCAGTATTTTACTGGAGGGATTTATTTTGAGCATGAATATCCGACCGATCAGTCGACAATGTCGCGTTGGCGCAAAAAACTTGCCCGGAGCGGCGCAGAAAAAATGCTCGAAGGAAGTTTGAAAACGGGTTTGCGCGAAGGCTTTATCAAGAAATCGGAACTGACTCGGGTGAATGTCGACAGCACCGTTCAGGAAAAAGCCGTCCGCTATCCAACCGATGCCCGACTTTACGACCGATTGCGTGAACGTCTGGTAAAATCCGCACGTAAAAACGGTATTGAGTTGCGGCAAACTTACGAACGGATTGGGAAAAAGGTTTTGCGCAGCCAAAGCGGTTATGCGAAAGCCAATCAGTTCAGGCGTGCGAAAAAAGCGACGAAACAACTGAAAACTTTTCTGGGCCGCGTTCTTCGGGATATTAAACGGAAAATGACCGACCCAGACATGGAGCTACAAAAACTGCTCGCACTTGGCGAACGCCTTTTCAATCAGAAAAAAAGCGATAAAAAGAAGCTTTATTCCATTCATGAATCGCAGGTTGAATGCATCGGCAAGGGCAAAGCGCATAAGAAATTTGAGTTCGGAACCAAAGTGGGTTTGGTGACTTCGGCAAAAGCGAACTGGATCGTCGGAGCGGAAGCGTATCCTGGAAATCCCTACGACGGGCATACTCTGAAATCCGCTTTGCAGCAAGCGTCCAAAATCCTTGGATTTGAACCGGAAATGGCGATTTGTGATCTCGGTTATCGCGGCCACAATTATGAAGGCAGGTGCGATGTTCAAATCGTGAATCGATTTCGAAAAAGAGCATCGCGTTCTCTCCGCCGTTGGTGGAACCGGAGATCAGCCATTGAACCGGTGATCGGACATTGTAAAAGCGAACACAGAATGGATCGCAATCAACTGCGCGGCAGCCTGGGCGATGAGCTGAATGTGATCTTTGCTGCAGCCGGATTCAATATCCGGAAACTGATACGGGCATTCGCCCTGTTTTTGTACCAATTTTTCAAGCTTGCCTTGATTCAATTGGGAGACCAATTGAATCAAGGCTACTCGAATAGGTTTGGAAAAGGAAAAGCGCGAGAAAGAAAGAACCTTTCCTTAAAAGGTTTTTCTTTCTCGCATCTGACTTTTGCATAAGCGACTAATTATTGTTGAAGCTTTACTGCAACAGCGCAAAGAATTTACCACATAAGTAAGCGTCCAATGAGCCTTATTTGTAAAAGCTAAGACTTCATCTGACAATACTTAAAATATTTGCCAAGGGAAAAAACTTATATTCAGTTTTTCCGTGCTGTCAGTAACGTATCTTGACAAGAATGCGGACAACTTCTGTGATTTATCATGGCAATGACATTCTGTAAACGTTGCCGGAATAATTGAAAGCTTGGCATGTCAACCGCTTCCCAATCCACCTCTGAGATTTCAGATTCGGAAATCAGCTTATAAGGATTGTCAGCATTGTCAAACGCTTGTGATAACAATGCTTTTGCAGATTTCGGACTTCCATCATTCCCCGGCAATTCTTCAAAACGGGAAGTATTTTGATATGATAGGGAATTCGGAAGTCCTTTCTGGTAATAGGCCAACAGCCATGCTTCACTCTTAGGGCGCGGCACCATGGCAACCCCATATTGAAAGGACGCATCTTGAAATCCGCTTTCCATTGCCCGAACTATTTGTTCCCAACGATCGCGGGGAACACTACGAGTTCCGTCGCTATCTTTGAAAAGAATGACTCCTGTAGTTTCCGCTCGTTCTTTGGCTATATTTCCCAAGTATTTTGCGACAAGCCAGATTTTTTCCGTACTTTTTTCCTGATTTGGACGCGACGGCATAATATTACGTCGGTCATTTTTACATAGACGCTTTAATTTGGATTCCGTCATAAGCTCATATTCAGGAGTAGCATCCTGAACACGACATATATGGTCAATAATCCATGTCATAGGTCCCTTCTTCAAGATTCCTGCTTGATCCAGTGACCCCAAATCGCTCGTCCCTTCTCCAGCCAAGATAAAGAACATTTCACTTCTCCGGCACAGTTTCGGTCTCGACCAAACGGGCAGCCAGCGCAATCAAATCTGTCTGACTCATAATCTGACCGGGCCCCATGAATTCCAATTGTTCTTTTAATTCCGGAATGGAAAAAAACTTTTGAGCATGGGTAAAACCGTTTTGATCACGATACAATAGAACTACGGCATCTTTTGCAATATCATCTGGAATATAATTCAAAACCAAGGCGCTATGTGTAGTGACAATCACCTGTTTATTATTAAAATGCAACAGAGTATCCACCAATTTCCCGATCAACTCTTGATTAAGACCATTTTCAATCTCATCAAATAGCAGAACCTTCCCTTTAGCATAGCGTTGGGATAATATTGCCAACACACGCAAAAATCCATCGTTAATATGATCAGCTACAATATTTTTCGCATACTCTTGGATCAATAGATTCTTCCACCCGAATTTACGACTTTTGACCTGAATGGCATCTACGTTGCCATAAAAACACTGAACTGCTCCCAGCAAATCACGGGATTGTTCATTGCTGAGTCTGCTTAAAAATCCCGGCAAGCCTTCCCCGCCTGGTCCCAAACTATCACCGGATTGCGAGGGACGACGCAAATTAGTGGGAGACAACAATTCCAATGATTGAAGCTGACTCAGTTCTGACTTTATTTCCTCTATTTCAGAATTTTTGAAATGAAATGCAGATAGGATTGAACCTTGAAAATTATAATTGGAATATTGATAAGACTCCTCGCCCAAAACTTTCAGTATTCCATCCTTAGCCGTCAACAGCGTATCTTCTGTTTTTTCATCCTGAACAGATTCTTCGCGGAAACGTTTCTTATCAACATTAAAGGCTCCACTCCAACATACCTTTTTTCCGGTGGATAATTCCAGAGAAACAGATAACGAAATGATTCGGGAATTACTTCCAAGAGTCAACAGCTCAGAGGCAGCCCATTGTCGGATTTGACTTTCTCCGCGCATCAAATGACCGATAAAATCCAACAGTTGCAGAAAAGTCGTTTTGCCGGCGCCGTTCAAACCGATAAGACAAGTCAGTCGGGACATATTCTTCAGCTCAAAATTTGCCATAGCTTTAAAATTACTTACTGCTAAGCGTGTAATCATAGAAATACCGTCTTTCTGCAAGGTTCTGCCTGTTTCATAACAATATTCTTTTGTCTGTAAATATATATCCTATAATCATTTTTGCAAACGGCATGATGCGTATGATAAAAAACTTTTTCCCAAATAGTTCTGCGGACGGGACTACATATTATTCCGTCCGCAAAATAAATGAGAAGCAGTCTTTTTTCTGCAATTCAGCAATCCGGAAGATTCAAGTTGACCTGAATGGCAATTTTCATGGTTGTTTTTTCCAGCAACCTTTTCAGTTCCAGCAGGTCGTTTTCGTTCTCACCATCAATTTGAACACTGGTGAGATGCTCGCGGTCAATCATGACCAGATGCCATCCCATGATATTCAGGACACCGGCAACCATTTGGCTGCCGACAACTCTGCCCGGAATCTCAATTTTCCTGTCGGTATTTTCCAGCGTGTCATCATCACGATACGTGATGCGTTCAATGATTTTTACCATAAACACCTCCTCAATCCGATATGATGCAAATGCAGTTTGCGGGTATCTCATGCTGCAGGACAACAGCTTCATGGGGAATTTCATTCTCCATAACGGGGGCGATATTGAGATAGCCGATCATATTTTTACCGCTGGGATCACGAACCAGTGCAAGATCATATGCCTGATTGAGCATACGTTCGACAATATCGCGGATCTCGCGGGCGCCGTTTTTGGTGGTATTGGTCTGCAAAAGAGCAAAATCCACGACTTCGGGAGAGTAGCCGAGGACGTTCATGTTTTCCGGCAGGAAGAAGCCGGGACGATCCTGCTGTGTTTCCCGGATTGTCCGGAAATATTGGAGCTTGTCGTCAATGAATTTGCGGGTGATCTGACGCAGATGTTCCGGTTTGAGACTGTTGAAGGCGAAAATCCCGTAACCGAATTTGCCGAACCGGGCAACAAATTCCGGTGAATTGAACATCATCACGAGCCGTTGACAGGCGGCTTCCGTTTTGCGCGCCATCGAAAGATGCGTGTTTCCCTGAAAGATTTCCGCTCCGACATTTGAGGTGAAAAAGAGCAGGAAGCGGGAAATATCGTAGGTTCTGTTGTTCCAGAGCGTGACACGCCCGGCGTCGATCTGCTGGAGCATGTATTTCGCCATATCCTTGTGCGCTTTTTCAAATTCATCGTAGAGGATTGCTCCCTCCGTATTCTTTTCCAGAAAATCATACAGCCGTCCCGGCTCCTTTTCGGTATAACCGACCAGTTTTTTGCCGACATCGGCACCGGCAGTCTCGCCGAACTCGGACATATCCAGCCGCAGGAGCTTCTCCTCTTCATCGCCATAGAGATAATGAATCGTCTCCCGGATGATTTCAGTTTTACCGGTTCCGGTCGGTCCGAGGAAGAAAAAGACCGTCGGTCTGTTCGGATTGCTGATTCCCAGATACCAGTAACGGAGTTTCTCCGAAATGGCGTCTATCACATGATCCTGACCGATGATCCGTGATTTCAGATACGGCTTGAGACCGTCCAGAAACTGCATTGCTTCTTTTGTGGATTTGAACATGTTTTGCCTTTCATGGTTTGATTGGTTGTTTTCCGGAAGAGCGCAGGAAGCGGAAGAACATGCAGAGTCCCGTCCACCATGCCAGCACGATTCCAAGCTGCTTGAAGTCGAAAAGATGGTATTGAAACCAGAGCGTCATGCCGATGCAGATCGCGTAGTAGCCGAGAACCGCGTCCTGCCAGATGACGGCTTTCAGATACTTCTGCTCCCTGCGAGGTCTGCCGGAAAACAGAGCCTTGAGAATCGCCGGAGTCCGGCTCAGGCAGGCGCAGAAAATATCCAGAACCACGCTCCACACGTAAAAACAGAGCGTGCTGACACAACAATAGAAAACGTCATTGAAATAGCCGATGAGAATATCCCGGTTCGTAAGTACGAGAAAAAATCCAGTCAGAGGAAATGCCAGCGACAGCAGAAACGTGATGAAGCAGAAATAATCATTCGGCAGCAGAATCCGATATTCACCGATGTACTCGCCTTTGCCGATAGTCGGAACTTTCGGGCAATGCCGCACGAGCTTCGCTCCGCAGACGCGGCGACATTCCTGCTCGATGGTGGAACGGACAAATACATTGCCGTTGTTCAGAATCCGTCCCGACTGCCAGAAAATGAACCCGACTTTGCATTGACCGCGCGGTCCGCCGGTCTGGAGCGTGGAAAAATCGGCAGGGTCAACGCGATAGTCTTTCTGTTCGTTATAGCCTTCGGAATAGGACAGCGACTTGTTGTCGTCGCCTTTCATCGACGATGATTTGGAATCGCCGTAAGTCTTGGACTGACGGATAATGATTTCCTGCCCGATGGACTTGGAAGCCCATTCGTTCGTCTCGAATTCGCCGTTCTGACAAAAGAATTTTGTGCCCAGATTGCCGAGAAGCGAAGAGGCTTTTTCCTTGCCGTAACCGTCATAAAGGTTGCCGAGATTTTGAGTGGCATACATGGTCAGTGTCCGGCTGGAACGGGCGGTCGTCTGAAACTTCTGATCGTATTCAAGACTGAAGAACTGGCATTCATCCGCCCATAAAAAGACAGGCGGGGCATTGTCGTCGGCAATGTCTTCCCGACGTTCAATCATGGACTCAAAGCAGTATTTGATGATGCCGGCGGCGTATTGCCCGATCCGGCCCCAGGATTTGACATCGTAATCGACAATCAGGATTTTCCCCTTGCGATAGAGGTCTTCCAGTTGAAGCGTCGATTGTTCGGCGGAAAAACAGCGTGCCAGTTCACCGCGCTGCATGGAGTCTGCGGCGACGGAAAAGGAGGAAATCGTGTTGGAGCGGGTCCGTTCGTCAAGGTAGGCGAATTCCTCATAGAAAAAGGTGTGGGCAATCTGATATTCCGGCGTATCGCAAAATTCTCTTGGAATAACCACATCCAATAAATTGGAACAGTAACCTCTTTCTTCTACTGTTTCAGAAGAGGCAGAGGGCGCAGAAACAATGATTTCATGAATGTTTTCAATGTTGATCGGCTGTTGTGCCATTTGCAGAATCGTGATGGAGTTGCGCAACAACTGCTTGACGGCATTATTCCAATACTCCTCGTTGCCGCCGCCGGAATTGCGCTTGTCTTTGCCCATATTGACGATTTCCAAATAGAGATTGACGAGGTTTTCAACCTGTCCGCCGCCGCGTCCGGCACGTTTCGCCTCACTGTCGAGATAGTTGAAGGTCTGCTGACTCAAAAAGAGCAGATCCCCGGTCCGGTTCGGCTTGCGCGGATCATCGTCCAGATGGGCTTTCGCGGCATATTTCTTCCAGGTATCGGCTTCATCCGGTTTGGCGCAGAACACCACGCCGCCGTAACCGAGCGTCAGGAATTTATGTGCGATCTTGTAAAGCGGCCCGGAACTTTTTCCGGAACCGGTCATGCCGAACACGATGCAGCCGGTACAGGCGTCGCGAACCGTCCACGGATTGCTTTCGATATTTAAGATGATTTCATCAAGAATGCTTTTTTTCATAGCCATGCCGGAGATCCTTTTCAGCGTTCAAGTTCAGATTTTTTCGGAGAAAACGGAATGGATTTCGAGACGGGAAGCCGCGATTCCCCTGCGGATGAGCTCCGTTGCGGCAAAACAGTATTCCTGAGAATGGCCTGAACTCCGCCGAACCGCCGCAGC
>ERZ779851.1665-NODE-1665-length-18912-cov-6.869279_pt1 | contig 18912 bp, 13 predicted proteins | sample MGYA00511094_ERZ779851 | MGnify/ENA primary metagenome ERZ779851 (study PRJEB29588, sample SAMEA2155512) | human gut metagenome | biome: human gut; feature: human-associated habitat; material: faeces | place: Denmark | collected 2008/2010 ...
CTGACGGGATGAGCGAAGCGAACCTCCAGAGGCACCACCGCCGCCGGGGCTTCTGCTGTCACGTGGTTTCTCCAGATGGTCTTTTCCGCGATACGCTGCTGGAAAATCCGTATTTTGTGAGAAATCATGCGGCATTTCTTCTTGAAAAATCACGGATTTTATATAAAAAAAGTCTTTTCTGGGCCACGAAATGTCGTTTTTGGGATATTTTATGTGAAAAATTAAAAATTTTATTCGTTTTAATTTGATAGTTTTTAAGTCTGATTTGATTAAAAACTGTAAATAAAATTGAGATTCTGCTAAAAGTCTGCATTTTATTAATCGTTATAACTTAAGCAACTACACGTAATTACGAAAAGTTACACTATGTTGCATTTTAAAAATGTATTTTTTATATTTGCAGAAATCGCATTTGCAAAACGTCAGCGTATACGTGCACAAAGCGCTGCGGATGTACATGAATGTGGAAACAATATGTTAAACTAATCAATAATGCTTATGAGAAAGATTTGTCTTCTTTTCACGGCAGCCTTGATGCTTGGACTTTCTGTGGCAATGAATGCCCAGGGCCTTAAAGTGTCGGGTGTTGTTACGGATGCAGGCACTGGAGAAGGAATCCCATTCGCGTCTGTCATAGTAAAAGGTACAATGAATGGTGTCAGCACTGATGCTGATGGATCGTACTCCATTTCTGCCAATAAAGGTGAAATCCTCGTGTTTTCCTCTATCGGATATAATACAGTAGAAATTACAGTCGGAGACAAGGCTGAATTAAATGCCAAACTGGAATCCGATAAGGAACTTCTGGATGAAACTATAGTCGTAGCTTATGGTACTGCTACCAAGAGTTCTTTCACCGGCTCTGCCGCCATGGTCAAATCCGAAACCATTGAAAATCGTGTAGCTACCAATGTGACGACAGCATTGGCAGGAACGACTCCTGGCGTGCAGGTCATTTCATCTTCCGGAGACCCTACCTCCAATGGGGGCGCCATCAGAATTCGTGGTATCGGCTCCATGAGCGCCAGCAGTGCCCCTCTGTATATCGTGGACGGAATGCCGTATGACGGCTCTATTTCAGGCATTAACCCTAATGATGTCGAGTCAATGTCCGTCCTCAAGGATGCTGCTGCGAGCGCGATTTATGGTGCCCGTGGTGCGAATGGTGTCGTTCTCATCACCACCAAGAAAGCCAAAGCAGGTGACGCGGTCATTAAATTCGATGCAAGATTCGGATCGAACTCTCGTCTCATACCTCAGTATGACGTCATCAGTGACCCTGGCCAGTATTATGAGACACATTACCGGATGATGTACAATTCTCAGATTTACGCAGGCAAGACCACGGCGGAGGCCTATGCATATGCTGACAAGTATCTTCTTGACAAGGGCAATGGTGGACTCGGTTATCTTGTGTACACTGTTCCGGACGGGGAAAAGCTTATCGGTACCAACTTCAAGTTGAACCCTAATGCGACATTGGGATATTCTGACGGCAAATATTGGTATACACCTGACGATTGGTATGATGAAGTATATCACAACTCTTTCCGTCAGGAATACAACCTTTCCGTATCAGGTTCGAAAGACCGCTTCTCGTATTTCGGAAGTATAGGTTACTTGAATGATGGCGGTATCGTAAGCAATTCAGGGTTCAAGCGCTACACTGCGCGTGTCAATACTGACTATCAGGCTAAGAAATGGCTGAAGTTCACGACCAATCTTAGTTTTACCCACTCAGACTCTCAGGTCGCCGGTTACTCATCAACCTTTGGTTCTTCCGGCAACGTGTTCTATATCGTGAACATGATGGCTCCTATTTATCCTCTCTATGTCCGTGATGCTGAAACTCACGAGATTATGAAACAAGATGGCCGCACCGTATATGATGCGAATCAGACCAATTTCAATCGTCCTGCATTCGTCGGAAATGCAGTACGTGACAACGAGGTGGACAAGAGAAAAATCTACAATGATGTGCTGACCGGTAAGATCGGTGGCGTTATAACCCCTGTGAAAGGTCTCTCGCTGACTGCAAATATCGGTTTCATGAGCGATAATACCAGAGCGAATACTCTTTACAGTCCATTTGGCTCTTCAAGCTCTGTTGACGGTGCGGTATATGTGAAAAACGGCAGATTGTTCACTGTCAATACTCAGTATCTTGCTGAATATAAGACGGATTTCGGAGGAAGCAGGCATAATTTCAATATTCTTGCCGGATTTGAAATGTACAAACTCAAATCTCAATCTTTCTCTGGTTCAAATGACCATCTCTTCAGCCCGCTCATCGGTGAGTTGGACAATGCTGACGGCACCAAAAATCGTATAGTGAATTCTTCGACTTCTGATTATATGACTGAAGGTGTCCTGTCACGTGCGCAGTACGATTATGACGGACGTTATTTCCTCAGTGCGTCTTACAGACGTGACGCTTCTTCCCGTTTCGCTCCGGGACACCGTTGGGGCAATTTCGGTAGCGTAGGTGCTGCATGGCTTATCTCCAAGGAATCTTTCATGAGTGATGCGTCATGGGTCAACATGCTGAAATTCAAGGCTAGTTACGGTATTCAAGGAAATGACGACCTTGGTTCATATTTCCCTTATTCGGACCAGTACAAACACTCTTATAATGAAGAAACCAAAGAGTACTCATTGTCCCTCTCGTACAAGGGTAATGAAGAACTTACTTGGGAGTCTTCACACTCTTTTAACATAGGTTTTGACTTCGAACTCTTCAATGGCTATTTGAACGGTACCATAGAATACTTCAACCGCAAGACATCGGACCTCCTTTATAACAAGGACGTGCCGCTTTCTGCGGGTAACCCTACAGGTTCTTATCCGGTCAACGTAGGTTCTATCAGAAACTATGGTGCGGAAATATCTCTCGACGGCAAGATTATCAATACCAAGAACGTGTCCTGGACATGGAATGCCAACTTCAGCCACTATAAGAACAAGATTCTTTCTTTGGATGACAGCGTTTCAGAGGAAGGCATCAAAGGAAGTAACTTTATCTATAAAATCGGTGGTTCTCTGTATGACGCATATATGTACAAATTTGCCGGTATCGATAAGGAAACGGGTAAGTCAATGTATTACCAGACCGTTACTGGCAAAGATGGAAATGAGACAATGCAGACTACTACAGATTTCGATAAGGCAACTCAGCTGGAGTGCGGCACCGTTCTTCCTAAACTCTACGGCGGAATCGGTACTTCATTGAATGCTTTTGGCTTTGATTTCTCTGTGCAGCTGTCTTATCAGTTGGGAGGAAGGTATTATGACGGTACATATCAGGCGCTCATGCATACATCTTCAGGCGCCGGTATGGCATGGCACAAAGATGCTCTGAAAGCATGGACACCTGAAAACACCGACACCGATATACCTCGTCTTGACGGCAGTACAGCTGAAGGTCAATCCGCTATCGACAAGTATCTTATCAGCTCAAATTATCTGAGCATAAATAATGTTACTCTCGGATACACATTCCCTAAGAAATGGACAAATGCCATCAAGATTGAAAGTCTCCGTATTTATGTTACCGGTGACAATCTTGCGGTGTTTGCGGCCCGTAAGGGTGTCGACCCACGCTACTCTATGGGGCTTGGCAGTTTCACTTCGGGATCGGGTCTTAACAGCGGTTCATACTCTGCAATGAGGAATATCACCGGAGGTATTACACTTACATTCTAAAAAAAGGAGAAGTAATATGAAAATCTTAAGATATACAATATTTACGGCCGCAGCATTGACATTGGCTTCCTGCTCGGATATTGACAACCTGCAGCCGCAGGGTGGAACCCTCTTGTCTGAACAGGTGAAGGAAATCAACACCATCCTTCCGGAAAGAGCAGAAACTTCTTTCTCCGGAATGTATGTGAAGCTTGGACAGCCACTTAGTTTGGACTTGTGGAAGAGTGAGCGTCCTGATGATTTTGGATTCATCATGATGGCGTTTTCCAATGATGTTGAGGGTGCTGACATGATACTTCCTGATACCGGTTATAACTGGTTCAGAGTTTGTGGGGACTACACTTCCCGAAATGCGGACTATGCCAATCCGTTCATCAGATATTCTGCTGCATATAATGAAATTGCTCTTGCCAATACCGTCATTTCTTCATATGCTATAACTGAGAATACCCCGAAAGAAGTTTACTACAATATCGCACAGGCCAAAGCCGTGAGAGCATTCACGTATTTGAATCTCGCTCCGTATTATCAGTTCAATTATCAGATAGCAAAAGATAAGCCTTGCGTTCCGATTGTAACTGAAGCGACTACGGATTTTGCAAACAATCCGAGAGCAACCGTGGAAAAGGTATATAAACTTATTGTGGAAGATCTTACATTCGCTATCGAGAAACTCGAAGGATACAAAAGACCTGACAAATCGAAGATTGACCAGCAGGTTGCCTATGGCCTTCGTGCAAGAGCATATCTGGATATGGGAATGTGGGCTGAAGCTGCATCTGATGCAGAAAAGGCAGCTGTAGGATATACTCCGGCTACCATCGAGGAGGTTTCTGTTCCGTCTTTTTACAAAATTGCGGAGCATAACTGGATTTGGGGATATGATATGACGGTAGATCAGGCACAAAGGTTTACTCACGCGACTTCCAGCGCTTGGCTCCGTTCTTTGTCGGGAGAATCTTATGCGGCGGCCACTCAGAATTATGCGCGGTGCAATACGTTGCTTTATAATAAGATCCCTGCCACCGACGTGCGTAAAAATTGGTGGGTAGATGAGGACCTCTATTCTCCTCTTTTGGACAAGATTTCTTGGGATGGCAAATCCGGAAAAGACTTGGCTAATTTGGAAATCACTAATACCAAACTTGCGTTCCTGCCATATACCAATGTGAAATTCGGCATGTACACTGTCGGCGGAACTACTAATGAAGAGGATTGGCCGTTTATGCGTGTCGAGGAGATGTTGCTGATCCGTGCGGAAGCACTCTACAGAAGCGGACAGCAGGAAGAGGGTAAGAAGGTGCTCAGCGACTTTGTGAAGACATACAGGGACCCGGACTATAATGTAAATGCGACTGGCCGCAAATTCGAGGATGAGGTTTGGTTCCAGCGCCGTGTGGAACTCTGGGGAGAAGGCTTCGCCTGCTCAGATGCGAGACGTCTCAATAAACCTCTCGTAAGATTCCATGACAATGCCGAAAGCACAAATATGCCTGCGAAGTTCAGGTTCAACATGAAAGCTGATGACGGGTGGCTCCTTCTCAGGTTTACGACCAGTGAACTCAATACGAACTTTGCGGTTGTGGACAACAATGAAGGCTCTCTTCCTGTACAGGACCAGAATCCTGAACTTAGAGATGGCGTTACGGATTAATATTAAAATTCTGACATTATGAACAAGTTATTTAGAAACATACTTTTTCTTTCATCTTTGACTCTTGTCTTGGCTGCATGTCAGGAGGAGAAGGTCGAACCGGGTGAAAAAGATTTGGACGGATGCTATGGGGTATATTTCCCGGCACAGGACAAAGCGGTAAAACTGGTCTTGGACCCTGCGGAGCCGACTTCCACGAAAATCACCGTAATGCGTAAGAATTCTGAAGGTGAGATAACGGTGCCGGTGACCGTGGCTGATACAAGCAAGCTATTCAAGTTTGCGCCTATTACGTTCAAGGATGGACAGGCTGAAACTACCATTGACGTTACTTTCGACGGAATAGGTATAGGTAATACTTATCTTGCATCTTTGACTATCGAAGATCCTGCATATGCGTCCAAGTATAACAGTAATCCTATATCCATCGACGTAAAGGTTCTCCGTGAAAAGTGGAATAACCTTGGTGTTGGAACTTGGGTGGAACATGGGGTCTTTAATTTCGATGCTCCTGAGAATGTGATCATACATCAGAATGATCTGGACAAGACGAAATATAGAATTTATATGAGGTATCCTGATCCGGAGAAAGAGGGTGAGGAATATGCTTTGTATAGCCCGAAGAGTGATGAATATTTATCTTTGCGCCTCCTTAAATCAGGCGAGGTTTTGAAATCGACAAAGGCAGAGTTCAAAGTGGATAAGGATGGCCTTGTGCTGTTCGACATTTTCGATACCGGTATACCTTATGACACGGGAGCGCCGAATATTTGGTTCGTTCATCCATTCAACTTTAGTGATCCTGTGAATTTGTGGTACTATAACAAGGTGATTTCTTATCAAGATGATGGAGTTACTCCGGCCGGAATCCAGCTCGCTCCAAATTACTATATTAATGGTGTTGGAGCTATTGACAGATCACAGGAAGATGGTATTATTACAATTGTGTTCCCTGGTGCGGTTCTTACAGATTATACTATAAATGTCTCGGTAGGCGAGACCGTTGACGGTGAAATACCGGTTAAGTTTGCTCTTGGTGCGGATGTCGCCACTGCCAAGTATGCAGTTTACGAGTGAGAACTCAGCAAGGCTGCCGCTGAAAGGCATGCAAATGCCATCGTCAAGGGAGATGAGGAATCCAAGGTTGTGCCTGAGACAGGAGCCGTTTCGTTGACACTTGATAAGTCCGGCGTCTATTCGTTGGTGGCTGTGTCGCTTGACGACAAGAATGAGTTCCAGGAAAGTGCTGTAAGTACATTCAATTATGTCGCCAAAGGAGACGAAGAAAAGTATCCTGTTACTGTATCGGCCGGACTTGAACTCACATCAAGGTATGAGCCGGAAGGATATACTAAGGTTAACTCTGCATTGTTCTATGTCTATGGTAAGAATTTGACGGAAGTCAAGGCAAGCCTTATCCCTACAGCCAAGTTGGATCCTGCGAATTTGATAGTCTTGCTCGCGATCCGAAGTCTGTCAGTGACAGTATCCTGAATCTTGTAAATACGACAGGATGGACTGACCTTTTCACAGAATTGGCACCTGCTACTGATTATACTCTTATCGTTTGGGCTTCAAATGGTTACAGGTCTAAAGTCGTTACCTCGGAAATCACGACTGAAGGACTAGCTAGAGTGAAGAAAGGAACGGGAACGTATACCTATTCGCTATTCTTTTTGGATGAAGACGGTAAGCCTCAGGCATTCAAGTCTGCGGGCCTCTGTGCTGAAAGGGAAAACGTGACAGCAAACTTCGTAGCAAGGGAAATTCCTGCCAATTCTGTTGTCAAGAAGATTGAATTTGCAAAAAAGTCTGCCGAACTGGTGAAATAATGCTATGTAAAAATAGATAAAATGCTGAAAGACAGAACCTGTGGCCGATGAATGCTCGGCTGCGGGTTTTGTCGTATTGACTTCAATATGAAATATAAATATTTGATGATTGCCGCTGCTCTTGCCGTGTCGTGCACAGCGGAATTGGATACCGGTACGGATGCGGTGAGGGAAGCTTCCCTTGCATTGTCCAGAAAGGTCGTAAATACGAAATCCCGTCAAACTGCTGATGATGAATTCCTTCTCAAGTTTGACAAGGTGCCGGGTGTGGAATTGCTTGACAGCATATGCGCTATGGGGGCTGTTTCCGTGGAGCCGGTATTTTTGCCGATGCCGGGGAAAGAGACATTGAGAGCCAGGTTCGGTCTGGACAGATGGTATTCTGTGAAATTGGACAATGCCGAATCCCTGGAAAAGATTGTCCGCGAGTGCGCAGTGCTTTCCGCCGTCGGGACTATTGAATATAGTCAGATGTATAGAAAGGCCTCTGATGAGGTCTCGCATCCATATTATCCTTCAAATAGCATCTCATTGGCCGCGGCATCCGACAAGATTTTCAATGACCCTTCTCTCGGAGACCAATGGCATTATGTGAACAATGGTGACCAATCTGTTGCCAGGTCGGCATATAAAGGAGCGGATATCAATGTGAAAGATGTCTGGAGGACATTGACGGCTGGAGACAATTCCATCGTCGTGGCTGTCGTTGATGAAGGCGTCAAATATACCCACCCTGATCTTGCCGCAAATATGTGGACGAATCCTGAAGAATCGGCAGATGGCACGGATACGGATGGAAATGGTTACGTGGATGATATCCATGGATATAATTTCATATCCAAAGGCCCTGTCGCGTGGACCGCCGAAGGTAATTCGGGACACGGAACTCATTGTGCAGGAACAATTGCCGCAGTGAATAATAACGGGCAGGGTGTCTGTGGCATCGCCGGAGGAACAGGAAAGGGCGATGGCGTGCGGATAATGTCCTGCCAGATTTATGACGGTAAGTTGGGCGGAGATTCGAGAACCATAGCCGAAGCTATAACTTATGCGGCAGATAATGGAGCGTCGATAATATCATGTTCTTTCGGATATAATGCAGGAGATTTCTTCTCCGATATGGATTATATAAACTACAATGGCTCGTTGGAAAGCGATGCAATCCATTATTTCGAGGCCACCAAGAACAATGACGTCCTGGACGGCGGCATCGCGATATTCGCGGCGGGGAATGATGCCAAGCCGTATTGTGCATACCCGGGGGCGCTCAGTGATGTAATCAGCGTGTCTGCATTCGGACCGGACTATCTGCCGGCGTATTATACCAATTACGGGCCTGGCTGCAATATTACCGCTCCAGGAGGAGAGGCATTGCTTGCTCCTTGGACTTCACGCAAGTCCGAAGTACTTTCGACATTGGTCTCGGAAACAAGCAAGGGTTCTGCCGATTATGGTTATATGCAGGGGACTTCTATGGCTTGCCCTCATGTCAGCGGAATAGTGGCATTAGGACTTTCGTATGCGAAAAAGCTTGGCAAGACATTTACTGTCAGCGAGTTCAAGAACTTGTTGCTCGCTTCTACCAATGATTTCGAGTCCCGCCTTTCATATGCGACCAAGGACTATGTGAGCGACCCTGGAGAGGGCCCCGGCAGCATGGGAGCATATAGGAAACAGATGGGAACCGGAGCTGTAGACGCATGGAAACTTATGATGAACATCGAGGGAACGCCATGTCTTACCGCGGAAACCGGACGAAATCAATGGCTTGACCTTTCTAGTCTTTTCGGGACGTCCTCGATAAATTTGAAATATATTGATGTCGAATATTCTGAAGATGATGCACGGGCCGTCGGATTGGAGGATAAGCCGTATATTGAGTTCGGAAGACTTTATGTCCATCCGACCAAGTGTGGTTCCATCAAGGTTAAAATCAATGCGATCGGCGGAGGTGAAACGCTTGGCGGAGAAACGTCCATCGGAGGTATGGCGTTCAGTCGCACGTGTTCGATAATTGTAAAATCTCATAAAAGTGGAAATGGAGGCTGGTTATGATCAAAAAATTGGCAATGACGGTTGCCGTGGCGGTGGCTGCGGCTTTCGCGGTGGCTTGCGGCAGTAAGGAAGACAAGGCTGCGGGCGTGGAAGGCGAATGGGAGCTGGTGGATGTGGAATTTGCCACCAAGAGCGCTGTCGTAGGCTCCGAAACGGTGTCTGTCTATATAAATTTCGATGCGAAAGGGACGTTTGCGATGTATCAGAAGCTGGGCGAAGGACGCTTCAGAAAGTTCTCCGGCACATGGTCTTGTTCGAACGGCATTCTGAACGGGACCTACTCGGACGGCAAGAATTGGGGCTGTCCATATAAGGTGTCCCGTGACGGAGATACGCTGGTGATGGTATCATCTCCTGACGGGAAAGACTCCTATACTTATCGTAAATGCACGATTCCTGAAGAAGTCAAGAAAAATTCGTAGCCCGGCTTTGTCATTTCGGCGAGATGTCGTAACTTAACGCGCTTAATTTTGATTGCGCAGTGACTGATAAAAAGGGATATGTCAATATGCTGGCTCTTGGAGCGCTCGCCGTCTCATGTACGGTCGGGACTCCGGAGACAGGCTATAATGAAGACGGAACATTGGCCAAGATAGTCAATGCTCCGCTTTGTTGTGATAATGTTGACGGTATCTTGGTGAAATTCAAAGATTTGCCTGATGGCATTGACGCGGATAAAGTACGCGGAGCCGGGGCGGAAATCGCTGGCAGCGTCTTCCCGGAAAACGGCAGGAAGAGCATTTGCGGGCTGGAAAGGTGGTATCATGTAATACCGGAAAAAGGCCATTCTGCTTCAGATGTCGCCAGAAAACTTGCGGCAATGGAGAATATCGAAACCATAGAATACGATGCCCCGTTCCTGAAAGTGTCTGACTGTGAATGCTATCCGTGCGAAGAAGTGTCGACCAAAGCGGCCTCTTCCCAGCAGGTTTTCGATGACCCGCTGCTCGCAAGACAATGGCATTACCGCAATACCGGCGACAAGTCCGTTGCGGAATCCGCAGTCGCGGGGGCTGATATCAATGTTGCCGATGTCTGGCGGAAGATAACGGGCGGTGACAACACCATCATTGTCGCGGTAATCGACGAAGGCGTGAAATACAATCATCCTGACCTTGCAGCCAACATGTGGACGAATCCTGATGAGAGAGAAGACGGCACGGACACGGACGAAAATGGCTATGTGGATGATATCCATGGCTTTAACTTCGTTACCAACGGACCTCTCACGTGGGACAAGGAGAAGGACCAGGGACATGGGACGCATTGCGCCGGAACCGTTGCAGCCGTGAACAATAACGACAGGGGAGTCTGCGGTGTCGCGGGCGGAACCGGGAAAGGCGACGGTGTCAAGATAATGTCCTGCCAGATATTGGACAACAGCGCCGGAGGTACACCGTCGGTGGTGGCGAAAGCCATACGCTATGCCGCGGACAACGGCGCATCCATAATCTCCTGCTCGTTCGGCTACCAAGACGCGGCATATTATTCCGACGGCGCCTACAAAAGAGGAAATTCTGGGCTCAATACCATTGAATATGAAGCACTTATGGATTTCGAGGCGACACGGAACAATGATGTTCTGGATGGCGGAATCGCGATTTTCGCGGCAGGAAACAAGACGAAGGCCTATGCTTCGTACCCGGGCGCATTGAGCGACGTGATATGCGTGACGGCATTCGGACCGGACTTTCTGCCGTCGTACTATACGAACTATGGCGCGGGCTGCAATATCGCGGCTCCGGGAGGGGAACCATATCTGAAGCCGGTTTCGCCGAGGTCATGGGTGCTCTCCACACTGCCTACCGAAAAATATGACTCCGGTTATGGCTACATGTACGGCACCTCCATGGCGTGTCCTCATGTCAGCGGTGTCGCCGCTCTGGGTCTGGCATACGCGACGAAGCTCGGCAAGAAATTTACTGTCAAGGAGTTCAAGAGTCTGCTGCTTTCATCTGTAAATGACATTGACTCGGGCCTGTTGGGCGCTGTCAAGGACTATGGCGAGGGCACGACGGTCGTGGCACCGCAGCCGGGAGTCTATAAGGGAAAGATGGGCACGGGGGCTGTCGACGCATGGCGCTTCATGATGAATATCGAGGGCACGCCTTGCTCGGAAGCGGTTTGCGGCAAGTCGCAGGGCATTGACCTGTCGGAATGGTTCGGCGCGTCATCATCGCGGCTGACTTATGGAAAACTGGAATATTCCGAGGAAGATGTGCAGAGCCTGGGCCTGAAAGAAGCCCCATACATAAATCGCGGGAAACTCTACCTGCACCCCACCAAGTGCGGGTCAATGAAAATAAAGATCAATGCCGTGGGTGGCGGCAGCCGTGTCGGCGATGACTCGGCCATGGGCGGCATGGCGTTCAGCAGGACGGTGTCCATCATCGTGAGGACTCATCGCAGCGGCAACGGAGGATGGCTATAAACGTGACAACATATAAATTTATGAAAACGAAAAAGATAATATTGATGGTGGCGTTGGCTGCGCTCACTTGCAGCTGTGCCAAGGAGAACATTGTAAATGAAGGAGGCCCGAAACCGGCAGCTTCGAAGGTGATAAATACGCCTGAAAACGCTGATGCCGAGTCTATTCTGATATATGTTGCAGATGGCGTGGCCGGTACGGGAGCTATTGACTCCATCGCCAAGGAGGCGGGAGCATTGGCATGCAAACCTCTTTTCGAGTCCTATCCGGGACATGAGGAGGACGAGCGGAGATTCGGACTAGACCGCTGGTACAAGCTGGATTTGAAGAAAGGAACTCCGCTGGAAACTGTGGCGACGGCATTGTCCTCGCAGAAAAAGGTCGAGCGCGTGCAGTACAATACCCGCATGCGCAATGTCGTGACGCGCAGGCCGCACCCGTATGTCTCCAATATCCAGACGAAAGCGGTACAGAACTCAAATGCCGCGTTCAATGACCCGATGCTTTCGAAGCAATGGAGTTATCATAATACCGGCAATGGGAATCCGGTGTGGAATTCCGTGGCAGGGGCTGATGTCAATGTCGTGGATGCGTGGAAGATTACGGGAGGCGACCCTTCGGTCATCGTGGCGGTCGTGGATGAGGGCGTGGCTTACAGCCATCCTGACCTTGCCGCGAATATGTGGTCTGATCCGAAGACCGGAAAACATGGCTACAACTTCGTTACGGATACGGACAGGATTACGTGGACAGATGCGAACGATTCTGGTCACGGAACCCATGTCGCGGGAACTATTGCGGCTGTAAACAATAATGGCATAGGTGTTTGCGGCGTCGCCGGAGGTACCGGGAAAGGTGACGGCGTGAGGATCATGTCATGCCAGATCTTCTCGGGAGATAAAGGTGGAGAGGCTTCGATGATCGCCGCTGCAGCGAAATATGCGGCTGACCGTGGCGCGAGCATTCTCCAGTGCTCGTTCGGTATAAATGGCGGCGAAGTTACCTCTGACAATGATTATTTGTCTGACGATGATGCGAGTGCGGAGGTTGCAGCCTACAGATATTTTGCTGGCCTGAGGAGAGACAATCCGATAGGCGGAGGCCTGGTGATTTTCGCTGCCGGCAATGAAACTTATCCGATGTCCGGCTATCCGGGAGGCATGACAGAATTCATTTCCGTGACTGCCATCGGATGCGACAACAGGCCGACATCTTATACCAACTACGGCCCGGGCTGCAACATTGCCGCTCCGGGAGGAGATTCTTACTCTGCCTGCACCACAAGGTCGAATCTCAACTATGCGACATTGAACTCGAGCATCCTTTCCACGATGCCGCTCGAATTGGAAAACGACTATTATGACGGTCCGGCTACGATTATATGGAAGGAACTTCGATGGCTTGCCCTCATGTGTCAGGAGTGGCGGCTCTCGGACTGTCATATATGAAGGCGCTCGGAAAGACCTGCACCGTAGATGAGTTCAAGGCAATGCTGCTCACTTCCGTGGACGAAATTGACAAATATTGCACCGGAAGCACATACTTTTATAATGATAAAGGCGAGGTTAACTCGGTTAATTACAGCGGGTATAAGGGCAAGATGGGAACAGGTGCCGTCGATGCATGGAAACTGCTGATGAATGTGGAAGGAACCCCTTGTGAAGTGATGACGGTGGGAGACGAGCAGACATTGGACCTCGGAAAATATTTCGGGAACGCCTATAAGTCATTGACATATACCGGCGTGGAAATCTCGTCGGATGGTCTGGAGGTGCTCGGGCTGAAATCGGCACCGCAGGTTGCGGGCGGTAAACTGACATTGAAACCGGTGAAATCGGGCAATGTGAAGATTACGGTGAAGGCCGTGGCGGGCGGTCAGAACGTCGGCACCGGTTCGACGATGGGCGGCATGGAGATTTCCAGAACGGTCTCCGTGCTTGCAAGAGGTGTGAAGGCTTCCAACGGAGGCTGGTTGTAGGTCAATTTAATGAGTTGAAATCATGAAACTTTGGAAAATTATGATGGCGGCAGCTCTGGCCGTGGTGATGTCGGGCTGCGCGAAAGAAGACAAGGATATTTGCGGGGAGTGGCATCTGTCTGATATAAGTGTAGTTACCAAGTCACAGGAGCCGTATGAGGTGTCTGTTTATCTGGCATTCTCCAAGACCGGCGGCTTCGACCTGTATCAGAAGCTGCAGGACGGAAAGTATGTCCATTATACCGGAAACTGGGAAATGGTAGATGGCCAGCTCTATGGTTTCTACGCAGACGGCACGCCTTGGGGCGCGGGCAGCTATGCGGTGTCATTGTCCTCTAAAACATTGAAACTTACCGCGAACAACGGTTCGGGCGAGGTGACGACTTATAAGAGAGAGAAAATTCCTTCATCAGTGAAGGAGAGCAAATAATGAAGAAAACCGGATATATTGAAATCAGGGGAGCGAAGGCCCATAACCTCAAGGGCGTAAGCCTGGATATCCCGCGGGGAGAATTCGTGGTGGTTACGGGCCTGAGCGGCAGCGGTAAATCATCATTGGCTTTCGACACGATTTATGCCGAAGGCCAGAGGCGTTATATGGATACGTTGTCCACTTACGCCAAACATTTCATGGGCGTTCTGGAAAAGCCGGAAGTCGATGAAATCAACGGCCTTAGCCCTATCATCGCCATTGAGCAGAAGACCACCGGAAACAATCCGCGTTCCACGGTGGGGACCATCACGGAGATTTTCGACTTCCTGCGTCTGCTTTATGCCAGGGCGTCCAGGGCGTACTCGCCGGTGACGGGGAAGGAAATGGTGCGCTATACTGACGAGCAGATTGTCAGTCTGATAATGCACAATTACAATGGCAGGAAATGCTACCTTCTGGCGCCGCTGGTCCGGGGCAGGAAGGGACATTACAGGGAGCTGTTCGACCAATTGCGTAAACGTGGCTTCACGCAGGTGCGCATTGACGGCGAACTGCATGACCTCTCGACTGTCACGGCATTGGACAGATACAAGGCGCATTTTATTGAACTTGTGGTAGATAGGCTGAAGCCGGTGCCTGGGGATGACAAGCGTGTGAAGGATTCTGTGACCATTGCGCTGGGGCGCGGAAAGGGCTCCGTGGCGGTGATGGATCTGGAGACCGGGGAACTTCAGCATTATTCGAAGCATCTTGTGGACCCGGATTCCGGCATTTCGCTTCAGGAACCCGCCCCGCATTCATTTTCATTCAATTCGCCCGAGGGGTATTGCCCTCATTGCAAGGGACTTGGAAAGATTGTGAATGTGGATATCGATGCCATCATCCCTGACAGGTCGGTTTCTATCGCGGACGGGGGCATAATCCCGCTCGGCAAGATCCGGGAGACCAAGAAGTTCGATATAATCCGTTCGATAGCAAGAAGATATGATTTTTCGCTCTATGACCCGATAGAGGATATTCCGGAGGAAGCCGTTTCGCTTATCGTCTACGGCTCGGATGAATTGTTCCGCGTGGGCGACGGGACGCTCTCTGAAATGGTGGCGTTTCCGGGAATCGTGGATGACATAGAGGAAAAAATCGTCTGCCCGGTCTGTCACGGGACTAGGCTGAATGAACAGACGAACTGTTTCCGCATCGACGGGAAAACCATATCGGAAGTGGCGGCCATGGAGATGTCCACCCTGGCGGAATGGTTTGCTGAACTTCCGTCGAAATTTACTGACAGAGAGAATATTATAGCGCGGGATATACTCAAGGAACTTAAAGAACGTACCGGCTTTATGCTGGATGTCGGTCTGGATTACCTGTCGCTTGACAGGGCTACGGCTTCATTGTCAGGAGGTGAGAGCCAGCGCATCCGCCTCGCTACGCAGATCGGTTCCAAGCTGGTCAATGTCCTTTATATCCTGGACGAGCCGAGTATCGGTCTTCACCAGCGCGACAACCGCAAGCTGATAAATTCCCTGAAAGAATTGCGCGACGAAGGAAACTCCGTCATGGTCGTGGAACATGATGCCGAGACGATGTATAACGCGGACTGGCTCGTGGATGTGGGACCCGGCGCGGGCCTGAACGGCGGACGTATCTGTCTCAATGCTCCTGTGCCGATGCTGCTCCAGGGCATCGCTCCCGATGCGGAAACATTGAAACACGTCGTGGTAGGGGAATCATTGACCCTGGATTACCTGCGAGGGGTTCGGAAGATAGATGTGCCGCCGATGCGCAGGCGTGGAACCGGGAATACGTTGGGGATTCGCGGGGCGAGCGGCAACAACCTGAAAGACATTGATATAGACTTTCCTTTGGGCGTGTTCATCGGCATAAGCGGCGTCAGCGGAAGCGGCAAGTCGTCGCTGATAAACGAGACGTTGATGCCGATTCTGAAGAACAAGTTCTACAACGCGAAGATGCATCCGCTGCCGTACCGCGAACTGGTCGGCGTGGAGAATATCGACAAACTCATCGAGATCGACCAGAGCGCCATCGGACGCACGCCGAGGAGCAATCCGGCCACGTTTACCGGCGTGTTCAACGATATCCGCAACCTGTTCGCCGAGACGCCGGACGCGAAGGTGCGCGGCTTCGGGCCCGGGAGGTTTTCGTTCAATGTTCCCGGCGGCCGTTGCGAGGCGTGCAAGGGTGCCGGCATCAAGGTCATCGAGATGAATTTCCTGCCTTCGGTCAATGTCGTCTGCGATGAGTGCCGCGGCCGGCGTTACAAGGAAGATACCCTCGCGGTGAAGTATAAAGGCAAGAGTATCAATGATGTACTGGAAATGCCCATCAGCGAGGCTTATGAATTTTTCCAGGGGATTCCGAAGATTTCGCAGAAGCTGAAGGCGCTTGTGGATGTCGGTCTTGGGTATATCCATCTGGGCCAATCCGCGGTGACATTGTCTGGCGGCGAGAGCCAGCGTATGAAACTTGCGTCGGAATTGTACCGGAAGGACACAGGAAACACCCTTTATATACTTGATGAGCCTACTACAGGCCTGCATTTTGAAGATATAAAGGTGTTGCTCGGCGTGCTTCAGAAACTGGTCGAAAGCGGCAACACGGTCATTGTCATTGAACATAATCTGGATGTGCTGAAATGCGCGGATTATATTTTCGACATGGGGCCGGACGGCGGCCGTCGCGGCGGTTATGTGGTGGCGCAGGGAACGCCTGAGGAATTGGCAATGAATCCGGATTCGGTCACGGGACCGTATCTGAAGGAAGTGCTTGATGGAAATTTAGTTAGCGTTAGATAATATGATTGAAACTGATAAATTCAATGTTTTTCTGGTCAATGACGGAAAGCGTTATGAGGTTCCGTTCCTGAAGAGGCTCGGAGATTTTTCCGATGAGGTCTGCAAGACTGTGACGGATGAGAAAACCGGGGTGGAATATCCTGTGCTCGCGGCACTTGTGGACCATAAGTTGAAGGAACTCGATTATAGGCTGTCGATGTCCCATGAGGTGGAATTTATCGGTTACAATCATCCGGATGGCCGTCGTACTTATCTGCGTTCTCTCTGTTTTGTCTTGCAGAACGCAGTCAGGGAACTGTTTCCGGACAAGGTGCTTATCATTGACCATTCTCTTCCGAGTGGTCTGTATTGCAATATCTGTGACGTGGAACTGCGCGAGGACGGGCGACGCGTGCCTGTCCGGCTGAGTGATGCGGATTTGGCGGCCATCAAGAAGCGCATGCATGAGATTGTGGATGCCGACATGCCTTTCGTCAAGAAAAAGATAGAGGCTTCGGCTGCCGAGGCGTTGTTCGAGAAAAACAACCAGCCTGACAAGGCGGAGCTCCAGAAATCTCTGGGCAAGTTTATCTACAGTGTGTATTTTCTTGATGGTCAGGTAGATACCTTCCATGGCCCGCTGCTTCCGTCGACAGGGTACCTGAAAGTTTTCGACTTGCTGCCTTTCGCCAATGGCTTCTGCCTGCAATTCCCGTCGGAGGGTGATTTCTCCAAGGTGATCCCGGTGAAGACGCAGTCGAAGATCGCTGCTACATTGGCTGCCTATTCTGACTGGTGTTCCATAGTGAGGGTCAATGGGATAGGAACATTGAACCGGGCCATTACCGAGGGCAATGCTGTGCGTCTGATCAATCTTTCTGAGGCTCTTCATGAGCGTAAATATGCGGCTATCGCGGATCAGATTTATTCGCGCCGCGACAAGGTGAAGGCGGTGTTCATCGCCGGTCCGTCTTCGAGCGGAAAGACGTCTTCGTCGCTGCGCCTTGCGTTGCAATGCCGTGTCCTCGGAATGGTGCCGAAGGTCATTGAACTGGACAATTATTTCGTCGACCGCGAGCATACGCCGAAGGACAGCGACGGCAATTATGATTTCGAGGCGCTGGAGGCAATGGACCTGAAACTGCTTAACAGTCAGCTCAATGATTTGTTCGCCGGCAAGGAGGTGGAGTTGCCGAAGTTCGATTTCAAGGAGGGACGTTCTGTTCCTTCCGGGAAGCGTATTTCGCTGGGGGACAAGGAGATATTGATTATGGAGGGTATCCATGCGCTGGACCCGGCCATGGTTCCGGATGTGGACAATTCGCGTATTTTCAGGGTTTACGCATCGGCTCTCACGTCGCTCAATATCGATGAGAACAACAATATTTCGACTTCTGACAATCGTCTCTTGCGTCGCATGGTGCGTGACAATCGTGTCCGTGGCATAACGCCGGAGGAGACCATAATGCGTTGGCAGAGTGTCAGGCGTGGTGAGAACCGCAATATTTTCCCGTTTCAGGAGAATGCGGATGCGTCGTTCAATTCCGCTCTCTTGTATGAGCTTCCAATGCTGAAGTATTATGCCGAGCCGCTGCTTCGTCGTATCGCTCCGTCGTCTCCTGCCTACACTGAGGCCATCCGTCTCCTGAAGTTCCTGGATTATATCGTGGCGCTTTCGCCGGATGAGATTGCGGCGATTCCGCCGACGTCGATCATGAGGGAGTTCATCGGCGGGCAGACGCTGTAGGGCGTGTGGGGTTTTGTGTCGTGGTTTTTGCGGCGGCCCTTGGAGCGGTCCGGTGGGATGTGGTTTTGTGGCTGCCTTGGTTGGTTTGGAGGCTGATTCGGATCGGCCGGTCGGGACGCGGCCACGGGTGATTTTGTAACTCATTGATAATCAGATATCATCTTTAACAGAGCGTGGAAATGCGGCCTTTTTTTGGCTGCGTTTCCACGCTCTGTTTTATAACTTGTTGATAATCAGGGGTCAGGGGGAAAACCCTGTGTATTACGCATAGATTTTCTGTAGTCTAAA
>ERZ779851.1666-NODE-1666-length-18903-cov-9.344652_pt1 | contig 18903 bp, 10 predicted proteins | sample MGYA00511094_ERZ779851 | MGnify/ENA primary metagenome ERZ779851 (study PRJEB29588, sample SAMEA2155512) | human gut metagenome | biome: human gut; feature: human-associated habitat; material: faeces | place: Denmark | collected 2008/2010 ...
CTTCCGACGGTATGCCCCGGTGTTGCGATCACCTTTGCCGTCATACCTGCCAGTGTGATCTCCTCTCCATCCCTTACATAAACGTCCGGGATCACGGTCTCCGGTCTGCCACACTGTGCGGACAGATTTGTTTCGACATTTTCACAAAGTGCCTTTTCCACATCCAGCGCATAAATTTTAGCACCGGACAACTTTCGCAGCTCATTCGCACCCCAGATATGGTCAAAGTGTCCGTGTGTCAGTAAAATACCGACGATCTGAAGTCCTGCCTTCTGCACCTGCTCATACAGATAGGCCCCCTGATCCGCAGGATCTACAAAAACAGCTTCTTTACTTCCTTCTTCATATAAGTAATAACAGTTTGTCTGGCACATGCCCAGCATGATTTTTCCGACCTTCATAAATTATGTGCTCCTTTTATTTGTCAGCCTGTCGTTCTCTCAATACTGAGAACGCTTTCGATATTATGCAGTTTATCGATCACTCTGTTCAGCTCTTCCTTGGAAGAAATCTCAAACGCTACATTCATCGTTGCAACGCCCTGTTTACTCGTCCTTGTATTCATGCTTTGGATATCGATATTTTTCTCTGTCAAGGCTCTTGAAACATCTGCCAGCAGTCCGTTTCTGTTATTGGCATAGATCGTGATCTCCGCAAAGTATCTTCCTTTTCCGTCAATGGACTCATCCTGCCACTCTGCATCGATCAGGCGGCTCCTTTCGATCTCCGGCAAGTTGATAATATTGACACAGTCTGTTCTGTGGATAGAAATACCTCTTCCTCTTGTTACAAAGCCGATAATTTCATCTCCCGGTACAGGGGAACAACACTTGGAGAAACGGACAGCCACATCATGAATGCCCTTTACAACAATACCGTTTTCCGTCTTGGATCGTGGCAGCATCTGCTTGGCTGCTGCACTTTCCTCCACTGCCTTGATCACTTCCTCATCGGAAAGTTCCTTCGGATGGTCGCGGTCATACATTTCCTTCATCTTATTGATGATCTGGCCTTCCTTCAGACCGCCGTGCCCGAGTGCGGCAAGGACGGATTCCCAGTCACGGAATCCAAACTTTTTCATAATGGATTCCATATATTCCGGACGCATGATATCCACCTGATTGATCGACTTTGCTTTACAATAAGAAAGCAGAAGCTCACGTCCCTTGATGATATTATCGTCCTTCAATTCATTTTTAAACCACTGATTGATCTTATTTTTTGCCTGTGTCGATTTTACAACATTCAGCCAGTCACGGCTCGGTCCCTTGGAATTCTGGCTCGTTAAGATCTCCACACGGTCACCGTTGTTGATAACATAATCGATCGTCACAAGCTTTCCGTTGACACGGGCTCCGATCATCTTATTACCGACTGCGGAATGAATGCTGTACGCAAAATCGATCGGAGTAGATCCGGCAGGCAGGTTTTTAACATCACCTGTCGGGGTGAAACAATATACACTGTCAGAGAACAGATCCAGATCGCTCTTGAGCAGATTCATGAACTCTCTGTTATCCGACATATCTCTCTGCCACTCCAGAATCTGACGCAGCCAGGAGAGCTTTTCTTCTTCGGCCCCGGTATTGATCTTCTTACCGTCGGAAGCCTCTTTATATTTCCAGTGCGCGGCAATACCATATTCTGCCGTCTTATGCATTTCATAGGTGCGGATCTGGATCTCGAACGGCTGACCGGAAGAACCGATCAGTGTCGTATGCAGCGACTGGTACATATTCGCCTTTGGCATGGCAATATAATCCTTAAATCTGCCCGGGATCGGTTTGTACATTTCGTGGATCACACCAAGTGCCGCATAACAGTCCTTGACCGTATCCACGATAATACGGACAGCAAACAGATCGTAGATCTGATCGATCGTTTTATTCTGATTCTTCATCTTCTTATAAATACTGAAAAAATGTTTGACTCTGCCATCGATCTTTGCCTTGATGCCCGCACGTTCAATATGCGCACTGACCTCATCTACGATATTCTGTACATATCTCTCACGTTCTACTTTTCTGACCGCGATCTTATCCACCAGATCATAATATACATCCGGCTGTAAATATTTCAGTGACAGGTCATCCAGCTCGACCTTTACCTTCATGATACCAAGACGCTGTGCGATCGGTGCGTAAATGTCCATGGTTTCTCTGGCTTTTTCCTGCTGCTTCTCCGGTGTCATATGCTTGAGGGTACGCATATTATGCAGTCTGTCGGCAAGTTTGATGATGATAACACGGATATCCTTTGCCATGGCGAGAAACATCTTACGCATGTTTTCCGCCTGCAGATCCAGCTTGTCGCCCTGATACTGCAGCTGTCCCAGCTTTGTCACACCATCAACGAGAAGTGCCACATCGTCACCGAATTCTGCCCGGATCTGATCTGTCGTCATGATCGTATCTTCCACAACATCATGCAGAAGTCCTGCCGCGATCGTCTCCTTATCCATTTCCAGATCTGCCAGTATGATTGCAACACAAAGCGGGTGGATAATGTATGGCTCTCCGGATTTTCTTGCCTGATCCTTATGTGCATCATTCGCCACCTTATAGGCACGCTCGATCAGCGAAATATCATCACTCGGATGGTATCTTCTCACACGCGTGATCAGATCCTGATACAGTTCCTCCGGTGTTTTGTATTCCGCCATAGCTTCAATATGACCATCATCAAATACCAATTCAGTTTTTTTCTGTTCTTCAGCCTTTGTCAATTCTCCCACTATATCGCCCACTCAGTCTTCTCTTTGATTTGAACCGAAAGCCGCTTTTCTTCAGCCACCAGTCCATAATATTATATTATTATTTGACATTTTCGTCAATAATCGTCGATTTGTATGGGAGATATCTATGGACTTATAAGCTATAAAAATAAGAGATCCAAACCTGATATGATAATATCACAATCAGTTGGATCTCTTTTTACATCGTTCCCTTTTAATTACTTATCTCCTGTCTCCGAAGTACTGTAGTTTTGAAATGAAAAGTGCTACTTCATCATAAATCAGATTAAATTCTCTGTCATTCCTGCTGCTGATCATTTCTTCCAGTTCTGCCATCTTACGTTTTCGTTCTACGTTTGAAACAGCCATCTTGTCCGTGCCTGCAGGCTTTTCTTCCATTCCGTATCTGCTTTCCGGTTCATGTGTCAGAAAATCAATGACCGGAATTTTCAATGCCTCTGCAATCCTGTTGGTATAATCCAGACTGATCGACTGTTTACCACGTTCTATTGCACTCAGATAAGAAGAAGAGATATCAGCCATCTCCGCCAATTGTTCCTGGGTCAGATTCTGTTTTGTTCTTTCCAGCTTAATCCTCAGACCAATCTGCTCTTTATTCATTGCATCCGCTTACCTTTCCTATTACTACTACTATTTTAATAGAAGAGTTCCAGAATATACAATGAACAATAATGTTGTTTTCATTCATTATTATGGAGTTTATCCACTATAGTGCAAATTATACAGGTGATAATCAATTATCTGACCTGACAACCGCCCCACTCTACCACAGTAAAGCCGGTTCTCGCCGGAGCGCTAAGGCTCTGTGCCGGGATCTCCACTGCTTTACCCACTGGCTTCCACGCCATAAATACCCGCAGCAGCGTGTCTGGAACCGGATCAATCAAAAGCTGTGCGTTCTGTGTATAAACATCCGACTGAAAAGCAATGAGATTATATGGATTGTCCTGCATCAGTGGCAGCCAGTATACCATAAATTCATTTGCTTCCCTCCGGGTAAGTCCCAGCTTACTTAACGCATTCTCCAGAAAAGCTGCGGTATCACTTCCCGCTACACAATATCCGCTGGAGAAATCATAGTCTGCTCCGCTTTCACCTTCCCAATAGAGGTAGTTATAGGTTTGTCCGTCTGCATCTGTCAGTGTCCCATCCGGGCTGGCAGACACATTCCAGCCATCCTGATACGCAGGATAGGTACAAGTCAGTTCTCCGGCGTAATCCAATTTCACCGTAACGTCCGTTTTGCTCTCCGGATAGAGATAGATCACCGGCTTTGCATCATATTCTTCCTCATCATCGCAGTTGCCCTGACAGGCTGTCAGACAACATGCACAGGATAATACTGCAAGCATTGCCAAAAGCCGCTTTATACGCAATTTCCCCATGTATTTCTCCTTCCAAAACAAACAACCAGCTTATCTGTGGTTTTATTCTACCACGAATAAGCTGGTTTGTATAAAAATAATTATTGTCTTACTTATAGGAGAAATCCGAAAGAAAATCGGAACTGTTTTATAAGTATCATGAAATTTTAATACTATAAATTTATGGGAATTATGGGAGAGATATTGATGCCTTTGTTACAAAAATATCAAATTTCCTGTCTGTCATCATTTTGGTAAACCTGAAGTTATTTTTTGCTCATATAAAATATATCAATGGCTTTACTTGCAAATTCCGCAGTGCCTATACCACCAACATTGTCAATTTTTTCCGTAAGTTCTCCTCCACCAGCATACATTCTTCCAAGACCACATAAAATCTTATCAGAACATGTATAAAAATGATTCGTAATGTAATCCTGAAGTTTCTTTACCTGCAACTGCACCTGCTCATCTGCCGGGTTCATTTCCTTCATTTGTCCAAATTCAACAAATAATTGCATAAACTCATTGGCGGCAGTAGCTTCGTCATCTTTAGTCCAGTTCTTTGTTTTCTCTTCAAACTCCTTGAACTCAGAGGTTTGTCCCCATTGTTCTTTTGCTCGTTTAGAATACTCATCAATCTTTCTTGTATCAAATACTTTAAAATCCATATATTTCACTCCTATTCCTTTTATTCCTCGAGCGAAACTAATAAGATTTTCAAGATGCTCTTTTTTCATAGTAAGCAATTCAATCTGCTGCTCTAATGCTTTGTTCCTGTCAAAGTTAGGAGCATCGATTATCTTTTTAATCTCCTTAAGCGGAAATTCCAATTCTTTAAACAGTAAAATTTGTTGCAGCCTTTCCAAGGATGTATCGTCATACAACCTATAACCTGACTCTGTATATTCAATAGGTTTTAAGAGTCCAATGGTGTCGTAATACTGCAGAGTGCGTATACTCACTCCTGTTAATTTACTTACTTCATTCACCGTCATCATTGTCATTTCCTCCTCTCGATAAGCATACTCTAAACTATTACGTTACGTAGGAGTCAATAGTTTTTCAAAGAAATTTTCAAAATTAAACAGCTTGATAAACAACGATTTTATAATCAGATTTTTCGTAGCTTTCTTTTATTTAACAAATCCCATAAAATTACCCTTGTATTGTTTTCAACTTCTTTAATCTTACAAACAATCTCTTATCCTTCGGACACATATTTTCAAGTTCCTCAAGACTATATCTTCTCAAATCATCTTTGCATTTTATCCCCATTCTAAATGCATCCATACATAGGAAGTCATCAAATCTGACTCCATGTTCCTTATCATTCAGATCTTCTACACTACGAAGCTTTATGCCTTGCTCTTCACAAATCTGATATAATTCCTGCAGCGTCGCCTGCCCCATATTACGAAACTTTATAAAATGCTCCTTTGGATATTCTCTCAATTCTTCCAATGACTCAAATCCATTTCTTCTTAGGACATTCCGCAACCTGCTCGACATTTCAATATCATCATAATCTGTTTTTTCAGCGTACATAACAACTCCCTTTAGCCATTTTATTTATCATATAATTTATCAACCTCAGCTTCATACACCGATTCAGTATGAGTATCAAATAGTACCCTCTCCACCAGATCAAAACAATCTGGATTATCCTGCAAAAACCGGTTTACTGTATGTACCGCAATCTTTGCCGCCAACTCAACTGGAAAACTATATACTCCCGTTGATATGGAAGGAAATGCAATAGACCTGATTCCATTATCCATTGCCAGCTTCATAGAATTAAAATAACAGTTAGCAAGAAGTTCCTCTTCTCTATTTCTTCCTCCATTCCATATTGGTCCAACTGTATGTATTACATAATCACAAGGCAGATTATATGCTTTTGTAATCTTTGCGTCACCAGTTTCACATCCATGAAGTGTCCTGCACTCCGCAATAGCTCCGGTCCTGCTGCTCTATTAATCGCACCATCTACACCGCCTCCGCCAAGAAGAGAGTTATTTGCTGCATTAACAATTGCCTGCACATCTGTTACTTTTGTTATATCTCCTTTTACTGTCTTAATCAAATACATTGTTTAATATGTGAGTTCTCGAATGGTTTATAACAAAAAATACAGCATACATGAAATTTCTCTCACATATGCTGCATCTTAATTAACTGTTACTGATTATCTTTATCTTCTTTATCTTCTTTTTTCTTTATGATAAAGAATATTCCAAGTCCTGCCACAATCACGATGGCTCCGATGATGATAATCCAGAGTGGATTCCATGAATCCTCTTTTGACTCGGTAGTCACATTGTTGCTGCCAGTTCCTGTACTGTCGTCTGCCCCGTTTCCATCCATCGGTGCTTCATCAATCACGATGGTGTAATCAGAAGCATGAGTGAAAGTCAGGTCAGCAGTTCCATCCTCTGCAATCTCATCTGCACAGATAAACTCAAGCTCTCCTGTAGTTTCATTGTAGTAGAACAGGTTTGCATAAAGTCCTACGTTCTTTGCTTCCATGTTGATGGAAAGGACTGCTGTAAATCCGAACTCGCCGTCATAGGCAAGGCTGATCTGGATAGAATATCTCTCTCCAGTCACATTATTGATAACATCCACAGGAATGTTATTACCGGCTTCTTCTCCAACCTTTACGCTGAAGTCGATGTCGCTTACCTTGTCAGTAGTAATGCTATTTCCGTTTACACTCCATGTAATGCCATTACCCATGTCAAACACAATGGTTACATCTTTGCCTGCGATAGTGTCAAGAACATCTCCCGGTACTACGGTAGCACCGTTCATATCAACCTTTACCGCATCGCCATCTTTTGCATCTGATGTTTCGTTCTTGATAACATCCCAGCCTTCTTTACCTGTTTCGTCTTTGATGAACGACTTTCCGGTATCCGGTATTTCCGCTGGCTTCTTATCGCCGCCTTCTCCCGGTTTGTTATCTCCCGGCTTATTATTTCCTGGTTTGTTATCTCCCGGCTTATTATCTCCTGGTCTATTATCATCCTTTAACTTAGCGATTGGTTTCGTATAGCTGTGTCCACACAATGAACAGGTATATGTCATCTCGCCTTCTTTTTCCTTAGTAGCTTCTACCGTTACACTGCTTGTATACTTATGGTTAAGCTTAGGAATTGTTTCTGTATAGCTGTCACCACACTTACATGTATATGTCTTAATTCCTGTCTGGGTACAGGTTGCTTCCCTTGTTATCGTACAAGTATAGTTATGCTCATGTTCTTCTTCAGGAAGCTTTGGAATCGTTTCTGTGTAAGTGTCATTGCAGTTTACACAGGTATAGGTTCTCTCGCCCTCCGCTGTAGTGGTAGGCTGCCTTGTAATCTCTGAATGATAATCGTGTCCGGTTGCGGCTATTGTCTTTCCTTTTTCAAGGACTGCATTACAACCACTGCAACACTTATCTCCGGTGTAACCGGAAGAAGTACAATCAGCATCCTTCTTACCCACCAGCTTTATGGCTTCGTGGTTATTCGGATTTAAAGTGCCATACTCTGCACCGCAGACTGAACATTTCGCCTTATGGGTACATGTTGCCGTTCCGCCGGAGTGTTCTTTTTTCTCTATGGCATGACCTGTACTGATACATTCTCCACAATCCTTACAATAGGTATCTCCTGAATATCCTTCCTCTTTACAGGTGGATTCCTTTTCACCTCTAACCTCAGTATTCTTATGTTCACAATCACTTCTGGTAATTGTGATTACCACTGATTCATTTTCATAATTGCCCTTGTCCGCACCATTGTAAACAGCAGTTGCGGTCACAGGCACACCTACTTCCAATGCAGTAGCCTTATCACTCTCCTGCCATGTCCAGTCTTTCGCTAAAGTAACTGTACCGACAGTTTTGTTACTGTATGGAACACTCATAGCCGATCCCGGCATATGCGGTGCGTCTTTTACCTTATTTACTGTGATGGTTACATCCGTTTCAACCGTGTTGTAATTTGCACGATCTGTCGGTGTGAATACCAATACATAAGTTGTCAGATTGCTGTCTGCACAATTCGGTGCAAGGCTTGCATCCTTCCAAGAAAATGTTCCGTCTACAAGAGTTGTGTCATTCTCACTGTACTGTACTTTTCCACCTGCTATTGTTGCATCTGATAAGGTCTGTCCGTAAGTAATAGCACTTACAGTAGGTTTTTCAGCCACATAAGCTGTTGCTGCTACAACCCTGACGGTAATATTCTTCGTTACCGGCACATAATTCGTGGTATCTGTCGGATTAAATACTGCTACATAGCTGTTCACATTTGTTGTAGGAACTGTGCCGTTTGTCTTCCAGCTCCAGCTACCTTCAACAGTCTTTTCCACGCCACCAACAGTCCAGCTTACGCTTCCACTAACAAGATCACTATCTGTTAATGCTGCAGTTGGATGATATACTCTGTCTGCCACTGTCGGAACAGTTGTCACATTCGGTGTCGCCTGACTTACGGTTACTGTGATCGTTCCGGTACATCCCTGATAAAGTGCTTCATTCTCCGGCACAAACTTCCATATAACCTGATGACTTCCGGCATTCAGTACCTCATCCGGTGTTTCCCAGCTAAGTTTACCTGCTACCTCTGTTCCATTGGCTACAAATTTTGCTTCTGTGGTATTAAGCTTTAATGCACTTATCTTCTGTCCGTACACAAGGGATGTGCTGTCAGAAGAAACCTTTGCACCTGCCTTTTCCGTCACTACGAATTTATCAGTAATCTTTACAGTTAATGTATAAGTTACATCTTTATAATTCGCCATCGTTGCAGTGACTGCAATAGTTGCTGTAATTCCATCTGTATAGTTATCAAATGACTTCACATTGTAGGTAAGATTACCATTTTTATCTACCGATACATTTTCAAGTATCGTACCAGCATCTGCCGTTGACACAGAGTATGTTGTATTACCCTTATCTGCCGGAAGCATTCCTGCAACATCCACCGCCACATTACTTGCTCCCTGCTTATATGTATAAGCTGCCGTACCTGTTGACGGATTTAATACATAGTCTTTCTTTGCCACATTGACTTTAATCGTCTGCTCTGCCGCACCGGTATAACACTCTGTTTCCGAAAGAGATACTGTTACGGTGGCACTTCCTGCTCCCACAATCGTTACTTCTCCGGTATCGGAAACTTTAATGACCTTTTCATCGGAAACTTTATAGGAAATCGTTCCGTCTCCGGTTCTGCTACATCCAAGCTTAAATGCCTCATCCCCAAAGGTCGGGGTAAATTCAGTCTGTTTCAGTGTCAGCACTCCGTCTGCTTTTGCAACAGTATCCGAAGTATCATTAACTGTTCCTATGTATCCTTCCGCAGATACCTTAACTGTAATCTGTTTTCCAATTGCTTCGGCGGATACAATCTTATAAGTATTGCTGCTTCCCTGCTGAAGCACTGTATCGTCCGCGCAGAAAGTATAGGTTAATACAGCTCCCTGCTGTGCTCCGGTTACAGTTGCAGTTAAGGTTTCCCCATACTTTGCAGTTCCGGAAAGGCTTACGCTGCCTTCTAAGGTTGCGGTATAGGCAGATGTATTGGAAATAACATCACTTGCCTTATATCCATCTGTTTCCTTTGCCCGTACCTGTAAATCTCCTGTGTTGACTATCACGTTTCCAACTGTAACAGTACCAACACCGGTGCCGGAATCTACCGTAATATCCGTCCAACTTGCTCCACCATCGGTACTGTATTCGTAAGTAACTCCGCTTGTTCCGTTAAAGGTAAAGGTATTGTTTTCATCATCCACATTTCCATTCGTCGGTGGATTTGGATGTTCTGCCTTTGCTACCTCGGCGGTGGAATCCGTCAGTTCTCCGGAACAGTTTTCAGCGGTAACCTTAACTGTAATCACTTTTCCTACATCATCTGCTGTTAAAGTATATGTATCTCCGGTAGCAATCGCTGTAGTATCTTCTCCACGATACCATGAAACTGTAACTTCGCCGGCATCTGTCGCAAGTCCCTCATAGGATGCTGTCAATGTTTTTCCATATACTGCCTCTCCGGAAATGGATACAGTTCCCGTGATGGCTTCCTTTAATGTCTTAAATGTGCTATTTAAAAGATAACTTTCATTTCCTGCCTTATCCACTGCAAGAACTGCACAGTAATACTCGGTATTTGGTTTCAGGTCTGATAATGTAAAGGTTCCGGTTGCATTGTGATAATCAGATGCTTTCAAATTCTCTGTCGTAGCACTTGTTACCTCATTTATATCCGTACTATATAAGAAATAAACCTTCTCAAGACCGCTTCCATCTTCAAAAATATCAAATGTCACACTACCGGAGCGATCCTTCATGACCGGGGTTATATCAAAAATATACGGTTTCTCATCATCATGCAAAATGCCATCACTGGACAGATAGGTTACATTTCCGACATTGTCTGTGATTCTCGCATACACATAGTTGGTCCTGTTCGTCTTGATTTTAGGCTTATTGCTATTATCATAATCTTTCCAGCCACTCAGATTCTGCATATCTGAAATTTGTGTATATGCCTTGTCAGATACCAGATATTCTGTAGAGGCTATACCGGAGCCGGTATCCTCTGATGTAATCGTAATTTTTTCTTTGGTGTTGGTATAGAAGCCAAAGGAAATTTTCTCTAAAAATTTATCCCATGTACTTTCTTTTACCTGAATGGTTCCGGTTGGAGCAGCTTTATCAATCTTAATCTCTTTGTTTATGCTATCTGTAATGTATCCGTTACTGTCTTTAAAATAAAGAGTATAAGAATGTGTTCCCTCTTCGGTAACCGAAATGCTGTCATTCCAACTGCTTCCATCCGTTGATACCTGCCAGTCTGCTACGCCGATTGTGACATCTGAAGTATACCAGTCATTCGCACCTTTCGTTCCTGTTATATAATTATCCGGAGCAGTAATGTAAGCAATGGTAAAGTTCTTTGTAATTTCTCCTGTATAATTACCCTTTCCGGTAATCTTCACATAAGGAGCGTTTTCAGCATTGCTGCCTGCCACATCTGTATTGTTTCCATAAGTAATGTTATAATCTTCACCAAGAGTTAATGATGTCTCGCCTTTTTTTATGGTAATATCCGGCTTAATCTCATTACCTGTATAGTAGTAAGGGGTATCCACACCGCTAATACTGATACCAGAATAGTTGATGTTCTTTATATTACAGTACGAACAGCTTTCGCCAGTCTTGTCGTCGCCAAAGTCATGTTCCTTTAAGCCTTCCGCATTATTTGTGTATCCAACCTTACAAGGAGAACTTTCTGAAGGTTTATAGACTTTCGCATTACTAAAAACAGGAAAAGATTGTTTCTCACCATCATTATCAATGTTCTGTCCCCAGACCTGTGGTATCGTGCCATCTTCTCCCACTTTCTGTCCATCCTGCAAAAGGTATGCAACCTCGCCGGATGCAAACTGTGCAGCGGTTTTTCCTTCAGCCTGCCCTTCGACATCTGTGCCGTTAATGCCACCCAAATCCGTGCCTTCCGCTTTCAGATAATAGCAATTGTTTATCGTACAATTTTCACCATATCCGAACACGCCTCCGACATCATCATTTCCACTTACACTACCTGTGTTATAGCTGTCAGTTATCGTAACACTGCTACCAGTTCCACACACGCCTCCGACACATCCTTCTCCACTTACCACTCCTGTGTTATAGCTGCCAGTTATCGTACCATCTACACCAAATGCGCACACGCCTCCGACATAATGTTCTCCGAAAAAATAAGAATCAACGACACCGACATTCCGAATTGTTGCCATATATATATTGTCAAACAAGCCAACATGACTTTTTTGGCTATCATTGAAAAAGAGTCCGCTGATGGTCTTTCCATTTCCATCAAAAGTCCCCTGATAGCCGTTATTAGCTGCTCCAATCGGTGTCCATGAAATGAAGTTCCCGCCGTTTGCTACTTCATTGGTCAGATTGCCGTCATCATCTGTTTTATATGTAATCCTGTCAAGCAGATTATTATTTACCGTGATATCATTCATCAGCTTCGCACAGGCTGAACTATTTTTAGTAACGTCTGTAAGAGTTCCGTTTACAAGTCCGGCGAACCAGTAAAGTTCTGCCGCCGAGGTAATCTGATACGGGTTTTCTGCTGTACCATTACCATTTTCCGGTTTTGTTGGTGTGATGGTGGTTGCTTCCAAAAGCTGTGCTCCACCCAGTTCTACATTTACTTTCAGTGCTGCTGCGTCCTCTGCGAGTTCATAGCCCTCCGGCAGATTCGCAGTAAAAGTATAGTTACCGCTGTACGCACCTTCCTCCGGGTAGTTTTCACATACCCAGCCTTCCAGAGTCACGGTTTCTTCCGCTCCATCCGTTTCTTCCGATTCGTTTGTTGCTTCTGTATCCTCTGTTTCGGTAACGGACGCAGATGTTGTAATCGTGGCTGTGATGGAAGCAGGAAGGAATGATACGATGTCATCAAAGGATACGATATAATCTTTGGATGCACCGGGAAGTGCCAGCACGTTTTCCTCCAAGTCCAGCATTTCCTCTTCATCATTCCATGTCCATGAGGTGATACGCTTTGCTGTCTCGGTTATTTCTTCCGATGTAGTCTGCTCCTCTTTTTCACAGGTCAGCACTTTTTCTTCCTCTGCTGCATTTACCGTAAGAGCAGATAAGTCCACGCTGCTTCCAACAAGGGCTGCCGTAAGCAACAATACTGCGATTCTCTTTCCTCTTTCTTTCCATTTTTTCATAATATCAATCCTCCTGTCCAAACTATGGTGCAGTTACACATTCTGTCCCCATAAAGATATTCTCTTATTTTCCAGTCATATTCAGATAGATAATATGAACAAAATCTATCATGAATTTCTATTTATCATTCTATACACTAACTCAGTTTTATTGTACTAAAAAAAGGCTGTTTCTTCAAGAATTTTTATTTGAAATTCAAATATATCTTTTTATAAACAAAAGAGCTTCCCTTGATTATCCTTGAAAGAGCACGATGCTCCATCCTTCTAATCTTAGAAAGCTCCTGATTTTTTTGTATATGAAACTTTAACCATCCCATAATGGCTGACTGAAAAAGAGTACAATAATTTTTTACTTTTATTGCAGCCTCTGAATATATCCTTCACTTACCATCCGCCTTAACGGTTTTGCTCCATACAGCAGACCTGATTCCTGATTTTCTTCTTCATCTTCCTCGGACAGTTCTACATAAGCACATCCTGCTTGTTTTCTTGCGTTATTTAATGCCTGATAGAATACTTCTTCATCCGTGATGTTGAAATATCCATGTCCGGAACCATGCGGAAAATACTTCTCTACCACAGACTGGAGCTCTCCATAGAACTTGTCATAGTCCCTGTTGTTCATAAGCTCAGTTCCATTCTCTGCATCAGCGTTCTTATAAGAACTACGCATTCTTTTTGTCGTTCTTTCAGTATCTATGCTGTCTACGCATTCCTTCACACGCATACTTGATTCTTCTATTGTCGTGGCGGACGGGCGGATGATATTCAGATAATCATCTATACATGACTCGGCAAGCTTGATTTCTTCAGGACTTATCTGTCCGTCCTCCTTTGCTTCCTCTATCTGCGTAATCAGTTCGTCCATACCATCTATGTATACGTTATCCGATGCTTTTTCCAGAGAGTAGCTTACCATCTGTGCTGCCGCCTTAAATTCTGTATCCATATCCTCAATCTCGGAATCCAGCTCCTGAAGCTCGTCAATGTACAGGTCTTGAAGTTCTTCTACCATTCCCTTTGCCTGCTCGATTCGTTTTGCACCATAGGCAACCATTTCTGACAGTTCCACTGGATCTTCCGGAAATTCCATATATGGATATGGCGTTGCCTCTATCCTCTCGTATTCCGGTGTCTGTCCCAATGACAGCATATCTATCAGGTCCTTGATCTGATTGATGGTCAGTTCCTCCAACAGAATGATTGGCTTTTCAATCAGTTTGTTCATATCCACTTCTTCTTTTACGGATATCTGTTTTCCAATAACGGTAAGCTCCATATTGACTTTTACAAATATCTGGCTTCCATTTACGATTATGCCAAGAAGTGCCTTGCTGATATAGAATACATTAAGCACACCCTGAATCACTTTGTTAATTGTGTTAAGGAAACCGCTACCCAGTTTGTTTGCAAGCGACAGTACCTTATTGGCTGCATCAAGAGCTGCCTCTGCCGTTTTCATCGCAAGATATATGCCGCCGATGGCAACCTCATAGCCTACGATTTTGGCTGTTTCCTTAGCCATCTTCGCCCACTGATACCATTTTGCTTTCCTAATTACCCTCCTGCACTCTTCGATTTTACTTTTGTATGAGTTTATCTCATTTTGCAGGGAGGATACTTTGTTCTTTGCATCATTGATTTTTTTCTGTGCATCATGTATCTTTTTGTCATATTTGGTTACTGCTTCATCCAGCAGGTACGTCAGTTGTTTCAGGTTATTCTGTAATCCTGTGCTGTCGAGAGAGACTTCAAATTCAAAGAACAGATTTTTCATTTTCTGATAATCTGCATTCAGATACAATGAAGCCCGAAACAGGTTGAAATAGCTTGTTTCAACAGCAATCCTTATGTTTTTGTTGGCAAAATATACCAGTGCATCAAAAGAAAATATTTTGCACAGTTCTATATGCCCATCTATATAAAAATTGCAGGCGTTTTTGGATACATCCATGTATAAAGTGACCGGTCTGTCTGTCACTTCATTTCTGTAAAAATCCTGTGTCAGCAGTTCCAATGTACTGTTTGATGTACTGCCAAGCACCGGGTTTATCCTGTTTTTCTCAGAACGGGAACCGCTGATAATAAACACACTGTTATGTATTGGTGATACTTCCGCATATCCAAGAATGCCTTTATCATTTACTGACGAAAACATGACTTTGATTTTCTGTCCGAAAATCTCCAACTGTCCTGCAAAGAATACTCCCATATCAAAATTGTATCTGCCTATGGTCAGATGCTTAGATGCATAATATGCCTGCGGTGGAAAGGATAATTCTCCCTTACTGTTCAGCCAGTAATGGAACATGGTCTTTGTGTTCAGAACGTCACAGGCACTATCGCCCGGAAGTCTTGTCACACTTACATTGTCCTGACTCAGCAGATACTCCTGCTTCATTCCCGCTAATGCATTATTTACAGCCTGTATGATTTCCGCATCTGTAAGTGTCTTAAAATCAATCGTTTTACCGCCACCTGAACTATTGATGTCAAAGGCTGTGACGGTAAATATATCCAGTTCTTTTACTGACTGCGAATCAATTCCTGCAAGGTTTGATACCAGAGAGGATACCGACACTTCACTCATGGCTATGTTGATCATATCAAGCATTGGAACCGTACCATTATAGGATATGCTCAATGCTCCATACCACATAAGATTGCGGATATTTATCTGTGACATTGCCCCGATATTGATACCGGATTTGCCAAAGCCAAGCTCCAGCCCACAGTTGCAGATTGATATTTTTGTATTAGGTATCTGATAAACGCTTGTCGGCATGGTACTTGCCGATATTGATACATTTGTAAGTGTGAATTCTGCATTCACATAAAATTTTAATCCCGGAAAGCAGCTTAGTCCGATAGCTCCCGCCATCTGGAATTTCACATTATTGCTGCCAAACTGTGTATAGATTACTATGTTCTGACAGCTTAACAGTGCATTTTCAATATCCGGCACAAGCAGTGCACAGCTTACCTGTTTTCCACCCAGCCCCACGAATATATCCATCTGGTTTATTCCGAAGATTGTTCTCATGGCATCTGTAAATGGATATTTTGCCACTTCATCAAATCGAAAGGCTGTGCTTAATAGAAGGCTTCCTTCTATTATGGGCGGAACTTCCGGCAGGTACGAATATGCTTTGTACAATTCGCTACAGTTTATGTTCGTATTACGGTAAAGGAAGGTGAAGCTGTGTATTCCAAACACATACATCACTTTCTTTACTACCTGTGCCAGCGAATCGTTTTCCCCATTGATAATTTCCTGCGGAAGAAGGGCAAAGGCAACCAGTTTTCCCTGTTTTCCATCATAAGCCAAAAATTTTAGTGCTTCTGTACGCACCTCCAGCATGGTCTGCTGATTGCTATGTGCAAACAGGGCTTTTACCTCAAAATCGTTCAGCAGTTCCACGTAATCCCCTACTTTTTCTTTCGTAACGCTGCCAAACAGTTTTAGAAGTTCTTTCAGGCTGTCTTTGGTTATTTCCACTTCCGCAGAAAACAACAGCTCATCTTCGATGCAACCTGCCAAAAGAGTGGTTTTGACACCGCATAATTCACCTTCCATATTCAAGGAACTGTTCATATATTCTTTTGACATCAAAACCACCTCGCTTCTTAGATTTCTTTTAACAAATCTTCCGGTTTGTAAAGATTCATCTGGCTGATAATCTTACTTCTCTCTGTGTTCCAGACTGCTACACCGACTCTCTGAATATTGAAAATCTTGAGGCTTTCCGGGAGTGCTTTTGAAGTATCAATTTCAAGCTGGAATGCGTATTCTGTATTGTTTACCGGTGCCGCATTTTCCCCTGTACTGTTCGTACTGTCCACAACCGAATAAAAATATGCCATTTTTAATACAACTTTGATATCTTTAAAGCTTAACCCCAACGATTCAATACAATCAGTTAATTCCTTAACCTGTAATTTTGCTGTATCATCCAAGCCAATCAGATAACAAATATCGTTTATCATGTCATTAATGGTAATTCCTCTGGCATCTGCCTGATCTGTAGGCATCAGCAGATAATATTCCTTATCATTTGACTTGTAGTACTCTGCCACAAGCTTTGTTCCAAGAAGTTCAAAGTCTACTTTAATCAAAGCCTGCATAATGTCTGGTTGCTTTACTACTACCGTTGGGGTAACATCTGCGCTGGTTGGTGTTACAACTTTTGTGTCTGCCATAATTTTGTCCTCCTTTTTATTTCATAAAATTGTTTAACTTTATTGCCAAAACCGCCTGTTCTAATTTCATATAAGTACGTATAGTGCCTGCCTTATTGTGACGACTACACAATGAAACCAGATAAAAATTATTAGGGTCAATTTGTCCGCCAACCATTTCATATACATGTGCACCTGCTGGGTATACAGAATGTGCACATGGAATAGCAATTTCATCACCATTTTCATCACGTTCATATATATAGTTATCTACTGAGCATCCACCTACAAGACCATTTTCTAATCCTATTTTCTGATACGCAGCTCTCATAAAATCTATCCAACTATTATAACCATGTTTTGGATCTTTACTTGTACCTTGCATATTCACTATCTCAGTTCCAGCTTGCATCAACTTAAATCCTCCTAATGTCGATGAAACATTTGTAATAATACAACTTGAAGGATATTCTTTATCTGGATTCCATACTTCTAAAAACTCTGCTGGTTTATCCTTTTCTTTCCGTTGATATACCATTTTCAAGTTGTTACCCAACTCTTTAGGTAATCCTAACTTCTTCCATTCTTCTGTTTCTGGCAACTCCAAAAAAATTGCTCCGTCGTTCTTCTTTCCCATAAAAAATACCTCCTTTTAATGATTAGATGATTGTAACTATTACAAATTCATTCTTTGCACTTTTATATTAACATCACGCAAGGTTTCTGCTTGCGTTGCAAACAGAAACCTTGCGTGATAACATCTCGCAAGGTTTCTGTCAATATATTCTTCATTATTTTTTTAATAAAAAATCTCCTTGAATCGAACTTCTGTCCAATCCAAATGCAAATAAAAACCAACACCACGTTTCTAAAAAGTCACAAACTTCGATAATAATTCTTTCTTTAATTGATAGTTTATCCATGGAACTCGAAGGAATCGGTAAAAACTCTTGAAATTGAAAATTATATTCACCCTCAATATTCTCCATCCTTTTCATACACTAAAAAAGGACGCAGAATCTCTCCCACGTCCTCGCATTTATCTGGCTTTATCTTCTCTTACCTTCGGTGCTTCCTTATGTGCTGCTTCCTGCTTCACCTCATCCACACCTCTTGCCTCAAATGCATCTGCATTATACTGATACTCCTGTGGCTCAGCGACCATTGGGGAGTATACAACCTCTGCTTCTACTCGCTCAGCTTCTGCCCTCTCCGGCTCTGTCTGTTCCTTTGTTTTCGCATTCTCCATATGCTTTTCCTTATCAAGCTGCACATTCATAGCCAGATTATCGAGCTTATCAATAGATGCATCCAGATGAAGCTCCATTGATACAAACATCTTTTTCACTGCTTTCATAGGTGCAAGCACCGCCTTTGTAATGGGATGTTTCTGCTCTTTCTGTGAATAATCCACCTCTGGCTTGTCTGCAAAAGTACGAAATGCATTGGCTGCTGTCTGACCAGCTTCTCGAAATCCTTTTGCAAGAAGTGCTGTCTTTGCTATATCCTTATCCGTTGTCTTGATTGCACCTCTTACATTCTCTCTGATATCAAGAAGTCTTTTCTTAATTCCTAAGAACTCAGACACTCTGTATAATGCAGATCTTCCCTTTTCTTTTGCCTCATCGACTATGCTCTTAGCTGTAGATTTGACCTGTGCTTTCACTTCAGATACCTGTGACTTTATCTGCTCACATCTGGCATTAAGTCGCTCCTGTGCTTCTGACAATGCCTTTTTAGCATTATTGACAAACGTATCCTCCTGCATTTCTTTTATCTGGTTCTGCATATTGGTGAGTTCTTCCGTCATGGAATCAATCTTTTTCTCCAGTCCATCCACATAGCTGCATA
>ERZ779851.1675-NODE-1675-length-18823-cov-17.459879_pt1 | contig 18823 bp, 19 predicted proteins | sample MGYA00511094_ERZ779851 | MGnify/ENA primary metagenome ERZ779851 (study PRJEB29588, sample SAMEA2155512) | human gut metagenome | biome: human gut; feature: human-associated habitat; material: faeces | place: Denmark | collected 2008/2010 ...
TCACATGCTTTTTTTCTTGTTTTATACCAACAATTTAAATAATAATTTATCAAATCAGTATTACTTTCTACCTCATTAGTGATTAATCGTTCTTTTTTATCCGTATTTGCATTATCAATTCCAAGTAATGTAAGTGCATCATTAAATATTTGATGTTTATGTATATCTAATTTATCAATAATAAATGGTGCATCTGTTTTTAAAAAATTTATTAGATATATCAAATTGTTTATTTCCAAAAATAAATGGTATATTTCCACTATATTGCATATATACATTTTTTAATGTTAGTATTGTTTTTGTATCTCCCTCAATTAAAACAGGTGTTTTTTGTGCATTTAAATTAATATCGATTGTACGTTCTATTTCATAAAGTCTATATGCAAATAATTCAAGTGATGATAATGTTGGTTTTTGTAATTCATTATTCATAATATAAACAACATCATCAAATTCAAATTCTTTGTTATATCCAATACTCCATGCATTTACTTTTGTAGGTAAATTATAAACATTTAATTTATCACTAGGATTTACTTTTAATGCTAAATATCCAAGTTCACTATCTTTTACAAAGCATGCTCTACCATTATCGTATAATGCTTGCTCTAAAAATCTTGATGCACCTGTACCAGCAACTTTATCTAAATTTTCCCATGTAAATAATGATGTTGCTAGCATACGTAATCTATCTAAATAATCTATCATTGTTTTATCATTAATTAACATTGCTAATTCTGTTTCTGTTATTTTATTCATTTTATCACCCCTAAACTATATTATTTGAAACATCATAATTATATATTGTACTAGGATTATGCCATAATGTAATACCATTATTAAACATATTTTTTATTATATTCATATATTATAAAATTTATTGTGTATATATACTTACAGATAATAGCCATTTGACGTCTGAGCGTAAGCGAAGTCGGCAAATAAGGATATTATCTGTTATGTTATTTTATTAGTACAGTATAAATATATTATTAATGTATATAGGAAGAAACTCGTGCTGTTGTGCGGAAAAATTTGTAAACTATGCGCAGGATTTGATGTACTGTGCGCGGAATTTGATGTACTGTGCGGAAAAGTATGCGAACTATGCGCTAAAATTTAATTTGGAGAAATGAATTATGCGCAAAAGTGTGCGAACTGTGCGGAAAAGTTATGTGAACTATGCGCTAAAGTTTGACGAATTATGCGCAGAAGTTTATAAATTATGCGGAAAAGTATGTGAACTATGCGCTAAAATTTAATTTTTGAAGAACGGTATACTTCAAGAAAGAGGAAAAACAGGGCTTTTTCGAAGTCGGCAATTAAATTTAGCAAACAGAAATAATTGAAAAATTTGCCGTCTTTACCAAGACGGCAATTGGATAAGAAGATTAAATTTGCCGTCTTTTTTGTAAATATTATTTCAAACCCAGTGATATCAAGGGTTTCAGGAGATTAGATGTTAAATATGATTGACCAATAAGAAATATGAAATATAGGGTCATTATTTAATAATTAAAGAAAAAATGGCTTATTTTAGGGGTTTTATTGAAGACGGCAAATTTTCAATTATGCGCACAATTTTGAATTGAAAAGACGGCAAATTTATAAGACGGCAAGTTTTTAGAAAGAAAGCATGATAGGACGGCAAGTTTTCATCAAAAAACTTGCCGTCCTTGTTTGCAAAATATAGCTTAACCGCTGATTTTATCGGGGTTTATCAGGAATTTTGCATTTAATTCACGTATAAAAAAGTCGGCAAGAAGTAACTTGGGAAAAAAATTTGCCGTCCTGTGAATATAGAATATGTGTTCGAAATATGCTTCGAATGTCGGCAACTTTTCTTTGAAATATGCGCTGACAGATGGCAACTTTAATTATATATTCTGAAATAGATATAAATTTCAAGCGAAATATGACGAGTATGTAGGAAAATTTATTAAAAAAGTGCGCTATGTGTCGGCAACTTTTATTATATATTCTAAAAATTAAGTATAAACGCCTGATTTATGCGCTGCTCATCGGATAATTGACTTGAATTATGCGCTAAAAGTCGGAAACCCCGTTGACTTTTGGGAAAGAAATAGAATATAATCATTTCAGAAAGGGGTGTCATTATGCCGGATCGGAAGAAAAAACAACAGAATACAGATTTAGTTGCTGTAAATGGCACCACCTCTGCCGGATCAACGCAGGAAGAGATCAACTTTGCAAAGGCAAGAAAACAGGTTGTTGCAAAAAGAGTAGATCTGATTCAACTTGGCAGGAATAATCTTACGCTTGTAGAACAAAAGGCTGTTAATTATATGATTTCTAAAATAAAGCCAACGGATGATCCAATGCAAAGATATGATTTTAGCGTAAGAGAATTTTGCCGGATGATAGGTTGGTCTTCCCGTTATTCTACACCGGAAATGCTTAAGATGTTACAGGAATTGTCTCAAAAGACTCAGTGGATTAAAGATGTAGAGTATAGTGAATATAATGTTATCCATGTGGGGAATGATGGAAATGAGTATAGTGTTAAAAAAAATACCCCAAATGTAAAATATACAAGCCGCCACTGGTTCGATATTGTAGAATTACATGAGACTGCCGGCTATATAACCATAACATTTTCGAGATCAATAACACCATACCTGTTTAATTTAAAAAAGCAGCAGAAAGATGGAAAAGTTTACATAGCATCTTGGAGCGTTGATGCAACCGCGATCATGAAATCCCAGTATTCAGGGAAACTTTTTGAATATCTTAAGACATATCAATGCAATAATTTGGAATGGGTGTTCGAAAATGGAACAGGAACGGAAAGAGATCTGCAGGTAATGCTTGCCCCAATGGACGCAAATGGGAATACAGTTGTTCCGAAAGGATGGGCAAACTGGGGAATCTTCGAAAGGAATGTTTTGAAACCGGCAAAAGAGGAAATAAATAAGTACACGGACATTACGATAGATTATACGCCTTTAAAGGTAGACTATGCCGGGAAAAAGTATCGCCGATATGTTATGATAAAATTTACACTGATAGAGAAGAATGAAGATGAAAAGAGACGAAAAAATGCCCTTCTTGATCAGGAATATAATAATTATACACAGTATGAGCAGCTTTCCCTGGAAGATCTGCAATATGAGAATGCTTCTGAAGATGAAAAGAGAGAGGCGAAACGGAAAGAGTATGAAAAACGTGAGAAAGAAATAGATAAATCAGATTTTCCTCTTCTAAAAGATATGCTTTTTGATTTTACAGAAGAGCAGTTGCGGATGTTGGACCATGCCGCACGCAATCACATGACAGAGGATTTTTCTGCATCTGATGCTGAATTGTGGGTATGTGATTTTATAAGTTACTACAATGACTATCTTGAAGCAACAAAAAGTGAAACAAGACGCTCAAAGTTTGCCAGACTGCTTGCATATGTGAGAAATGACTATCAGGCATATGCTGTGCAACTTGGATCAAATTATATCGGAATTAATGAGAGCATAAAGCAAGACATTCCGGAAAATATAGTGTATGATATAGATGTAGATGATCAGGTGGATAGTTCTGATAAAATAATGGAAGAAAATGTAAATTATGAAACAAATGATGAAAGCAATAGTTCCACGGCTAATACATCAACATCGCTTGAGGATGAACTACTTGACATGGTAAGAAAGGCAGGACTTTAATATATGGCTCGATTTAGACAGTATAAAAATGGGATTTTTGGACATAGATATAAAGGGCTTTATATAACAAGAAATAATAGCAACCGCTGGAAAAATGGAAAATTATATTCCATTATTGATGAAAATGGGAATCCGGCATGTGATCCAGGTACCGGAGAAACATTTGAGGAAAGTCCGGATTTTGAAGATTGTGAATGGTTTATTGACAAATTAAAGGCATCTGAAGAGGAGATGGCTCTTTACAGAAAACTTTATGACTGTAGTATTCCGGAATTGTACCGTATCAAGGCAAAATATTCAAGGAAAACAGAGGAAGGAACTATCACAAAAGAAGAAAAGGCTCTTTATACGTTGGTTGAAAAGGTAATGAAACGCAAAGATAAAGATATGGCTTTCTGAAGACGAAGAAGTGATAAATGGAAGTGGCATGTATGAAATGATCAATAATAAAATTAAACCTAAAATTAATAAATTGATTGTGAAGTATTTGAACATGTGATATGATGTAATTGTACTATTTTATATGTTTTAGATCTGGCATCAGTCAGATCGTATTTCAGGATTTGAGTAATTCAAATGCTCCTGCATTATTGCAGGGGCTTTTTTTATTGCCGAAATCCTATGTTTTTTACGAATCAGTTGTGATTCGGGAAGGGAGTTTTATGGTCTTTACGTTAAAAGATCTTACTGCTGATACTTATACGGAGGTAACAGTAGTACAGAAAGAAGATGGAACCATTGTAAGCAATGAAGAAAGAATGCTGAATAATCAGCATGAGTATTTAATCTGTGATGATGATTCTCCGTGGAACTTTCCGTGGGGATATTCCAGCATATGGGATGTAATAAGAACCCTTAATCATGCAGAGCTTCCATATCCGATGGAATCAGATGAAATGGTAGCAATAATAAATGCTGCTGATTCTTCAAGTTTTTCTGATGTAGTTGGGAAGATTTCAGAAGGAGAAGTTTCTCTAATTACACCAGAAGAAATGAAAAATCCGGAAAACAGAGATATGTGTGAACAGAATCTGGCATTATATCTTGTTAGAAATGGAATGTATCAGCTGCCATTTGAATATTCAGATGAACTGGAAGAATATTTAAGATGGGATATGATATCGGAAGAAATACAGATCAACGGTAACTGGGAATTGGTTAAAGTGAATAACCGATGGTTTGCCGTATCCATCGAAGTTTAAGGAGGAAAAAAGCATGGTTAGATATTTAGACCCTTTTTATGGGACAGACATCACAGAGTCGGTATTTTACAAACTGGCATCTCTTCATCGAACAGAAATCATTAAAGATTTTGAGGATGGAAGCGTTTTCCGTATTACCTATTCGTATGTAACAAGGAGAGGGAAGACGAGGGTACATGAAAAGTTTATTTTTTCTTCGTGCCAGTGGTGGCATGGAGAGGATGGGCAGAAAAATGCAAAAGAAATCTTTCTTCGGTGGATTTCCTCATTTAACAAAGGAAATCCATTCCGCAAGATATTTAAGGTTAAAGTTTTGCGGTGTGATGCTTATGCCTATGCACAAGTAGTTGTAGACGGAAAGGAGGAGGCGGCATGACGCAGGATTACATTGATGAGATGGCTGAAATTTTTCTTGATCGTTATTTTGACTTGGGAGATGACGAGCAGACTTTAAAGGAAAATATCCGTGTTGCCGGACAACTCCTTTTGAGTTCAGAAAAAGAAGTAAAGGAAATTGCCGGGTTTGTTGAAAATGGAGAGGTTTTCGATGAATCTGCTGCAATCCTTTCAGTGCAAAATTTTTGTTTTGCACAGAGGTTTTTAAAGATTTTCCAGGATAAGCTGAATAATCTGGAAAAATTAAGGGCAGCGTCAATGGGTTAGAATGTTTGAAGCTGTCAGAAAAGGGAAAGTATGTGAATTGCATACTTTCCCTTTTTTTGCTTGACTTTTTACATGGGTTTGTGCCTAAAATATGCGCAAAATAAATGAGCAGGAGGAAAATGGCACATGAGTACCGCAATCATTGAGGATATGAAAGGGACAGATCATAAGGTTTCAAAACCTGCAGGTGATGGAAATGGTACATATTCTGGGAAAGGTAAAAAAGTAGAAAAAGCAGGAATGGCAGGAAAAAAGGCGGTTACTCCACCAAAAAGCACTGTATCTGCAAAAGCCGGAGGAGAAAAGGAGCTTGTAAAGAAAGCTGCAAGTGCAAAGGGAAAAAAGATTCCGGCAACTGCGGGAAAAGGGAGAAAAGAAGCGTCTCTTTCTAAAACAGTGGAAAAAAAGCAGGATAAATCAGAAAGTAAATCCATATCGAAGCAACCGGCTGCAAAGAAAAAACCAAAGAATGCGAAGAAACAGGAAATTAAAACAGCGGATCGTGTTATTCCTGAAACTGCTCTTGGAGATCTTTCATCAATGAACAAGACTCAGCTTACGCAGATTTGCAGGGAAATGGATATATCCCGTTATGAGAATGGAAATCTGATCACAAAGGATGTCATGATTTCAAGGATCAAGGCAGAGGTTCGTAAAATCAAAAGTGCGCAGACCAGAAGAGCAAAAAAAGAAGAAAAGCTTAAAGAGGAAAATAAAAAAATTATTGTATCAGGTGAGGGATTGGGAGATTCAGAATTGCCCGTAAAGACACAGGTAAAAGAAGTTTCCCAGACAGAGCCGGAAAATAAGGAATTGGGAAGTGAAGTAGATACAAGCTTATCAGACCTTTTGAGCCGTGGTGAAATTGCAAAGATGATGGAAGAAGTCGAGGAAGAGTCAAACAGGGAAGAAAAGGCTTTAGAGAAAAAAGAAAATTTCCATGAGATTGAGGATGTCAGGGAAAAAAAGGAAGTTAATAAGGAAAAACCGAAGAAAGAAGGATTTTTTGCGAGACTGAGAAGAGAACGGGCTAAAAAAAAGAAGCAGGTTTCTGAGAGAGAAGGAGAGGTTGTGGCTGTTTCAACCTGGAACAAACTGGAAGTAGAAGATCTTGGTGAAATGGCAGATGAGCCTGTTAATTTAAGCTCGACTCCAGCCAGCACAGAAAACTATGTACCTAAAGGTCGGGAGATAATTGATAAAAGAGGTACGGATGAAAACTCTGTGGTAAATGATGAGCATACGCAGGCAAAGATGACTCAGACTGATGTAAACCGAATTTCAGGTGAAACAGCACGTGGAGAAGGAATAGAAGATACCTTAAAACGTGTGCTTGCAATTGCTGATATTGAAGTAGATGGAGCAAAAGAATTTCATCCGGGGGAAATAGGAACAAACAGTATTGTTGTCGGGGGATATACGGAAGAAATGGTGTTTGATCTTGCATACCGGATGCTCCGTAAAAGAAATAAAGATACAAAAGTGATAGAAAGAGAGGAATTCCGGGAAAAATACTGGCTTGATGCAACATATATCCATAATTTGATAGGGGAAAATTCATATGCGATTTATGAAAATGTAATGAGAGGAAAAATGGTTAATATCCCTAAGAAAAAAAGATTACCATATATTCCGGCTGATAATCCGGATGCCTCAGATGAACAGTATGAGATCAAAGAAGCAGGTCGAAAGGAATAAGAAGGGGATTGCACTGTGAAAAAAGAAGTTAAGAATCTCGTAAAAAAGAAAAATTTTTGGATCACTCTGGTTAATAATTCAATAGGTATTCAAATTATGATATGCGTTACAGCAGCACTTCTGTTTATTGTAGGAAACTATATTCTGAGCAGATTTGAATATGAATACCTGGGAGGGTCCGCAGGTACTTTGGGGAGACTTGTAAGAATAAGTATACTGATGTTAGGAAACATGGTTGCTGAGCTATTGGTTATTTTGTTTTTTTTAAGCATTCCGGATTGGATTCATAAGTTGATCGCAATTCGTAAATATTGTTATCTGCCAATGACTGAGGATGAAGCAAGAGAGAAACATTTCGAGAATGCGGGCGAATATTTTCAATATGTACAAAATTCTATATGTACGGATAAGAAACAATGGGTAATATTATCAGCTAAGGATTTTTATCAGATGATAATGGTCTGTTTAAAGCTCTTTCCGGATAAAGGGACTCTGTTTGAATTACAAAGCGATGATTGCAGAGCGTGTCCCCTTTCTTTTTATGAGTTTATTGAAAATTATACTAAGGAGAAGGTTACTTTAAATGAATGTGTGAAGATTAGTGAGGAGGGAGAGGTGCAGCTAAGTTACGCGTATGTGGAATGCGACAATGGTGGCATACAGAAAATGAGAAGTTTGAGCGTGAATGAAAAACGAGTAATTGAAATGCCAGAAACATGTAACATGTAGGGTCAGCTGTATGTATGAAGCGTAAAAAATATAGGAAAAGTATTAAAAGTTAAATAAAGATTAAATAAAATATTGAGAACGCAAATTGATTGTGATATGATGTAATTGTATTATTTTATATAGATTTACATCTGGCAGCAGTCAGGTGGTTTTCAGGATTTGAGTGATTCAAATGCTCCTGCATTATTGCAGGAGCATTTTTATTGCCATAAATCCTATGTTTTTATACGGCATGGACATAGATGTCTGTCGGGAATGGAGGTTTATATGTTAAAAAACAAACAAAAGAATGGCTTAGATCTTAATATGAATTTCTATGAGCTGTTCGAGATCTTTAACGGAGGTAGTGTACCTTCGGAAAAACCGGCTCCGGCTAGTATGGAGGATTACCTTCATAAAGGAGAAAGGATACTTTCCCTTTTAAGGGAAAGAAAAAGAAAAGAGTTTCATGCAGTTCCTTTTCTGGATGCGCTGGTACCGAAAACTTATTTTTCCAAAAACACATATGACAGACAGGCTTATGTTCTGCAGTGCATGAGAAATAAGGTACTTCGTCCGATCACAGACAAGATTGTGGATGGGCAGACAGATCTTGGAGAAATCTTGAGACAGCTTCCGGGAATGGAGAACTGTATGCAGCCGGCAAAGCCTGAAAAAAATGCAATTTTAATACTGAAAGGGCTTTGTAAGGATGATTATAAGGGCTGCATTGCGGTGGAAGTGAAAGGATTTGAAAAGATCTATGCGCCTACCGGAGGGACAAAGTTGCCTGCAAAAACGCATGGTGCAGGATTCTGGATGCTAAAAAAAGATCGCAATCATCGTTATGCAATGGCTGATATGTCAGCGGTGTTTTCATCAATGGCACTATTTTGTCAGTTGCGGAGAGAAATCCGTATGCGGTGGGAAAATCTGTCACCACAGGAACTTGAAGATGATATTTTACATAAAACTCTTGAAGATGCTTTGTGTGATGCTATTGCAGCACATGAGGTATATACGGGAAAGGGTGGAAAGTCAATTGTTCTGTTTGAGAATGAGGATTTTCCCTATGTAAGGAAGTATTTTCAGGATCTTGGTTATGAAGTTGCAAAATATGAAAATGTCCCAAAACAGGAGAAAGAGATCCTTTTCCCATTTGAAAAAAGAGAAGCTATGAAAAATTCTTCCTATTTTGGCGCAATTCTGTTTCTTGCGGATGAATTACCGGTATCAGACATGGAATTAAAATTCCGGCATTTAAGAACCGGAAAAAGAAGCTACCAGCAGTTTTTGGATGCTGGAATTTCCACGGAACTCATGGTGATGCTTATTGATAAGATGATCTATGAGTATGAGGAAGATAAGCAGGAGGAGAAGATCCGGAAGGCAAATAGGGAAAGCTATGCCGCGTCTTTTGAGACCAAGCACAACATTCCGCAGAAAATCCTCAGAGCAATGGAAGCATCAGAATTTAATAACTATTTTGGTTATGTGGAATTTGATGAGGAAGTTGATCTTTCGCTCATGAAGAGTGTTTATGAGGAATTTCATGCGTTGGCCAAATTTATGGGATTAAATATGCATGAAGAGGTAAGCCTGAGATTTCGAAAGCTTGGAAATCATAAGGCTACTGGGTTGTATTACCTATACCTAAAATGTTTATGTGTGGATGTGCGCCATCCTGCTTCATTTGCACATGAGTGCATGCACATGCTTGATTATGAGCATGGCCATGTATCCAGAGGTGCAGCATTTTATCCGGTGCTTGCATTGTACCGCGAAGAGGTAAAAAGATCCGTAGAAAACTTAGGATATTCTCTTAAGGGGAAATACGATCTGGATTATTATTTGGAACCTTCTGAGGCATTTGCAAGATGTGGAGAGATTTACTTAACACGTATTTGCGGAATCAGGAATTCTGTTGTTGAGCCAGATCCGAAAAATGACTTCGCATATCCGGACAACATTGCTATCAATGACAGGATAAGAAGTTATTTTAACAGTTTTTTTAATAAGTGATTTTCCATCTCCGTTTTTGCAGAAGGAAGAAAGTTTTAAAGAACTTTCAGAATGTTTCAGAGAATTTTTGGAAGATAGGGATGAGCCAGAGGTTACTGAAATCGCCATAGTTGCCTCGGCGGAAACCATGGAAAAACTTGAAGAGACAAATATGTAGGTTTATGACGGAAAACCGTCAGAAGGGAGCAGTATATGAAAACATTAAAAGGATACGCGTATGATGCGCGTACTGTTGAGGCATTGCAGGCAGTTGACGAGCCGGGTGTATATCAGTTTTTTGGTATGCGGGGCATCGGAAAACGGACTGCAGCAGAAATTGTGGCAGAAAAAATGCTTGGAAACAGATTATCAGCGAATCCGGATTATCTTATGATATCGCCGAAAGAAAAAAATAAGGTGATTGGAATAGATGATATTGAGGACCTGTTTGTGTTTACCGGGCAGATGGCTGCGAATGCAAGCTATAAAGTATGCGTTATTGATGATGCTGATTTGCTTACAGAATCTGCACAAAATGCACTTTTAAAGCTTTTGGAAGAGCAGGCAGGGCAGGTGGTTATCATTCTTGTGGCGCATCGTCATCTTATTGATACGGTGGAGAGCCGGGCGAAACTTATCCCATTTTATTCTCTGCAAAGGGAAGAAATGAAGGAAGTCATAGATGATCTTGATCCTCTTGTGGCAGAGTTGTCCGGTGGGAGAATCGGATTTTATAAATCAATGGTTGCATCCAATGGGTATGTCCAGACGGTCAAAAATGCTTTAAAATTCATTGAAAATGGAAATAAGGCGGATCTTTTTGATTGTCTTCATGTGATCAGGGAAAAGGATAAAGCATCCTTTTATGAAACCTATGATCTACCACTTATCCGGGCTTTTGTTGCCTTTCTCCGGCAGGTTTTTTATAAAATCCTGCTTGGAGCTTCTGGCATTGAGTTCGGGTTTACACCAGGTATTGATGTTTCAAAAGCATCAGAGCACTACAGTATCCTGTCAATTCAGGCTGCAGTGTCCGTACTCTCAAATGCGGAGAGAATGATTTCAGATGGACGATTTAATAAAAACGACTGGTTTGATATGCTCCGGTTTATAGCAGAGTAGGGATTCAGATAAGGTTTATGGTGGAAATTTATTCCGCCAGGAAGGGAGATTTATATGTTTAATTGTGTAAGAATTATTACAGAAGCTGAGAGAATTCAGCTTTGTGAAAGGATTGCAGAAAAAATTTCAGCAGATTATGGTTGTGAGAAAGCACCTGTCTTGGAATGGCTGGTTACATCCGGCTATGGGCGTGGGAAAAATGTTATTTCTGCCTGTAATTGTGTAGATTATAAAAAAATTTACATAAATGCCGGCATTCATCGGACTGCACAGACAGATGGCATCTCACAGGCCGGAATGATCAGGGAGGTATAGGGTTATGGCTAAGAATATCAATATTTGTAATGCAGAACGCCCTATGAACTTTGATCAGATGGTAGGGCAGAAGACAGTTGTGGATAACCTGCGTCAGCAGGCTATCCGTAAGGAGTTTTTTCAGTGTTACATTCTGGAAGGACAATTTGGATCTGGAAAAACAACAATGGCGCGCATTATTTCGCGTGCTATCAATTGCGAGCACCCAGATGAACACGGTAATCCATGTGGATGTTGTGAATCTTGTAAGGCGGTTTCTTCCGGTTCTTCAGATATTGTAGAACTGGACGCTGCTAGTAATACAGGAGTTGACAGTATCCGGGCGATCAAGGAATCCGTTGATTTTCTGCCATCACAGCTGAAAAAGAAAGTTTATATTATAGATGAAGTTCAGAAACTTTCAAGCAGTGCATTTGATGCACTCCTTAAGGTGCTGGAGGAGCCGCCGGAACATGTGGTATTTATCATGTGCACCACAGAATCAAAAAAAATACCGGTAACTGTAAGAAGCAGAGCTGCCTGTTATCAGTTTGGACAGATTTCAGAAGCAGAAATTGCAGGAAGACTTATAGAGATAGCTGTGAAATACGGATTTTCATATGAAGAAAATGGTATTTCCCTTATTGCAAAAAATTCCTGCGGAAGTATGCGGAATGCGATTAAGCTGCTGGAACAGTCTGGCACCACCGGATATGGAGTTACAGAAGAAAATGTGACAAAAATGCTTGGACTTACATCGCCGGATGCTTTGTTTGCTGTCATGGAAACCATTGTAGGCAATGATATTCCGGAAATGGTCAAACGAATCAGAAAACTTTTAGACGAAGGAGCAAATCCTGCGTCTATGGTGGGAGATATGTTGTCAGTGCTTGCAGATGGTATTGTCTGTAGTACGTCAGAGAAATTCGACCGTGGAACAGAACATTATAGAAGTTTACTTAAAGCTTTGTGTATGATCACAGATTTAACAACTCTTGGTGTTCTTGCAAAGGGTCTGAAAGAAGTGTATTCAGATTTGCAGTATACCCCGGATGAGGCAACTCTCATTTGTGGATTGATTGCAATGATGAGTAAACCGGAGAATAAAGAACGGTATCTTGAACAGAAGATTACTGACTTAGAGCGAAGAGTTGAGGAGCTGCTTTCAGGCTGCGCCGAAAGTGGGAAATTGTCAGGAATGAGCTGTGGAAAAGAAGTGAAAGAGACAATGGACGTTTCTGGTGTGTCAAAGGATGTTCCTGGAAATGTTTGTGAGGAAAACTCTGAAAATAAAAATGCTGCAACTATTCCAGAAGCACTTGAGGGAGAACCAGAGGAAAGCAGGTTGGAAACAAAAAATAATCGCGAAAGTAAATCATCTTCTAATGTAGGAGATGCAGTAAAGGATTCTGAGTCGAAATCTGAAAAAACAGATGAAAATCAGGAGCAAAAATCTGCATCTGATGATTTGGATGTATTCGATCTGTTGGGGCTTTTTTCGGTTGAAGAGGAATCTGCAGAGGAAATCAATGCGGAAAATGTAGTTTCAGAAAGAAATGAACGTTCTGAAAATCTGAATTCGGACAAAGAACAGACTACGGAGGAAGCTGACGTACCAGAAAAAGAATATCGCGAAAAAACCCAGGAGGTTCCTGTTTCAGCGTTTACAGAAAACGATTTTATTGAAACCGAAGAAGAAGCCTGGCAGGAAAGACAGCGAGAGGAAGAACTGGCAAATATGTATTTTAGCCAAATGCAGGAATCACAGGGAGCAAACGGCCCGAAAGAGGAAGATAAGAGAGAATCTGAAAATGAGGAATTCAAAATGGATGTTCCGCAATTTCAGGAATCCCGGCCGATTAAGGTAGAGGATAATGATCTTCCGGATGTGCTGCCTCCAAATGATGAAGGGAAGGAAGAAAATTTTCTTCCAGAACTGTATCGACAGTTTCCCCTCATGGAGTCCGTGCTTGAACTTGGGTTTCGTAAGGAAGCAAATGGCTGGTGGGTCACCGATCAGGAAGATCTATACAGAATTGCAGCCGGATACAGAAATGCAATCGGGTTTCCATTTGGGATTCGTATTGAAAGAAAAGCTGCAATGGCTTAAACAGAAGATTTTTAAGGGGAAGAAGTAATTCTTCCCCGGAAAGGAGATTTTATGAATATAAGAACCTATGAATATATTTCGCACTATTCAGGAAATATTTTTCAGCTGGCAGACAAAAAAGGGAGGATTATCTGTATGGAAGGAAAGAAAAAGGATATGGCATATATTGATCTGTTGTATGTCGTTTTTGGTGAAAGGATATGCCGTGACATATATTTTTCCAACATAGCAGGATTTTCAGTAACATGGGATGGAAACCCGCTTTTAACCTTGGACCTTGAAATTCCACGCGAATATAACACCCAAATGGAGGATTTCTGGTGGGAAGCGGAAGATAAAACCGAACATGAGAAAAAAAATCCTAATTTTTGCAAAATGCTGGATTCATTAAAAAATTCGCTATGTAGAGAAGCTCAAATGCTTGAATGCAATTTGTTTTTGCGCAAGGAGGCATGTTAATGAGAAAAATATGGATGAATTTTCGTGGGTGTGACCATGTAGAACCGGGGATGCCGTGTACTGTGATTCCAGAGGATGAGTATAATTCTCCGAATTATTACTACAAAAATGGTCTTGATCCGGCATTCATGGGAAAAAGCGGAATTGTAATTCGGAATAATAAAAAAACAAGGACAATTGATTTTGGAAATAATATTGTCGGACGAATTGATAAAGTTCAGACCGGATTATGGGTTCCGTATGAGCATGTATGTACCAATGATGGAAAAATAATTCATAAGTCTTATTATAAGAGACTTTTGAAATAGGTCGGTACATAAGGAAAGGGGCTTTATATGTCACAGTTTGGGAGATTTATATTAAAAAGATATGCTTCGGCAGTAGCTGGGGTATGCAAAATTGTAAAAAAAGAAAGGAGTAATACCGAATCCTAGTAGACTAGGTTGGCTGCATGTCTGTTGTAATGCAGTTCGTAAAAGTAAAAGATAATAGCGTAAAAGCTGGATAGGATGGACTCCATTTTAACCGGTGAGTAGCATGGGAAGGAACTTTTACTTGCCACGATCAGATTTGGTCAGTGGCTGGTATGAAATATTCAAACTACAAAAAGGCGATCCTTACAATGCGTCAAAGTTATCCGTTGGATATGAAGATAAAAATGGCAGAAATGAGGATTTCGCAGTTTGTAGAATATTATGGAGAAAGTGGAGTATATATCTCTTTCTCCGGAGGAAAAGATTCACTTGTCGTGTTGGATATTGCGCGAAGGTTGTTTCCAAACATTAAGGCAGTATTTTGTGATACATGGGGCTGTAAAATAAGTCCCTAATATAAGAAACGCCAATTCCGGCAAATGTCGGTTTTGGCGTTTCTTTGTATTAACTTTTCTATTTCTAAGCAAGTCTGCATCTTTGGGTATAAAAAATGGTGCATTTAATAAAGCTCGGCTAATCACGCCCGCTTAAGTTTTATGCAACTTTCGTCTGTCGTTGCTTTTTGTTGTGATATTTATAAAGATTGAATCCACATGAAATCAGTGTAAGCTCGAGAATTACATTTTTCTCGCCTCTTCGCAATAATCTTTTATACGCTTTATCCCACTTTAATACACCAAAAGTTCCCTCCGATTGAATACTTCGGTTCATTCTCAAGAGAGCACCATGTATGGATTCAAGATTTTGCAGCACTTCCTGATGGATAGCAGTTAATTCCTGATTCATTCGGATCGTTCGGTTTTTGTGTGCTCTCGGACAACATTCCTGTTTATGCTGACACCCTTCACAAGATTCACATTCGTATAATTCTTCCGTTCTTCCATATTTATTATATTTCACATGCTGTGTTCTCTTGAAGAGGAATTTTCGACCGTTTGGGCATAAGAGATTTCCATCTGCATCTTTTGCAAAGTTTACAGCACGATACGGATTCTCATGATACTTTTTGTCCGTCGTTTCTTTTTTGTACATGGTAAATTTCATGTATTTTTCCATGCCGTGTTCTTCACAATAAAGATAATTATTGTAAGAACCGTATCCGGCATCAGCAACCGGATATTTCGGATAGTGACCATATGTGCGATTGAATTTTTCCATCAAAGGAACAAAGCATTCCATATCGGATGCATATGGTTTTACATCGATTACAGCTATGTATTCATCACAGATGGCTGCCTGTAGGTTGTATGCCGGAAGTAGCTGATCGTTTCCCATGTAATCACGCTTTAAACGCATGAAAGTTGCATCATGATCTGTTTTGGAATAACTGTTTCTTTCTTCTCCACAGGTCTCGATATGATATGCATAGGATTTCAAACGTTCCAGATATTCATGCAATTCTTCGTATTGTTTTTGTCGAATGCTTTTTCTATGACCACGTCCGGAAACGAAAGAAGTTTCATCCAGTCCGGTTGTTTCTTTGTACATCGTAAGTAATTCAGATACATAGTCAACCGCGTACGCTTCACGCTTTTCAAATTTTATTCCGAGATATCCAAGTACTTCCCGATTCATAGCATCAATCAAGAGTGAAATCTTGTCAAAGACTTTCTGCCGGTTTTTCACACACGATTTTTTCCATACCCAGGTATATCGATTGGCATTTGCCTCAATTTTTGTCCCGTCAATGTATGTATGCTGCAGATCCACGTGATCTTTGGTAAAAATATATGAATTAATGTCTTCAAATATCTGCTCGATAGAATCGGTTAGTTCGTTTCGGATTAAGTTTCCAAATGTAGCAAAAGAAGGCGTTTTCATGCCATCAAGAAGATACATGTAACGAATGTCATTACGGCAGAGTTTTTCTATTTCTCGTAAGGAGCAGATGCCATTTTCCATAAAGGCAAAAAGTATTACTTTAAGGAGTTTTTGAGCATCACATCTTGGGCGACCTGTTTTATAGCCTTTCTCTACAAAATATCTGGATAGGTCAATGTGATCCATAACCTCACAAAAAGTGTATACCGGATCGGAAATATCGATCAATTTTTCGATTTCTAATGGTAATTTCAGCTGACGCATAGTATAATTACCATTGGTATTGTTATTTAGTAGCATAATTAATTATACCAAAAAATCGCTCAGACCTCACGGTCTGGGCGATTTTTCTGTCAGGGGAGTTTTTTTACAGCCCCTTGAGAGCCTATGTTAACACATTTTCAAATGTGGACCGGGTTAAGCCGGATATGCTTTTAAAAGATATTATTGACAGATTTGGATGGTGTTTTCCATCCAAGGATGTATCGGAAATGATCTGGGCTGCAAGAAATGGAAAGCAGTGGGCGATCAATAAACTCAACGGTCTTGATAAAAACGGGAAACCGTCGGAGTACCGGAAACAGTACATAAAATGGAACAAGCTCTGCTGGGATTCCGACATTTTGATCTCTCCATATTGCTGTATTGAGCAAAAGGAGAAACCTGTAAGGAGATATGAAAGGGAAACCGGAAGACATCCGATTCTGGGGCTGCTTGCACAGGAAAGTGCCAGACGCACAGAAGCGTGGATAAGAACAGGATGTAACTCCTTTGATGGGAACAGACCAGTGTCGAAACCAATTTCATTTTTTACGGAGCAGGATGTACTTAGGTATATCTGGTATCGAGGGCTTGTTGTGGCACCGCCTTATGGAGAAATATGTCCATGTGGCAGCTGTTGTGGTCAGACTTACCTATTTCCAGCAGATGAGATGGATATTGATCACACAAGATTATGTTGTACAGGTGAAAAGAGGACAGGATGCATATTCTGTCTTGTCGGTGCCCACCTTGATCGTGGAGCGAAGATCAAACGACTGAAACAGTACAACAAGCGTTTATACGAATACTGCATGGAAGAACTTGGTATGGAGAAAGTCTTAAAGTGGATACTTAGAAATTATTAACATTTTTTAAGAGGAGAATGTGCAGCAGTACAGACATTCTCCAAGAAAGGAGATTTTTATGTTTGAAATCAGACAGGTTCCAGCAATTGAAGCATTGGGGAAAATAAAAGAGGGGGATGTTGTATATATCGGTCCGCACGCTGTTGATATATTTGACGATCAGAATATCAGGGGAAAATTAACAGGATATGATTGTAATGACGGAGAAGAAATCCAGTTTACCCGGACAGACATTGAAGCTGTTACGAGAAATGGAATTGAGATTGCAAGAGATCCTGAAGAAACTCCACAGCCATTTAAAGCGGAAGATGCTATAAATGCAATTGTTGACAGCTTAAAGAAAGATGGTCGTTGGCCGGTAATTCTTGATTATATCATTCCTTGTTCGGAAGATTATACTTTCAAATCTGGAGATATTTGCGCAAGTTATGATATCTCTTATGGGGGAAGTGAAGGAATCTACACGGAATTGTATCTTATTGATTTCAGTGGGGATGAGGAAATAAAGATTAAAATTGCGACCGCAAAGACACTAGAGGACGATGCAGGAGCATACCGGACTATGGCAATGCTTGGAGCAAATCTTGTTCTTGCCTTTAATGAATGGGTAAGAAAAAACAGGGATCTGTTTATCAGGGAAGGGTATGGTTTAATGTTTTATACCAAAACAGGACATAGGAAATACATACGTTTTCTGAAAGAATCAAAATATAGGGATAATGCTATAAGAGAAGCGATTGGGATTATAAAAAATGGAGATATTCATGCGGATCTTGTAGAATTTAAAACTTTACGCATTATCAAACGTTTTGATTAGTATTTAGGAAGTTTTATGAAAAAAGAGCAGCAGTTAGTGCTGCTCTTTGGAAAGGAGTATTATGAAGGCAGTATTATTGGATGTCATGAATGACAAAGTGGAAGTTGTGGATGCGGAAGAATTGGAGGATTATTATAAACTCATCGGATGCAGGACAATTGAAATTGTGAATTGGGAAATCATGGGTAGAAGATTTGATATTGTTTGTGATGAAGAGGGACTATTTTCGGGCAGTCCCTGCCCTATATTGTTATTTTTATGCTATTTGTCTTAATCCTTCTTCCAGTATATTCTTTGCTGCATTGATATCCCTGTCATGATTTGTTCCACAGACAGGACATATCCATTCCCTTACTGACAGATTTTTCGTCTCTGTATTTTGGTATCCACAGACTGAACACAATTGACTACTGGCATAGAATGTATCTGTTTTGACATATTTTCTGCCATTCCACTTGGCCTTATATTCTAACTGTCTTGTCAGCTCATGCCATGATACATCACTTATGGACTTTGCCAAATGATGATTTTTTACCATGTTTTTTATCTGCAAATCTTCCGAAACTATCACTTGGTTTTCGCTGATAATCTCATGTGACATCTTGTGCAGATAATCTTTTCTGGTATTTGTTATTTTCTCATGGCATAATGCTATCTTTTTCTTTGTTTTGTAGTAATTTTGACTTCTTTTCT
>ERZ779851.1676-NODE-1676-length-18815-cov-3.234488_pt1 | contig 18815 bp, 17 predicted proteins | sample MGYA00511094_ERZ779851 | MGnify/ENA primary metagenome ERZ779851 (study PRJEB29588, sample SAMEA2155512) | human gut metagenome | biome: human gut; feature: human-associated habitat; material: faeces | place: Denmark | collected 2008/2010 ...
AAGGAATTACATGTTTTGGGGAATAAGCTTTATGATGAGTCATTGAAGGAAGTTAGGAATGGAGAAAATAAATGACCTATCAAATGATTCAAAGTGTTGCAGTTACGGGCAACATTTACCAGCAGTTTATATCTTATTTACTGCATGAGAGTGACACTATATTATTAGGAACACAAAACAGAGAACGGCGGCTGGATGGTGTTCCGGTTTCACCAACGCTCATAAAACAATATGAAGAACTTCAGATGTTTACAATTCTTGATGTGAAATGGTGTCAGGTTGAGCCGGACTATCTTTATGGCAAGGCAGCCGACGTAAGTGGATTACAGCAGTTGGTAGATTTATTGCAGGTTGAGTGTCTGGCATTCGTAAAACAGGATGAAATTCTGTTTACCGTGGAGTGGGACTGCTATCATGGATGCGTAATTCGAGAAGATGTTTCGGAATACTTTTCTGCTTTACAGAAAGAACAACCGGTTTTTTATGATTTAATGGGGAAATTGGATATTGACCACTTGGAGCAGGCGTGGAACAAATATCAGCTGCCGGTTGATAAAGAAATGCAAAGCCGTATTTTAACTACGGCATATGTGGGGATTTTTTTGCTTCGGGATGTACTGTCAGCGGATGAGTTAGAACGATGGAAATGTTTTGTATATGAAAAAGAAAATTTGTTTTCGGAATTTTCTATTTTGTGTGCACTTCAAGGTTTGTTGGAAAATGTATTTTCGCAGGCAGACCGAGCATTTATACAAAAACCGGACCACGATATTGTTGCGATGGTTTATTATTTCTTGAAGAAGAATAAGCGAAGATTTAAAAAAGCAAAATCGCAAGTGTTGAGGAAAATATCAAGATATTTTCCGTATTCGGATGCTATTAATGAAAGTATGGTTAAGTGGGTTGAAAAATTATAGGCTGGCGAAATAAATTAGTAAAGAGTATTCATATATTACTTGGATATCAAAAATAATTTGTCAGATTTCCTCCTTTTGTATCGTTATTATTAGTAGAACGATATAAAAGGAGGATTTTTTATGATTACGAAAATCAAAAGAGACACAAGAATAGAATAAATGGTATCATGTGTTGCTTAAAAACTAGCCAAAATGACCGTTCATACCCAAAAAACGACCGTTCATGACTTTTATGTTTTATGCGATGTATTTTGTGTTATGATAGCAGACGGGAGGTGAAAGCAAAAATGAAAATTGATTTTGACTGGTTAATTATGATGCCACTAAGTTTTTTATATATTGGGATTGTATTTTATTATGTTAAATATAAGAAAAGAAAAGTTCCTTATATCATAGTATTTACTTTGTTCTTTACTTATATGGCAGAGGTACTCAAATATACCCAGTTTCCAATTTGTTTAAACATGGATATGGAAGAACTAAACAGGCAATGTGTAAATTACATACCATTTCATTTTTTATCAATAGAAGATGTGGAGACATTTGTTTTAAATATTATTATAACCGTGCCATTTGGCTTTTTGGTTCCGATTCTTTATAAATGTGATTGGCGTAAAATAATAGTTTCCGGGATTTTATTTGGCGCTATCACGGAGATTATACAGGCAGGGGTGGAAGCTTTTGTCGGAGTTAATATGCATAGGATTGATATTAATGATGTGATTGCCAATTTTTCTGGTGTTGTAATTGGATACGCTGGTTATTGTTTGCTACGGATTTTACTAGAAAAGATATTTAAAAATGGGAACGTGAAAATTGAATGTGAAAAATATTTGTCAGATTTTTGCTTCTTGGAACGTTATTATTAATAGGAGCAATTAAAAGAGACAAATTAATAAAGTTAGGAGGAGGTGAAAGAATGTATTCTATGAAGATTTATAGAGAAATGATTGAAAAAGCGTTCTTTTCTTAATTTTACACACTACATAAGAAAAGAACGCAAAAAAATAACTACAAGTTTATTATAACAAAAAAGTTAAATTATTCAAGAAAGGTGAGATTATTTATGTATAAAAAATTAAAATCAATTGGTTGTGTTGGATTTGCGATGTTGCTTGGATTAATGTCAGTATTTGGATATTCAAATACGTCATATGCAGCAACAAAGAATGATTTTCAGTTAAGATACTATGCAGGTGCTCCAAGCACTGTCAATATTCTTAGCTGTACTAGGATTATATCAGCTTCCGGAAAAGATTATGTTAGAGTTAAAGCGTCCAGCTTTTACAGCCAGGTAAGTGGAGGCTCTTTTACGGCAGTTGGTTCACCAAAAACAGTGAAAAAAACGATTGATGATACTAAGACATATAAGTTGACTTTTACAGGAGATTCTGTACCAAAAGCAGGAAGGAATATATCGGTTAAATTGTCTTTGAAAAATTATTCATCAGCACTTGGATTATCAGCAAAAGGCGTTGTAATGCAGTAAATTTTAGGGGTCTGGCATCTCTATAGAGAGCTTATAGAGATGCCAGAAAATAAAGGAGGATACCATTGAAACACACACACATTTTATTTGTTATCTTAGCCATTATTTTATGTGTTGGCTGCGATTACATTCAAAGCCCGGAAGAGGCAGCAGGCGAAAACAAAAATGATTTACAGTATGTAAATATGGATGGATTAAGGCGGGAACTTGCCGATATCCGGTCAACATCGTTTGAAAATCTTGATATTAAAAATTGTGCTTTTTTTGATGTGCCGGATAAGATGTATGAGGCGAAACTTTTGCAGGCAGGTGATTTATTACAGAAAGAAAATCAAATTTTTGAATCCTATGTACCGAAAAAGACATTCAAAAAAAAGTATTATAAAAAGAACCCGAATAGTTCGCCGCCGGGACCGGAGTATGAAAATACAGAGACGGGCGAACGTCTGCTGCTTGGAAATAATGGGTTCATCAATTACCGGAAGTCAGAAAAATCGGATGAAATAGAGGAAGAGAATCTTTTAGAAACCGTATGGCTGGATAGAAAGTATGAAAATAAAACATATCAGTTGCAGGATGGTACAATTTCGCTGAAACAGGCGGTGGAACTTGTGAAAAAGGAAGAAGAAAAGTGGGAGAAAACGGTGGCGAAAAACGTACTAAAAAGCCGGCCAAGTAAAGTTGATGTTTACAAAAATGGTGAAGATGGAAGTGTTTTCTTACGCTTTTGTTTTCGCAAAACATATCATGGGGTGGAAGAATTAGTTCAAAAGAAATTAATGGAGAGTGCAGATACGAAGTCTTTGTCGGTTGAATATGCGGATTGTTACGATGACCAGATTGTGGTTAGTTCCTGTAAGGGGGCAGATAGTTTTTTGTCAAACGAGGGTGTAATGTACGAGGCGGGAAAACAAAAAGAAATCAAAACGGTATTATCACTGCAAAGTGCACTAAAACTTGTTTCCAAAGAACTTCCTTCCTATCATGGTTATCATATTTCAAAGATATCACTTTGTTACCGGATGTGCAGTGATGCCGGAAAAGAGAGTGAGCATGAGGCAGGAGAAAAGTATACGACAAGTCCTTGTTATCTGATGTTATTTTCAGAGAAAGAAAATCAGGAAGAATTTGCTCTCGTGGACTGCAAGACGGGAACCGTTGATTATGTGAGGAATTATTGAGAGGGTAGCGATGAATTGGATGAAAAGTTTTGTAGAACGTATTTTAAAGAATAAGGTGTTTTGGTGTTGTGTTCTATGTGTTACGGCATTAAGTTTTACGGCTGTGTGCTATGCCAATGAAAGCGGAAAGGAATATTCATTATGGGATTTGTTTTTTGAGGGACAGATGAGACAGATTTTTCTGGAAAATGATATTACATTTGAAAGTCTGATTACAAATCCAATCAGTATTTTTATGGCGATGTTTATGCCAATTCTTGTTATCTTTCCATTCTTAAATGTGTTTTGGAATGAAAAGATGACGAACAATTATTTATTTCGTCAGGCAAGAATTGGTGTACGAAAGTATATTGTGGGAAGTATGGCGGAGGCTGTTTTGTCCAGTGGCCTGCTTGCTGTGCTTGGGCGTTTTTTGTATGAAGGAATTTTGTTTGTGATTTTTACCTCTATGGGAAAGATGCCGATTTTTTTACAAATTGTGCCACTTCTTCTTAGGAAGGGAATCCGGTTTTTCTTTTATGGATGTTTGGTGTGTATACCGGTTTTGTTTTTCACTGCGTTATTGAAAAATCGATATATTATTTTATGCATGCCGTTTATCTTGATTTATTTGTATGATTTGTTTCTTCGAAACCGGAATATAGCAATTTGGGAAACGACAGGCATCCTTTGTTATCCATGGAAACAATATCTGGTAACGGCAGGCGTTTGGATGGCGGCTGCGGCATTGGTGCTTATGATAGGATGTTATTGTTTGATAAAAAGGAGGTTTTTGCGTGGAACATGGTAAATTTTCAATCAGTAAAATATGGCATATAGCAAAGATGGAGTATATCAAACTTATTATGGATCCGCGCATGATTCTGATTGTGGCAGCGCTTGTTTTTGCCTATCAGTTTATTACGGTTCCTCTGCTGCAAAATGCGGCTATGATGGGAAAACCAATCAATGTGTATGAGCCATTTGTTGCCCTGTTAAATTCCAATTTTATGATTCTTCTTGTGCCGGCAGTGTTTCTCGCGATTATGTCAGATTATCCAAGAATTGATGGAAATACACTTTTTGTTGTGCAGAGGGCGGGAAAAGGAAATTGGTTTTTCGGACAGATTTTGTACGCACAGATGAGTATTCTTAGTTACCTGCTCATTGTGTTTGTGGGAATGATGGTTCCTGTTTTGTGGGGCGGAAGTTTTTCTGCAAAATGGAGTCCTGTGGTTTCGGAGTTTGCCTATTCGTTTCCGGACTATGCACAAAATACAGGAAGTGTCAGCATTCCGCCGGAAATTTATTATCATATGTCGCCGGCATTTGCTGTTTTTTGCGGGTTGTTATTTGTCTTTTTATATTTGCTTTTGCTTAGTATGATTCTGTTGCTTTTTGCCACCTTAGGGGCGAAGAAGGCAGGAGTTATCACGGGCTTTTTGGTGATTGCGGCTGGAATTTGTTTTTGTGCAACAAGTTCCCGTTTTAAATTTTTATTTCCGATGGCTAATAGCCTTCTTGGTGTGCATTACACGCGCTACTATAGAGAAATGGTTTTTCCGTTGTCACTTAGTGCCTATTATTTTATCGGATTATTGGCAGTGATTTTATTTGTGGCGTTTATAAGATGTAAAAAGATGAATTATAATTTTGACCACGAAATTGATTAAGGAGGGGCAGTTAATGGAGTGCATGATTGAGATAGAAAATCTTTCTTTGACAATGAAAAAACAGGTCATTTTGTCGGATATTAATCTGTCTTTTGAAAAAGGGAAAATTCATGGATTGATTGGGCGGAATGGCTCTGGTAAAACAATGCTTATGAAGTGTATTCTTGGATTTATCAGACCGTCGCAGGGAACGATATGGGTGGACCATAAAAAAATAGGAAAAGAAGTGGATTTTCCGCCCCACACAGGCGTTATTATTGAGACACCGGGATTTATTCCGCATTACAGTGGGTACAAAAATTTAAAGGTTTTAGCAGAACTGAATGGGAAAATTGACAGAGGGCAGATTATTCACACGATGGAATTGGTGGGATTAAATCCAAACCTTAGACGTCCCATAAAAAAATATAGTCTTGGGATGCGTCAGCGACTTGGAATTGCACAGGCTATTATGGAAGAGCCAAATCTTCTCGTTTTAGATGAGCCGTTTAACGGATTGGATGCAGAGGGTGTTTTGCAGATGCGAAAATTGCTGCTTGAGAAAAAAGCGCTGGGAACAACCATTTTGCTTTCCTCTCATAATGCAGAGGATATCGAAACCCTCTGTGATACTGTTTCCAAGATGGAGCAGGGCAAAGTGTTATGAAACGCTTGACCTAAATCTGCTTTCTTGTTATATTGGTTTTGCGAGTTAATGCAGGAGAGGACGATACGATGAATCAATATAAGATGAAACCATTTGTGGGAAAACCAATAATCGAAGTTACAGTGCCCGGCTCAAAAAGTATTACGAACCGGGCGCTTTTGCTGGCTGCACTGTCAGAGGGGAAAAGTGTATTAAAAGGCGTTTTATTTAGTGATGACTCCCGTGTGTTTATGGAGGCGTTAAAAACACTTGGTTATGAGATAGACGTAAACGAAAAAGAGGCTAAGGTGACGATTGTGGGGCACGGCACGCAGATTCCTAAGCAGACGGCAGATGTATATGTCGGAAGTGCCGGAACGGCGGCGCGTTTTTTGACGGCAATGCTTGCGTTGTCCGGAGGGCATTATCATGTGACATCGTCAAAGCAGATGCAGGCGAGACCGATGCGTCCGTTATTGGAAGCATTGGAGTGCCTTGGTGCGAAGTTTCAATTTCTTGAAGATGAATATTGTTTTCCGTTTGAAATTCTTGGACGAGAGGAAAGCAGTGAGAAAAAGAAAGTGCCGTTAAATATTGATGCCAGCAGTCAGTTCCTTTCGGCACTCTTATTAAATGGTGTATTTTCAAAAACAGGATTTGATGTGGTACTAACCGGCAAACGCGATGCGAAAGCGTACGTGAAAATTTCGATGAAAATGATGGAAGAGTTTGGTGTTTCCATGCGTCAGAAATCGGAAAATGAATATGAAATTCTGCCATCAGGGCATTATACGGCAAGAGAATATCAGATTGAGCCGGATGTGTCAGCAGCATGTTATTTTTATGCGATGGCGGCAATCAATGGAGGAGTGGCAAAGGCAGCACATGTTCATTTTGATAGTTCGCAGGGAGATGTAAGGTTCTTACGGGTTCTTGAAAAAATGGGATGTACGGTTACTGACGAGCCGGATGGAATTTGTTTAAGGGGACCGGAAGATGGCATACTTCATGGTGTGGATGTGGTGATGAGTGATTTCTCAGATCAGACAATGACACTTGCAGCTACGGCGGTTTTTGCAAAGGGAGATACGACAATTCATGGGGTGGCACATATCCGCAGGCAGGAATCCAATCGTATGCAGGCAATCGTCAATGAACTGACAAGATTAGGAATTTCTTGCGAAGAGACAGAGGATGGTCTTATCATTCATCCAAAAACACCAAAGTGCTCCGATGAAAATCCGGTTGTCATTCAGACGTACGAGGATCACCGGATGGCAATGGCTTTCGCTGTAATTGGTACAAAAGTTCCGGGAATTCGGATTAATGACCCATATTGTTGTCGAAAAACGTTTGAAAATTATTTTGAATGGTTGACAAAATTAAATTTAGAATTAAAATAAGAATAGGAAATCGTGGCACCGGATGGATTTCGGTGCCTTTCTTATTCAAAATGGAGGAAATGATGAAGAAAATAATTGATTGTTTAAAAGAAAAAATGACAGAGGGCTTTGTGGCAGCAGGCTACGATGAAAAGTATGCGATGGTTTCTGTAAGTAACCGCCCGGACCTTTGCCAGTATCAGTGTAACGGTGCGATGGCAGCAGCCAAAGAATACAAAAAGGCACCGATTCAGATTGCCAATGATGTGGTGGAAAAATTGTCAGAGGATGCAGCTTTTGAGAAAATCGAGGCAGTAAATCCTGGTTTTATTAATATTATTGTGAGTGGTGAATTGTTAGCGTCAAATGCAGAACAGATGGACAAGGAAGAGCGTTTTGGCGTGGAAATTCCCGAAAAACCGAAAACGATTGTCATTGATTACGGCGGACCGAATGTGGCAAAACCGCTTCATGTAGGACATCTCCGTTCAGCGGTAATTGGTGAAAGTGTGAAACGAATCTGCCGTTTTATGGGGAATAAGGTGATTGGTGATGTGCACTTAGGTGACTGGGGACTTCAGATTGGCTTGATTATTACGGAATTAAAGAAAAGACAGCCGGATTTACCTTATTTTGACGAGTCCTTTACAGGAGAATATCCGAAAGAAGCACCATTTACCATTTCGGATTTGGAGGAAATCTATCCGTATGCCAGCGGTTATTCCAAAGAGCATGAGGATTATCTGAAAGAAGCACAGGGCGCAACGGCTCTTTTGCAGGATGGTAATCGTGGATACCGTGCGTTGTGGGAGCATGTTTTGAATGTTTCCATTGCCGATTTAAAGAAAAACTATGATAAACTTGATGTTCATTTTGACCTTTGGAAAAAGGAAAGCGATGTGCAGGAGTATATTCCGGATATGGTTTCGAAATTAAAAGAGGACGGATTTGCTTATGAGAGCGAGGGTGCTCTTGTTGTGGACGTTACGGAAGAAACGGATAAAAAAGAGATACCGCCGTGTATTATTGTAAAGTCAAATGGTGCGACGTTGTATGCAACAACCGATTTGGCAACGATTGTGGAGCGTGAAAAACTGTTTGAGCCGGATCAGATTATCTACTTGGCGGATAAGCGTCAGTCGCTGCATTTTACCCAGGTATTCCGTGTGGCGAAAAAATCCGGGATTGCAAAAGCAGATACAGAACTTGACTTCATCGGTTTTGGTACCATGAACGGAAAAGACGGAAAACCGTTTAAGACAAGAGATGGTGGTGTGCTTCGCTTACAGGCTCTCAGAGAGCAGATTAATGATGAAGTTTACAAAAAAATGATGGAAAATCGTGATTATGGCGAAGAGGAAGCCAGAGAGATTTCAGCAAAAGTTGGTTTGGCTGCTTTGAAATATGGTGATTTGTCCAATCAGGCATCAAAAGATTATATTTTTGATATTGAGCGTTTTGCTTCCTTTGAGGGAAATACAGGACCGTATATTTTGTATACAATTGTAAGAATTAAATCCCTCCTTGCAAAATATAAGGAGCAGGGGGGCGTATTGAATGAGGATACGAAACTTTTAGCTCCGGCAAATGAGAGTGAGACCGGCGTGTATCTGACACTCAGCCGCTTTGCGGATATGATGGAAACGGCATATATAGAATTGGCACCACATAAAATCTGTCAGTATATTTATGAGTTGTCGGAAAGTTTTAACCATTTTTATCATGAGACGAAGATTTTGTTAGAAGAGGATGAGAAGAGAAAAGCTTCCTACATCAAACTTCTTTCCTTAGTACAAAAAGTTTTGGAATCTTGTATCGATTTGCTTGGATTTGAGGCACCGGACAAGATGTAAAAGAAAGGGCGTGATGGTTGTGTTTATTGGCCGCGAAAAAGAACTGGCAATGCTAAATCAGGCTTATTTAAAGGGCGGTAATTCCATCGTTGTTCTTTATGGAAGGGAGCAGATTGGAAAAACAACGCTTGTAAAAAAATTTGTGCAGGACAAAACATATGTCTATTATCAGGCGAGAGAGTTGTCTGAAAAAGAACAGAATCGTTATTTTGAAAAAGTACTTTTTTCGGTAAAGGAAAAGGCGGAAAAAGAACGGATTGTATTTGTCGTGGATGAATTTGATTTAATGCAGAAAGGGTACAAGACTTTTTTTGCAGATTTTCTTATGAAATTTGATGAGTTTCCGAAAGGACAGGTGATGGTTCTTTTCGTGAGCTCTGCCATCGGATGGGTGGAAAACGATATGGTTTCGGATATGGGAGAATTGGCAAAATATATGAGTCTGCCAATCAAGTTAAAAGAGTTTACTTTCGTTGAGATGGTAGACCGTTTTCCGGAAAGCACAACCAAAGACTGTATTTTGATTTATGGAATTTTAGGCGGTGTGCCGGGGTATTTGGAATACTGGAATCCGAAAGAGAGCGTAAAACAAAATATTGTACGGCTGATTGTGGACAAAAAGGGAGTGCTTCATACGGAGGCACAGCGTTTTTTGAAAACTTCCCTGCGTGAACTTCCTTTTTACAGTACTATCTTATCGGTGCTTGCGGAAAATGAGCCAAAGTTAAATTATTTGTTTACAAGAACAGGATTTTCCAGAGCAAAAATTTCGGTTTATATTAAAAATCTGATACAGATTGATGTGGCGGAAAAAATCTTTTCCTATGAGCCGGAAAAGCGGGATTCTGTGCAGAAGGGGCTGTATGGTATTACGGATTCCTTTTTGCAGTTTTGGTATCAGTTAATATATCCGAATTTTTCGGATTTTAGTATGCAGAGCCCGGATGAATTTTATGAGGCTCATATTAAAAACGGCTTGGATGAATTGGCAGGAAAAGCTTATCAGAAGGTGTGCCGTGAATTTATGGAATTGATGAATCAGTATCATCATCTGCCGGCGCAGTTTGAAAGGTTTGGTAGTCTTTACGGAAAGTCCGGTTTTGTTCCTCTGATTGCGAATACAAAAGAGGGAAAACTTCTTGTGGGAACCTGCAAATGGAGCAATGAGCCGATGACGACAAAAGAATTTGAAGAACTTTTGCATGACATTGAGCAGACGGGCAAAGAAGCCGATTATTATTACCTTTTTTCAAAAGAAGGATTTACGAATGAATTGTCTGTTATGGCTAAAAATATGGATAATATACAGTGTATTGATTTGGAGGCGATGTAGATGTATCGAGAAACAGCAGGGCTTGTAATGTATGGCCAACTTGGAAAAGACAGTATTTTGATGAAACTTGGCAGCTTAGTAGAAAAGATGGAGCACGATGATTCCTACAGCAGAGAAGAGCTGGTTCGTGCGATTTACGATGAGGTGTACAGGCTTCTTGATTTGTCAACGACGTATGGATTTGATAACAATTTATGGCAGTGTTACATTGCTTATCTTCTGGCAACAACAGAAAATCCATTTAGTATTCTCTGTGAGACGGTCGGAGCTTCCAAAGATGGTACGGTGAATGAAATTGTAAAACAGGATATGGAGCATTTTTATCGTTTGTTCCATTATGATTTTTCTGAGATGGAAAAGAAATTAGGAGTTGCATGTTTTGAGACATTGACTCATTATCATTCCATGGCAAAGGCAGAAAATACTTATAATAAAAGTGTCAGTGAAAAAGTCCGTGATTTGGCGTCACAGCTGTGTGAAGCGAAAAACGGTGAGGATTTCTTTGACATTGTGACCGCCTTTTATAAACGGTACGGTGTTGGAAAATTTGGATTAAATAAGGCATTTCGTGTTGTTCACACGGGGGATGAAATGGTGTTGTCACCAATTACTCATACTTCGGATGTGACGTTAGATGAGTTGATTGGCTATGAACTTCAGAAAAAGCAGCTTGTGGAAAATACGGAGGCATTTGTCGAGGGTCGCCGTGCGAATAACTGTCTTCTTTTTGGCGACAGTGGAACCGGAAAATCGACATGTATCAAGGCAATCTTGAATCAATATTACGAAAAGGGACTCCGGTTAATTGAAGTTTACAAGCATCAGTTTCAGGATTTGTCCGCAATTATTGAGACGATTAAAAACCGCAATTACAAATTCATTATATACATGGATGATTTGTCATTTGAGGAATTTGAGATTGAGTACAAATATTTGAAGGCGGTCATTGAGGGCGGCATGGAAGTACGTCCGGATAATGTTCTGATTTATGCGACATCAAACCGCCGTCACCTGATTCGTGAGACATGGAGCGACCGCTCGGATATGTCAAATGATGAACTGCACCGCTCGGATACGATGCAGGAAAAACTTTCTCTGGTTGCTCGTTTTGGTGTCAGCATCAATTTCAGCAAACCAAGCAAAAAAGATTTCGATGCGATTATTCTTGGTCTTGCCAAAGCGCATCCGGAGATTACTTTGTCAGAGGAAGAACTTTTGATGCAGGCGAATGCATGGAGCATAAGAAATGGTGGATATTCTGGCCGTGTGGCAGAACAGTTTATCATTCATTTGCAGTCGCTTGTAAAATAATTTGATGGAAGGAAGGATACCCGCTTATGTTTGAACGTTTTTTTCCGGATACAACGGTGTCGTCAACGTATGCCATTGATTATGAAAAGTTATATAAAGAAGGTTACCGGGGAATTCTCTTTGATATTGACAATACGCTTGTTGAACATGGAAAAGAGGCAACGGAGCAGGCAAAACGATTGTTTTCCCGTCTGAAAAAAATTGGATATGAGTGCTGTCTGATTTCCAATAATAAAAAGAAACGTGTTCATTCGTTTAATGAGAAAATTGGTGTTCACACGGTTTTTAACGCGCATAAGCCGGCAAAGAAAGGTTATTTTTATGCGATGGAACTGATGAATACAAGACCGGAAAACACGATTTTTGTAGGCGATCAGTTATTTACGGATATTTTTGGTGCTAAACGAATCGGACTCAAAAATTTTTTGGTAAAGCCGATTAACGAAAAGGAAGAAATCCAGATTGTATTAAAGCGCAAACTGGAGAAAATTGTTTTGCATGAATATCGCGCAAAAAAACGCGAAGAAAAGAGGCAGAAACGATGCGAAAAGAAATGGAAGAAAAAATATTTCAATCCACCGAGGTAGATGCAATTCTTCTTACCTCACCGGCGAATATGCGGTTTGTGGCCGGCTTTACGGGGGAGGGGTATGTGTATTTTTCCCGCCGGCAAAAAGTGGTTGTCACGGATTCCAGATATGTGATCGCAGCAAAAAATGAGTGTCCGGGTTATGAAATTGAGACATGGACAAGCGATGGATATTTTTTAAATCTCTTGGCTCATTTAAAGGAAGAAGAGAGTGTGAAAAGGCTTGGCATCGAAGATGAGGTGATGACAGTATCCCTTTATCACAAATTGGAAAAACAGCTTCAGAAAAATGAGGGAAAGTCTCCTGACATGATTTCATTAGAAAATAAAATGAATCAATTCCGTCAGATAAAGACAGAGAAAGAGCAGGAAAGGATACGGCAGGCAGAGGCAATCGGTGACCGCGCTTTTACTAAGACAATTGCAAAAATTCATGAGGGCATGACAGAAAAACAGGTTGCTGCATGGCTGGAATTTTACATGAAAGAAGAAGGTGCGGAAGGTTTTAGTTTTGATACGATTGCCGCATCGGGAGAACATTCGGCGATGCCGCATGCAATTCCAACGGATAAAAAGCTGGAAAACGGAGATTTCTTAACGATGGATTTTGGCTGTTTGTATCAGGGGTACTGTTCGGATATGACAAGAACGGTTGTCATTGGCAGTGCAAGTGAGAAGCAGCGTGAAATTTATGATACGGTGCTAAAAGCACAGGAGACGGCACTTTTAGGAATCCGTCCGGGAATGAAGGGAAGCCAGATTGATGCGATGGCAAGAGATGTGATAACAGATGCTGGCTATGGTAAATATTTTGGACATGCACTGGGACATTCGGTTGGACTTGAAATTCATGAAAGCCCAAATTTTTCACCGAGAGAAGAAACCGTGATTAAGCCCGGTATGGTAGTTACGGTGGAGCCTGGAATTTATATTGAGGGAATTGGCGGCGTTCGGATTGAGGACGTTGTGATTATTACAGAAGACGGATGTGAAAATATTACCCATTCGACAAAAAAACTGCTTGAGTTGACCGCACAGAAAGGATGAAGTGGATGAGGCCTAAAATTTGTGTACCAATTGTTGCCCCAATTCGTGATGGAATTATTCGCGAGACAAAACAGATTGCAAAACTGCCGGTGGAAATGGTGGAGTGGCGCATTGATTTTTATGCCGGTTATGAGAGAGAAATTCTTGATGTCATAACGGAGTTAAAGCGTGTGCTTAATGAAAAGGAGCTGTTAGTCACCATTCGCACGGTGGCAGAAGGCGGTGAGAAAAATGGCTCCCGCTTTGATTATTTTGAAACAATTCGAAAAATTCTTGAACAGCAGACGGCAGATTATGTGGATGTCGAGGCTGCGCGGGATGAAGAAAAGGTAAAGGCACTCTGTCAAAAATATTCAAACAGTAAGACCAAAGTAATTGGTTCTTATCATGATTTTTCCAAAACTCCGTCTGCGGATGAAATTAAGGAAAGACTCTGTAAGGCAAAAGAGTGTGGGTGCTACGCCGGAAAGTTAGCTTGTATGCCAAAGACAAGAGAAGATGTGGATACGCTGTTAAATGCAACCGCTGCCATGAAAGAGGAATTTCCGGATTTTCCATTGATTACGATGTCGATGGGGGAGCTTGGAAAAGTTTCGAGATTGTATGGCGGATTGTATGGCTCGTTTGTTTCATTTGGCTGTGTAAGTGAGGCTTCCGCACCCGGACAGGTCTATTATGAAACGATGTGTGAGGTGTTTGACAAAATTTACAAAGGAAACCGCCACATCATTTTGATTGGTTTTATGGGCGTTGGGAAATCAACCATTTCACATGAATTATCACGGCTTGCTTCGCGCATAGAAATCGACACTGACCAGTGGATTGAGGAAAAAGAAGGTCGTGCAATTTCGGATATTTTTGCAAAAGAAGGAGAAACTTATTTCCGTGATTTGGAAACATCCATGATTGATGAGTTAGGTATGATAAAACCGGCGATTATTTCCTGTGGTGGCGGTATGGCACTGCGGGAACTGAATGTGAGAAAGTTACAGGCAATCGGAACGGTTGTTTTACTCACGGCAAAGCCGGAGACAATTTTTGAGCGGGTTCGTTATAACACGAATCGCCCACTGTTGAAAGATAACATGAATGTGGACTACATACGACAGATGATGGAGAAGCGGAGAGTGTATTATGAGCACGCCGCTACCGTGACGGTAAGCACGGATGGGAAAATCATTACCGAGATTGCAAAAGAAATACTTGAAAAATGCTTCTAAATATACTAAAATTATGAATAGATATGAATTTATTGTCGTTTTGTGCGACGGAAAGAGAGGAAACTATGGTATCAGCAGGAGATTTCAGAAACGGTTTGACAATTGAGATTGATGGAACCGTATATCAGGTTATTGAGTTCCAGCATGTAAAACCGGGTAAGGGTGCTGCATTTGTTCGTACCAAATTGAAAAACGTAGTAGATGGCGGTGTTGTGGAGAAGACATTCCGTCCGACAGAGAAGTATCCACAGGCACATATTGATAAAAAGGAAATGCAGTATTTGTACAATGATGGTGAGATGTACAACTTCATGGATAATGAAACATATGAGCAGATTGCATTGACAGAGGAAGCAGTTGGCGATTCCATGAAATTTGTAAAAGAGAATGATAATGTTAAGATGGTATCTTACAAAGGCAACATTTTCGCAATCGAGCCGCCGATGTTCGCTGAGTTGGAAGTAACTGAGACAGAGCCTGGCGTAAAAGGTGATACAGCAACAAACGTTACAAAACCGGCTACCGTTGAGACGGGTGCACAAGTTGCAGTTCCGATTTTCGTAAATCAGGGTGATAAAATCCAGATTGATACAAGAACCGGGGAATATCTGAAGAGATTATAGAGCATTTTTGTAAGTGCATGATGAAAGAACTATCGCACTGAGATAGTTCAAAATATAAAGAAGTTTAATTTGTTTTGAGACGGGTAACACTTTGTGTTATAGTCTCTTGCAAATTAAACTTTTTTTGCTTAATGAGAAAAATTTCACTTGCAATATACCCCGTGGGGGTATATAATCGAACCGAAAATTATCGATAGGAGTGATTGCATGGAAGAAAAGAAAACGTGTCCGTGCTGTGAAGAACGGCACAAAGAACGATCAGATAAAGAGTATAAAGACTTAATCCATCGTTTAAACCGTATGGAAGGACAAATCCGCGGAATTAAAGGAATGGTTGAACGCGGTGTTTACTGTACGGATATTTTAGTCCAGGTGGCAGCGGTCAATGCGGCATTGAATAGTTTTAACCGGGTTTTGTTAGCAAACCACATTAAGACCTGTGTGACGGATGATATCCGGGCAGGAAAAGAAGAAACCGTAGATGAATTGATTGCGACTCTGCAAAAACTGATGCGGTAAGAAGTAGAGTGCTTCGATGAGATGAATATAAAAAAAGGAAAGGCGGAATATACATGAAGCAGTATGCAGTGACAGGCATGGCATGTGCAGCATGCAGTGCCCGTGTGGAAAAAGCGGTAAGCCGTGTTGAGGGCGTAAGTTCATGCAGTGTAAATCTTTTGACAAAATCCATGGGGGTAGAAGGTGATGTGCCGGATTCCGTTATTATTCAGGCAGTTGTTGATGCCGGATATGGTGCCCATGTGATGGAACAGGAAAAGAACGGAGAAACGGGGACAGACGATACATTAAAAGATACAGAGACAAAAAAGTTAAGGAAACGATTGATTGCTTCTTTGATTTTGCTTGTATTTTTGATGTATTTATCCATGGGACATATGATGTGGGGGTGGCCCCTGCCGGGTGTCCTTGGTGTGAATCATGTAGCGATGGGACTTGCTCAGATGTTATTGACGATTGCGATTATGGTCATTAACCAGCGATTTTTTGTCAGTGGATATAAAAGTTTGTGGCGGCGTTCGCCAAATATGGACACGTTAGTTGCGCTTGGCGCCAGTGCAGCTTTTGGCTATAGTGTGTATGCGTTATTTGCGATGGCGGAGGCACAGAGGTTGATGGATGAGGCAAAAGTTATGGCATATATGCATGAGTTTTACTTCGAGTCGGCGGCAATGATTCTTACGCTGATTACTGTCGGGAAAATGCTGGAGGCGCGTTCTAGGGGAAAGACAACGGATGCGATAAAAGGCTTGATGAAGTTAGCTCCCCGGACGGCGGTTGTTGTTCGGGATGGAAAGGAAATTTCCGTGCCGGTAAAAGAGGTTCAAAAGGGAGAGATGTTCCTTGTCAAACCGGGGGAAAATATCCCCGTGGATGGCGTGATTTTAGAAGGAAGCAGTGCAGTCAATGAGGCGGCACTGACCGGAGAAAGTATTCCGGTAGATAAAAAAGAAGGAGAAATGGTTTCTGCCGCAACGCTGAATCAGACCGGTTTTCTTCGCTGCGAGGCAACCAGAGTAGGAGAAGATACCACTTTGTCGCAGATTATCCAGATGGTAAAAGATGCGGCGGCAACGAAAGCACCGATTGCCAAAATTGCAGATAGAGTTTCGGGCGTTTTTGTTCCTGTTGTTATTTCAATTGCAGTAGTTACTTTTCTTGTATGGTTTTTGTGTGGACAAAGTGTTGGTTATGCATTGGCACGTGCTATTTCGGTTCTAGTTATCAGCTGCCCGTGTGCCCTTGGTCTGGCAACGCCGGTTGCTATTATGGTAGGAAATGGTCTTGGTGCCAGACACGGAATTTTGTTTAAGACGGCAGCGGCATTGGAGGAGACGGGTAAAATTGCAACCGTGGCACTGGATAAAACCGGAACGATTACGCGCGGTGAGCCGAAGGTAACTGATATGATTCCATTTTCCGGGTACTCCGAGAATGAACTTCTTTCGTATGCGTATGCGCTGGAGAAAAAGAGTGAGCATCCTCTGGCACGTGCTATTGTTTCCTATGCAGAGGAACTTGATACTTTATCACCGGAACTTTCAGAATTTGAAATTATGCCGGGAAATGGTCTGAAAGGACAGGTTAAAGAAAATGGTAAAACGGAAGTCCTGCTTGGTGGAAATCAGTCTGCGATTGAAAAGGTGGCAGTGATTGATGACACGGTAAAAGGGCAGGCGAACCGATTGGCAGAAGAAGGAAAAACACCATTGTATTTTGCCAAAGATGACACGCTGCTTGGTATGATTGCCGTGGCGGATACGATGAAAGAAGACAGCGCCGATGCCGTCAGTCAGATGCAGAAAATGGGACTTCGCGTTGTGATGCTTACCGGAGATAATGAAAAAACAGCAAATGCGATTGGCCGGGAAGCCGGTGTGGATGAAGTGATTGCCGGTGTTCTGCCGGATGGAAAAGAGGCCGTGATTCGAAAATTGAAAGAAAATGGCAAGGTTGCCATGGTGGGCGACGGCATCAACGATGCCCCGGCGCTGGTGCAGGCGGACGTGGGCCTTGCCATCGGCGCGGGCACCGATATCACCATCGAGTCGGCGGATATCGTGCTGATGAAGAGCAGCTTGGCCGATGTGGCCTCTGCCGCCGAGCTGAGCCGGGCGGTGCTGCGGAACATCCGGCAGAACCTGTTCTGGGCCTTCTTCTATAACAGCGTGGGCATCCCCGTGGCGGCGGGCGTGCTGTACCCGGCGCTGGGCCTGCTGCTGAACCCCATGATCGCCGCGGCCTGCATGTCCCTCAGCAGTGTGTGCGTGGTGTCCAACGCCCTGCGGCTGAATTTCTGCCGGCTGTATGACACCCGGCGGGATCACAAGGGGAAACCGGCGGCAGCATCCGGCAGCACCCAGACCCGAACCCTGCACATCAAGGGCATGATGTGCGGTAACTGCGAGAATCATGTGCGCACCGCCCTGGAGGGCATCCCGGGGGTCAGCGTTCTACAGGTGAGCCATACTGCCGGTACGGCACAGGTGCTCCTGGATGGGACGGTGGCAAATGATGCCTTGAAGCAAGCAGTCAAACAGGCTGGATACAAGATCACAGCCATAGAATCACAGGAGGTATGAAACATGATTCGGACAACATTACAGATCGATGGGATGATGTGCGGTCACTGCGAGGCGCATGTGAACGACACCATCCGGCAGGCATTCCCGGTGAAGAAGGTGGAATCCTCTCACACCAAAAAGGAAACCGTCATTCTCAGTGAGGAGCCGCTGGATGAGGAAAAGCTCCGGGCAGTGATCGCCCAGACCGGGTATACCCTGGGGGAGATCCGTACGGAGCCTTATGAGAAAAAGGGCCTGTTTTCCTTTTTAAAGTAATCAGCTCTAAGCCAACACCGCCCCGGAGAATCCTCCGGGGCGGCTTTTTATGACAGCACCACAGAATTTCTGCAAGGGTGCTGTCTTATTTTTTCGCCTTGTGATGCAGCAGATTCAGCAGCACATAGCCCCCGATCAGCAGGACAATGGCGCCGCACAGGATCCCATACATGGCAGGCAGGGACACCTTGGTGCCGAAGAAGTACAGATTACAGTCGATGGAGTCCTTGATGC
>ERZ779851.1678-NODE-1678-length-18810-cov-9.180858_pt1 | contig 18810 bp, 17 predicted proteins | sample MGYA00511094_ERZ779851 | MGnify/ENA primary metagenome ERZ779851 (study PRJEB29588, sample SAMEA2155512) | human gut metagenome | biome: human gut; feature: human-associated habitat; material: faeces | place: Denmark | collected 2008/2010 ...
GCCCGGAGGCTGAACGCCGCCATCGCCGAGAGCAAGAAGCGCTCCGGCATCATGTAACCCAATCAGATATAAAAAGAAGCCCCGCAGTCATGCGGGGCTTCTTTTGGCTTTTCACATATTGCCTTTTCTCACATCTTACCACTGACACGCAGGCGGTTCAGTGCGCGGGACAGATTACCCTGAGCAATTTGATACTCCGCCATACTGTGCTTCTGGCGCAGCTGCTCCTCTGCCTCCTGACGGGCGCGGAGGGCACGGTTCACATCAATATCTTCAGGTCGTTCCGCTGCGTCCAGCAGCAGCAGCACCCGTTCCTCGTCAATCTTGAACACGCCCTGTGCCACAGCAGCACGGTGGGCCACCCCATCCTCAGTCTCGAACCGTAGTTCACCGTCGCACACAGCACCCACGGTATTACTGTGCCCTGCCAAAACGCCGTACTCACCATCGACAGTAGGGATAACCACCGACACGCACCTACCGCGGAAGAAGGGCACGCTGGCTGCCAGCACGTCCAGCTGAAATACCGCCGCCATCACATGCCGCCTTTCTGCAGTTCTTCGGCCTTGCGCTTTACGTCGTCGATGGTACCGGCATTGAAGAACGCCGCTTCAGGATAGTCATCCATAGCGCCGGACAGGATCTCCTTGAAGCCGCGCAGGGTCTCGCGCAAAGGCACGAACACGCCGGGCGCACCGCTGAACTTCTCTGCCACATAGAAGGGCTGTGACAAAAAGCGCTGGATGCGGCGGGCGCGTGCAACAGTCTTCTTATCCTCATCACTGAGTTCTTCCATACCCAGAATGGCAATGATATCCTGAAGCTCCCGGTACTTTTGCAGCGTGGACTGCACCGCGCGGGCGATATTGTAATGCTCCTCGCCCACGATATCCGGCTCAAGGATGCGGGAGGTGGACTCCAGTGGATCCACGGCGGGGTAAATGCCCTGCTCGGCGATCTTACGGCTCAGCACCGTAGTGGCGTCCAGATGGGAGAACGTGGTGGCAGGGGCGGGGTCGGTCAGGTCATCGGCGGGGACGTACACTGCCTGCACAGAGGTGACGGAACCATTTTTCGTGGAGGTGATGCGCTCTTGCAGAGCACCCATTTCTCCGGCCAGCGTAGGTTGATAGCCTACGGCGGAAGGCATACGCCCCAGTAGTGTGGACACTTCGCTGCCAGCCTGAACGAAACGGAAAATGTTGTCGATAAACAGCAGCACATCCTTGTGCTCCTCGTCACGGAAGTACTCTGCCATGGTCAGGCCAGACAATGCCACACGCATACGAACACCGGGAGACTCGTTCATCTGCCCGAATACCAGCGCTGTCTTGTCGGATACGCCGCTTTCCTGCATTTCGCCCCACAGATCGTTGCCCTCGCGGCTACGTTCGCCTACGCCGGTAAAAATGGAATAGCCGCCGTGTTCCATGGCGACATTGTGGATCAACTCCTGAATGAGGACGGTTTTACCCACGCCGGCACCGCCAAACAGGCCGATCTTACCACCCTTGGGGTATGGCTCCAGCAGATCGATGACCTTGATGCCGGTCTCCAGAATGTCCGCCGTAGGCATCTGCTCGGCAAAGGTGGGGGCGGGCCGATGGATCTCCCAGCGAGGGACGCTATCGTCCACCGGCTGCTCGCCGTCAATGGGTTCGCCCAGCACATTGAACATACGCCCCAGCGTTTTTTCACCCACCGGCACCGCGATGCCGTGACCGGTGGCGATGACGGACAGTCCGCGGCCCAGTCCATCGCTGTCTGCCATTACCACGCAGCGGACAGTCTTATTTTCCAGATGCTGCTCCACTTCCATGGTGTAGCGATGCCCGTTGGCCTCCACGGTCAGCGCCTCGTTGATGGCAGGCAGCTTCCCCTCCGGGAAGCGGACGTCGATCACAGGGCCGGAAATACCCGTGATAATACCTTGTTTCATTGAGGTCAGCCCTCTCTTTCTTTCTTACTGCGCTGGGCGCGCTCACCAGCGGAAACCTCAGTGATCTCCTGCGTGATGGCCGCCTGACGCGCACGGTTGAACTGTACGGACAGATCCTTCAGCAATTCCTCCGCGTTCTGATCCGCCGCGTTCATGGCGGTCATACGGGCGCTCTGCTCACTGCAGAAGCTGTCTACCAGCGCACTGTAAATATAACCGGTCAAGCAGCTCCGCACGGCGCTGTCCAACACTGCGCCGGGAGACGGCACAAACTCGTACACCTTGTCTCCGGCAGTTTCCGCGGTAGCCGCAGCGAAGTGGTCGCGGTGCAGCGGCAGAAGCTGAACTTGCCGCACCACAGCCTCCAGCCCGTTCTTCATATCGGTATAGATGACCCACACGGCATTGATCTCTCCGGCATCGAACCGTTCCAGCAGCAGCTCGGCGATATGCCGCGCCCTGCCTAAAGTGGGATCCTGCGCCGTGTACTGGAAACTTCTCTCAATGGGAATATTCCGCTGCGTGAACCAACGGCGGCCATATTCCCCCACCACATACAGCGCCGTATCCTTGTGGTCGGCCAGCAGCTGCTGAGCCTTCCGGATAGCGTTCTGGTTATAAGCACCGGCCAGTCCCTTGTCCGCCGTGATCAGCAGACACGCCGTCACGCCAGGCAATGGTCTGGCATTGCCGTCCACCGGCAGCAGATAACGGCTCTCGACCGTGCTGTCCGCGTTGAATACACGTCCTACCTCGGTCTGCAGCGTCTGAAAGTAGGGACGTGTGTTGTGCAGTTCCTGCTTGGCCTTGCGCAGCTTGGCCTGTGAGATCAGGTACATGGCATGGGTGATCTTCTGTGTCTGCCGGACGCTTCCGATGCGCCGGCGGATCTCACTGGTGCTTGCCATGTGCTCACCGCCCGCCTGTGCGCTGGAATTTCTCCAGTGCGGTCTTCGCAAATTCGATGATCTGCCCACGCAAATCGTCTGTCAGAGGCGTTCCCTGCTCCAGCTCCAGCATCAGGCTCTGGCGGTTGGCGGCAAACTCCTTCAGGATATCGTCCCGCAGGGCACAGACCTGCGCCACAGGCACCTGCTGATAAATATGTGCCATGGCACTCACCAGCGTGACGATCTGCTGCGCCTGACTCAGCGGGGCGCTGCGCCCCTGCCGCAAAATGTACATCAGGCTCTGGCCGTAGGCCAGCTGGCTCTTGGTCTCTTCATCCAGATCGCTGGAGAACTGGGTGAACACCTCCATCTCACGGTATTGCGCCAAATCGAGACGCAGGGTACCTACGGCCTTCTTCATGGCCTTGGTCTGCGCCGCGCCGCCCACACGGGACACGGACAGTCCTACGTTCACCGCCGGACGCTGTCCGGAGAAGAACAGGCTGCTTTCCAGAAAGATCTGGCCGTCGGTAATGGAAATGATGTTGGTGGGAATATAAGCGGATACGTCACCCGCCTGTGTCTCTACGATGGGCAGGGCTGTCATGCTGCCGCCGCCACGCGCATCGCTGAGCCGTGCCGCCCGCTCCAGCAGACGGGAATGGAGATAGAACACGTCACCGGGGTAGGCCTCACGTCCGGGGGAACGCCCCAGCAGCAGGCTCAGGGCGCGATAAGCGATGGCGTGCTTGGAAAGATCGTCGTATACGATCAGCACATCTTTTCCCCTGTTCATAAAGTACTCGCCGATGGCCGCACCGGCATAGGGAGCGATATACTGCATGGATGCAGATTCACCCGCACTGGCGCAGACGATGATGGAATACTCCATGGCGCCGCGCTTGCGCAGCATTTCCGCGATCTGCGCCACGGAGCTGGCCTTCTGACCGATGGCCACATAAATGCAGATCATGTCCTTCCCCTTCTGGTTCAGGATGGTATCAATGGCGATTGACGTCTTGCCGGTTTGGCGGTCGCCGATAATGAGCTCACGTTGCCCCCGACCAATAGGAAACATGGAGTCGATGGACAAAATACCCGTCTCCATGGGGGTATTCACCGGTTGGCGATCCATAATGCCGGGGGCCGGGTTTTCAATCATGCGGTACTCGTCCACAGTGATGTCTCCGCCGTCGTCGATGGGTGCGCCCAACGCATCCACTACGCGGCCGACCATACCGTCGGACACACCGATACCGGCGGTCTTTCCGGTACGGTACACCGCCGTACCCTCGCTGACCTCATCTACACGGCCGAACAGGATACAGCCGATGCGGTCCTCCCGCAGCTCCTGCACCATACCCCGGATGCCGCCCTCAAACAGCAGGATCTCTCCATATGTAGCACCTTTCAGGCCGTCCACATAGGCAATGCCGTCCGCCACGGTCAGCACACTGCCCACCTCGCGGGCGCACACCTCCGGCACCCAGTTTTTTACCGCATCACGGATCAGAGGGATCACTGAACTGTCGGCGCTCTTGATGCCGGTCAGCTTCTCCTTCAACTGACTCAACCGACCTTCTGCCGTCCAGTCAATGACCTCACTGCCCAGCTCGATACGAAAGCCTCCCGCCACGGAGCGATCCTCCTGCCACACCAGTACAACGGCTTCGCCGTACTTTTTTGACAGTACCGCCTCCAGCTTCGCTTTCTGCGTGCCGTCAGGCGGGCAGGCGCTGAACAGTTTCGCCGTCAGGCGTGCATCAGTGTTCATGCTCTTCCTCCTCCGCGGCATTCACAAAGGCATCATAAGATTGATCTGTCTGTGCCGTCAGAAGCTTCTCCATGGCATCCTCGGCAATGGCCACCGCCTCACGGTTGGCCTCCGCCACGATCTTCCGACGCTCGCTCTCGGCGGCGGTACGGGCGTCGGACAGGATCTTGTCCGCCTGCGCCTTGGCTGCGTCACGCTGCTGCTGCATGTAATTCTCAGCCTCCTGAGCGGCGGCGGCACGCTTTTCCTCCAGTTCAGCGTCCAGCGCAGCCTCACGCTGTGCCATGGCCGCCTTTAGTGCCTCGGTATCTTTCTCGCGATCCACGGCGGCAGACTCCATGTCTGCATAGTGCTTTTCACGCTTATCCATAAAATTCTTCACCGGCTTGAACAGCAGCAGATATAAGCCGCCCACCAGAATGGAGAAGTTGAAGAAGTGCAGCAATATCTGCTGCCAATCAATATTCAGAGGGATGTTACTCATACGCTACGCCCCGTTTCTTACAGCACAAAGATGATCAGGATTACCACCAGCAGGGCGTAGATGATGGCGGTTTCCAGAAACACCAGGCCCAGCATCATGGTGGTACGGATCTTGCCCTCGGCCTCCGGCTGACGGGCAATGCCCTCGGCGGACTTGCCGACGGCCATGCCCATACCGATGGCGCCGCCGGCGGCAGCAATACCGATGGCGATACCGGATGCAATGGCCTTGCCGTTGGTGGCACTGCCAGCGGAAGTCTCTTCTTCCTGTGTTGCGGCGGTACTGTCTGCCGGCTCAGTATCAGCAAACGCAGTCACGGTCAGCATGGCGGTCAGCGCCAGCACCAGACACAGCACTAAGGCAAACACTCTTTTATTCAGCAGCTTTTTCATGATTTCTTTTTCCTCCGTCACATATTTGCAGTTTCAATGTTCTTTTCGTTTTTGGCCTTTTTTGGCTTACGCTCCTGCTTCTCGGATACCTCGCCGTAGAACAGCGTAGTCAGCATAGTCAGCACATAGGCCTGGATCAACGCGTGCAGCAGTGTGAACAGCACCGCCACGATTACAGGAATCACATAGCTCAGCGTCACATAGTAGTACACCAGCTCCGTCACCAGCAGGCCGCTGAGCAGTGCGCCGAACATACGGAAGCTCATGGAGATCGGCAAGGAAAAATCCTTCAGCGTTTTGCCCAAGCCCTTGACGCCATTATTGAGGATGCCGCCGCCCATGATGACCAGATAGGACAGGCAGCCCAGTGAAATGGCTGCGTTCACATCCGACAGCGGCGCCGGTAAGGCGATGGTGTGTCCGTTGGTGGTGACGGCCTGAAAGCCGAACAGCTCAAACAGAGTGCCCACAAAGATATATACGCCCGCTCCAAAGGCATACGCCCCCAGGAACTTGTACCTGTGAGGACTATTGCCGCGGGCCATGCCGTCAAACATACTCACCACCGTCTCAATAGCCATCTGAAGCTTCCCCGGCACCAGCTTAAATCGTGGGATCACAAAGACGCGCAGCAGCAGCGCCGCCAGAAGCAGTGCGCCTACCACCACCAGCGAGGAGATGTACGCCGGATTTACATCCTTCAGCCCGAACAGGCTGATACGGTTCGTTCCGTGAAGCACCGCGTCGCGCATGGCCGCCTGCACGGATTCCGACTTTCCGTGTCCCGGAACCAGCAGGGATCCGGCCAAGAACACCGCGGTGATCAATAGCCATACCACGAGGAACCTGACCTTCTTCTTTTTTTCCATTCTTTCTTCACCTCTTATGTATGATCATAATCTGATTTTCAGGTCTGTCTGCTCCCATGGCATCAGGCTGGCGTTGCTGCCAAAATGTCCGTAGCAGGAGACTTTTGAGAAAATGGGCCGCGTCAGTCCGAAGCGCTGGATGATCGCGGCAGGGCGCATATCCACGCTGTTCTGTATTGCACGGCTTAAAATCTCCCTATCTACCTTTTCGGTTCCAAATGTCTCGACGCATACTGCCATTGGCTCTGCCAAACCGATGGCATAGCTGAGCTGTATCTCACACTGGTCGGCCAAGCCCTGTGCCACGATGTTCTTGGCGATGTATCGAGCCATGTACGCACCGCTGCGATCCACTTTGGTAGCATCTTTTCCGGAGAACGCGCCGCCCCCATGGCGGGCGTAACCGCCATAAGTATCCACCATCAGTTTGCGGCCGGTCAGTCCGGAATCGGCGGCAGGGCCGCCATGCACGAATCGCCCGGTAGAATTGACAAATATCTGCGTATCTTCGTCAAGCAGTCCGGCAGGCAAAATGGCTTCGATCACATGACGGCACACTTCGGCACGAACCGCATCCGTAGAGACTTCCTCCCGGTGCTGTGCAGCAACCAAAACCGATGCGATGCGAACGGGACGGTCCCCATCATACTCAACAGTCACCTGTGTCTTTCCATCTGGCAGCAGAAAAGGCAGTTCATTTGTACGCCGCACGAGTTCCAGCCGCCGGGCAAGCTCATGTGCCAGTTCAATCGGCAGCGGCATAAGGCTGGGTGTCTGATTGCAGGCGTAGCCGAACATCATGCCTTGGTCTCCCGCTCCAGCGTCCAACTGCTCGTCTTCCCGACTGCGGGTGATCCCCCGTGCAATATCAGGAGACTGTTGATGCAGGTCCACATGGATGACACATGTATCGGCATCAAAGCCGTAGCCCAGCTGGGTATAGCCGATTTCCGTGATAACCTGCCGCGCTATGGCGGGGTAGTCGATCTCCGTCTGCGATGTCACCTCGCCAAAGATGTGCAGTTGGTTTTCGGCGCAGGTCACTTCGCAGGCAACACGCGAATCAGGGTCTCTCATCAGCAGCTCATCCAGAATCTTATCTGCCACTTGATCGCAAATCTTGTCCGGATGGCCGCAGGTCACAGATTCCGATGTAAACAGCAGCTTGGCCATAGTACCGCCTCCTGTCCATATTTCAGTCCCATCATAGCAAAATCAACATATAGATACCACGGTGGAAAAGCCGGTTTCCTCCAAATTCTAAAGAAACAGCAGGTTTTACGCAAATTTGCGTAAAACATGCTGTTTGCGCAAAAGGCTGATCCATACAGGGGGAGGCTTTTGAACAACGTAAACGCGTTTACTCTACTGTTTTGACGGCATTGGACAGGAATTGGTCGAAAAGCACCCCCAATTTGTCTACACTTTCATCAATGTCGTTTTCCATATGATTCCAGAAAAACTGCATAACAAATCCGATATAGGCGTACCGGCAAAACGTAGCAATGCGATAGCATTGTTCCTCTGAAATCGGATATTCCTGTGCCGCTTGGCGCACAACCCGCGAAAATGGGTCATCTGTTAGTGAGAAGATATACCTCTCCAATCGGTCACGGGAGAGTCCGTCAAAAATATGATAGATGGTCTGAGGATGTTCCTTGCAGCGATGCAGAATCGCTTTTGTGGTAGAAACCCACTCAATAGGTTCTCCGTTTGGAACAAAGGACTCTACTTGCTCCTGAAACCACGCATCCAGCAACCCATAAATATCCTGATAGTGATAATAAAAAGTATTGGGGCTGATTCCGGCCCGCTTGACCAGTGCTGCTACAGTGATCTTATCAAACGGAGATTCTGACAACATTTCACGAAAGGTTGCCATAATAAGCTTTTTTGTATATAAGGCCACGGGATCATCCTCCTGCTCTCGTTTCTATATAAGCTTACTGCGCATTCGCCTTCATTCGACAGTGTGTACTTGTTATTTTACAATAAAACCCATCGTATCGCAAGTAAGTTTTTTCACAAGACAGTCTTTGCAGTTCTCCTGCACCAGAAGAACTGGATACTTAATCCTCATTCGCGGACATTTTTCGCCTTTCTGTTATGCTTCCTCCGCCTCGATCTCGGCAATGGTCAAGTCCTGCCCACTCAACGGTGTCAGTTTATCACCGCCGCAATCGGGGCAGCGCAGGGACGCGGTGTCCACTACAAATACACTGCCGCAATCCTCGCATCTGGCCGTGGCCGGCACGGCGTGCAGCAACAGCCGCACGCCGGCCAACGCAGAGCCCGCCGTCACAGCTTCCCAGCAGTCCAGCAGAAAACGGGGTACCACGCCGGAGAGATCGCCCACCTCCACCGTAACGCTGCGGAGATGTTCCACGCCGTTTTCCCCAACGATTCGCGTAACCGTCTTGCAGATAGCATCTGCGATACCCAACTCATGCATTACTTTCTGACCGCCTTGGCGATGACCTTACCGGTCTTTTTCACCAGATGCTCCGCTACCTTGATGGGCATAGTTTCAAACGCCCCAGCCTGCCACTCACGTGCCTTCTTCAAATGAATGGCATCAAAGGCACACTTGGTGGTACACAGGCCGCAACCAATGCACATGTACGCATCTACCTTGGTGGCGCCGCACGACAGGCATCGTGCCGTTTCCTTCTTCACCTGTTCTTCTGTAAAGGTCACGCGCTCATCGCCAAAGGTGCGGGCTTTGGCCTCATTATAGCCCGGCATCTGACGAGGCGTGGAATCAAAGCTATCTATAGCAATCAAAGCGTTCTTCTTATCCAATGCCCGGTAGACACGGCGGTCACGGCCCATAGTCAGCGTCTGGCCGGGATGTACCCAGCGATGCAGAGAAATAGCGCCCTCCTTGCCGGCAGCAATGGCGTCAATGGCAAACTTCTGACCGGTGTAAGCGTCGCCGCCCACAAAAATATCCGGTTCAGCCGTCTGATAGGTCAGAGGATCTGCCTTTACCGTCCCATTGGGATTGAATTCCACTTTCGTTCCCGCCAGAAGCGTGCCCCAATCGGCTTTCTGGCCAATGCAGTACAACACCGTCGTGCAGGCCGCTTCCTCCGTAACGGCATCATCGAATGCGGGTGCAAAGCGGCCATCCGCGTTTTTGACCGACACGCACTTGCGGAACTTGATACCGGTGCACTTGCCGTTTCTGGTCACGATCTCCGTCTGACCCCAACCGGCATGAATGCCAATACCGTCCCTCTCACACTCGCCGCGATCTTCTTCGCCCATTGGCATATCATCATATCTCTCAAGGCAGTACAGATCTACGCTGTCAGCACCGCAGCGGGCAGCAGTGCGCGCCACATCAGCGCCGATATTGCCCCCGCCGATGACTACGACCTTTCCCTTCAGCTTCACATCGCCGGTGAGATTTACCCGCTTGATAAAATCAATACCGGCCATAACACCTGCGGCGTCCGCACCGGGAATGTTCAGATTTCCGCCGGACTGCAAACCAACAGCCACATAGAATCCCTTAAAGCACTCGTTGCGCAGCTGCTGGATCGTAATGTCCCTGCCTACCTCTACGCCGCAGCGGAATTCCACGCCCATTTCACGAAGAATGTCGATTTCTGCCTGTACCACGTCCTTCTCCAGCCGGAAGCTGGGAATGGCATTCATCAGCATACCGCCGGGGCGGGCCGCCTTATCAAATACCACAGGCTTATATCCCTTTTCCGCCAGGAAAAACGCACAGCTCATACCGGCAGGGCCCGCACCGATGACCGCGATCTTCTCGTCGTAGGGACGGCCGATCTGGTTCACCATAGGCGGCACATAGCGGGTAGCCTCATAGAGGTCATGGTCAGCGATAAAACGCTTGACCTCGTCAATGGCCACCGCCTGATCCACCGTGCCGCGGGTACACTCCGTCTCGCAGCGATGGTTGCAGATGCGGCCGCAGACCGCCGGAAACGGGTTCTCCTTCTTGATAAGAGCAAGGGCCTCCCGATATTTTCCCTCCGCCGCCAGACGCAGATAACCCTGCACGGCAATATGAGCGGGACAGGCGGTCTTACAGGGCGCGGTGCCGGTGGCGACGGTATCCTCCCTGTTTTCCCGGTAGTTTACGTTCCAGTCACTTTCATGCCATATAGAATCAGACATCTTACGGTATTCCGGCTGTTTTAACGGTGTCTTGCTGCACAGCTTCTGACCCAACTTCAACGCGTTACCGGGACAGCTCTCCACACACTGGCCACAGGCCACGCATTTGCTTTCGTCGATCTCCGCCACAAAGTTGGAGCGGATCACGTCCCGTGCGCCGTACAGCATACCCACACGCAGTCCAAAGCAGGAACAGGCACAGCAGTTGCAGATGGCGGCACTCTCGCCTGCCTCCTCAATATTGGGCATGTCGTGCATCAGACCGTTCTCCTCGGCACGCTTGAGGATCTCATAGACTTCCTCGCGAGTGATCTGACGGGCACGTCCCGTGCGGATATAATGCTCCGCCCCCTTGCCCATTTGAATACACATATCCTCCTCCAGATGGCCGCAGCCGTCTCCCAGTGTACGGCGGGAGGCACGGCAGGAGCAAGGCGACACTGAGAAGATGTCATACTTATTGATGTAATAGCTGAGCTTATCGAAATCGTTGACCCCAGGGATATCCTTGATGGCACTCTCTACCGGCACCACCCGCATCAGGCCATATCCGTTTGGCATCATAGGGGCCATAGTGGCCATGCGGATACGGGTATACTCCTCAAATGCGCGGCCCACCTCCGGGTGTGCTGCCAGCAGTTCCTTGTTGTTCACCAGCATCTCCATGATACCCGGGGCAAAGATCTGCATGAAGAAACGATCCTTGCCGTCGGTGGGATCGGTGGTAATACGGAACACACCGATCCACGCCAGATGCTCGGCCAGCTTCTGGGCCTCTGCCACGCTTTTGCCAGTCTTTTTCGCCAGATATTCTGCGGTACGCTCTTTCCGCAGCCCTGCGGCGATGGCAATGTCCGCCTCGTCATCTGTCAGAATGGATGCCATGCAGTAGTATTCCGGCGCATTTTCATCGATCTTATTCATCACGCCGGAGAAGCCGCCGATGATCTTACAAAGCTTTACGATTTTAGGTCTCAGTTCTGCCATAATCTCTTTCTCCTTTTATTGTCATCTTGTATATAACGGCATATTTTGTAGAACTTTCCTCTTACATTATAAACAAACTCCACAAAAACCGCACCAGTTTATTGTTTCATATTTCTGTTGACTTATGCAAAATCTGCATATATACTGGAAAAGGGGTGGTTGAGATGGAATTATCGTTTTTGCAAGACTTTGTGGTATTAGCGGAGACGCAGAAGTTCAGTGCAGCTGCACAAAAGCTGCACATCTCGCAATCCACGCTTTCTCGGCATATTCAGGCACTGGAAGCAGAACTGGGGTGCGTTCTCTTTCACCGAACGACACGGGATATGGAGTTATCCGCCTACGGTACACTGTACCTTCCCTATGCGCGAAAAATTCTTCATACAGCCAACACCGCAGAACTTCGTTTGCGGGACTATTCTGCCAGTCAGGAAAAAACAGTGCAAATCGGTGTCGTACACAATCCTGATCTGTATCAGGTCAGCGAATGTCTGATGGCTTTCCAGTCCGCATTTCCCGATCTGTCAGTAAGCGTCACGGAGGGAACCGTAAGCGATCTGGCTGCGGAACTGACGGCCGGACGATTGAAACTTATCACTATGGTCTGCGCTCAGTGGGAACAGACACCGGAAAATTTTGTTTTTGCCGGCGAGCGCCGCCTGTGCGCTGTGCTGCCCCGTGTCCATCCTTTAGCTTCTTCCGACACGATATCTTTGTCCAAGCTGAACGGTGAAAACCTTATTCTCCCGGAGAAAAATAATGTGCTCTATCAATATCTTACCCATGTATTGAATGAACTGCATGTTCACCCCAATATCATCTATCATGGAAGTTCCTCCGGCGCTTCCGTTCCACTGCACTCCGGCATGGGCATTATGATACAGGATGAGGCGATCGCGGCGCTGCATCTGGACAGTGACGTCGTCCAGTGTAAGCTAGAGCCATGTGTATCTTATACGTTTGGTCTTGCTTACGGCGAAGAACTCTCTACGGCAGAAAAAACTTTCGTTCGTTTCACAAAGCAGCGGTATCAGGAGTGTGCTTCAAAGATTGAGATTAGCAATAAATAATGTTTTCACATTATTTATTGCTACGCCCGGCTAAATTTTTCCATACGGGGACAATCATCCCGGTCAGAGACCTTTGGCATTGAAGTCCGGTGTCCTATCCACTTGAACTACATATTCGGATTTGATTGGCCTCTATAGCGATAATACGCTATTAATACGCACATAATACGCAATATCTCCGTAATACGCATTTAATACGAAGATAATGCGTATTACGTTTTGCCTACGCTTTTCCTGAACGCGCTATTTGGACATTTACATATTGACAGCCACAACATATTGTGGTATATAGGAATTGTTCAGTTGTTTGTGCACCATTTGCAGGTCTATTATCTGCATCGCACACGTTGTTAAGTTTGTACTTGAGGAGCATTATGCTCCCGTTTGAGATCAGGGCCACTGCGCCCTTATATTTCAATGACTATGCTGTGAGAAGTTTTCTCTCGCGGCATTTTCCACCTGTACGCCGCTTTGCCGCCGTGCTATGATATGCCTGTACTTAAGGCATCAAGCATTTAGGTCGGAGCAGAGCAGGCACGGGTGGAAAGCATTATCAACAGCTTTTCGCTCTGATTAAGAACCCGAAGTATGTCAAAATGCGCCTCCCGAAAAACGGGGCGGCCATCAGAATTGAACAATACTGCAAACGCAGGAAGGATCGTATGAAGCCGAAATGGCAGGAAGATTCTTCCTGCGTTTTTGCTTACTATTTTTGTCGCGGCACTTGCCATCGCCGCGATACCGCAGGAATAAAAAGAGCACCGAAATCAATTCGGCGCAGATCAGGAAAAAGAAGTTTTGTAAAAGCCGTTGGGACGATACGGCAGGAAAATCGTCAAGGGAGAGGCAAGCTCCCGCCCCTGTATGCCGCAGTCAGAGTGCGGCACCGGCCATACGGGGTATCGCGCATTCCTCGATCCGTCGCCGGGCGGATCACAGGATACCGGCGGAGCCTTCCGCAGCCGTGTTCAGCGGCCTGGTGTCCGCGGTTGCTCACACGAGCAGAGGTCAAAGACCTCCTTACCGCAGCGTACTGACCTGGCACAAGTAAAGAGAGACAGGCATAAAGACAGACCTCGGAAAGCACGCAATACCAAGGCTTTCCGCCTGCGGAAGTCTATCAGTTTTGCGGAGAAGCACCGGAAACGACTCTCCTTGACAACGGGTAAAGTGCGCCCATCTGAACACAACTACGATTACAAGGAGATTTCTTTATATGACCACAAAAGGTATTTACCATACCCTCGTTACCCAGTTGGACAAGCTGGCGCGGCATAACCGGCAGGGCAGCTTTCGCACGAAAGATCGCTACTATGAGGCGGTCAAGCGTTTCTGCGCCTACCTCGCCGCCCACTACCACCTGCAAAAGCTGGAGAACGTCAGCGGCAAGCATCTGGTGAGCTACGTCCTCTATTTGCAGGAGCAGGGCAAGTCAGCCAGCACCGTCAAAACCGACCTCTCCGCCATCCGCTTTTTCCACGATAAGATGTCTCAGCCCCGCTACACGCTGCCGGGTAATGAAGAACTGGGCGTCGCCTTGGAACGCCGTCGTTTCGGACAGCAGGATCGTACATGGACGAACCCGGAGTTCGGCAAGCTGATTGGCCGTGCCATGGCGGAGGAGCGGGAGGACTACATCCTCGCCCTGTATCTGGCCAGCTACGCCGGTCTGCGTATTCATGAGTGCTTCCGCATAGACACCGCTATCGCGGAACGTGCGCTGCGCGAAAACGCCCTCACCGTGAAAGGCAAGGGCGGCAAGGTACGTATCGTTCCCATCGAGGACGACCGCATCACGATGATGCTGCAACGGCTGCTGGACAAAACGGAGCGCGGCCACAAGCTGCTGGTGCCGGATGGCGCACCCACCGACCGGGCCATCAACGGCATACAGCAGTTCATCATCCGCCACCGCGACGCTATCTGTGACTCCACCGCACCGGACAGACGCATTACCTTCCATGGGTTACGACATACCTACGCCGCTGAAAAGTACACCGCCCTCGTCAACGGCGGCATGACGCCGTTGGACGCCCATTTCACCGTGTCACGCCTGCTGGGACACGAGCGACCCGACGTGACGGACATCTATCTGGCGTCCGTGAAGGGAGGGACTGCCCGTGGAGAATAAGTGCCGTGATCTAAGCGACCTCCCCATGACACTGCGGGTAGAGGACTTGATGCCCATCCTTGGCATCGGCCGCAACACCGCCTACCAGCTGATCCGCAGCGGCCAGATACGAAGCGTTCGCATCGGTAGGCAGATCCGCATCCCACGGGAGGCACTGCTGGAGTTTTTGGAGGGGAGGAAGTTTTAAATGACAATGCCGCAAAGAAAAAATTTGCAGGATGACCTCCTGCTGTCGTATAATAATTTTAAGATCTTCCCTGCGCGGCAAAAGGAGGGAATCATTCATGCCGCGTAAACCAAGCAAACCTAAAACCACACGCCGCGGAAAGAACGAAGGCAGCGTCTATCGCCGCAAGGACGGTAAATGGGTCGGTCAGGTGACCGTGGGCTATCACCCCGATACCGGCAAGCCCATCCGCAAATACACCTACGCCAACACCCGTGAAGAGGCCGCGCACTGGATCGCCCTGACGCTGGTTTCTGAAACATCCAAGGCCGCCCCTTCACTGGCATCCGAATTGCTGCTGAAGGACTTTCTGCACCGCTGGCTAACCACGTTCAAGACCTATGAGGTTTGCAGCCGCACCATGGAGCTGTATTATTCCTGCGAACGGTTACATATCGTTCCTGCATTGGGGGATATCCCCGTGGCGGCGCTGACAGCCTCCCGCATTCAGACGTTTCTCTATTATCTGCAAGCGGAAAAGCAGCTCTCCCGCCGCACCATTTCACTGGTACGCAGTGTCCTGATCCAGCTGTACGACTACGCCGTAGAAATGTCTCTGGCCCCGATCAATCCTGCCCGCAGCACAAAGCTGCCCCGGCAGCCGCAGCGCCCGGAATCGGAGGAGAAAGTTATCCCCATCGCTCAACGAGAAGCGGTGCTGGCCGCGGCGCAGAAAGACCCCATCATGCGCCCCATTATCACCACGTTGCTATTCACCGGCATGCGCATCGGTGAGCTGCTGGCACTCCAATGGAAGCATATCGACTTTGCGGCCCACACCATCACCATTGCGCAATCCGTGACGCGGGAGCTGACCTTCGACGAAAATGGAAAAACGGTAGAAATGACCGATGCGCTGGGCTCCACTAAGACCCGCACCTCCCATCGCGTCATTCAGGCACCGGAGCTGGTGCTGACACGGCTGCGGGAATGGATGCGTTATGTGGCGACCCTTCCAAAAGGGTTGGAGGTGCTGACACCGGAGGGCTTCGTTTTCATCAGCACACGCACCATGTCCATGCGGACGTACAGCGGCTTCCGCGCCAGCTATCGTCACTTTCTGGATCGCAACGGCTTTTCAGGCGAAGGCTTGAATCTCCATCGGTATCGCCATACCTATGCCTCTATGCTTTTGGAGCAGGAGATCAACCCCAAGATCGTCCAGAAGCTGCTGGGGCATCGGGACGTGTCCACCACGCTAGGCATCTATACCCATGTGGTGCCGGAGGTATTCGCCGGCGTTGCCGCCGCTGTGGACACCGCTTCGCAGCAGTTGATGGATGGCACCTACACGCCCAAGCGCAGCGCAGAAGCCGTCAGGGCGCAGCTACAGCAGATCGACCCGATGTTATCAGAGGACATGACCGTGAATCTCAAGTATTTGTAAGGCTCCCAGGGCACAAAAGGCGTACAGCTTAATACAGCTTGAGACCTAAAACAAGGCAACACTTGAAAACACAAGGCGGCAAAGTGTCCGTTATACGCAGACACCGAAAAATCATCAAAAACGAGAAAAACCTTGGAAACACAAGGTTTCCAAGGTTTTTCTTGGTGGAGACTGCTGGACTCGAACCAGTGACCTCCTGCGTGTGAAATATAAGCAGGCGCTCTAAACGCAGCACAAAGTGACGCAAAACGGCACAAATCACTTAAAACCGCGCTCTTATGTTTTGAAATAGTTACACAGTTTTTCTTGGTTTGTTTCGGTTACTAACACGTTACTAACAAAGTCACGCTCCCAGCAGCTTGCCCCACGTCACCGCGCCGACCACGCCGTCAACAGTCAAACCGTTGGCTTTCTGGTACTTCCGCACCGCTGCGTCGGTGCCGCTGCCAAAGTCACCATCGGCCCCGGCAGAGCCGCAGGAATAGCCGCCCACAATCAGCAGCGTTTGCAGCGCCTTCACGTCGTTGCCCACGCTGCCCTTTTTTAACTGCCGCAGCTTCACCGTCACGGTTTTCTCCGTCACCGTCGTGGTGGGCATGGCGGACGCCACGCCGGTAGCCTTCTTGGCATAGTCCGGCAGACCGAAGCCGCGAATGTACCGCCCGTTGACCTGCATAGACCGGGTCTTTACGCTGTCGCGGTAGTTGCCCTCCGTCACCCAGAAGGACGTGCCGGACACCTTGGTGACAATGCCCACGTGGTCGGCTCCGGTGGTGCACTCGCCCACGCCGTTGTCGCTCCACGCATACACCACAACGTCGCCGATCTTGGGTTTGTAGTCGTCCCGCTCCATCCAGCGGCCCAGCGCCTTATAGAGGTCGATCATCTTCCCCACGCCAACCTCCGTGGGCATAATGTCCGTGATGTTGTTGACGATGGCCACAGCGCTGACCGTACCGGCGCACCATGCGTCGGTGTATTTCAGCGCGTAGCCCCTCGCCAGCGGCTTGTGGCTGTTGTAGATATCCACGATCTTCTTGTGGCTGCCGTCTGCCTCGTTGAGACCCACCCAACCAAGAATCGTGTCCACCACCTTCTGACGCAGCTGTGCTTCCGTCATTTTCGTCACCTCCGTTTTCGTGAATCCGTTCATCCCCGCCGCCTTGATGGCGGTGGGGTAGTCCACCAGCATGTAGTCCTGATCGCACACCACACCGGCCACCTTGTTTTCCCGCAGCTTGTTGATCTCGCCGCCGAACTGCCACATGCCATACTGGCCGCTGTACGTGCACTGGGCGGCCCACTGTGCCACCCAGTGCGGAAAGCCCGCCAGCTCATTGTCGTACATGTAGTCGCCGAACATGGACTTGCTGGAATAGATGCCTGCAAAGTACCCCTTTGCCGTCAGCGCGTTCAAAAACGCCTTGATGATATCCGTCAGCGCCCGTTTGCCCAGTGCCAGCATGTCCTTCTGCTCCACGTCCATATAGACGGGAAGCTCAAACTGCCGCCCTTTCAGGCAGGACGGATAGAAGAACTCCGCCTCCTGCCGTGCCTGAGCCACTGTCAGCGCCTTGCTGTACCAGTAGCAGCCCCCCGGCAGGCCCAGCCGCTTGGCATTGTCATAGTTGGTGGCGAACTTCCGGTCGACATACAGCCCGGAATCCCCGCCACCGCCCTTGACGATGACGAACGTCACACCCTCAGTTTTTGCCTTGGCCATGTCGAAATCGCCCTGCCAGCGGCTGATATCAACCCCGAACCGCTTCATCACGCGCCCAGCTCTTTCTTGACGCGCTTCACCGCCGCCTCAATGGCCGCATCCACTTCCGTCAGGTTAATGTCGTAGCCCTTCGAGGTAAGGAAGTCCTGCACATACTTTTTCTTGATGTCCCATTCCTCCGGCGTATAGATCTGCTGCGCCGCCGTGACGGCAATATCCGCATAGCGGATCAGCTTTTCCAGTTTCGCCGCAGAAACCTTCTGCTTGATGTAGGGGATCAGGATTGCGCTGGCAACGGCCAGCAGCAGTTCCACGATGCATTTGATGATCTCGGTGTACTGTGTCATAGGTTTTCCTCCTTAGATTTGATCTTCAGCCCTGCCAGCAGGGCCAACTCAACTGTCCATGCGCTGAACCACGCCACCGTCAGCGTGTCCGGCACCATCTTGCCGCAAAACGCCGCCACGATTACGGCGATGCAGTACCACGTCAAATTGGCAACTGCAAGGATCGTGAACTTTGTCCGCTTCTTCAACTTTGGCTTTTTCGCCGTGCGCTTTCCGTGTGCTATGCCGGTTCCCCCTTTCGGATGGGCAGGCGGCGCACCTCTTCTATCACGCGCTTGGCGCTGCCGTTGCCGCCCATTTTCTCATACGGCGCGTAGAGGTAGTCGTTCAGGTTCTCATACTCGTCCTGTGTGACGTAGCCCCGCTCGATGTACACCATGCCGAGGTGGATGATGCGGTCGTGAGCCAGCCCCACCAGCATCTTGCGCTCCGCGTCGTTTTT
>ERZ779851.1684-NODE-1684-length-18753-cov-2.777570_pt1 | contig 18753 bp, 18 predicted proteins | sample MGYA00511094_ERZ779851 | MGnify/ENA primary metagenome ERZ779851 (study PRJEB29588, sample SAMEA2155512) | human gut metagenome | biome: human gut; feature: human-associated habitat; material: faeces | place: Denmark | collected 2008/2010 ...
ACCGTTATGTTACGGTCGGCGGCATATTTTACAATGTCGCGTGCTTCTGCCTGCGTGTAAAAACCTCCGTAAGGAATGCCGTCGTATTTCCCTGAGTTATGACCTATGACGGTGCCACCACGTTTTGATCCGATTTCGGTGAGTTTCGGGTGTTTTTTTATCTCCAGTCTCCATCCCTGGTCATCGGTGAGATGCCAGTGCAGACGGTTGATATTGTGGAGAGCGAGCATGTCGATGAATGATTTAACAGAATCGGCCGGGAAGAAATGGCGTGACACGTCGAAGTGGGCGCCTCTGTAGCCGAAACGTGGCGCATCGGAAATTGATACGGCCGGAAAGATCACATTGTCGCCTGCAGTTGCCGGTTCTGAAATGGATTTTCTGAGGGTCTGGACGCCATAGAAGGTTCCTGCGGCAGACGCGCCGTCGATCGTGATGAAGTTGCTGTTCACGTCAAGCGTGTAGGCTTCTTTGTTGCTGTCGGCCAGGGATGCCTTGAGGATTATGGCGTTGGAGGAGGGTTGTTTTGTGACTATCTTAGGCGTTTTGCCTGTCATGTCCTTGAGATAGGCTGCAAGAAACTGAGCGTTTTTGCGAAGGGCCTGATCGTTTTTGGGAACAACGATAACCGTTTTTGAATTAAGCACAAATGGGAGTCCGCGTCCCGGCATGACTTTCTGTGGCAGAGGTATGACCTCATAGTTGGCCGCTATTTCGGCGGCTTGCACTGCTCCAAGACTGAGAGCCATGACGGCTGCTGTCGTAATGGTGCGTTTGAGAAATGGAATCATATACGGAATTTAAGGTGAATAATTATTATGTTACAAAATTACAGTAAATCCTGCTCAAAAGCAATTGTCATTAAAAAATTGACTATTTTTATGAAAAAAAACTTTGTTGGAATAAGGAAAAAATTCTAACTTAGCCACATAAATAAATCGCGCTTTCCGGAAAACATTTTTTCGAACATGAGCGTTTATTGTAACGGAACTTAATTTTAATAATCCAAATAATCAATTTATTGAAATGAAACCTCTACACATTGTTTTAGCAGCGCTTGGTGGCGCTTTCGTAGGCGCAGCAGCCGGTCTTCTTTTTGCTCCCGACAAAGGTGAAAACACCCGTACTCAGATTGCAGATTTCCTCCGCGAAAAAGGTATCCGCCTGAAAAAAAGCAAAGTCGAGGAACTTGCCGACGCTATCGCTGAAGATCTTGAAAGCAAATAAGCGTATTCTGTTATTCTGAAAATACAAGAAAACATGAGGGGGAGGAGTCGCCGCGATGTTTCTCCGCCCCCTTTCTGTTTCATTGATTTAATCAACTTTTTATTCCCGATATTGCAATGAATAATCTAAGCCTTTTTTACGCATTTCTCGGCGGTGCCCTCATAGGCGGCGCTGCGGCAGTTATGTTGGCCCCAGCCAAGGGAAGCGAATTGCGTCGTAAAATTAAAGATACTCTTCAGAAAAAAGGTATCATCTGCACTCAGAGTGAAATCGATGCTCTTGTAGAGCAGCTGACCGCTGATATCGACTGATAAATCACTAAGCAGGGACAGGAAAAACTGTCCCTGCATTGTAATTATCAGACATTTTTAATTACGTTCAATCTGTAACTTTTGCTTTGACGGGGGGATGCCTGTCGGCAGGTTACATTTCTATAGACATTGTATGAGTGAACAGACCAATCAGTTTAAAGAAATAATAAACGAAGGCAAAGAATATCTTAAACTTCAACTTGAATACGGCAAGCTTACCGCCACGGAAAAACTGACACTTCTGCTATCGAATCTTGCGATAGGTCTGATTTGTGTTTTCCTTGGAGTCATAGCTCTGTTTTTTCTGTCAATGTCAGTCGTGGATCTGATTGCCGCCTCACTTGGCGGCGCGTGGAGTTGTTTGATAATGTGTGGATTCTATTTCTTAATTATAGTGCTGCTTTATGTTCTGAGAAAACCTCTCGTCATAAATCCTATGGCACGTATGATATCCCGAATAATTCTTAAATGATTTGACGGAGATGAGAGAAGAAGAGAAAGAAATAATGACTGATCTTCCGAAATGGAAGGGATATGATATAGATGAGCTCCGTTACCGGCGTGCATATATGCTCGCGCGTTGTGAAATAGAGAAGATGAGAATTATGGGTAGAATAGATTCGATGCGATCCTCGATACCGTCGATAGCTTCCGGCGGAGGGATTGCCGCAAGAATCCTCAAAGGTTTGTCCTATTTCGATTACGCTTTCATCGCCTATAGAGTCGCAAGCAGAACTACTAAACTTCTAAGTAAATTCCGCCACAAGAAATGAATGATTATACCGAGGTCAGAATCGAATTCTCTCCTTGTTCCGAAACGCTAACCGACACAGCGGCAGCTTTGCTTGCAGATGCCGGTTTTGAGTCCTTTGTGCCTGATGAAAAAGGCCTGACCGCCTATATCCCTAAATCATGTTATAATCCGGCTCTCCGTGACTGTCTCGAGGCATTGCCGTGGACCGACATTTCAGTCTCATGGTCGGCGACAGAGATCGAAGGCCAGGACTGGAATCACGAATGGGAGAAAAATTATTTCAAACCGATAATAGTAGGTGACAGATGCGTGATCCATTCGTCGTTTCACACGGACATTCCTGTTTGTGAATATGATATAGTCATTGATCCGAAAATGGCCTTCGGAACGGGACATCATTCAACCACTTCTCTTATTCTCAACCGTCTCCTGCAGATGGATATGACGGGAAAGCAAGTCATAGATATGGGTACGGGAACCGGTATCCTTTCTATTCTTGCAGCCATGAGGGGTGCTTCTGAGGTCACAGGAGTGGAAATCGATGAGCCGGCATGGGAGAACGCTGTTGACAACTGTCGGCTGAATGGAGTGGAGAACATCGTGATGATTCATGGAGACGCCTCTTCGCTTGCTGCCATTCCATACAAGGCCGATGTTTTTCTGGCCAATATAAACCGCAACGTAATTACGCATGACATTGCCTCCTACTGTGCCTCTATGACTGCCGGCGCGACTATATTGTTGAGCGGTTTCTATGAGCAGGATGTAAAAATAGTTCGTGATGCAGCCGAAGCGACAGGTTTGTCATATATCGGCTACACCACGATGAACGATTGGGCGTGCGTTGAATTAAGAAAATAACGCGTGCCTGCGGTCTGACGTTATCTGTTAGACACGGAACCGCCGCTGGATTTTGAAATTCCGGTGGGCGATTTGATGGAACACTTTATTGATGCACCGGAGGATGCCGTAGCTTTTCCGGTGCTTGCTTTAAGATTCCCTGCCGAGATGCTTGAACCGGAAGATGCAGAGAATGACACTGTTTTAGCTGTGCCGCTTAATGACATGCTGGATCCGCTCGAAGAGGAGAAGGCAGCCGATTCGGCCGTTACATTGAGGGAGATGGAGGAGCCGCTTGAAGTTTCAGCGCCAAGTAATTTTGTTTTTAAGCCGTTGCCTGATATTGAAGCCCCGCTTGAAGTCTCAACCTCTAATTCTCCGTCTTTTGGAGAAAAAGCTGTAGGCAGAGTTATGCTTGATCCCGACGATGCTTCGAACGATATGATGTCAGGCGACATGACGGTTATCTTAGCTAACTGATGGATATTGCGGATGCTTTCTGTAACTCCAAGTTTAAGTTCGTTGCCTCTCGATTTTACCGTTATCTTATTCTGGATATCTTCAGGCGCAGTGATGACTACTTTGTTCTCGTCTGAAACCACGTACGTCACGTTGAGGCCCGAGGAGGTCTGTATTTCATTGACCCGGCTTATTTTTATGCTTCGGGTAACGTTTTTCGAGTTGGGATTGCTTTCAAAGCTGGATGAGTTTCCGAAATTGATTCCGGCTATGGCACTTGAAGAGTTGCTGCAAGAGACAGATGATAATCCTATAATTGCGGTTATCAAAAGAGAGGTGAAGATTCTGTTCATATTCACGGGTGTTAAAAATGGGTTTACAATGATAAGACGGAAATAGTGAGTGAAAAGTTACAACAAAGAAGAAATTTTTTTCTCGTAAAGCTATAAATACGTAACTTTGTGCTTTATTCCATAATTAAATTTATAATATGAAAATTCGTTTCCGGATCGGACTCCTTGGTAAAATAATCATAGGAATGATCGCGGGTGTGTTGGTCGGCTATTTTGCACCTGACTGGGTCGCCCGGCTCTTCGCGACGTTCAATTCTGTTTTCAGCCAGTTTCTCGGATTCCTCATACCGTTGATCATACTCGGATTCGTCAGTCCGGCAATCGCCGATCTTGGGTCGAGAGCAGGAAAGATGCTTGTTGTGACAGCCGCTATTGCCTATCTTGCAACAATAATGGCTGGATTTGGCTCCTATCTGACGGCTGACGCGTTGTTCCCTTCGATGCTTGCCGGACAGATAATGCCGGGAGAAACAGGAAATGCCGACGTGGCTTTCGCGCCTTATTTTCAGATAGCCATTCCGTCGCTGATGCCTGTCATGACAGCGCTCGTCCTCTCTTTCATGCTTGGTCTCGGATGCGCGTATATTGACGGCACGGCTCTAAGAAGTCTGTTATTCGATTTCCGTGACATAGTGTCGAAAACGATTAATAAAGCGGTTATCCCTCTGCTCCCTTTCTACATTTGCGGTATTTTCCTGATTATGACAATGGAGGGAAAGGTAGGGACCATCCTTGCGGCATTCTCAAAAATAATACTTGTCATATTTCTGCTTCATATTCTTTTGTTGCTTTTCCAATACTGTCTCGCATCTCTGTTTTTTGCCAGAAATCCTTTCAAGATGCTCTGGACAATGCTCCCTGCCTATTTTACGGCGCTCGGAACACAGTCTTCGGCTGCGACTATTCCGGTGACTCTCCGTCAGACCATAGCTATGGGGGTTGACCGTGACGTAGCAGGCTTTGTCGTGCCCCTCTGCGCCACAATCCACATGTCGGGCTCTACCCTGAAAATCGTTGCATGTGCCGTGGCTCTTATGATTCTCCAGCAGATACCTTTTGATTTCCCGACGATGTCACAGTTTATCTGCATGCTCGGAATCACCATAATCGCCGCGCCGGGAATTCCCGGTGGTGCCATTATGGCCTCGCTGGGCCTTCTTTCGGGAATTCTTGGGTTCACTGAAGCGCAGAATGCAATGATGATAGCGCTCTATATTGCTATGGATTCATTCGGAACGGCATGTAATGTAACCGGTGACGGCGCGATAGCGGCTATAATTGACCGGTTTTTCGGCAAAAGTAAAAAAATCTCCGCGCCGGTGTGATTATTCTGCAATTTTTACGTCTAATGGTTCAGAAACCATAAATAATTACTAAACAAAACCATATCCATGGACTTACTTGAAGTCAGAAACGTGACCAAAAATTATGTCGGTCACAAAGCACTCGATGATGTGTCGATATCGGTGCCTCAGGGCAAAATCTACGGATTGCTTGGCCCAAACGGAGCCGGCAAGACTACTCTTATAAGGATAATAAACCATATAACCGCTCCCGATTCAGGAGCTGTGCTCTTCGAAGGTCACCCGTTGACTCAGAATGATGTGGCCCACATAGGCTATCTTCCCGAAGAAAGAGGCCTCTACAAAAAGATGAAAGTCGGGGAGCAGGCAGTGTTTTTCGCCCGATTGAAAGGCCTTTCACGCAATGATGCCACGTATTCGTTGAAAAAGTGGTTCGACAGGTTTGAAATTTCATCATGGTGGAACCGTAAAGTCGAAGAACTTTCCAAGGGAATGGCACAGAAAGTGCAGTTTATCGTCACTGTGCTTCATGAACCGAAGCTTCTTATCTTCGATGAACCGTTTTCGGGATTTGACCCCATAAACGCCAATCTCCTCCGCGATGAGATATTAAGGCTGAAAGACAATGGAGCCACTGTGATTTTCTCAACCCATAACATGGCATCCGTCGAAGAGATCTGTGATAATATTTCTCTGATCAACCAGGGCAGGAATATACTGACGGGCAATGTTGACGAGCTGCGCAGGGAGTTCACGCGCGGACGCTATTCGCTTGATTTCGAAGGTGACCCGAGAAGTCTTGCCAATGCCGTCGAGCCGCTCGTATCATCAATCTCTTTCTCCGATGCGCCTTATGGCCGTAATCGTGCGAATGTCACACTGAAACCGGAGGCAGCCCTCAAGCAGCTTATTTCCCTTTCTAATGAAGCCGTAGGGCTCACGGCGGTCAACGAAGCCATAGCATCCATGAATGACATTTTCATTCAGGCAGTAAATTCCAACAATCAACAATAAAACCTGAAACGCAATGGATTCAAAAATCTCCATAATAATAAGACGCGAATACATGGAGCGCGTCACTAAAAAAAGTTTCATCATAACTACGCTTCTCATGCCGGTGATAATGCTCGGGCTAATGATGGCTCCGGTGCTCATCGCCATGTTTTCGGAAAGCGACAACAGGAATATTCTTGTGATAGACAATTCTGCCGACACGATCTCCTCCCGGCTCCAGAATACTCCGACTCTGACATTCCTTCCTCAGAATATTTCCGTGGATTCGGCCCGCAGGGTTGAAAGTGTCGATGCGGTTCTTGTCATCCCCGAATCCATTTATGACAACGGCGCAACCTTGCAGATTTATACCAACGGAGCTTCTTCAATGGAGGTTGAATCGGCGATAACAGGTCAGTTCAATGACATTATAGAGTCACAGCGTCTGAAAAACTATAATATCGATGACCTTGACGAAATAATAAGCGCGGTCCATTCAGATGTAAAACTTCAGTCTCTGCGCAATGACGAGGAAGCAACCGAATCTTCCACAATGCTGAGTTATATGCTCGGCCTGATTCTGACGCTGATGCTCTATATGTGTCTGTTGCTCTATGGCCAGATGGTCATGACAAGTATCATCGAGGAGAAAAACAACAGAGTGCTTGAAATCGTTGTCAGCTCAGTCAGACCCACTCAGCTTATGCTCGGCAAGATTTGTGGAATAGGACTCGTTGCAATAACCCAGATAGTTATATGGGGTGTCCTGCTCTCCGCAATGTCGGCCTTCGTGCTGCCGGCTGTATTGCCCGCCGGAGTCAGCGCGGATATGGCAGCCCTGAGTGCAGAAGGAGCTTCCGCCAATATCAACACGGATCTTGAGCTTCTTCAGGCCTTGTCTATGCTTGGCAATGTCGCATATATCATTCAGCTCTTCGGACTTTTGCTTCTGTTCCTGATCGGCGGATTCATGCTTTATTCGGCAATATATGCGGCGATAGGATCAGCGGTTGACAATATACAGGATGCCGGACAGCTTCAGTCGATTGTCGTATTCCCTATCATCATAGGCATTGTGGTGGCAATGCAGGCCGCTTCAGATCCGGGATCATCAATGGCAATATGGACTTCAATGATACCTTTTACGTCACCTATGGTTATGATGGCGCGCATTCCCTTCGGAATTCCGGCCTGGGAGATTGCAGTGTCGCTCATTATACTTGTGATCTCGTTCTTCATTGTGGTATGGTTTGCCGCCAAGATCTATAGGGTAGGTATTTTCATGTATGGAAAGAAACCCTCTTTCAAAGAGCTGATACGCTGGATGAGATACAAGTAGCCTCTGGCACGGTATTTGCAGCGAAAGGTAGTGATTTAAAATGTCATAAAATTTGTCCGAGTACCCACTTTTGTGGTTCTGACTTGTTATTATTGACAAAAATTACTACCTTTGCACACTTTTTGCCACAGATATAAATGAGACAGCTAAAAATTATTCGCTCTATAACGAGCCGCGACACTGCGTCGCTTGACAAATATCTTCAGGAAATTGGCCGCGAGGAACTTCTCAGCGTTGACGAGGAAGTTGAACTTGCCCAAAGGATTCGTCAGGGTGATGAACGAGCTCTTGACCGTCTTGTGTGTGCCAATCTCCGATTTGTGGTCTCCGTCGCCAAGCAATACCAGAATCAGGGCCTGAGCCTTCCCGATCTTATTAATGAAGGAAATGTCGGGTTGATCAAAGCCGCTCAGAAATTCGACGAGACCCGAGGGTTCAAATTTATTTCATACGCCGTCTGGTGGATTCGCCAGTCAATTCTTCAGGCTCTTGCCGAGCAGAGCCGCATTGTGCGCCTGCCGCTGAATCAGGTCGGTTCGCTCAATAAAATAAACAAAGCTATCAGCAAATTCGAGCAGGATTTCCAGCGTAAGCCTTCTTCCGAGGAGCTTTCTGAAATTCTCGATATTGATGTTGACAAGATCTCGGAATCGGTCAGTGTCAACGGTCGCCACACTTCTCTCGACGCACCTTTCTCGGATTCAGAGGACAACAGTCTCATGGATGTTCTTACGGATGCCGACGCTCCCAACACTGATTCTTCGCTCAATCAGGAATCTCTTTCAGTGGAGGTCGATCGCGCTCTTAGCCAGCTCAGTCCCAGAGAACGTGACATTCTCAAGATGTTCTTCGGGATCGGTGGCCAGGAAATGACACTTGAAGAAATAGCTCTTAAATTCGATCTGACCCGTGAACGTGTCCGTCAGATTAAAGAGAAGGCGATCAGGCGTCTTAAAGGTCAGCGAAGCCGTCATCTCAGAGCCTTCCTCGGCTGAAAATTCTCTATAAACGATATCAAGCATGTCCGTATTGCGAAATTTCGCAGTGCGGACATGCTTTTCTTCGTTGTATTGGTTGGAAATTGACTGAATTTTAATATCTTTGCACTTTATCCCCCTTTCGGCCGCTAATTTTTCCATGAGACAGCTTAAAATTAATAAATCTATTACCAATCGCGAAAGTCCCTCTCTTGACAAATATCTTCAGGAAATCGGACGAGAAGATCTTATCACCATTGACGAAGAGGTTGAGCTCGCACGCCGCATACGTGAGGGTGACGAACGGGCTCTTGATCGTCTGACGCGAGCAAATCTCCGGTTTGTCGTTTCAGTCGCAAAACAATATCAGAATCAGGGACTCAGTCTGCCCGATCTCATAAACGAGGGCAATCTCGGTCTTATTAAAGCTGCGAGAAAATTTGACGAGACCCGAGGCTTCAAGTTTATCAGTTACGCCGTATGGTGGATTCGTCAGTCTATTCTCCAGGCATTGGCAGAACAGTCACGTATTGTCCGTTTGCCGTTGAATCAGGTAGGCTCGTTGAACAAGATCAGCAAAGCCTTCTCTAAATTCGAACAGGAAAACGAACGTCGTCCTTCTCCGGAAGAACTGGCCGATGAACTGGAAATACCTGTAGACAAAATCTCGGACACGTTGAAGGTTTCAGGACGCCACATTTCTGTAGACGCTCCTTTTGTGGAAGGAGAAGACAACAGCTTGCTGGATGTGCTTGTGAACGACGACTCGCCTATGGCAGACCGTTCCTTGGTTAATGAGTCACTTGCGAGGGAAATTGATAGAGCACTCTCTACGCTGACCGAAAGGGAGAAGGATATTATCCAGATGTTTTTCGGTATTAATACGCAGGAAATGACGTTGGAAGAAATCGGCGATAAATTCGGCCTCACTCGTGAGCGCGTACGCCAGATTAAAGAGAAAGCCATTAGAAGATTGAGACAAAATTCGCGTAGCAAGCTGCTTAAGTCTTATTTAGGGTAAGAAAGATTCGGTTTCCGAAAAGAAAACAAAGCACAAGATGGAAGGTTGTTTCCGTCTTGTGCTTTTGTTCATAATATACCAATAATGCCCATTGGCTGCGCTATGTGCCACATGGTAATGGGCACATCAGCAAATTATTATAGTTAATTAATCTATTACTTTTTCGTATTTGTCCGTAAATAACTACTTTTGTCCTCTAATAAAATTATAAAATTAGAATTATGAAATCCATAAAGATTCTGTGCTCTTTATTATTGGTACTGACGGTATGCTCGGCATTCTCATTGAAAGGAAGTAAATCTGTTTATATAGTAGGCGTATCCGCATCGTTTACAGATTCATTGGTTTATTTCACGGAAATCCAGTTGCTGGACAGTGTGAGTCTGGATAAGAATAAGATGTTGCCGGAACGCTCACAATACAGTTATCAGCTGAAAAATTATTTGGAAAACGAGGAAGGGCTGACGAACCGCACTTGCTTTGTTTATTTCTCGAACAGCAGAAAGAAACTGCAGAAGACCATCAACAAGATGAAGACCAAGTATCAAAAAGGAAAGACCTTGCTGATTCGCGAAGTGAACCCCAATGCATTCAAGTTCAAGAAACCGGAAGAGTGATCCTTTTCTTATGAAAAAGATTCTATTTATATTTTTAACAGCCTGCTTTTTCTTCTCTTGCGAGAAGGAAACAATCGTGATTCCTCAGCAACATGCCGGAAGAACGGTCCTGGCTTTCTTTTGGGCGGATAACAGCTTGAATTCCAATTTGCGTAATAATATTCGGACGATGATGCAGGGGCTTCAGGCTATGAAGGATTCGGCTGCTTTATTGGTATATTGGGATGGTGAGGCTTCGGATATCAGTTGGCCGGAGCCTTGTATCGTTGAATATGTGACTAATGGTCAAGGGAGGATCAACAGTATGTCCAAAGAAGCGGTCAATGCGATGATCGCGGATCAGGACATGTCGGTTCACGACTTGATAAGTATTGGCAATATCAGAAAAAAATATTCCCCTCAGACATCGACGGAGAAAACCGTCATGCAGACAGTGATAGGTGATATGATGAGTGCTTACCCGTCGGAAAGTTATGGAATAATCTTTGGATCTCACGGTTCGGGATGGTTGCCCACTATTACCGGCACCCGTTCTATAGGTCAAGATGGCGGCCGGTATTCCAGTGACACAGCGTTGATACCGGAATTGGCGGAAGTGCTGCGTACGGTAAATCCTCAAAAGTTTGATTTTGTCTTGTTTGATGCGTGTATGATGGGGTGTGCCGAAGTGTATTATGAGCTGAAGGATGCTGCCAAATATTGCATCGCTTCTGTACTTGATATACCGGCAGCCGGATTTCCTTATGCAAGTGTGATGCCTTATTTGTATGAAAATGCGATCAAGGAGTATTTGAAGCCAATCTGTAAAGATTATATAGATTATTATAACTATAATGGTTGGGGAACCATTTCGGCAGTGGATTGCAATCAGATGGAAGGCTTGGCGGAAGCGGTCAGAAGTGTGATTTTGTCCAATCAGGATAGCCTGAAGAACGTGGATATAGCTGATTTGCAGCAATATGGCAAAGGCAGCAGCAACTTCAAAGGATATGCCTATGATATGTTACAGTTTATTGAAAAATTGTGTGGAGGAATGGCTCCAGACGATTTTACGCAACAATTAAAGAAGACGGTCATTTATACAGATTATACTCATGATCCCACCTCATCCTTGTACAGAATAGATGGGGATAACTACAGTGGAATGGGTATGTATATCCCCAATTCATTCACCACTCCCAAATATTTGCTTTGGAACAATTATTTCAAGTCTTCCATAGCGTGGTATCATGCATCCGGATGGGCTGAAACGGAATCTATTTGGGGGAATTGAAGGAGAATGCAGCCAGTTGCTTTTTACTTGATCCCGAATAATAGATATAGCGGATGGAAGTACCGAATTTCCGGTATTCTTCCATTTCCACCGAGTTGTCTACTGCATCCTGCAGGGCTTGTTTAAAGGCGGCATAATGGGTGTTCATATAAGTGGCGTTGTCCAGTTCTCCTGTAACACTGTAGAAATAGCTCACACTATTATCTTTCTCATTATAACGGGTGCTGTCCAGTGTAATCGTTTCGTTCATACGTGTGGGGCAGGACCGGTTGGTCTTTTCGGCTGTCTGTTTGAATTTACGGACTTGTGAACGGTGGTTATTATTACATCCTGCCAAAGTAAGGATGCCTAGGGCCGCTATTATAACTGTTTCTCTTTTCATTATAAATCGGTATTTTGAAGCGAAAGTAAACTATAAGTTTGAACAAAGCAAATGGATTTTTGTTTTTTATTAGTAAGTTTGTGCAAACAAAAAAAGTAAAACATGTCTCGCATTATAGATGAATTAAAACGTACGGACCACAAGCGTTATCTGGGTGGTCTTGATTTCTTTAAATATATTGGTCCCGGATTACTGGTTACTGTAGGTTTTATTGATCCGGGAAACTGGGCCTCGAATTTTGCAGCCGGTTCCGAATTTGGTTACGCGTTGTTGTGGGTGGTGACCCTGTCTACCATTATGTTGATTGTGTTGCAGCACAATGTGGCCCACCTGGGCATTGTGACGGGATTGTGCCTGAGTGAAGCAGCCACGCAGTATTGTCCCAAGTGGATATCCCGTCCCATTTTGGGCAGCGCGGTGCTGGCCTCCATATCCACTTCGCTGGCGGAGATACTGGGAGGAGCCATTGCCTTGCAGATGCTTTTAGGAATTCCCATAGCCTGGGGATCTGTTCTTACTACGACCTATGCCGTCATTATGCTTTTTTCCAATTCATATAAAAAGATAGAAAGAGCCATCATTGCTTTTGTATCCGTAATCGGCCTTTCGTTTCTGTATGAGTTGTTTTTGGTAGATATTGACTGGCCTGTGGCAGTCCGTTCCTGGGTGGTTCCCGACATACCCCAAGGCAGTATGCTGATTATCATGAGTGTGCTTGGGGCAGTGGTTATGCCGCATAATCTTTTCTTGCATTCAGAGGTGATACAGAGCCACGAGTACAACAAGCAGGACGAGAGCTCCATTCGTAAAGTATTGAAATATGAGTTCTATGATACTTTGTTCTCCATGATTGTGGGATGGGCTATCAATAGTGCCATGATCTTACTGGCAGCCGCTACTTTCTTCCGTACCCGGACTCCGGTGGAAGAGTTGCAGCAGGCGAAGTCGTTGCTTGACCCATTGCTGGGCAGCCATGCCGGAATCATTTTTGCCCTGGCATTGCTGATGGCGGGGATTTCCTCCACCATAACCAGTGGCATGGCGGCAGGTTCTATCTTTGCGGGTATTTTCGGTGAATCTTATCATATCAAGGATATTCACTCCAAGGTAGGTATTTTGATTTCTTTGGGGATAGCATTGGTTCTTATTTTCTTTATTGAGAATCCCTTTTACGGACTTATCATCTCTCAGATGATTCTGAGTATCCAGCTGCCTTTCACGGTGTTCCTGCAAGTAGGACTGACCTCTTCCAAACGGGTGATGGGCAAATATGCCAACTCCCGGTGGAGTTCATTCGTGCTTTATACCATTGCGGTGATTGTCTCCGCATTGAATATCATGCTGTTGCTCAGTTGAATAATGTGCGAATTTGCCCATGTGCCAATTGCCATGCGGGACCATAGCGCAGCACGTGGGCACATGGGCAAATTTTTTATTTCGTTTTGCTTTCCGAGATAATCAGCAGTTTGTCACCGGCATGCAGTTGCAGAGAGCCATTGGGGATCATGAATTCGTTCCCCCTTTTTACCAGCATCACCAGCATACCTTTAGGCAGATTCATATCCATCAGCCTGTCTCCCTTTGCCAGCATTTCCTCCGTCAGTACGATATCGCGGAGGTCTGTATTGATTTCCTCCGGTATCTCTACTCCGAAATCATTTCCTGTTTTTTCCAGTGGGGTATCCAGATGGAGTAATTTGGCCATCCATGAAATGGTCGTTCCTTGAACCACTAAAGACAATATGGTAATGAAAAATACGATATTGAAAATCTGGGTAGATCCCGGCACATCAGCCACTACCGGATAAGTGGCGAATATGATAGGTACTGCTCCGCGTAATCCCACCCAGGAAATAAACAGCCGTGAGTTGATGTTCATCTTTTTAAAGGGAAGGAGGCAGAGCAGGACACTGAGCGGGCGGGCGAGTACAATCATGAAAATGCCGATCAAGGTTGCCGGTATGGCGATGGACAACATTTCATGGGGATTCACCAGCAATCCCAGGCTCAGGAACATGATAATTTGGAAGAGCCAGGTCATGCCGCTCATAAAAGTAGCGATCTCCTTACGGTTTACAATGCGTGCGTTACCCACCATCATCCCTGCTATATAGACAGCCAGATAGCCGTTTCCTTTACACAGGTCGGTCATGGTGAATGTGAAGAAAATAAAGCTCAGCAGCAAGATAGGATAGAGCGACTGGTTCTTCAAGTCAATCTTGTTGATGATTACTACCGCCAGTTTTCCCAGCAGGAATCCTGATGTGCCACCCACAGCAAACTGAATCAGGAATGAAATCAGAATATCGTCTGCCCCCATGCCTGCCGACGTGATGAACTGTATCAGGACGATAGTAAGCATATACGCCATAGGGTCATTACTTCCGCTTTCCAGTTCCAGCATCGGGCGGAGGTTATGTTTCAGGTTCATGCTTTGCGAGCGCAGGATATTGAACACGGAAGCAGAGTCCGTAGAGGACATGGTAGCCGCCAGCAACATGGCCGTCATCAGGGACATGGTAATGCTGACATTCGAGAACCCGGAAATCCAATAAATAAAGAATCCGGTGAAAATAGTAGTAAGCAACACGCCGAAGGTGGAAAGCAGTATGCCTTGTGGCAATACAGGCTTGATATCCGAATATTTGGTATCCATACCCCCTGAGAACAGAATGATGCTAAGGGCCATCATGCCGATGAACTGTGCCTCGCCCGCATCATGGAATTGGAGTCCCAGGCCGTCGCTTCCGAACAGCATGCCGACCAATAAAAAAACAAGTAACGTAGGGATTCCGAACCGATAGCCGGTCTTGCTCACTACAATACTTACGAACAATAGGATAGAACCTATCAAGAGAATGTTTTCTGCATTAAATATCATACTTCTGTGATCTTGTTTAATTTTTTAATATGATGTGCCAGCATCAGGCAGGCTGTGATAAATGCTAAAAGATCAGATACAGGCATACTGAGCCAAATGCCGTTCAGTCCCCACCAATGAGGTAGTAATAGCAGGCAGGGTAATAAATACAACAGTTGGCGGGACAAGGAGAGGAAGATAGAAATTTTCGCTTTCCCGATAGATTGGAAGAAACTGGAAATCACAATTTGTATTCCCACGAAAGGAAACATCAGTACTCCGATTTGTAACCCGGTGCGTGCCAATGCTGTAAGTTCTTTATCGTCTGTAAACATATTAACAACCAAATTAGGGAAAAGTTCGCTGAAAGCAAATCCCAACGAAGTGATGCACCCCCCTGCAATCATGCAATATTTCAAAGTCTGCTTCACCCGGCCGAATTTGTGTGCGCCATGATTATAGCCCACAATCGGTTGCATCCCCATAGTCAGTCCCATGATAACCATTACAAACAGCATCAGCAGACGGTTTAATATGCCGTATGCGCCGATAGCCAGATCGCCCCCGTAGAGCAGCAGGCTCTTGTTGAATATAATGACAATGGCCGAAGCGCAGACATTCATCAGGAACGGCGACATGCCGATACTGAAAATATTCTCTACGATCCGTTTCCTTAATTTGAATATCCCTTTCTTGAAGCGGATATAACTTTTTTCCTGCATGAAATGGCTCAGCACCCATATCATGCCGGCAAACTGTGAAAGGATGGTTGCCGTGGCTGCTCCGCGGATTCCCCAACCGAGCCAGAAAATAAAGACAGGAGCCAGAATAATGTTGCATCCCACTGTCAGCATGGAGGACAGCATCGCCTTTCGGGGATAACCGGTGGCACGCATGATATTATTCAGTCCGATCATTACATAGGTGACAGGACTTCCTATTAATATAATCTGCATAAAGTCGCGGGCGTATGGCAACGTGTCATGGCTTGCCCCGAAGAAGAACAGAATCCGGTCCAGAAACAGCAGGGTGATGCCTCCGTAGAAAATAGAATTTATCACACAGAGCACCGTTACGTTTCCCAGCACCTTCTCGGCGCCGTCCGTATCCTTCTGTCCCAGACGGATGGACGATATGGTAGCCCCACCCACTCCGACCAATGTGCAGAATGCCACCAGCAGGTTCATCAGCGGAAAGGAGATAGCCAGTCCCGAGATAGCCATGGCCCCCACACCGTGCCCGATAAATACGCTATCAATAATATTATACAGTGACGTCAGTGTCATTCCGATGATAGCAGGGATAGAGTACTCTAAAAGCAGCTTTCCTACCTTTTCTGTACCCAGTATGTGCGGGTTGTTTTCTTTCATTCGCGTTTTTATTATTTTTAAGCTTTGCAAAGTTAGGAATATGGAGGATTATTCAGACCTTTGCGGCGTTAAATCAAACTAAAAGTAATATGAATTCAACAAAAAGCATTGCAGCTTTATTCGATTTTGACGGGGTGGTGGTAGATACGGAACCTCAGTATAGTATATTCTGGAATGAACAAGGACGGAAATACCATCCTGAGATACCCGAGTTCGGCCGGATGATAAAAGGGCAGACATTGACACAAATTTATAACAAATATTTCGCTGGAATGGAAGACGTTCAGCGTGAAATTACAGAAGATTTGAACAAATTTGAAGAAAATATGTTATTTAATTATATCCCGGGCGTAGAGGGCTTTATGAAGGAGCTGAGAGCCAACGGGGTAAAGATAGCGATAGTCACAAGCTCAAATGAAATGAAGATGAACAACGCATATAAAGCACATCCGGAACTGAAACAAAGTGTGGACCGTATCCTCACTGCTGAAATGTTTACTCATTCCAAGCCTGACCCCGAATGCTTTCTGTTAGGTGCGACAGTTTTTGACACCGTGCCGGAGAACTGTGTGGTTTTCGAGGATTCATTTCACGGGCTTGAGGCAGGAAATCGGGCAGGAATGACCGTGATAGGATTGGCTACTACCAACCCTGAAGAGCAGATACGCGATAAGGCAAAGGCTGTTATTCAGGACTTTAATGGATTTAGTTTCGAAAAAATGAAGGATATAATGAGGTAATGTCAACTAAAACATCTACCTTTGCAGCCGTTTTTTATAAATTAAAGTAAATATGGCAGGATATATTTCGGGCGATACACGCAAAGTAACTACCCACCGTTTGGTGGAAATGAAGCAGAGAGGCGAGAAGATTTCTATGCTTACTTCGTATGATTACACGACAGCGCAGATTGTAGACGGCGCAGGCATCGACGTCATACTGGTAGGAGACTCCGCTTCGAATGTCATGGCGGGGAATGTGACCACACTTCCCATCACCCTTGACCAGATGATTTATCACGGGAAATCCGTGGTTCGTGGAGTGAAACGCGCGCTCGTTGTGGTCGATTTGCCTTTCGGTACTTACCAGACTTCCGAGTACGAAGCGGTGACCAATGCGATCAAAGTGATGAAGATCACACATGCCGATGCATTGAAGCTGGAAGGTGGCGTAGAAATCATTGATGCGATAAAGAAAATCATCGCTGCGGGTATTCCCATCATGGGACATTTGGGACTGATGCCGCAGTCTATCAATAAATACGGAACTTATACTGTACGTGCCAAGGACGAGGAAGAGGCCGAGAAGTTGTTGAGCGATGCACATCTGCTGGAAGAGACAGGGTGTTTTGCGCTGGTACTTGAGAAAATCCCTGCGTCACTGGCAGAGCGTGTGGCCAGGGAACTGACTATTCCCGTTATCGGTATCGGAGCCGGTGGCGCGGTAGACGGGCAGGTGCTGGTCGTATCGGACATGCTGGGGATGACCAACGGTTTCAGTCCCCGTTTCCTCCGTCGTTATGCCGATCTGCATACAGTTATGACGGGAGCCATACAGCAGTATGTGGATGATGTGAAAAAAGGGGATTTCCCTAACGAAGACGAACAATATTAAAAGTTTTTGCTGATATGTATGATGACTTCTTCTTTCCGTATGAAAAGGCAAAACTGTGGACTGGGAATATGTTTTTGTTATCCCTTTCCAATTTTTTGCTTTATGCATCACTATACATGATGCTTCCTGTGCTGCCTTTATGGATGGTGCGGCACTGGTATTGCAGTTATGCGGAAGCAGGAGCAGCCATTGCTGTTTTCGGGCTGGCCATGTTCCTTCCGGGAACATTCAACAGCTACCTTATTGATACGTTCAAACGTAAAAGTGTGTGCTTTATAGCGATATTCCTGTTTGTGGCATCCAGTCTGCTATATCCGTACGTTGCGACCGTAGGATTTGTAGCTTTGGTCAGGGCTGTCCAGGGAGGGCTGTTCAGCGTCATTACCATGACTACGGGCAGTACATTGGTGATTGATGTCACTGCTTCCCGCCGCCGCACGGACGCCAATATCGCTTTTGCCTGGGCGGGTCGTTTTGGAATGGTGGTGGGTCTTGCCTTGGGGATCTATATTTATCCTTATTGGAATTTTCACCATATCATTTATACCAGTATGGCTCTGGGAGCGTTGGCGCTGGTGCTGATTCCGGCGGTGAAAGTTCCTTTCCGTGCTCCGCTCAGCACTTCATGGTTCTCGCTGGACCGTTTTTTGCTGCCGCGCACTTTGTGGCCGGGGATGAATATGATGATGGTGGCCATTATCTTTGGGATATTGGTGGCACATATTTACAATGAATTGTTTTTTGTTTGTATCCTGATAGGCTTTGTCCTGTCTTTGCTGCTTTTGCGTTACGTGCTTTCTCATGCTTCCGGTCGTTCGGAGGTAGAGCTGGGGCAGGCGGCAATGATAGGAGGGTTGTTATTGCTCGCTTTTTCCAATAGCTTGATGAACAGTTATATAGCTGGCATTTTGTTGGGGATGGGAACCGGAACCACTGTGTCACGTTTCTTTATAAAAATGATCAGCCTGCCGAGGCATTGCGAGCGGGGAACGGGAAACAATACCTATCAGCTGATGTGGGAGGCAGGAGTACTGATTGGTTTCCTGTTTGAGAATATGT
>ERZ779851.1688-NODE-1688-length-18733-cov-23.608577_pt1 | contig 18733 bp, 15 predicted proteins | sample MGYA00511094_ERZ779851 | MGnify/ENA primary metagenome ERZ779851 (study PRJEB29588, sample SAMEA2155512) | human gut metagenome | biome: human gut; feature: human-associated habitat; material: faeces | place: Denmark | collected 2008/2010 ...
CAAGATTACCTTCGTGAAATCCTTGCCTCGGCCATAATTTGATGCGGTTGCCCTGATGCTTTGGTTTCTCACAAAAGTGGAGTTAAAAAGATTACATATATGACGAATTTTGTGTCCTATTGTTAGGCTGTCCGATAGCTTATCAGACTTTGATTTTTAGAAAAAAGTGCTTGTCGTTATATTCGTCCCAGTTGCACGTATATGAGTCATTTAATGTAACAGATTCCTTTTTTCCATTTTTCGTATGTGTATGCGGCCCGTGAATTTGGGCTTCGTTGCCGATTATTGAACCTGCGGTTGTATGGTTCTTGTTATTTGTGTATACGATTTCACAACCGGGAATGTCGGTTATGACTGAGGCTTGCTTGTACTGCTCGAGATTGTTCATGTCGCGTATTACATTGAAACGGTTTGTCGTTATCGTTTCGCCGCTCATCCTCTTCTTTAAGAATTTCAGTTCAATGGCTATCTGCGCGTTATCTCCACCCTTTGTATTCTGAAGCTCGAGCATTATGTCGCATCGTGCGTTTCGTTTAGGGCTTTTGAGTGTAGGACTTTTGAGCGTTATAGCCCTTTCTAAGAATATGTTAAAGTGGTCGTTTTTATCAAATTCGTATAGCCGTCCGAGATGTTCCAGTATAACACTGAGTTGGAGCTGGAGCGCGGCCTCGTTGTCGATTGAGATGCTTCCTGATGCGACTTTCCCGCATAGGATTTCGTATGCGGTATCTACGATTTTCTCTAAACGTTCCTGTGGTGTCAGTATTTCACTCATAAATATTTGTATTGTTATGAATCGTGGCCTATGATTGCTTGGGCATGAAACAATCATAGGATCATAGGACAAGACTATTTTTGTATAAATGGCATTTTTGATGTATAAATATATTTTCCTAATACTTTGGATGTGAGTAGCTGTATAAACTGAAATGGTTGCGTTCTGAGAAACTCGCTGACTAACCAAAACTGTTTATCCGAAAGCACTTTTTCGAATAAATATGGATGGTATCGAGTGATTGAGCCAAAGAAGAACATAAGGTAATATATAATTGTGGCAGGAGATAGGGTTATAAATCGAATATTCGGTTGCCTAGTATTGAATAGAGAAAAGATATATACACCCTTACTATTCATAATGAGACGATTCGGACTGATATATAATCTATACTCGTCTCCAGTAGAATAGAACCATAAGCCTGTTGACAGTATTTCTTTTGATAATACATAAAACTCTTGCCGAGTCAAATTTGATTTAGGCATAGTGTGATCTACTTTTAAATAATAAATACTATTTTGTTGCTTAATTGAATACCCTGCATCAGTAAGAAGTCGTCTCATTTTGGCGTCACATCTAATTGATGCACTATAAGTTAACGTCTTGCTATATTTTTCTACAATAGGAGATTCAATATGGATAAACGATTCATTCTCCTTAAATGTTTCGCAAGCGGTTCGATGTATGCCAACGCAGGACATTAGTAGTGAGATTATGTCAATAGTATATGGATATGTGCTTGTATGATTCACTTTGCTGATTTCTTTTAGGGATATTCCTTCAAATAAACATGTTAATAGGTAAGCTACAGATAATTTTTGCAGCTTACCATTGTTTGGAACTAGACTTTTAATAGTAATATAACAGTCTTTTAATTGCTTCTTGCTATTAATTGTACAAGGGTCTATTCCATGGTTAAAATCTAAGCCGGTAGATAGAAAAGACGGGTCGTTAAAAACTATAGCAGCTTTCGTTATATTTAAAAATGCATAGTAATAAAGCAAAGGCTTAGACTTAATAGGAGCTAAGTTTGCGGTTTCATAGAAGTACTGGGATTGCTCTAGCACAGATAATAGAAATGCTTGGTCTGTTTTCCCTGGATAACGCTTCTTTTCGGTGTTAATCATATAATGCCAAAGTGCCCATATATCACTAACGTGGGTCTTTTCGGCCTTTATCAAATAATTTGTTGATGTGTTTTTGGTGAAAAGGGGGAATCCATATTTGTCTTTTATTTGTGCCATGGCATTTCCATTTTGAAAGTATCCTTTACGAATATTTAATTCTATATTATAAGATATAAAGTGTAGTGGGTGCTATTTAGACGTAGTGCTTGAACGATTGAGTGGTAATTAGGTAACCCAATCAAGCTCATAAGGGTAAACACTGGTTGTTTATACCTAATTGAAGATAGGCCTATAAGCGCTTTTAATGTTTTCTCCTGCTTGATTCAAATGCAGATGTTATGGCGTAAACCGAAGTTGATCTCTCAAAGGGTTGCTCAAGTGGAAGTTTGCCTGAATAATTACTAATCCTACGTTTTAGGCGAATGTTAAACCCAGAACTCTTTATCTGCGAGATATGAGATTTGTCACCAAGTTTGACATTGTATAAGAAATGTTGAAGAAGAGATATCTTGGTGCTGGCGGTATATCCACAGACCTTGCAGATACATTCTTTGTGAAATGTTTCTACGCGTTTTCTTGCATTATTGCGGTCTCGTAGATTCTTGTGTAATATGCGTCTGTATTTATTCATGTCGAATTCTTGTGGAATAGATTGATCGCTATGTGTGGCGTTTTGCAAAGTAAGTCATTTATTATGAATTGGCAAAGTTCTTCTCAAAAAAGTTGTCAAATAATTCTTTGAGATGTGGGAGATAAATGCGGAGATAAATGCTGACGGCATAAAATTGTTTTAAGTGTATATTGTAAGTGGGGCGTTGTGATGTCAGTGTGCTGCGAATTGGTGGCCAGAAAGGCAGATTGTGCAGGTTATCTGTCTGTGTCGAGCCGGGCGATGCGGTCGCGGTCGACGTTGAGGATGCCGGGGATGGATTTGAGGGTGCGGATGGCTCGGTTGGTGGCCGATAGTGTGTGCGGCTCGGGCCGGCGGACTGCTATGGCATCGATGATGTCGTAGTCGTAGATGACGGCGGCGTTTAGCTGCTTGACTTGGGCGAACATGGCGGCGCGCACGCTGTCGGTGCGTGTGTAGTTGATAATCAGCACTCCGGGGTTGTATATGGTGCTGTCTTCGGGAATGTCGCCGACGGGTATGGCCTCGGCGTTGGTTGATTGAGGCTTGTGCGAGTTGCAGGCGCAAAGTATTGCAATGGTGGTAAGTATTGCAGTTGCTATTTTCATTTTGTGCGACTTATCGTTGTTCGTGGTATGAGTCATCGGTATTGACGTTCCATATGTTTTGGGGGGATGCGTTGCCTTGTATGGCATTGACGGCGGCTATGGCGGTAAGCATTGAGTGGTCCATATTGTTGTATCGGTGTTGGCCGTTGCGTCCGATGCAGTAGAGGCCGCCTATGCTGTCGAGGAAGTCGCGTATGTATGGCATTTGGGCGTAGGTGCCATGGTATGCCGGATATGCTTTGGGTATACGGATGCGTACGCTGTCGCGGATGACGGTGTGTGTGTCGATGATACCTATCCGTCGCAATTCGTTGACGGCCATATCTATGGATTCATCATCCGACATTGTCCATAGCTCATCGCCTTGGTTGCAGAAGTATTCTAATCCGAGCCATATGCCTTGGGCGGGGACGAGGTATGGTGACCAGTTGTTGAATATTTGCATTCGTCCGAGGTGTACGCCTTTGTCCTGGATGTAAATCCAGGTATCCGGAAGGGGTTTGCCGTTGCGTGTGTGTATAGTGAGACTATCCACGAGTAGGCCCACAGAGACGAAGTCACGGTAGGGCAGGGCGGTGGCGTAGGCAAGTATGTCTGCCGGGATGTCGATGCCTCGAAGGTCGGGAACAAGGTCGCATAACGGCATTGAGGATAGAACGTAGTCGCAGGGAATGTCTTGTTGACAGCCGTCTCGGTTGATGACTGTGACCGAATGGACGTGGCGTCGGCTGTCGATATTGATGGCAGTCACGCGGTGTCCTGTAAGGATTGTCCCGCCGAGTTGTCGTACTTGCTGTGCAGCGGCGTCCCATAGCTGTCCGGGCCCGTATTTTGGATACCTGAATCTGTCGATAAGCGATGTTTCGACGTGCGTTTCGTTGGTGTTCTTGCGGGTCAGCATATTGCGTATCACGGCGTTTATGGATAGGCCTTTGACGCGCTGACTTCCCCAATCGGCGTTCATTTCGGATGGATGTATGCCCCAGACCTTGGTGGTATAGTCTTCGAAGAACATCCGGTACAATGGTCGGCCAAAGCGGTTGACGTAGAAGTCCTCGAGCGAGTTGACAGGATGGCGTGGGTGTGTCTTGGCCCACGCGTATCCACATGCCGAGCGCATGGCGTTGAGCAGGCCTATGTCGCGCAGTGTGTGCCAAGACGCCGTGACCGGGTAGTCGATAAAACGATGTTTGAAATATATGTGGCTTACGCGGGGACGCAGCATCATGACATTGTCTTGAACCTCGGGGTTGCCGTCGTAGTCAAGTACGGATTTCCACCAGTCGTTGACAATGTCCGATTTGCTGAAAAAGCGATGTCCACCGATGTCCATGCGTAGCCCGTTATGGACAATTGTCCGACATAGACCCCCCACGCAGTCTTCGTCTTCGATTACGACGGGCGTGATGCCGATGTCGGATGTGGCCAACTGCCGTGCGGCTGTCAGTCCTGCCGGTCCGCCACCGATGATGGCTGCAGTATGGTGGCTGCCGTGGTCTGTTGTGTCGATATGGCTAAGCATACGCATCAGTTTGTAGTACAAAGATAAGCGTTTTTCGGCGTATTTGTGCTATATTTGCGTTGCAAATAACAAGCAAGCACACGATGTCACGCCGCAGCGAATTGGGCCGTATGGGCGAGCAGTATGCCGCTGAGTACCTCATAGCCAAGGGGTATGCAATACTTGCGCGCAATTGGCGTATGGGTCATCTCGAAGTCGATATTATAGGGATGGAAGGCGACGAGGTTATTTTTGTCGAGGTCAAGACGCGTCAAGGGGCCGATGTGGATGCCGCCGTTATGGCCGTCGATGCGGACAAGCAGCATAATCTTATAGTTGCTTCGCGGGTTTTTATGAAGGTGTCCGGCCTTGTACACCATCGTATTCGATATGATATCGTTGCGGTCAATGTGGAGAATGGTCTGCCGAGTTTGACGCACTTACGCGGTGTCGCTTTCTCAGATTTTCGTCGCCGATTTCATTAGTCATATTGACTAATTCACGATAATTCTTGGCATCGTATTGTCGGCTTTGGGCAAGAAACGAAGAAGTTCCGACCCGATGGCCGGAACTTCTTCGTTTGGAGGTGGTGGTTATTTCTTAGAACGTTTAAACCAGCATTTTTTGCTGTGTTTGTGGTGGTGATGCGAAGCCACAACGTTGCCTTTGTCATCGCGGCTGTATCCGTACCCGTATCCGTATCCATAGGTGTGACGAGACGAGTATCCGTAGTATCCATAGTGGCGATAGCTGTAGGCACTTGATGTCATATTGACATTGTTCAGCACTATGTACGGATGTTTTAGGCGGCCATTGTTTATGGCGTTATGTAGCACTCTGAGGCTGCGTTTGGTCGAATAGGATGCTCGTGTCACGTACAATTGGATGTCCGATTGAGGTATCAGAATATATGTATCTGAGATGATGCCGATGGGGGACGTATCCATAATGATGTAATCGAAGTGCTGACGTAGGTATGCGATGAGTGTGTCCATGCGTTTGCTCAGCAACAATTCGTTGGGGTTTGGAGGTACCGGGCCGGCGGGCATAACGAACAAGTTCTCGCTGTTTGATGTAGGGAATATCAGCGAATTGATGTCGTCTTCCTGTTCGGAAAGGTAGGTGGTGATGCCGCGGCTGTTACGGAGGCCTACGAGGTGAGCCAATACGGGGCGGCGAATGTCAAGACCAAGTACTACAACACGTTTGCCGGTAAGCGCGTAAGTCATTGCCAGGTTGAGCGAGACGAAAGTCTTTCCTTCGCCCGATACGGCAGAAGTGAGCAGTATCACCTTATTGTCTGCACCGCCCGGTATGAAACTGATGTTGTTGCGCAGCAGTCTGAATAATTCGGCTATTGGGGTGGCCACTTGATCTCCGATGACAATATTTTCTTTATCATCGCTATGGCATATTTCGCCGATGACCGGCACGGACGTCATACGCTCCAATTCGACTTGATCCTTGAATTTGGGGCTGATGATACGACGAGCCAGAATAATGAGTGCTGGGATTAGGAAGCCTATAAGCAGACCGATGGCAAGAATCGTCAGATGTTTGGGCGATACTGGACCGGAACCTGAGGGGTTGTCTATAAGTTGTGCTGTTGGTGTCGCAAGTGTTTTCTGCAGGGCTATTTCTTCGCGTTTTTGCAGGAGGAATGTGTAGATGTTTACCTTTACCTGCTGTTCACGGAAGATTTCTTGTAATCCTTTGTCTATGGATGGTTGGGCTGCCAATTGTCCGGCGCTGCGGCTGTCCAGTGATGCTATGGAGCGGCGTGTGGCGCGTAGCGATCCACGTGCCGAGGCGATGTTGTCGAGTATTTGCGACTTTTGCTGGTTGAGTTTGTTTTCGAGCTCGCGCACATATCCGGTTTCGCGTGTTTGGGTTTGCAGTGCATGGTCGTAGTTGCTGACCATGGTGTTGTAGCTCTGTATTGCGGCGGATACGGCCGGGTCGTCGGATACTGTGGGCAGCATCTCAAAGTTGTCCTGGCGTTTTACGCGGTGTTCCACATCGTTGAGCACTGACATTTGGGCATCAACTTGTGATATTTGCTGCTCACTGGAGCTACGCTGTGTCAGGTTCATCGTTGTCTGTGCATCGATGTCGGCGATGTTGTGTTCTTCGCGGTATCGCTTGAGTTTTTCCTCAACATCGTGTAGCTCGTCGTTTATGTTGACCAAGCGGTCGATGATGAACGCTTCGGTTTGCAATGCCGAGCGGTTTTTGTCCTCGATAATGCGCTGATTGTATAGTGCGAGTAGCGTGTTGATGATGTCTACGCCTTGCTCGACAAGCGGGGTGTTGATACGTATGCGCAGAATTGTGTATGAGTTGTCGGCAAAATTGATGGTCAGTGAATTGGCAATAGTGGCGGCAACACTCGAGGGATTGGCGATTTTGACCTTGTAAACACCGTCAAGCTGAGATACAAGAGGTGAGCGCGATATAGTGATGGTCCCGGCACCCATCTGAATTTTTCCGGGGAGCTTGGCAAATAACTTTTCGATGCATTCCTCTTCGTCATTGACATTTGTCGATGCTTTGACCGCTATTCCATTGTTTTCAGGACTGATGGTCAGTTCTATAGGAGCTGATAAGTGCTTGAGACTTAGTGAATCTAACGAAACTTCGATTGGTGCGGTGCGGTAAACGGGAACGTCACGTAGTTTACCTTCGCGATAGTACGAATACGAGAGATTGAGCGAATCGACAATCTTTATCAGGTTGTTTCGAGACTTAAGGATCTCGATTTCGGTTTCATCGATGTACTGCTTCAGGTTGACCATAGGGTTTTCGGATCCCATGGTGACCGCATTGCTTTTGGTAGAGGAGTTCTCATCGTTGAGATATATCGAGGCCGATACCGTGTATGTCGGGATTTGTGTCTTGCAGTAGTAATATGCGGCGGCGCCACAAATTATGATGCTGAGCAGGAATACACCCCAGTGGCTGAGATAGTCTAAGAGCAAGCCCGTAAGATCGAATGATTCGGTCTTGACAATAGAGGTGTTGCCGGCGGCACTTTTGTTTGTGCCTATGTCAAAGTTGTCTTTTGGCTCTGATGTATGTGACATGTCTTGTTGTAAATGAGGTGTATGCCTATTGATCGTAGCTATTTTTTATGATAACGTAGAGGGTATCACTTGTTCAAGTTTATAATTCCGATCACAAGTGCGGCTATGGAAGCTAAGCCGGATACAACAGATATGGCTGTGGTCCATCCTTGGTGCATCTGCCAGGCGCTTGCCGCAGCCGAACGATTGGGCGTAATGTATATGAAGTCGTTTTGCTGAAGGTTGAAATATGGCGACAGCAGCAGACTCTTGTCGTGAAGGTTGAGGCGATGAACCTCGCGGGTGCCGTCGGCATTGGTGCGATACAGCAGGACGTTTTCACGGTCACCGCGGATGTCCAGGTCTCCGGCTTTGGCTAATGCCTCGAGGATGTTCATGCGCTCGTTGTCAGACTGATAAACACCGGGACTCTTGACTTGACCGAGGATGGTGACTCGGAAATTCATCAAGCGGATGTCTATTGTAGGTTCGATTTTGATATAACGGGGATAGATGGCATCCTTGATTTCGCGGGCAAGTTGTTCTTTTGTTTTACCGGCGATATGTATTCGTCCGATGACCGGATAATCAATATTCCCCTCGGCATCCACAAGATAGTAGTCTGTCAGCGAGGTAGTGTTTGTGCCGGCGGTGTTGGTATTATTACTGGTTTTGGAAATGGCTCCTTCCGGAGTTAGGTATTGGCCCTTGTTGAACTGAGCCACGGCTGTGGGGTCTGAGGCGTATATGCATATGTTGAGCAGGTCTCCCTGAACAAATATCGGATCTTTTACTGTCGAGACGGCTGCGAGAGATTCGCGAGGAATTGTTTCGGCATCAACGAGATAAGGTACTTTCTTGGGAGCGCTGCATCCCGTGAGGAGGATGGCGCAAACGCATGCTGCGGATGCAAGTCTGGTTATAGACATATCTTGGATTTAAGATGTTGGCGGGCTAAACCCTTGTTTTTGTTTTTTCCAATGTTGCGGTGGCGTTGGTCGAGGCCAATGCCAAAGAGCGTACAAAATTACTCAAAAGATGTCATTCTTACAAATCGTAAATATTGTTTTCGTCTGTTTGTCAACGTAGTTTGAAAAAAATATTAGGACAAGGGCGAAAAAATAAGCCCGGATGGACTTTTGGTTTGTCCTTCCGGGCTTATTTGTCTTCTCTTCAGCCCTGTCTGAGCGTCTTAGACAGGGAATGGATATCAGGCTTTGTATAACTCAAGTTGGTCTGCGTTGAAGTTGTCGATGAACCGGGCGTGGCGAGCCACTTCGGCTTGTGCCATCTTGTTGTAGATGGTGGCGGTACGGTCGAAGTCGGCGTTGCGTTGAGCGTCCAGTAGCATCAGGTAACCCATGACGATGTTTCCGGCCATTTCGACAAGTCGACGAGCCATGAAGTCGGTGTATGGCTGTTGACCCACGGCTAATACTGCTTCCACTGCCTTGGTGTACTGCTCGGTGAGGGTGCGCAGGGAGTCCTTGAGTGGTTGCAGACGTGCGTCTACTTCCACTGCATCATATCCTTGGATGAGTGAGAGATAGGTGCCGGTGGTTACGTGGCGGATGGCGGCAACGACTTGTAGTTGTGTGGTGCCTTCATATATTGAGGTAATGCGTGCATCGCGGTAGAGGCGTTCGCAAGCATAGTCTTTCATGAAGCCGGACCCGCCGTGTACTTGGATGCAGTCGTAAGCGTTTTGGTTGCAGTATTCGCTTGAAAGACCCTTGGCCATAGGAGTGAGAGCATCGGCAATTTTCTTGTATTGCTTCATCTCCTTGCGTTCGTCGGGCGTGAGCTGGCGTTCTTTTGCTATGTCTTCGAGAGCCTTGTAGAGGTCGACGTAGCGGGCGGTTTCGTATAGAAGGCTGCGCGATGCGTCCAATTTGGCTTTCATTGTTGAGAGGATTTCGCTGACGGCGGGGAACTCGATGATGGCGTGTCCAAACTGTCGGCGCTCGTTGGCGTATTTGTAAGCCTCGCGGTATGCAAGTTCGCTTACACCGACGCTTTGGGCTGCGATGCCGAGGCGTGCTCCGTTCATTAGAGCCATCACGTATTTGATAAGACCCATTCGGGTGTCACCGCAGAGTTCGGCGGGGGCATTCTTGTACGTCAGTTCGCATGTGGGCGATCCTTTGATGCCCATCTTGTTTTCGATGCGGCGTACATTGACTCCGCCGTTGCGCTTGTCATAGATGAACATTGATAGACCGCGGCCATCGGTTGTGCCTTCTTCGCTTCGTGCCAGTACCAAGTGTATGTCGCTGTCACCGTTGGTGATAAAGCGCTTGACGCCATTGAGGACCCAGGTGCCATCCTCTTTTTTGGTAGCTTTGAGCATTACTGCCTGAAGGTCGCTGCCTGCATCTGGTTCGGTAAGGTCCATAGACATGGTTTCGCCGGCGCAAATGCGGGGGATGAAGCGCTGTTTTTGGTCTTCGCTGCCAAATTCATATAGGGTCTCAGCGCAGTCTTGCAGTCCCCAAAGGTTTTCGAACCCGGTATCGGCACGGCTGACGATGTCGGCTGCCATGATATACGGGGTAATGGGGAAGTTGAGGCCGCCGAGACGTCGGGGCATGGCCATGCCCATAAGTCCGGCTTGTCGGCATGCCTCGAGGTTGCGGATGGTTCCGGGAGCGTAGGTTACGCGGCCGTTGCTGACGCTTGGACCGTCGTGGTCTACATCGGCGGCGTTGTCGGCGATGATGTTGCCGCAGAGGTCGCCTACGATTTGTAGTACGCGGTCGTAGTTGTCGATGGCGTCGTCGTAGTCTACGGGAGCGTAATCATATTGCTGTGCCTGCGAGTAGTCGCGCTCTTTGAGGGCGACAATCTTGCGCATCATGGGATGTGTCAGGTGGTGGCGCAGGTCGGGATTGTCTGTATAGAAGTTTGCCATGGGGCTTAGTTGTTTGCTGTATAGTTGAGTTTCTTTATCCTTGTATCCGGGCGTAACCGATTACTTGGAGTTCTTTTTATAGTATTTGATGAGCTTGGGCACAACGGTCTCCATGTCGCCTGTGATGACGTAGTCGGCTATGGTATTGATAGGCGCGTCTGCATCGGGGTTGATGGAGATAATAATTGAGCTTTCTTGCATACCGGCGATGTGCTGGATTTGGCCGGAGATGCCCACGGCGATGTATAGTTTTGGGCGAACGGTGACACCGGTTTGGCCGATTTGGCGTGCGTGGTCGGTAAAACCGGCATCCACAGCGGCACGGCTTGCACCCACTTCGGCGCCGAGGACGTGAGCCAGCTCGAAGAGCATGTCAAAGTTTTCCTTTGAGCCTACGCCGTATCCGCCGGCAACAATGATGGGGGCGTTCTTGATGTTTATCTTGGATTTTTCGATGTGTCGGTCGATAATTTCGACTACGCAATCGGTGTCGCTGAAGTATTTCTTTGGGTCAAGGTCAATGACCACGCCTTTATAATTGGGGTCGCGTACTTCTTTTTTCATCACACCTTCGCGCACTGTCGCCATTTGGGGACGGTGTTCGGGGTTGACGATGGTGGCCACGATGTTGCCGCCGAAGGCCGGACGAATTTGGTACAGCAGGTCGGTGTAATCCTTATTGGTCTTGGGGTCGTGGTGGTCGCCGATTTCGAGTGCCGTGCAGTCGGCAGTAAGTCCGCTATGTAGGCAGGATGAAACGCGAGGACCGAGGTCACGTCCTATGCAGGTGGCTCCCATAAGGCAAATCTGCGGGGTGATTTCGCGGAAGAGGTTGATGAGCACTGCGGCGTGGGGGTTTGAAGTGTAGGGGTATAGGCGTTTGTCCTGTACTTTATATACCACGTCGGCGCCGTAGGGATACAATTGGTTTTCGATTCCGTTGAGATTGTCGCCCAAAACGAGCGCTTCGAGTTTCACTCCAAGTCGGTCGGCAAGGACGCGGCCTTTGGTGAGCAGTTCGAGAGAGACGTCGGCGACGCGGCCTTCGTCATATTCGCAGTAGACAATGAGGTTGTTTTGGTCTTTTTCTGCCATAGTCGTAGGTGTATTGTTGGGCGTCAGCCGATGGTGTGGTTAGTAATGAGTTCCTTGATGAGGTTTTCGATGGCGGTGTCATCGGAGCCGTTGATGCTGAGGCTTTCTTTGGCGGTGAATACCACGTTTTCTACGTTCTTCACTTTTGTGGGTGAGCCGGGCAGGCCTATTTGTTCGAGGTCGGCTTCGACGTATGCTGCGCTCCATTCCTTGATGTTGAGGTGCGGACGGGCATCTACCAAGGCCTGACGTTCGGGGGACAATGTTGCCTTTTCGCTGGGCGATACGGCATATTTGTAGCGCATTACGCGTTGTGCGTTACGCGGGCGGCAGTCGGCAGCCGATCCGTTGACGGTTACAACGCAGGGCAGGGGAGTCTTGACGGCTTCGACACCATTTTCGAGACGACGCTTGATTACGGCGTGTCCGTTGGCTATTTCGATGATTTCTTCAGCATAGGTCACTTGGGGCAGTCCGAGTTTTTCGGCAATCTGTGGGCCCACTTGCGCCGTATCGCCATCGATGGCTTGGCGTCCGCCGAGGATGATGTCATATTTGCCGGTTTTCTTGACGGCCTGGGCCAGCGAGTATGATGTTGCCAGTGTGTCGGCACCGCCGAGGGCACGGTCGGTGAGCACTATGCCGCCATCGGCGCCGCGATATATGGCTTCGCGAACTACTTCGGCTGCACGTGGCAGTCCCATTGTGAGGACGGTGATGGTCGACCCGGGGTGTGTCTCTTTGAGTCGCAATGCTTGCTCGAGGGCGTTGAGGTCTTCGGGATTGAAGATGGCCGGCAGTGCGGCACGATTGATAGTGCCGTCAGCCTTCATGGCATCTTTGCCTACGTTGCGGGTGTCAGGCACCTGCTTGGCAAGCACGATGATGTTTAAGCTCATGTTACTTTGTCCGTTAAATGATTTGTTCATTATTTTCAAGACTGCAAAGTTAAGCATTTTCCCTCTAACGGCAAAACGCACATTTTTATATAATGCACGAGCATAGGCGTATGGCTGTTAATAGAGTATGCAGTCTTGGCTGCCTTTTATTGCTTGGTATGATACGGAGTGTTGCTTATGGTTGGATAGTGCCCACTTCGTGATATTGTCATTAAGGCTTTCCTTTTGTCAACACTGCGAGAGTACTTTGGCAAGTGCTTTGAGGCTCTCGAGCGGAAGTGCTGCAGCTATGGGTAGTGAGAATACGCTGGCAGCCAGCCTTATGGTCTGCGTGAGTGGAGCGTGCTCCAAAGTCGAGACGTAGCAGGGCTGGAGGTGTGGCGGAGTTTCGTAATGTATGTCTGTGGTTATCCCGGCTAATGTCTCGAGTGCATGTCGCATCTGTGTACGCCGTTTGTCCAGTGATGCATCGCTGTCGTCGGGTCGAGGTTTTACGCGTACCACGTACTGGTGCCATACGTGTGAGGGTGCGTATGACGGCATTTCGGGACGTATAATTGTATCGCAGCTAAGCAGCGCATGGTCCAGTGCCCGGGCATTGGTTTGGCGTTGTGCAGTGATTTCGCCGAGGTATTTCAGTCGTACCGACAATATGGCGGCCTGTATAGTATCTAAACGGCAATTGTAGCCGCAAATGATGTTGTGGTAACGGCGGTCGCTGCCGTAATTGGCCAATGCTCTTACGGTCTGTGCAAGGCGTTCATCGTTGGTGGCTACGGCTCCGGCATCTCCTATGGCACCGATGTTCTTGGTCGGGTAGAAGCTGAAGGCTCCGATGTGCCCCAGTCCTCCGGTGACATGTGTCCCGGATATTCCCGGAATCTCTGACTGTGCGCCTATGGCTTGGGCGTTGTCTTCAATGACAAACAAGCGGTGGCGCTCAACGGCCTTGGCGAGTGCCGCGTCCCAGCATGTTCTGCCGTATAGGTGGACTGGCATTATTGCCGAGACGGTGATGCCGTGTACGGCGGCATGTGCGATGGCTTCGTTGATGAGTGATGTGTCCAGGTTGTAGGTGTCGGGAGACGGTTCGACCAATATCGGTCGTAAATCGTTGTCGGTGATGGCCAGTATGGATGCAATATAGGTGTTTGCCGCTACTATGATGCCGTCTCCTCGATGGATGTATCCCAGCTCGATGGCTGCACGAAGCGATAGGCGCAGTGCGTCCAAGCCGTTGGAAACGCCCACGGCATATTGTGTGCCTGTGGCTGTGGCCAAGGTGCGCTCAAAGCTTTCCACTTCGGGCCCTCCGATGTATCGACCGCTGTCTATGACGGCGCATACGGCAGCCTTGAGCTCATCGCGATAGGGCGTGTCGAGTGATTTGAGGTCGAGGAATGGAATGTGGTGCTTTGTTCCCATTGTTATAGGATGTGAGTTTGATGCTGCCTATGCTTTTTCGGGATTTTACGATTGTTTCGGGCCCCGTGTAAGACGTTGAAATTCGTTATAGTCGCGTACGTAGTCGCTCTCGTCGTACTCTGTGTCAGTCAGAACCAGACATACGCTGCCGCTGGAAAAGTTGTCCATGGTGCGCCATATACCGGGAGTGACAAATAGTGCTCGATAGGGACGATTGAGCGTATATGTGCGCCGTTGTGCGCCATCGTCTAATGTGACATCGAAGCTGCCGCCTACTGCGATAATCATTTGCTGTGAATGGTGGTGGGAGTGGCCGCCGCGAGCAGTGTCTGCCGGCACATCATAAATGAAGAAGGCGCGACGTATTTCCATGGGGCTGTCGCTGTCGTTCTGCGCCACTGTGAGCGATCCATGAGCGTGAGCATGTCGCGGCAGGTCTATCAGTCGGCAGTTGTCTACCGAGGATGTGTGGTGAATATCTGTCTCTCGGGCAAATTCTTCGGTATTGTACACTTGTTCGGCGATGCTTGGCGTGGATACCTTCTTTGCCTCTTGGCAGCATATGGCCTCATGTACAAAGTTGTTGTAGTCCGAGATGTAATCCGTCTCATCGTATATCGTGGATGCCAGGACAAAAGCCACCGAATTGGTTGTGAAATTATCGATGACCCTCCATCGCATGGGGGGTACATACAAGCCGCGATACGGACGGTCGAGGTGGTAGCGCCGCGTGCCGCCGTGTCCGTCATCGAGGGTCACATCGAAGGCGCCTGCCAAAGGTACAATAATCTCGGCAGTGTTTCGCAATGCGCGTCCGTGTCTGTCGGCATCGGCCGGCACATCGTATATCCAGTATGTGCGTGATATGTCAAAGGGAACTCCGGGGATGCCGCGTTGGATAAAGGATAGGTTGCCGCGTGCATCAGGTATGCGCGGAATCTCGATAAGGTGTGGCGTCATAGCGCTGTCTTCTATGGTCATGGGTACTGTAGATCGTTATGCCGAGGCAAATGGTTATAGTGGCCGAATTGAGTATCAGCTGTTATCGGCTATTCGCCGCAGGTATTGGCCATAGTCGGTATTTGACATCTTTTGCGCCAGATTGCGCAGTTGCTCGGCATCGATAAATCCTCGGCGGAAGGCAACTTCCTCGAGTGCGGCAATCTTTAGGTCGGTACGTTTCTCGATGGCAGCTACGAAGTTGGATGCGTCCAACAGCGAGTCTACGGTACCTGTATCCAACCATGCAAATCCGCGACCGAAGCACTGGACGCGCAGGCGTCGAGCATTGAGATACGCCTCGTTGACTGCTGTGATTTCGAGCTCGCCGCGTGCCGATGGTTTGACTTGTGCCGCAATTTCGGGTGCGTCTGCCGGATAGAAGTACAGGCCGACAACGGCTTTGTCGCTTTCGGGTTGTGTCGGTTTTTCGACAATGCGCAGCGGGATGCCATCTGCGTCCAGGGTGACCACGCCATAGCGTCGTGGATCGGGCACGGTATATCCGAATATCGTGGCGTATCCGTGTGCGGCGTCTTCGACGGCGCGGCGCATCATTCCACTGAATCCCTGACCATAGAATATATTGTCTCCCAGGACGAGGCAAACATCGTCACCGGCGCAAAATTCACTGCCGATTACTAAGGCTTGTGCCAGACCTTCGGGTCGGGGCTGTTCGGCGTAGCTGAAGCGTACGCCCAGCTCTTCGCCCGTGCCGAGCAGGCGGCGAAACGAGCCCAGGTCTTCCGAAGTGGAGATGACGAGAATGTCTCGTATGCCGGCCAGCATGAGTGCGCTAACCGGGTAATACACCATGGGTTTGTCGTATATGGGCAGCAATTGCTTGGATGTGCCGCGTGTCATAGGGTGCAGCCGTGTGCCGGAACCTCCGGCCAGAACTATGCCTTTCATTGTCGTATGCGCTTGTGGTACCTGTGTGTCGTATTGTCGTGGACAGGTTTTGACGAGTTAGGGATGTGGATGCAACTACAAGCAAGCACCATGACACCGTGGCGGCTGATGCTGCCGTCGGTGCCACAGAGCATGCGCCGTAGTCTTTGCCTCACAGCTTTATTGCTTGGAGGCGTCGCCCGATTCGGGGGCTATGAGCTTGTAGCCTTTGCCGTGGATGTTGATGATTTCGATGGATGGGTCGTCTTTAAGGTGCTTGCGCAGCTTGGTGATATAGACGTCCATGGAGCGTGCGTTGAAGTAGTTGTCGTCTATCCAGATGGTCTTGAGCGCATAATTGCGTTCCAGAATCTCGTTGACGTGTGCGCACAGCAGTGTCAGCAGCTCGCTTTCTTTGGTGGTGAGCTTGGTGACTTTATCGCGTATCATCAGCACCTGTTTCTGGGTGTCAAAAGTGAAGTCTCCAATCTTGTACATGGTGATTTCTTTGCCTTTTTTGCCCTTGACGCGGCGCAGGATGGCTTCGAGGCGGAATACGAGTTCTTCCATCGAGAAAGGCTTGGTGATATAGTCGTCGGCGCCTATTTTGAAGCCCTCAAGGATGTCTTCTTTGAGCGACTTGGCAGTCAGGAAGATGATGGGTACTTCGGAGTTGACGCTGCGGATTTCTTGCGCGAGGGCGAAACCGTCTTTCTTTGGCATCATTACGTCAAGGACGCAAATGTCGTATTTGCCTTTGAGAAAGGCTTTGTATCCGCTCTCGCCGTCGGCGAAGAGGTCGGCACTGAAACCTTTTTGTTGGAGGTATTCTCTGAGAAGCATACCGAGGCTTTCGTCGTCTTCGCAGAGAAGGATGCGTGTACGTTCGTCCATAGTTGTATCAGTTTTTTATTAATGGGAGTATTATTATGAATTTTGTTCCTACGTTGACTTGGCTCTCGAGGGTAATTTCGCCTCCGAGCTCCGAGATCATCTTTTTTACGTAAGCCAGGCCAAGGCCGAAGCCTTTGACATCGTGTAGGTTGCCTGTGGGTACGCGGTAGAATTTTTCGAAGATGCGTTTCTGGTGTTCTTTGGATATTCCGATGCCGTTATCGGCTATGGTGATTTCGAGTCTTTCGCCGCTGAGGTCGCGAGTTCCAACCTTGAGCAGCAGCGGGGCGTCCTCGCGCGAGTATTTGACGGCATTATCCAGCAGATTAAAGATGACATTGGTAAAATGCATTTCGTCCACCTCGACAAGGGCGTCCATGGCGTCGAGGTGTGATTCGATGCTGCCGCCCAGGCGTTCGGCCTTTAGTTTGAAGGTGTTGATGACGTTATATAGTACCAGGTTGACATCTACTTCGCTGAGTTTGAGTGTGGCCTTGGTGGCTTCGAACATAGACATCTGCAGCACCTTCTCGATCTGGAAGCGCAGGCGTTTGGTCTCGTCCGAGATTACTGACGAAATCTGCTGGAGCATTGACGGCGACTTGCGCACGCTTTGGTCGTTGAGCATTTGCGCCGCCAAAGATATGGATGATACGGGCGTCTTGAACTCGTGGGTCATATTGTTGATAAAGTCGTTCTTCATTTCCGAGAGCTTCTTTTGGCGGAAGACGGTGATGATGGTGAAGACAAATATCAGCAGTAGTATCAGTGTCAGTGCAAATGTCGGTACCATAAAGGCTATGGACGAATACACATAATCCTTCTTTGTGGGGAAGTAGACGCGCAGGAAGTAGTGCTTGTCGGCCGGGTCGTGCGGAAAGAGGATTTGCGTGAACATATTGTTGTCGTTGACGCACGAGTTGTCAAAGCCCTCGGTCGCGTATGCCGGTACACCGGACTTGTTGACCACTGCAAAGGCGAATGGCAGGTCGTGCAATCCCATGGTATCCAGTTCTTCGCGCAGATAGCGGCGCACGCGTGTCGAGTCGGCGCGTTGCACTATGGGCTTACTGGAGGCTTGGGAGATGATGTCGAGTATGACATCGTCTATCATGTTCTTCTGCATCAGGTACTGGTCGTGGAAAGAGGCACGCGAGCCCGGATAATGGTTGCCGCCAAAAAGACGGTTGTCGGTCTGCAAGTTAGTAATCTCGTTGGCATTACCCTTGATGGTCAAGTCGGCCTGCAGGCCGGAAGTGGTCGAGAGCGTGAAGCGTATGCCGCCCAACCGTGGAGTGGGGTCGCCGAGGTATTGTGCATATATTGATGTCGATTCTATCGAGTCAACTTCTTCTTCGAGGAAGTAGCGCGTCTCGTCATGAGCCAGGCGTACCGATACCGAGTGCAGACTTTGCTTGGCCGCTTCGGTGAACTGGTCGAAGCGCATGCGGGCCATGTTGCGGACATATACTATCTGCATCACCAACAATCCCATGAATGTCAGTGCCATAAGTATTGTCAAAAGCCATATTGTCTTCTTCTTCATAGTCTCTTTCAGTGTCTGTGCCAAAAAGCAGTACGTCGTAATCTCTGACATAGGTCGGGCGGTGCGGTTTTAGTCGGCTGCAATGCCTTGACAGCGCGGCCGGTCGTAATCGGGCAAATGCCTGTGGCCGATAGTGCGCAAGTCCCAATGACCTATATTTTTTTAACAAACGGCATGGATAATTGTTTTATTGTCCCTGCCGGACGTCTGTTTTAACATTTGACCCCAAAATTAACATAAAAAATTCTTCTTTGCAAATTTTTTATAGACCACCGCAATATTGTCCTAAATAAATTTAGGCGACAGCGTAACGAGCAACGCCATAGAGCATCGCAAAAATCACATTAGAATGACCCCCCTAAGCCAACA
>ERZ779851.1690-NODE-1690-length-18721-cov-3.025554_pt1 | contig 18721 bp, 18 predicted proteins | sample MGYA00511094_ERZ779851 | MGnify/ENA primary metagenome ERZ779851 (study PRJEB29588, sample SAMEA2155512) | human gut metagenome | biome: human gut; feature: human-associated habitat; material: faeces | place: Denmark | collected 2008/2010 ...
CAGCCGCAGGCTTCTTCTCTTCTTTTCTCGTTTCAGTCTTTGTCTCGGCTACTTCTTCTTTTTTCTCCTGTGCGGGTTCCTGTGTCTCCTCTTCGGAATGATAATTCTTGGTCTTCTCCAGTTCCAGAACCGCACCGGTCACCTGTGCGATCTCGGATACGCTTTCCGCTGCCTTGATCACATCATCCAGAGAATAATCGGACAAAACGATCAGAGTGAAATCTTTATCGAACTTTTCGTCTTCCACATCCTGTGCGCTGGGTACGGAGACGATGATCTCTCCTTTTTCCTCCACAGCCTTGAACACCAGGAAAGCTCTTGCCGCCTTCAGGATACAGCTGTCCTGTACCACAACATTAATACCGTATACATTTTTGCCCTGTTTCATAGCTTCTTTGATCACGCGGATCTGGCTGTCATCAAACGCAATGCCATTCCATTTTTCCGCACCTGTTCCGGTGCTCTCCGCTGCGGGTGCTGTTGCTTTTTCTTCCTTTGCGGGCTGCTCCTGTCCGGTCTTGTTAGCGTTCAAAATATCATTCAGGGCTTTGATCAGATTTTCATTGTCATTGGTTCCCTCATCGGAGGTCTCCTGGATGTTGTTTTTATACTCATCCAAAGCGTCCAGGCACTGGAACAGTACGTCGATCATTTCCGGTGTCACCTTAATATTGCCGTTACGCACTTCCGAAAATACATTTTCCATATCATGGGTCAGATTCTGCATCCGCTTATAGCCCATGGTTCCCGCCATACCCTTCAGGGAATGTGCCGCACGGAATATTTCATTGATATTATCCATATTCTCGGGATCTGACTCCAGTTCCAGAATCTGTGTATTCAGGTTCTGCAGATGTTCATTTGTTTCATCCAGAAAAATTTCAAGATATTGGCTTACGTCCATCTTTTCCTCCATTCTGCCGATCACAGCATTGCCGGAAACGGCATATATTACTTAATTTACTCCTACATGCAGTATGATTTCCTGGGCGATCTGGTCTAACGGTACCACCTGATCTGCCAGTCCTGCTGCAATAATACTCTTGGGCATTCCAAATACAATGCTTGTCTCCTGATCCTGTGCGATCACGTATGTTTTCCTGGAAGTTCTCAATTTACCGATCCCTTCCGTTCCGTCCGCACCCATTCCGGTCATAACTGCACATACAACCGTATCAAAGCGGCTGTCCTGCAGGGATTCGTACATATAATTGGCACAGGGTCTGACTCCTTCCCTGTAAGGTTCTTCCGATAAATGCAGTGTATGACGTCCGGCCGGTGAGGTTACCACATGGAGGTGCTTTCCTCCCATGGCGATATAGACCCAGCCCTTTTTCAGTTCTTCCCCCTCTGCTGCCTCTTTTACATGAATCTGGCTTAAATTATCCAGTCTCTCTGCAAGAGATGCTGTGAATCCTGCCGGCATATGCTGTACTACCAGTACCGGTGCATCCAGATCGGCCGGTAACAGAGGGATCACCGATTGCAGAGATTTCGGACCTCCCGTGGAGCTTGCAATTGCCACCACTTTGTTGCCGCCCACACTGACCGGGTGATGATTGATGATCTTCATCATCTCCCTGACTGTGCCCTTCTCTTCGGAAATTTTCTTCTCCTCATTGAATGACGGCATTCTGCCGTTAGCCACAACATTCAGTGTCCGTAAAAACTCTCTGCGGAAATTCTCTCCCCGGCAGTCGACTGCACTGTCCGGCTTATGTACGAAATCAAGAGCTCCCAGTTCCAGTGCATCCAGGGTGGTTCTGGCACCTTCCATAGTGTCGGTACTCGCCATCATCACTCTTGCCGGTATCTTGTATTTTCGCAATTCCTGCAACAGCTGCAGTCCGTTCATCCTCGGCATATTCACATCCAGGACAACCGCGTCATAACTGTTTCTGCTCAACAGATCAAAAGCTTCTAATCCGTCTTTTGCTCTGTCAACTACCTGAAACCTTATGTCTGCATCTATTATATCACAGAGCACTCTTCTCATGAGTGCAGAATCATCTACAACCAATATTTTTTTTGGCATCAGTTCAGTCTCTCCTTTTTACGGCTCTTACGCTCTTCTTCAAATATAAACCGAATAATCTCTTCTCTGGTATTTACGTCCAGATTGTAGTACTGGACTCTGTGTTCAAACATTCCCCTCCGGTTTTCCAGTTCCTTGACTGCCAAAACCTTTCCGACCACATCATATTTTTTTCTTTCCCCATCTTTTAGCAGATGGTAGCTGCACAGGATCAGGCTCCCGGGTTCATATTTCTGAGATGACAGGAAGCGCAATCCGCCACCACTGATATCTACGATCACACTATGCTTTAACGGAAGTCCCGGCTGAAGCTCATAGGGTGAATTTTTCTCCAGTGCCTCGATTTCTTCTTCCTCCAGATTCCGCGCACACATATCCAGTGCACAACTGAACCGATAATATTCTCTCCGCTGATATTTGCGCAGATTGCTGGTCAGTTCCATCACCAGCACATATACATTATTACTTTTGTAACGATCTACGATTCTGGAAAAACACTGATACAGACTATTCTCTTCGAAAAATACCATATCATATTCGCTTTCCACCGGCAGAAGGATCAGTCTGGTCTGTTCCATTGGCATGGAAATCTCCAGTGTATCCTCCGATAGGATCTGCAGTACACGGCTCTGGTAAACCTTTGTCGTATTTTCGGCTCCGGATTCTCCCAATCCATGTTCCAGCGCCCGAAGCTCTACTTTAGAACCTTCTTCCACAAATCTGGACAACATAATTTTGTACCTCTCTTATCTGGACTGTTTTGCAGCTCCGTTTCTGGTCCCTATAATATGGGAGAAAAAAGCTGCCATTCCGCGCCTCGGTTGTTCTTCCTGTGTTTTATCGCACAATTTCTCCGCAATTCTCTGATATGCCTGACTGGATTTTGCTCCCGGATTCTGTATCGACACAGGCACCTGCTGCATTACTGCCTGCACCACCTGGGGATCCTGTGGTACACACCCCAAATATTCCATGGAGGTCTTAAGATATCTGGTAACCACTGCATTCAGCTTATCAAACAGCACCTGGCCTTCTTTTACATTTTCCACTCTGTTTGCCACCATTTTGACCTTGGTATAGGCCTCTTCATATCTCGGATGTCGGTACAACGCCTTTAACAAAGAATAAGAATCCGTAATGGAAGTAGGCTCCGGCGTCGTCACCAGCAGCACCTCGCCGCTCGCCACCAGGAATTCTAATACGCTGTCCGATATTCCGGCTCCTGTGTCCACTATGATCACATCCGTAAGGGCATCCAGCTCGGCCAGATTCTGTATAATGCAGGTAAGAGCATCTTTTCCCAGATTTGACATTCCGGCAATTCCGGATCCTCCGGAGATAAATCCCACTCCCATAGGACCCTGGGTTATGATGTCACTGATACTTTTTCCTTCGTATACCAGATCACATAAGTTATGCTTTGGCACTGCACCAAACATAATTTCAATATTCGCCAGTCCAAAATCTGCATCTAAAATAACGACCCTTTTTCCCATTTTACGAAATTGAATTGCCAGATTGATAGACATATTGGATTTTCCAACGCCACCTTTTCCGGAGGTGACAGTTATGACTCTTGCAGTCGGTCTTATCTGCTTATTTGCTTTAATAATCCTTAACTGTTCCGCCTGATCCATTTTCCCGCGCCTTTCTGTCTAAGCTTTATTCCTTTCCACCAAGGATCTGTTTTACCGTCTTCTGTGGATTGAATACTTCCATGTCATCCGGAACATTCTGTCCACAGGTCACATAAGCGACCGGTGCACCGGTATAAAGCTTCATATTCAACAGATTCCCCACTGCCTCCGTTTCATCCAACTTGGTAAAGATCAGCTCATAATCCGCAATCTTACCATAACAGTCTGCAATCCTCTGAAGATCCCTATATTTGGTAGTTGCACTGAGAACCAGAAACACATGATAGTTTCCGGGGTCTTTCAGTGCTCCCACCATTTCCTTCATTTTCTCCAGCTGATCCGCATTCTGATGTGATCTCCCCGCTGTATCTATAAAAATATAATCACAATCCCAATAATCCTTCACTGCAGTCTGCAGTTCTTCCGGGGTATAGATGACCCGGAAAGGTGTCTCCAAAATATTGGCATAGGTTCTTAGCTGCTCTGCGGCCGCAATACGATAGGTATCTGCGGTTAACAGTGCCACTTTCTTTTTATCCTCCACACAATATTTTCCTGCCAGCTTGGCAATGGTAGTTGTCTTACCCACTCCCGTAGGTCCGATAAATAATACAATCCTCGGTCCGTCCGCAGAGGGCGTAATCCCTTCTGACTTTCCGAATTTCAATACCATCTTCTGATAAATATTAGCCAGAAGATAATCAAAGGGCAGGTCTGCTTTTTTGGTTTTAGAGGCATCTTCCAAAATACTGTTTACGTATTTCTCGTCCATCTCGTTATCCAACATTTTATTATACAACAGCCGGATAAATTTATCCTGTTCCGGATTCTGCTCTTCCTCTTTCTTCTCCGGGGTTTCCGCTTCCGAATCCTTTTTCTCTTTTTCTTCACTGACTGTTTCCCGGTGGGTTCCTATCTCCTCCCCGGTCGCCTGTCTGCTGTTTAACTGACTCTCCAACAGTGTCTGCAGACTGTCCAGCTTTTTTTCTATATTCTCTGTACTGTTTCTGACAAACAGATTTCTGTTCTCCGCCGGTGCATCCGTCGTGCGCGTAATACTTCCATATTGCGGTTTCTGAGGTTTTTCCTCCTCCAGTGCAGCAGTGATTTCTATCTGCTTCGGAGACAGAAATGCAAAAAATCCCTTCTTTTTTACTTCCCTTACATTCATGATCACGAGACCGCTTCCAAGTTCTTTTTTCGCTGCTTCTGTAGCTTCTGCTTCCGTTTTCCCCGTGTATTTCTTGATGATCATATTACTCCTCACTCCTGCGTCGGTTCACTCTTCCTGTTATGCTGTGACCATTCCCACAGATTGTAATTCTACATTTGATTCCACTTCATTGTAAGATACCACGACCAGATCCGGATAATAGTCTTCCGTCAGTCGTTTGAAATACATTCTCACAATGGGTGATGTCATAATAATTGGGGTTTTTCCCATATTTTCCAGCTTTTTGATCTCTTCACCCACAGCGTTCAGTATCGCCTTGCTTCTGGCAGGATCCAGATTCAGGAAAGCTCCCGTCTCCGTCTGTTTTACGCTGCCCATAATTTCCTGTTCGATCTTCGGATCCAGTGTCAATACACTTGTCGTCTCATGGGAAGGGAAATATTTCGTAGAAATCGCTCTCTTGAGGCTCTGTCTTACATATTCCGTAAGGATATCCGTATCCCGCGTCGTTGGCGCATAATCGGCCAGGGTTTCCAGTATTGTCAGCAGATCTCTGATGGATATTCCTTCTTTTAACAGATTCTGCAACACTTTCTGTATTTCACCCAGTCCAAGCAGCTTGGGTACCAGTTCTTCCACGAGGGAAGAATTGTTCTCTTTTACGTTGTTGATCAGGTTCTGGACATCCTGTCTGGTAAGCAGCTCTGCAATATGCTGACGAATGATCTCTGTCAGGTGCGTAGCAATGATCGAGGGAGGATCTACTACTGTATATCCCAGACTCTCCGCACGTTCTCTCTGTCCTTCCGTGATCCAGATCGCCGGCAGGTGGAAAGAAGGCTCAAAGGTAGGGATTCCGGTGATCTCTTCCTCTACATACCCGGGATTCATGGCCATATAATGGTCAAACAGTATCTCTCCCTCACTGACCTGAATTCCCTTGATTTTAATAATATACTGATTCGGGTTCAACTGAATATTATCCCGCAGTCGGATAATAGGTACCACCGTACCAAGTTCCAATGCTATCTGTCTTCGGATCATCACGACACGATCCAGCAGGTCACCACCTTGGTTCACATCCGCCAAAGGGATAATTCCGTAACCGAATTCCAATTCGATCGGATCCACCTGCAGCAGGCTGTTGACATTTTCCGGCTGTCGTATCTCCTCCGCAGCTGCTTCCTCACTGTCTACTTCCTGTTCAATCTTTGCCGTCTCAATCGTGCCCTCAATATTTCTCGCCACAATGATAAATACCAGGCCAAGACCCACGAACAGGATCGTGTTCAGTTGTGTCACAAATCCTAAAACAGCCAGCATTGCCCCTACCAGGTACAGTGCTTTCGGCACACCGAACAGCTGGCTTACCAACGTAGTGCCAAAGTCAGCATCCTTGCTTCCTTTGGTCACAAGAATACCGGTGGAAAGTGAAATCAGCAGAGAAGGGATCTGGCTTACCAGACCGTCACCAATGGTCAGGATCGCATATTTGTTCAGGGCCGCTGTAATATCCATTCCCTGCCTGGTCATTCCCATAATAATACCACCCACGATATTGATCGTGGTGATCAGAAGACCCGCTACCGCATCTCCCTTTACGTATTTTACAGCACCATCCATGGAACCGAAAAAGTTTGCCTCTTCCTGGATCTTCTCTCTGCGTCTCTTGGCTTCCGCATCCGTGATGGCTCCGGTATTCAGATCTGCATCAATTGCCATCTGCTTACCGGGCATTGCATCCAAAGTAAATCTTGCGGTTACTTCAGACACTCGCTCGGAACCTTTATTGATTACCATGAACTGGATCAATATCAGAATAATAAAGATGATAACGCCGATGACCAGGTCGCCGCCGCCTACGAATTCACCGAAGGTCTCCACGACATTACCGGCATTACCGTCCCGCAGGATCAGTCTGGTGGAGGAGGTGTTCAGTGCTATTCGGAAAATTGTTGTAAACAACAGCATGGTGGGGAAGAACGACATATCCAGCACTTCCTTGCTGAACATGGTAGCGAACAGAACCGTCAACGCAATGGAAATATTGACAGCCAGCAATATATCCAGAAGCCAGGCCGGAATCGGTACAATAAACATGATAATGGCAGCCATGATATAAATTGCTACACCCACATCCGCTTTTTTCATTTTCATATGCACCTGACCTCCTTTCTGTCTTTTTTGTAAATTCTTCTTAAGTTATATCTTCCCCTGCAGATGATATACAAATGCCAGCACTTCCGCCACTGCCTGATAAAGCTCCGGAGGGACTGCCTGTCCCACATCCACATTGGCATACAGCATTCTGGCCAGGGGTTTATTCTCTACGATTTCTATCTGATGGTCTCTGGCGATCTCTTTGATCTTAGCCGCCAGATAATCTTCTCCTTTAGCGATCACAATGGGAGCATCCGCCACCTCCGGATCGTATTTTATGGCAACCGCATAATGCGTGGGGTTCGTAATAACCACATCTGCCTGGGGGAGATTCTGCATCATTCTGCGCTGGGAGGCTTCCCGCATTCTCTGCCGGATACGGCCTTTGATCTGCGGATCTCCTTCCTGCTGCTTATATTCTTCTTTTACTTCCTGCTTGGTCATTCTCATGTCCCTGCTGAATTTTCCCTTCTGATAGATAAAATCAGCTGCCGCAATGATCATGTAGATCAGTGATATTCTGATTCCGAGATCCGTCACCGTATTCCCGATCAGTCCGATCGCCTGCATCAGATCCAGATCATATAGCTGATACAACAGGGGCCATTTATTCTTCAGATAATTATAGCATATGTAAACGATCAGTCCAATCTTCAGGAGGGATTTGATCAGTTCTACCACTGAGTTGACTGAAAATATTCTCTTAAATCCGGACACCGGACTCATTTTGGAAAACTTCGGCTGCAATGTTTTTCCGGTGGGATGCCATCCTACCTGGACCACATCACTTAAAAAAGCAATCAGGAAACCGATCAGTAGAAGCGGTGCCATGATCACTACGGCTTCCAGCATCATTTTTCGGAATACCAGTGTGGTATCCTGTTGCGGCATATTGCCATGCCAGAACGTTACCACCTCGGGAATCTTCTCATAAATAACCGTAAAAACATTCATGAACTGATATCCCATATTTCCTACCCATAGTTTCAGTACCAGGAACACCGCCAGCAATCCAAGCCCATTAGCAACCTCACGGCTTTTGGCAACCTGTCCTTCTTTTCTGGCATCTGTTAATTTTTTCTCGGTAGCAGGTTCTGTCTTCTCCCCGCCCTGGCCTTCTGCGGCAAAGAATTGCAGATTATATTCTAAGCTCACATCATACCTCCGATAAAAGATACTACCATCTTCTTCATTTCCTGATACACAAAATCCGCTGCCCCTGGCAACATTCCGGCCGTAAGGAACAGGGCAGACAATCCCGCCAGCACCTTCAGCTGAATTCCCACCGCAAACATATTCATCTGCGGTGACACCTTGGCCAGCACACCTAAAATGGCATTTAACAGCAATGTCACACAAAAAATCGGCAATACAATGCGAAAGCCGATCAGAATATAATCATTCATAAATTCTATCATGGAGTTCAGCAGACTGTCCGCATGAAAAGTCACACCGTTTATGGGGATCAGCGTAAAGCTGTCCGCCAGCGCTCCAAACAGATAGCGGTACATTCCGGAAGCGATCAGCATCAACATAAAAGAATACTGATATAACGCACCGGTGATACTGGTACTCTCTCTGGTAGCCGGATCCATCAGGGTTGCCATGGACAGGCCGGTCTCCATATCCGCAATGGATCCGGCGAAATTCACGATCGCCATGCAGATATTCGCGCCGAATCCGATCAGAAGTCCGGCAATTGCCTCTTTCATGACGATCACGGCATACTCCATCACCGTATCAAATACAACCGCATCTGCCGGTGTCAGTGTTTCATACAGCAGGATCGATGTAAAAAAACTGATACCGATCCGGATCCTGGCAGGAGTATCGTTCATTCCAAAATACGGTGCTATGTATACAAAACAGGATACCCTGACAAAAATCAATAAAAAATATTCAAGATCATATATCGAAAACGAAAAATCTATCATGAAGTCATCCCGTCACCTGTGTACATACTGGCTGAAACTCGACCAAAGCTGTACTGTGTATTCTACCATAGTATTCATCATCCAGCTGCCCAGCAGGATCAGCGCCAGGAAGATCGCTATGATTTTAGGTACAAATGTCAATGTCTGTTCCTGAATGGATGTCACTGTCTGAAAAATACTGATGATCAGACCCACGATCAAAGACACCAGAAGTACAGGAAGCGATACCTTGATGATCACATAGAGTGCATTATTAGTCATTTCAGATACTGCATCAATCGTCATAGTAACACCTCACCTTCCGATTAATAATAGAACGTCTGCACCAGCTGACCTATGATCAGTGCCCATCCATCTGCCAGAACAAACAGCAGTATTTTGAAGGGCATGGAAATCGTCGTAGGCGGCAGCATCATCATACCCATACTCATCAAAGTCGACGCAACTACCATATCGATCACAATGAAAGGAATATAAATCATAAATCCGATCCAGAATGCAGTACGCAATTCACTGATCATAAAACTCGGTACCAGCACGGAATTGGGAATATCCTCCAGGGTTCCATCCCACTCCAGTCCGGCGATATCCATAAAAAGTTCTACGTCCTTTACCTGTGTCTGCGGATACATGAACTCCCGCAAGGGAGCCATGCCTTTTTCCAGTGCTTCACTCTGGTCGATGGTTCCCGCTTCAAACGGCTGGATCGCCTCTTCATTGATTCTCGTAATGGTAGGCTCCATAATAAAAAATGTCAGGATCAATGCCAGACCGATCAGGATCTGATTGGGCGGTGCCGTCTGCGTATTCAATGCCGATCTGGTAAAGTGCAGCACAATGATGATCCTGGTAAAAGAGGTCATCATAATGATAATGGTCGGTGCCAGTGCAATCAGTGTCAGAGTGATCAGAATTCTCAGTGCTCCATTGATCTGACCGTTCCCATTATTATAGGTAATGCTGACCGTATTGGCTGTATTCAACGACCCTACTTCCTCATGGGTAGTCGCCGTTCCGGCAGGATTGATCACTGTGGAGACCTCTGTGTCTCCCGTAAGATGTCTTTCCGAAGCCTGTGCCTTTATCGGTACGCAAATACACAATATGCCCACCGTGACCAGCAGGCATACCATATACGTTGCAATCTTAAATTTATTACTCCAGTTAATGATCTTGTTCTTCATTCTCTTTCTTAGCCGCACGTTTCAATAACTCCCGGAAGCCAGAAGTATTATCTGTTGTTGTCTTGTCCTTCAGCTGCCCGGCAGGAATTTCTCCCAGATTTGTTACGGTATCTTTGCAGACCGCAATCGCAAAATAGCTTTCGCCAATGCGAACCAACTGGATATATTTGTTGTTGGCGATCCGGACGGTCTCCAATACTTCAATATTCCCCGCTGCACCCTGCTGCTTCTGATATCCGGCAATCCATTTTGTCACCAGCGCAGTCACCGCCAGTACCGCCACAAAGATCAGCAACACTGTGATGAATTGCGCATAACTGTCTGTTTTTCCGGTAAGTATGATCATTAACCCACTACCTTTTTCACTGCTTCAATAACACGCTCAGCCTGGAAAGGCTTTACAATGAAGTCCTTGGCTCCGGCCTGAATGGACTCAATAACCATTGCCTGCTGTCCCATAGCGGAACACATAATTACTTTTGCTCCGCCGTCGATCTTTTTGATCTCTTTCAATGCCTGAATTCCATCCATCTCAGGCATAGTGATATCCATAAGTACCAGATCAGGATTTACCTCTTTGAACTTTTCCACTGCCTTCAATCCGTTTTCTGCTTCTCCTGCCACATTATAGCCGTTCTTGGTCAGAATGTCCTTGATCATCATTCTCATAAATGCTGCATCATCACAGATTAAAATATTTTTAGCCATTTAATTTTCCTCCGTTTATTTGGTCTGTTCTCTGCCTACTTTATAATCTCCGTAATTCGTACGCCAAAACTCTCTTCAATTACAACAACTTCTCCCTTGGCTACGAACTTGCCATTCACCAATACGTCGATCGGCTCACCGGCAATACGGTCAAGCTCTATGATCGTTCCCGGAGAGAAGTCCAGAATATCGGATATGGATTTTGTCGTTCTGCCAAGCTCCACCGTTACTTCCAGTGGAACATCTTTGATCAGTCCGATATTCTCCTGTCCGGTAGTGCCCATATTGTCATTCGAAAAGCTCTGGAACTGCGCAGGCTGTACATTCACATTCTGTCCCGGCATTCCCATCATGCCCATCTGGTTCATGCTGTTCATGCCCATGTTGCCCATCTGGTTCATGCTGTTCATGCCCATGTTGCCCATCTGGTTCATGCCGTTCATGCCCATATTGCCCATCTGGTTCATGCCGTTCATTCCCATGTTGCCCATCTGGTTCATGCCGTTCATGCCCATGCTGCCCATCTGGTTCATGCCATTCATGCCCATGTTGTTCATCTGGTTCATATCATTCATGCCCATGTTACCCATCTGGTTCATGCCATTCATGCCCATGTTACCCATCTGGTTCATGCCATTCAGATTCGTATTGTTCATCTGCGTCTGATTATCAGTACCCGGTGCAGGAATCTGCGCTGTGGTATCATTCTCCGGCTGTTCAGGCTTTTTCTCTGTCACTTCATCAATGTTAGCCATCTGCGTATTGATAAATGTCTCTACCAGCTTACGGGCAAAATCTATGGGATATAGCTGCATGATAGTGCTGTCCACCAGATCATCAATCTGCATGCGAAAAGAAATCTTTACAAAAGTACCGCCCAAAAATGGAGAAATTTCTTTGCCGTCTTTTACTTCTGTCAGGTCGAACAGGGAAGACTCCGGCGGGCTGATGTCGATCACCGTCTGCAGCAGCGTAGATAGTGAGGTGGCTGCAGCTCCCATCATCTGATTCATTGCCTCGGAGATTGCACTCAGATGCAGCTCTCCCAGTTCTCCTTCTGTATTGGTACCGTCACCGCCCATCATCAGGTCGGTGATCACTTTTACATCATGCTCTTTTAACACCAGAATATTGGTGCCGTCCAACCCCTTTGTATACTTGATCTGAATAAATACGCAGGGCTTCTCGTAACTATCCAGCAAAGTCTTCCATGTGGCCAGTGTAACCACCGGAGTGGTAATATTTACTTTGCGGTTTACCAGTGAATATAATGTAGTGGCGGAAGAACCCATGCTGATATTGGCTACCTCGCCAATCGCATCCTTCTCTACATCGGTCAGTTCCTCTTCGTCTCCGACAGTCGGTGCCACATCTTTCACATATGCATTATCCGTATTTTCAGCCGAGCTGCTGTCCTGAGGTGTCTCCGGCGATGCACCGCTGTCCGCGGTGTCCGACAGATCCATGCCTTGCAGCAGGGCATTTATCTCATCCTGAGATAACATCCCATCCATCGTTACTCCTCCTCTCTGATCACCGATGTGATCTGAACAGCATACGAATCTTTCTCTGTACCCGGTAATGCTGTGAACTTCTTAATATTGCCCACATACACTTCCATATCGGTATCCACTCTGGAATCCAGTCGAATACAATCTCCAACCTGCAGATTCAGAAAATCGCTTACGGAAATTGTGCTCTTGCCCAGCACCGCTTTAATGGGAACATCCACTCTGCGGATCATGGATTCAATGTACTCTTCGTAGTGTTCATCATGGTTCTCCTGCATTGTGGAGAACCAATATTTGGTGTTCAGTTTATCCATCACATCTTCCAGTGTAAAGAAAGGAAGACAGATATTTAACATTCCTTCTACATCCCCAATTTTCATGTTCAGAGTTACAATGGCGATCATATCACTGGGAGCGATCACCTGCGCAAACTGGGGATTCGTCTCTAGCCTGCTTAAGACCGGCGAGATATCAACAACATTTTTCCAGGGTTCCCGTAACAATTGGGTGAACATTACCAATAATTTCTGTAATATTGTCAGTTCAATATCTGAAAATTCCCTGCTTTTTTCCAAAGGCTGTCCGCTGCCTCCCAGCATACGGTCAAGCATGGCATAGCACAGATTGGTTGCTATCTCAATAATGATATTGCCGTTAAGTGGTGCAAAATTAATAATGCCGAGTACCGACGGATTTGATAGTGCATTGGAGAATTCACTGAATGTAACTGTTTCCGAACTTGCCACCGTTACCTGCACATTTTTGCGGAGATATACCGGAAGGTTCGTGGAGATCAGACGGCTGTAATGTTCAAATATAATCTCCAATGTTCTTAAGTGTTCTTTGGAGAATTTGGTGGGACGACTGAAGTCATAATTTTTAACCTGCTTCTCATCCTCACCCTGAATCTGATCCACATCCAGATCTCCATCCGACAATTGTTTCAAGAGATTATCAATTTCGCTTTGTGAAAGTATATCACTCACAGGACCTCACCTCCTGTCATCTTATTTTTGTGGTTCATCAGCCGAATTTCACTCCACTGATTGCAACCTTATAGATGAAGTCGGATTGGAACAGATCCTGCACAGACTTCAGGATTTCCTCTTTCAAACCTTCCATATCCTCTCTGCACTCATCTTCCGTATGTGCGGAAACCGTAGCGGTAATGGCATCCTTGATCAGATTTTCATAGCCGGACAGTGTTTCACTGCTTCCGTAGGTCTTATAATCCTTGCTCTTTTTATTGATAGACAGCGAGACATCAAACATAATATAATCCTGCTTTGCTCCCGCCTCACTCTTCAGCGGGATCGTCATAGAATCCGCAATATTATATACTTCTGTGTCCGTAAGAGGAACATTCGTCGTCCCCTCTGCTCCCGGAACCGTCAGTTCCAGATTCATGGCAGTCGTGATATTATCCACCAGCTGTGCCGTCTTCTTATTCGTTCCCACAATGCTTACCAGCATAACACCGGTCAACGCAATATTCACGATAAGTAGTGCCAGGATCAGCACTGTCATCAGATTTTTCTTCATACTATTCTGCTTCCTTTCCCTGTCTGCCTTAATTTGCCGCAGAAGGATTATATATTCTGATCTCTACCCGTCGATTCTTACTTCTGCCCTCTTCTGTGGAATTGTCCGCCACGGGGGTGCGGTCTCCCATTCCCGCATGCCGGAGATTTGCAGGATTCAGTGAAGTATTATCCACAAGGTAATAAAATACAGATAGTGCACGTGCACTGCTCAGTTCCTCGTTATCAGCGAACCTCGCACTATGTATCGGAACATTATCCGTATGTCCCTCAATTTCAATTACAGAATCACTGCCATATCGTTCCAGGATCACTCCCACTTTGTCCAATACTGTCTTGGACTGTTCCTTCAGGGAATCGCTTCCGGAATCAAATAAAAGAGCTCCCTTCATAGAAAGCTGTACATATTGCGCTGTGAAAGATACATCCACCTGATCCGCCAGGCTGTCCTCATTTACAGCTTCCTGTACCATTTCGGACAGTTCTTCATTGCTTTGAAGATTTTTCTCATTCAGTGCCTCCTGCAGTGCCTCTGTGCTATCATATTTCTCATAATTGTCGGAATCCGTTTCACTGTCCGCATTTCTTCCAGCATTACTGATATACTCATCCAGATCATTCAGCTGGCTGACGCCGTTACTGATCAATATTCCTTCACCTATGGCCGTAGAGCCGGCGTTAAAAATACTAAAAGCACTGTTAGACATTGCCGCAGCCATTTCATCCCATTTGTTGGCATCAATAGATGACATGGAAAACAGCATGACAAAGAAGCACAGAAGCAAATTCATCAGGTCACTGAAAGTGGACATCCATGCCGGTGAACCAGCAGGTGGATCTTCAGGCTTACGTTTTGCCATTAAGCTTCACCCCCCGCTTCTCCTTCTTCATCTGCACTTGTTCTGTCCTTCGGAGGAAGGAATGACTTTAATTTCTCCTCAATGACACGGGGATTTTCACCTGCCTGTATGGACAAAAGTCCCTCGATCATGACTTCCTTCTGCTGCATCTCTATCGCATTATCCGTTTTTAATTTATTGGATACCGGCGTACAGATCCAGTTAGCCAACAGGGATCCGTACAATGTAGTGATCAGTGCAACCGCCATGGCAGGTCCCAGTGTGGACGGATCATCCATATGATACAGCATATCTACCAGACCGATCAGGGTACCGATCATACCCCAGGCAGGACCCATGGCCGCCAGTGTATCCCAGAAGCCAATCGTATCCTTATGTCTACCCTCCACGCTGACCAGTTCCGTCTCCATAATCGCACGTACCAATTCGGGATCGGTTCCATCGACGATCAGAAGAATTCCTTTCTTCAGAAAAGGGTCATCCAGGTCGGTTGCTGCTTCTTCCAACGAAAGCAGGCCTTCCTTACGTGCCACATTGGAAAGCTCTATGATCTTACCGATCATATCCGAAGTATTCAGTGTGGGCGCTTTGAAGATCAGTGTGAAAGATTTCAAACCAGCTATGTAATTCTGCAAACTCACGGACGTGAGGGTACAGGAAAATGCTCCGCCAAAGGTAATGATCGCAGAAGCCGGATCCAAATATTCCCTGAATCCTCCCACACCTGCGGAACTTATGATACCAAATACCAACATGAATAATGCCAGCAATATACCGGCTAAAGAAGCTATATCCACTTAAATCACCTGACATTCTGCTTTTTTATCTTGCAAAAATATCCTTTCTGTATAATATTACAAGATTTTTTATTTCTTGTCTACTTTCTTTTACAATTATTTTCTTTCCGGTGGTAAGTGTCAACACCGTATCCGGGGTCTCTTCCACCAGTTCGATCAGGTCCGGATTCACCAATACCTTGACTCCATTAATCTTCGTAACTTCTATCATGCTGTCTTCTCCTTCCCTGTTATCCGAACATTTTCTACACTTTATCCGTTTTGTGCATTTTTCTCATTTTTCTTATAGTACTTTTTTCCCTTGATCTTTTATACATACAAAAGGGACAGGTTTTTTCCTATCCCTTTATGCAGTCAAATTATTTTTTACGATTTCTTAACGCTTCAGATTGGTCAGTTCCTCAAGCAGTGTATCGGACACGGTAATGATACGGCTATTCGCCTGGAATCCTCTCTGTGTGGTGATCATCTCGGTAAACTCAGACGACAGATCTACGTTACTCATCTCCAGCTGACCGGTGGACATGTATCCGCCGCCTGCAGTGATATCTACGCCGATACCGTCGAATTCACCGGAGTTCAGTGTTGCGGAGTAGAGATTATCGCCCTCCTTCTCCAGGCCGGAAGCATTGGCAAAGGCTGCTGTGGCAAGCGGTGCAGACGGACTGATCATTGAAGTGCATAACGATCCTGCCCACGCTCTCTCCGATGGTCCCCAGTCTCTGACCTTTGAACGTTTCGATACCTTAATGAAGGAATTAAAGCCTTTTGCTTCTCTTATGAACAGGAGTATGACATGATTACCAAAACAGCTTTTCAGACCTTTGGTTTTATCGGACTCGGACTGATTGGCGGTTCCATTGCCCGTGCCATCCGCGAAAAGCTTCCATTAAGCAGAATTCTGGTTTTTGATGCAGATCAGAATACCATGGAGCTTGCCTTAACAAGCGGTGTTGCATCCGAAACAACAGATTCCGTTAATGAAGCCTTTGCGAAATGCGACTGCGTCTTCTTATGTGCACCGGTTTCCGATAATGCCCATAATTTAGCCTTATTAAAGGAATTAACTTCTGACACCTGTCTGATTACTGATGTTGGCAGTGTCAAAACCCACATCCATAAACAGGTTGAGGAATTACAGTTAAGAAACCGTTTCATCGGAGGCCATCCTATGGCAGGAAGCGAGCGTGTCGGATTTATCAATTCCAAGTCCCTGCTTTTGCAGAATGCCTACTACATCCTGACTCCATGCAGCGGCGTTCCGGAAACCGTATCCGCCTTCCGCAGCCTCATCGAATCCATTGGTTCCGTACCCCTTCTTATGGATTACCGGAAGCACGATTTCATCACCGGTGCGGTAAGTCACCTTCCGCATGTGATCTCCGCTTCTCTGGTAAATCTCATTAAGAAAGAGGATACCCCGGATGAACTGATGAAAACCATCGCTGCCGGAGGCTTTAAGGATATCACCCGGATCTCCTCCTCTTCCCCTGTCATGTGGGAACAGATCTGCATGACCAACACGGTCAATATTTCCAGACTGCTGCAGGATTATATCGACGCCCTTGGCGTCGTTCAAAAAGAGCTGCAGGAACACGATTCTACCTCGCTCTATACCTTTTTTGACGGTGCACGCGCATACCGCGATTCCTTTATTGACGCCGGAAGCGGCCCGATCAAAAAGGATTACTCTATCCGTCTGGATATCCCGGATGAAGCAGGTTCTATCGCCGCCGTCTCCACGCTTTTGGCGCTGAACAACATCAGCATCAAAAATATCGGCATCGTCCATAATCGGGAGGCACAGGAAGGCGTCCTGCGAATTGAATTTTACGAAGAAGATTCGATTACAAAGGCGATTCAGCTGCTGAACAGACGCGGCTATGTAACGCATATCTGAAAAAATTGATAAACGGAAAGGATTTTAATGGTATGATGGAACTGACAGCCAGCAAAGCGCTGCGTGGAGAAGTGACCGTCCCCGGAGATAAATCGATCTCTCACCGCAGCGTGATGTTCGGAGCAATCGCACAGGGAACGACAGAGGTTACGAATTTTTTACAAGGAGCGGACTGTCTTTCAACAATCAGCTGCTTTCAAAAACTCGGCATTGAAATTGAAAATACACCGGAGCGCATTTTAGTACACGGGAAAGGCTTACACGGGCTGTCTGCGCCCTCTGAGGTGTTGGATGCAGGCAATTCCGGCACGACAACCCGGCTGATTTCCGGCATTTTAAGTGGTCAGACCTTTGAAACAACGCTGACCGGGGACGCTTCCATTCAGAAGCGTCCGATGAAGCGCATTATGGAGCCGCTTTCTCTGATGGGTGCAAAAATCGAAAGCGTCCGTAAAAACGGCTGCGCGCCGCTTCACATCCCCGGCAGCAGCCTGCACGGGATCACTTATTCCACGCCGGTCGCATCCGCACAGGTCAAGTCCTCGATCCTGCTCGCCGGTCTTTATGCAGATGGTCCGACGAGCGTAACAGAGCCCGCTCTCAGCCGCAACCACACGGAGCTGATGCTTTCCGGTTTCGGCGCAGATATCTGCTCTGACGGACTGACTGCAACGATCACACCAGGAAACGAGCTGTATGCACAGCAGATTTTTGTCCCCGGCGATATCTCTTCCGCAGCTTATTTCCTGGCAGCAGGTCTTTTGGTCCCTGGCTCTGAGCTTCTGATCCGCAATGTCGGCATCAATCCGACCCGCGCAGGAATCCTGACCGTGATCCGCGCAATGGGTGGAAACCTGACTGTTTTAAACGAACGTGTCTGCGCAGGGGAACCGGTTGCTGATCTGCTCGTCTCTGCTTCTTCCCTGCATGGAACAAGTGTAGAGGGAAATCTGATCCCGGCACTGATCGATGAAATTCCTATGATTGCCGTAATGGCTGCATTTGCCAACGGACAGACTGTGATCCGTGACGCCGCTGAATTAAAGGTCAAGGAATCTGACCGTATTGCCCCGGTGACTGCCGGGCTGCGCGCGATGGGCTGTGATATCACACCTACGGACGACGGTATGATAATCCGTGGAGGAAAAACACTTCACGGCGCAGAAATCGATTCCTATCTCGACCACCGCATTGCCATGAGCTTCGCGGTTGCCGCGTTGGCAGCCGATGGCGTTACTTCTATTAAAGATGCGGATTGTGGCAAAATCAGTTATCCCAAC
>ERZ779851.1696-NODE-1696-length-18687-cov-2.840328_pt1 | contig 18687 bp, 12 predicted proteins | sample MGYA00511094_ERZ779851 | MGnify/ENA primary metagenome ERZ779851 (study PRJEB29588, sample SAMEA2155512) | human gut metagenome | biome: human gut; feature: human-associated habitat; material: faeces | place: Denmark | collected 2008/2010 ...
CGCCGAGCCGTAATTTCTCGCAACGTCCTTAAGTTCGATTGCGAGCGCGCTTTCGGGAAGAGCCGTATCGAAATAAAGCGATGCGTTTTTTCCGATTTCAACCGTTTTAACGGTGTATTCCATGTCTCCCGAAGCCGTAACCGCAGCCAAATTTTCAAGAGATAAATGATTTTCGACGAAAATATCATTTTCGGATTTAACTTCGACCTGCGCGACGTACTCAGCCTTATTTTCGCCGTTCGCGCTTACGTATTTTACTTCAAACGTGCCGGCCTCGGAAGCAACTGCTTCCATTTCTTTTCCGACTTTAACGTTATTGAAGTAAATTTCCACGGGAAGATAAATTTTCTCGTCTCCGCTGTACAAAATTCCGTCCGCCGTGGGGAATTTTATCGTACTGCCGACTGCTACCGAACGAGGAAGGGAGGGAGTCTTTAAAATCGGGGCTTCCGAATCGGTAACGGTTATCGTCCTGTTAAACGGAATCTTTCTGCCGACAAGGTCGGACAAAACGACGTTTACGTTATATTCGCCCGATTTTTCAGGAAGGAAGGAATACCCGCCTTTCGCCTCGGAACAAGTTATTTCGGTTTCGCCCGAAACAACTTTTGTCGTTACCGAAACGTCGCCTATGCCGCCGCTTACTGCGCCGTTATAAACGAAGACGCGCGTTCCAGTATACGCATTCGAAACGGTTTTATCGTCGAACGTATAAGATAACGCTCTTTCGTCGTCCGTAACGTTGACCGTTATGCTCTTTTTTTCTGTTTCGGATTCTCTTTTCGCAACGTATTCGATTGTATATTTGCCGGCCGCCGCAGTTTTGAACATTCCGCCCGTAACGGGAAGAATATACCCGTCGGGAGCATAAACGAAAGCGTCTACGTCCGTAAGAATTTCGTCGCCATAAGTCGCTTCACACGGAAATACGGGATAAGCCTCGCCGACAAGCCCCTCGGGCAAATATCTCGGATCGTATTCGCCGTAATCGATTTCTATTTCTATTGTCGGCGAAGACGTCTTTGCCGAAACGACAAAAAACGAGAAAGCAACAACGCTTACGAGCGACAATATTAAAATCGTAAAGAGTTTGTTTAGCCTTTTCACCATTTTTGTAACCTCACTATTATATTTTTAGAGATTTAGTTGTCTGACGTGTGGGAAAGCCTCCCGAAATAACCATTTTTAAGGCGCGACAACACCGCACGGAATTACCTTTTTTCAGCCTTTTATGCCGCCCATCGTTACGTTGCCCATTATCTTATCTCTGAAAATTACGAACACGATAAGTATGGGTATGCACGCCATAAAGCATGCCGCGAGTTTTCGGGGCGTTGTAAGGCTTTGTCTTACGCCGTTGATTACAAGGTCTATCTGGTCGGTTGACGACTGTATTCTGAACAGACCGTAAGAAAGCGTAGGCTTATTCGGCATAAATATCATCGGAACGTAGTAATCGTTCCAGTATTCGATAAACAAAAGAACGAAAACCGCCGAAACCGTTGAGCCGATAAGCGGAAGCATTACTTCGAGGAATACGCGGAGATGCGACGCTCCGTCAATCTGCGCCGCCTCTGCATACGTCCATGAAATACTCTTAAACGCCGCGTAAAACACGAGGAAATATACGCCCGTAAATTTGCATTTCATAATGAAAACGCCTAAAAAACTGTCTTTTAAGTGCAACGCGTCGGCAAACTTAACCTCGGACGCAAGCGAACCGATGATAGGGATAATCATTACAACGACAGCCACGCCGTAGAAGAATTTTTTCAACTTAAAATCGTATTTCGCTATGGCATACGCCATTATAATTTCGGAAGCCATCGTGAACACGGTAAGTCCCACGGCGTAAATAAGCGAATTGAGAAACATTTCCATTACCAATGCGTCGCGGACGTTGCCGTTTTCCATAACCGGCGCGCGGAACATTCTGAATGCTATCGGATAGTTATCGAATCGCCAGCCCCAAATCTGATTGTTGTTACGGTCGAGTTTGAAGCGCGGAAGCCCGAATAGGTTATTCTGATAATCTCTCGCCGCTTTAAATGAGTTTAAAAGTCCGAAACCGAGAACGAAAATCATCGATAAAACGTAGAGCGAAACGATGACGTAAAGAACGATCTGAAAAGCGTCCATTTTATGTTTAATTTTTGAAATTCTGTATATTCGTTTCTTCATAATCAATCCTCGCTCGGTCCGTATTTCTCAAGCAAATGCTTTGAGATAAGCGTTATCGGCGCAACGATGAGCGTAAACATTACGCCGCCCGCCGCCGCAAACGTATAATCGTTTTTCGGATCTTTCGAATCGCTTACTTTTACGAAGAAGTTATATCCTAAAGTATCATACGGTTTCTGTCCCGTTCCCGACGCTCCGTAAAAGGAATAAAAATGACCGTAGTTTGTGAAAAAACCCGCAATGGCGACGATGATATACGTAACCACCGTAGGGAATATGGACGGCAGAACTATGTACCAGAATTCTTTGAGCGACGACATGTTTTCGAGTTCGCCGTATTCGAGAATATCCTTGGATATGCCGCACATTGCCGACAGGTAAATAACAAGACCTCCCGCAAAGTTCATCCACATACCGAAGACGAGGACGGCATAAAAACTTGAAGAATCGTATTGCGTAACCTTGAAATCGGGAAAAATCGACGGCAAACCGTCGTATAAAAGTACTCTTACGCAGATAACGAACACAAGGCTCGAAAGTATGTTCGGCATGAAGAGCATTATCTTATAAAAGCCCGAAAGGGGAACTTTTTTGAATACGACGTAAGCCACAAGGATCTGCAAAGGCATACCTATAAGAAGCCCCGTCAAAAACTGTATCGTCGAGTTTTTGACCGCAAGTTTCAAATCTCCCGTTACGAAAATTGCCTGTATTACCCTGTCGAAGTTCTCAAACAACGCAAACTTCGCCGTTTCTCCCTCATATTTCGTAAAAGCGAGGGCTATCGAATTGATATTTACCCCTACGTAAAATATGAGGAACTGCAATACGGGGAAAAGCATAAAAAAGAACAAAAAGAGGCTTTGCCCCGCCTTTTTGTTGCGGGGCCTCGGCTCATTGTTTCGGCGTTCACCGCCGAAGATTTTGATTTTCAATCCGTAAAAAAACCATCTTATGCGGCTCGTTACGGACATTTTTCTTTCTTTCATCTGTTTATGTTAAATCTTGAAGTAATCTTTAAACGACGCTTTGAAGTCGCTGAAACAATCGTCAACGGTCTTATTTTTGTTGCTCGAATATCTGAAGTAGGAGAACGGATCGTAAAGTTTACCCGTCGCGGTGTTTACGACGAACGCGAACGCGTTATTGCTTTCATCGAAGAGAGATTCGTTTGCCCTGCGCTTTTCGGCAAGAGGAAGGTTGCTCGTAAGGCGCGCGCCTTCCGATATATACTTCGAAATACTCTGAACGTACTTGGTGTAACCCTGCGCTTCTTCTGCGGTAGGAGTGTACTTGAACGATCTGAAGCAGCCCGTGTTCTTGGTGAATTTTACAAGTTGTTCTCTCTGCTGAACAAACTTGATAAAGTCTTTTGCAACTTCAACCTGAACGTCGTAGTTAGCGTTTTTATTTTTAGCGGAAATGCAGATATAGTTGTCCGCACCTCTGCCGACGATAACTCTCTTATCTTTTCCGATATTCGTCTGATCCGCTATTCCTTCAACACCCGTAAAGTTCGGGATGGGCATAAACCTGTAATCGTGCTGACCGTAAGCGTAGTTGTCAAATCCTTCGTCGTAAAGGTCGCTGAACGTCGAACGTGCTTCGCTCTCCCAGTAACTCTGTTCCATAAACATCGCGATGGGCTTACCGTCGGGAGTGCTTGTGATGTATTCTTCCTGCGCGGTGAGGTGATCGTTTCCGCTTACCGCTTTCTCGGAATAAAATCCGGTATCTTTAGTTATATCGTAGAACGCCTTTATAGCCGCTTTTCTTCCTTCCTGCTCGGAAAGTTTCTGATAGTTGTCTTCGGTGATCTCTCCGAGTTTACTGTCAGTACCGTTAAACGTATAGTTGAGCATGAAGTTTTCATATCCTTCATAGTTAGCCCAAATCTGTGTGTATACGCCCGAACGCTGATATTCGTGCGAAGCGTCCCAGGTGAACGGAGTAACGCCGTCGTTTACCATATAGTTCATAAGGCTTACGAACTCGTTCCACGTTGCGGGAAGCCCGTCGTCGGAAGTTCCCTTTTCGCCGTCGGGACCTGCGGCGCACTTTCCCGCATCGATATCCGCCTGCGTTCCGCCGAGTTTGCCGTTCATAAGATAATAATATCCTTTTTTGTTGAAAAGTTCCGCGTCGTAAGTGATACCGGGAACGGAAATCCAGAACGGAACGGCATAATATTTGCCCGTGCCGTTATAATCGAAGCATTCCGCATAGCCGTCAAGCATAGTATCTTTTATGGACTGAGTTGCGTCATTACCCGTTTCGGAAGCCATATTGCCGTCTGCGTCGAGGTATTTCTCGTTTACGGTGTCGGTGATATCCGCAAGATAATTGCCTCCTGCATATTTCGTGTAGTTACCCTGATCGAGGAAGTAAAGCACGTTTTCGCTCGTAAGCATCGAAGTGTCGAGCGTACCGGGTTTAAGTTTCTCTTTTTCTTTATAAGGCACTATCGTTACGCCCTTTTTTCCTTCTTCATACGATTTATTTTTTACGTATTCCGTGAAATCCTTTGCCATTTCGTCGAAATACACCGTGCCGAGACCTGCGTTAAATACAGCCACGTTGAGCGTAGTCTTCGTCGCAAGTTCTTCGCTCGTAGGCTGTTTCGCGGACTCGTCCGACGGATTCTGTTTGGAGTTTCCGACGCTGCCCTCGCAAGACACAGCCATTGTCAAAGTGGCGGCGACAGCCAATGCTCCCGCAGTCAGTTTTTTGAATAGTTTCATCATATTTTTTTGTTCCTTGTTTATTTTTTAATCCGCAATAATTGCGAATCGTTTTACCTTTAAGAGATTTCCTCTGCGTTTCGCAGAGAAAAGGGTTATACCACTTGTTCCGACGCCCGGCAAATATTCTTACTTTTCGCCTGTCGTCGATATTATTTTATCATTTCGCATATCGGAATTCAATCGCTTATTTATCGTAACCCGTTGTTTTTTTATTATTTTTTATCGGACGGTTGACAAAATGGCGATGCTTGGTTATAATTGGGTCATGGATATATCGTATTACATTGATAATATGGGCGCGGAAAAAGTTAAAAAACTTATTCCCAAACTTCAGGCCGGCGAGATAAACACTTTTTTGTGGAAAGAAGAAACGGTGATTCATCGCCACAGCGACTGGGAATTCACCGCAACTGCCGACGGAACGGGCGTAAACCTCGTCAACGGCGAAGCATTTTATTCTACCCCCGGTGTGTTTTTGCTGCTGGGACCTAACCATGTGCATAAACAGACTTCCGACCTTCCCATAAGGCGAAGAGACGTTTGCGTCTCGCTCGAAAAGATGAAAGAACTTGCAGATCTTTTAAGCCCGGACCTTTATGAACAACTTTCGGAACAAACCAAACCTATTCAGATAAAACTATCGATGGAATCGTTCAACGAACTGCACGACAGGCTCAATAAAGCCGAATGTCTCGACAAAAAGAAGAGCCGGAATGCTATTCTAACGTCAATCGTCATGTATCTTCTCGGAGTTTACGTTGAAAACACTTCGGAAAAGTTCGTCCCGAAAGATATTCTCACTTTTCTTCAGAAAATTCAGGACCCAATGATTTTTTCGATGCGCGTAAACGACATCATCGAACTGAGTTCATACTCGCACTCGCATTTTATCAAACTGTTTAAAAAATACGTCGGCAAGACGATCATCGAATACGTCGCCGATTTAAGGCTTTCGTATGCCGCGAAACTTCTCTCCACCACAGATATGTCGGTGATAACCGTTTCATCGAGCGTCGGCTACGACAACTCGTCGTTTTTTGCTCAGAAATTTAAAAACAAATTCAAGATATCGCCCGCGGAATACCGCAATTCATTCCGTCAGACCGACTGATTTCGGGCTTTTTGTCTTTTATCCGCCGCGAAGCCTCAGTCTTGGTTTCGCGGCGGCGTTTTTTATTTTATTATCAACTTTATATTATTGCCGTTTTTTTCTTTTGAAAGTATCTTTCGATCTTCTGTGTCCACATGGTATTTTACGCCGCCGTCCGCTGCAACTTCTATCGTTACGACGTTTTCTTCCCGCTTCCAACAGACGGAAATTTTCCCGCCGTTTACTTTCGTTCCGCCTCTTGCAAACGTAAGCCTTTCGGAAACGGTCGGCTTTATCGTAACCTCTTCGGTATCTTCGTCTAATTTAATTCCGAGAACGTAAGAATAGAGCCATTCTACGCAAGAACCGAGGCTGTAATGGTTAAAAGAGTTCATTTCGGGGTCTTCGAAGCCGTTCTCTTTGGTGTAGCCGTTCCAGCGTTCCCACACAGTCGTCGCTCCGTTTTCGAGCATGTAACCCCAGGACGGATAGTCTCTTTTCGCTATGAGTTCGTAGGCAAGATCAGCCTCCCCTATATCGCAAAGAGTGGGGAGAATGAACCTTATTCCTATAAACCCCGTAGTCAGACAGCCTTTCCCCCGCAATATTTCAGGCAAACGTTTTTTTATTTCGACGGCGGTCAGAAAACCGACCGAATAAGCAAGGGCGTAAGCAGTCTCGGTATCGCTCTCGATTTTTCCGTGTCTATAGTATCGTTTTAAAAACGCGGTCTTCGCCTGCTCGTATACCCTGCCGTATTTCTTCCGCCTCTCCTCGTCTCCGACGAATTTACACATTTTGGAAAGAAGCAGAGACGAATACCCGAAAAAACATTGATTTATAACGTTTTTATCCGTTTTATTGTCTACCGAAAGCCAATCGCCGAATTCGTTTCGTATGTTCACGAGATAATTTTCGCTGTTTTTAACGTAATAATTCACCCACGTTTCAGCCGCGTCGATATTCTCTTTTACTACTTCCTTATCTCTGTAATGCAAATAATGGAAATACGGAATTACCGAAACGCAGTCCGCCCAGCCGGGAACGCCTGCCGTAGTCGGCGAGACGGGAACGTAGAAAGGGGCGAAAGATGGAATTTTTCCATCGGGAAGAATATCGGTACGGACAAGTTTCAGATAGTTTCTGAAAAATTTTTCGCAATCCGCATTAAACATCGCGGAATTGCAGAACACTTCGGCATCGCCCGTCCAGCCGACCCTCTCGTCTCGTTGCGGACAATCCGTCGGAATGCTTATGAAGTTACTCTTCTGTCCGTTTTTCGCCATTGCGTAAACGCCGTTTATAACCTCGTCCGAACACGCGAAGTCGCCATAGTAATCTATATCCTGCGTAATTAAAAGCCCTTTAATTCCGGAAATCTTCGCCGTTCTGCTCTTCCTTATCTCGGCGTATCTGAAACCGTGATATGTAAATTTCGGATCGAAAAGATACTTATCTTCCGACAATATAAGCTCGTCGGTACATTTCGCCCGACGCAAGTTCTCGGTATAAAGCGAACCGTCGGAGTTTAATACTTCGGCGTATTTTACGACGATTTTATCGCCCTCTTTTCCCATGGCTTCAAACCTTATATTGCCTGCGAAGTTTTTACCGAAATCGTATCTTATAACCTCGTCGCTTTCGTATATCGCTTTCGGCAAAATAATCTCTTTCACCCTCGCCGCCTCGTAGGAATATTCACTCATTGCTACCGAAAAATCGGCTTTAATCGCCTTATAGCGAAACTTTTCGATATTATTTAATCTCCTCGCGTCGATTGTTTCGCCGTCGAAAAAATCTGCGGAAACGACTTCGGAAATAGTTGTGAACCAATTTTCGTCTGTCTCGATTATCTCTTCTTCGCCGCCTTTATAGCAAAGTTTAAGACGGGCGAAAAGTCTCAACTCGTCGCCGTAAACGTCTGTTTTGGCGCAACAGCCGAGTTTGCCTCTGTACCAGCCGTTGGCAACGGTAACTTCTATCGTATTGCTTTTTGCAAGGAAGTCCGTAATATCGTAAACGCAAAGATTGACGTATTTATTGTAATTCGTCCACCCCGGCATAAACAAATCGGGGATTTCTCTGCCGTTTATTTTTGCCGAAAAAATACCCGTCGCGGTTATCGCGAGTTCGGCGTGTCCTAGTTCTTTTTTTAGCCCGAATTCTCTTATAAACGACGGAAGTCCGCCGTTTTCCGCCTCTTTGCTTTGTTTAATCCACATTATCTCTCAGTTTTCCTTTTTTCTGAACGCTCATTACGCCGTAAGGGATTCCGCTCATTTCCGTAAGCCGGTAATCGGGTATTTCGTCGTAATCGAACCCCTCGCCCATACTTGTTTTCGCAAATGCTTTCATTATATTATTCACATTAAGATTATACACTTTGTAAAACACGATTTAAAGCGTTTTTTTATTTTTTTATGCCATTTATTGCTTATCGAGGCAAACGCAACAGCGACAAAAAAACACATTATCATTAACTCGCAAATATTTTAATCAGGTTTTGTCCATACTTTTTGACCCACGTCAGACGCACTCTTCGATTATCGTTTAAATTTGTACAACTTTAGCAAGATTATTATTTTACGATATATATTACCGTCTTACTGACGGCGGCGATATCGGTTTAGCGTAAAAACCCTTTAAAATCGCGGAATTCTGCGGACGATAACGCCGAAATATTTTTGCGTAAAAAATAATACGAACCGTGAATTTCCTTCATAGTTCGTATTATTCCCTCTTGGCTGGGGTAGAGCGATTCGAACGCCCGAATGACGGAGTCAGAGTCCGTCATTCATTCACAAAAAAGATACAAAAATAAGCATTTTTAACGCAAAAACAGCGATTTTCGATGATTTTCGGCTTTTACTCCCTGATTTACTCCCAAAACCACTCCCAAATTTTACGCCGTTGACTTTATCGTAAGCAGTCTTTGTCTAACAGAAAATCGTAAAGTCCGATATGGAAAATTCCGTTATCGTCAACCCACGGTTTCATACGAGTTTTTGTAATGATAACTTTTTTGAAAAAATCACGAGTCGACAGCAGCGGACGAAGTTCGGTTTTCTCTTTGTTTTTATCGTCGATATTAAGCGCAGATTGAATATAATATTTATTCATACCGTCGTTCACGACAAAATCTATTTCGCATTGCGTTTGATGTTGCTTGCCGTCTGCTCCGACAGCGGCAATCTGAACGACGCCCACGTCAACCGAATAGCCGAGAGTAAGAAGTTCGTTGTAAATGATATTCTCCATTGTATGAGTTTCTTCTTGTTGACGGAAATTCAGCCTGGCGTTACGAAGTCCCATATCCGTACAATAAAATTTCGACGGATACGAAAAATATTTTTTACCCTTGACGTCAAATCTTTTTGCCTCGTTAAACAGGAACGACTCTTCGAGGTAGTTCAGATACGCGGAAATCGTCTGAGAATTTACGTCGATATTTCTGACCGATTTTAACGTATTTGCGATTTTGAGCGAATTAGTCAACGAACCTATGGAAGAACATAAATCATCCGTTAAAACTTCCATTACTTCGGGCATAGCGATATTATAGCGTTCCTCAATATCCTTAAAATACACTTCTTTGAAAAGGTCGGAAAGATATTTCGCTTTATCTCGCTGCGTTTTTTTAGATAAAACAAGCGGAAGTCCGCCGTAAAGAGCGTAATCTTCAAAAGCCTCCGCCTTATCCCCTCCGACGTAATCATAGTATTCTTTGAACGTAAGCGGGTATATTCTTACTTCGTCGCCGCGACCGCGAAATTCGGTCATAACGTCTTTAGAAAGAAGTTTTGAATTACTACCCGTAACGTATACGTCCACGTTAGGTTCTTTCATAAGCCCGTTTAAAACGCCGTAAAGAGGCAGCGGCTTATCACTCTTCAAATCTTCTTTTTTTATAGCGTATTGCACCTCGTCTATAAAAACGTAGTGCATATCCGCATTATTTTTCAGCCTGTCGCGAATATATCCTGCTAACTTTTTGGAGTCGCGAAGTTCTTCGTTTTCATCGTCTTCAAGAGATATTTTTACCACGTTTTGTTCCGAAACGCCCTGCGACAACAAATAATCGTAATACATATCAAACAAAAGATAACTTTTTCCGCAACGGCGAATTCCCGTAATAACCTTTATTAAGCCGTTTTCTTTACGGTTAATCAATTCGTTTAAGTAACTTTCCCGTCTAATTCTATTCATTGTTATAACCTCATTTGAAAATAGGTTGAAATACCGACTAACTTTCAAATGAATTATAACATATTCGCACTATATTGTCAAGCGACTACGGCAATAGGCTCAATTCCGTCATACTATCTGAATCAATTTTTCATATCCGTAATCGAGCATTACGCTTTCACGCTTAAAAATTACGCGCTTATGCCGTTTATAGCGGTATAAGCGCGTGTTTTGTAATGACAAAAAGTGATAAAAGCAAGTGAACTCTTTACGCCGATTTTTTTATGCCCCAGGAAACGATATCGGCAGAAGAACCCGCGTGAGCGGTTTTTACTTTTACGGTAAGTCTATCGCCCGAAACCTCGAACTCCGCCCACGAACTCGGCTGCGAGCCTTGCGCGTAAGCGTAAAGCGACTCGTCGTGTCCGAAAATTTCGCTGCGCGCCTGGTTGCCCGCAGGTCCGTTCATAACGTATATAACGCCGTCGGGATTGTTTATATAATTTATTCCGTCAATCTCGTCAACGTTTTCGCCCGTTGCCTTTCCTTCGGCGTTTATCGGGTGAGTTCTCGAAATCATATGGTCGTGTCCCTGCAATACGACGTCCACTTTAAAGCGGGCGAAAAGCCCCGAAAGTTGCTCCGTAAGAGCGCGCGCAATCGCGTTATTGCCCGGGTTAGAGCCGTATTTGCCTACGGAATACATAGGGTTGTGCATAGAGACGATCGTCCATTTTTCGGTCTTGTTTTTAAGTTCGTTTTCAAGCCAGTTATATTGATCGGCGGTAAGTTTTAAATTATCCAACCTGTTGGTGTTAAGCATTATAAACTTAACGTTTGCATACGAAAACGAATAGTAAAACCCGAGATCGGTCTGTTGTTGAGGTATTTTGTAATTAAAACGATTAAACGTTTCGTTTACGCCGTTTTTATAGGTCGTTTCGTGATTACCCGATATCGCCATTACGGGAATTTTCGACAAATACTTTATGTTTGCGTTAAGCATATTGGTCCAGTAACTCTGATATTTTGAATATTCGACCACGTCGCCCGTGTGGACCATAAATCTTAAATCGGATAATCCGCTTACGCTTTTTAACACGTTCGAAAACGCGTCGCCCGCGTTAATGATTACGTCTATAGATTGATTAACGCCGTTTTTTACGTCGTCAAATGACAAGAATTCAATATCCACGGGAAGTCCCGAAATCGCCTCTAATATACCTTGATAAGAATAAATCTGCTGATACCAAAGTTCGTGCGCCACCATATGGCTCATCCAGTTTCTCTTCTTTCCCCAAGCGTTAAGCAGACCTACTTTAAGACGGCAATAAGGCTGAAAGTATCGGGGAAGAAATATGGCAAAAATCTGCCTTCGTTGTTGTCTCTCCTATTCGTTATCGCCGCGCACGACGAAATAAGTGTTATAAACCTTTCCGAACTGACCGGGGTTTTCGGGAAGTTTTGTTCCGTCGCAATCTCTCACGGCGTCCGCGCCCCATTTTTCGGCTATTATTTTGGTTCCTTCTACGAAACTTTCGTCCGTAGGTATGGTAAATCTTCCTTTACTCATTTCTTTTTATCCTTTGAAACCGATATGATTTTGCCTTTTCCGAACGGCAAGGCGGACGGATATAAATTATCGTAGGAAATTTCCTTTATAAAACCCGTCAAATCGTCCTTTTTCTCGTTGTTTATGTATACGTTTTCGAAATTTATTCTTTGGATGGTACAGCAAACATACGGGTCGAAAAGTTCGAGTTTTTTCTCTGCGATATATTGAGTTTTAGGTCCGACGGCGATAAAGTACGAGTTAGGATATTTTGCTTTGTTTAAAACCGTTTTTACGTTGTTGAACGTAAGGTTTTTAACGTTGCTGCCGATTTCGAAGGTTGCGAAATTGCCCGTCACGGTATTACCGCTTAAATAATTCGGCTGTTTGTCGACAGGCTCGCTCGTATCCGCAGAAATATTTTCGAACAAAATATTCTCCATTCTGCCCACACCGACGTTTTTTTCGGGAAAGGCGGTGTAAGCGGGAGTTTGCAGATACATTTTGAAGCACGCCACGCCCGAAACGTTTTTAATTGTAAGATTTTTTACGAAACAGTCCTCTTTTTCGCCACTTTTATAGGGGTAAATACCCGGTTGAATACGGATTGACTTATGAACGTTTCCGCCCACATCGCACTTAACGCCGTCAACGACAAGATTTTCGATTTTACCGAAATTGATCGACGAATTATCCCAATCGTAAGCGTTTAAGGCGATAAGATCGTCCTCGGTATGACCATAAAGATTTTTTACCGTTCCGTTTTCCGTACCGCCGTTTATATGCAACCCGTCGGCATAGCACACGTCAAAACAAATATTTTCCACCGCAAAATTACTTATATTACCCATCTGAATCGCAAAACCCGCGGTGTGACGGAATGTGAGATTTTTAAGGGTAAGGTTTTTTACGTTGCTAAGCAGAAAGCACGTCGAAACGCCGACCATTGAATTATTTTCGTCAAAGCAACCGCTTTTACCGTAACCGAGTCTTTCGTCGTTTTCCTCGCCCCAGATTCCGCCCGTTATCGAAATATTTTCGTCCTTTATGGCAGTTTTCGGTATCGGTTTGTCCGACCCGTCGATAACGTTTTCGTTCCTTAAAAGCAGGGATTTAACGCCCTTTATGAGAATAATTTCGGCGTTTTCGTCGGCGATAATTCCCCTGTTTTGCGGAACTACAAGCGATTTGTCGACGTAATATTTTCCTGCGGGAATAATTATATCTTCGTAATTTTTCAAAGCAAAGGAAAAAGCTTCGCTCCATATTTTGCCGTTCTTATAAGGCGTAACGGCAAGATATTCAAGCTCGGAAAGATTGATTTTTTTCATACTTCCTCTTTTATATTTCGCTTTTAAATCGCCCCGTCGGGTAAATTTTACCCGACGGGGCGGCTTTAAGTTTTAATTTTTATGCCCAAAGCACAGCAACGCCGTTTTTATCATAGTGCCAAGCGCCGCTACGTTCCGTTTCGCTGAAATAGTAAACGCTATCCGACAAAAGATTATTATTGCCTGAATCGGTAGTTCTATCTATCGTGAGCGTGAAAGCAGATTTATTTGCCGCGGTCGTATAGATTTTCACCACGTTTGAAACGCTGTCGCTGTGGAACATTTTCGCGTCTACTTTGAAGGTCTTGCCTACGATTACGGTTTTGAGGTTAATGCACCCCTCGAAGTTCCTCCAGGTGTGATCGTTATCGGGATAAGTTTCTTTGCTGCGTTTACCCGCATCCTTCAATTCACCGAGCGTAGTCTTTTTCAGTTCGGCAACTCCTCTCATATCGACGTATTCGAGGTTTGAACAGAAGAGGAATACGCAACCGTCTAATTCGGTTATGGTTTCGGGTAAGACAACTTTCTTTATCGTCGCGTTATCCTGGAACGCACCGAATTTTATGAACGTTACAGCCTTTTCGCCGTGTTCGCCGTCGTCATATTTTGCAAGTACCGCTACGTTTGCCGAAGATCCCGCATACCCCGAAACGTAATACGTGTTGCTTGCCCCGTCATAACCGTACAGAACGCCCGCCGTGTTATACTTGCCGCAAATCACGCACTTGCCGTCTGCAAAACGGTGTTTTCCCGAACCGCATACAATGCCTTCGGTTTCATCAAAATCCCATCCGTCGCATTGGGTGGGGTCTCCCTTATAGAATACGTTATCGGACAAAAGATTATTGTTGTTGTTTTCGTCGGATCTGTCTATAGACAAGGCGAATTCGGTATCGCTTGAAGCCGTAGTGAAAATACTCGCCGTTGCGACACCGTCGCTGTGGAACATTCTCGCGTCTACTTTGAAGGTCTTGCCTACGATTACGGTTTTGAGGTTAATGCACCCCTCGAAGTTCCTCCAGGTGTGATCGTTATCGGGATAAGTTTCTTTGCTGCGTTTACCCGCATCCTTCAATTCACCGAGCGTAGTCTTTTTCAGTTCGGCAACGCCTCTCATATCGACGTATTCGAGGTTTGAACAGAAGAGGAACGCACAACCGTCAAGTTCGGTTACGGTTTCGGGCAGAACAACTTTCTTTATCTTATTGTTGCTCTGGAAAGCGCCGAATTTCACGAACGTTACGTCATGTTCTCCGTTTATTCCGTCGTCATACTTCGAAAGCACATTAACGTCAGAGGAAGCACCTGCGTAGCCTGAAACATAATAGGTCTTGCTTACGCTGTCGAATCTGTATTTTACACCGTAATCATTGACCGCATAGCACTTTCTGCATACGCCGTTTTTATTATAATCGTGTTTGCCGTTGGTTATAAAATTGCCGTTCGCGTCATAATACCAGGTGAAGCACTTCGTAGAATCCTGAACGTAAGTGAATACGTCGCCGGACAAAAGATTGTTGTTTGATCCGGAACCCGAACCTATCGGATATTCGCCTGTAGCAATATCTATGACACTACCGTTGACGTAAATATCCGCATTTCCGCCTTTGTCCGCAGGAGTATTCTGCCATTTCATCCAGTTTCTGCCGGCATTATAATAACCGTTGCCGACGATTACCGTAGTAAGGTTATAACAATCTCTGAAGTTATCGTGATAATACTCTATTACTTTCGCGGTACATCCTGCCGCTTTTTCTTTATCGGTTAAATTCTCTTCATTGCCGATTCTGACGAAATTCCCGTCCTTATCACAGATGACAAGACGGTCGATTGCGGGAAGATACGTTATACCTTCCATAGAAACGAATTCAAGATTGGTACAACCGTCGAACGTAAGCCCTCTGAGTGGCGAAGATACTTTTTCGCCGTTTTTGTTTATATTGTTATACTCGCCGCGAACGTCCTTAAACTCGGTTATGCTTGCGGGGATAACGATCTTTCTTATGATATCGTTACCCGTAAACGCGCTTACGCCGAAATATTTAACAGGATGATTACCGTTTTTGCCGTCGTTATACTCGGCGAGAATATAAACGTCTTCCGAATCGAAGCCCGCATCCGTTCCGCCGACATAGTAGCACTCGTTTGCCTCATCGTAAACGTACAGAACCTTTTCGGTTATGATTTTGCCGCAAACTTCGCACGCGCCGTTTTTAATACTATGAGGAGCGAGAACTCCATCCTGCTCGTATTCCTTTCCGCAATCCGCGCAGGCGTATTTGACTTTTCCCGCTGTCACGCAGGTGTATGCCTCGATTACGGTTTCCTCGTAGTTATGCGAGAAAGCCACTCTTTCGGGAAGAGAGTCGAAGAAATCGAAATTGTTTTTTGCAACCGCTCTTACGGCAAAAACAACCGTTTCGCCGTATTTCAAACCGTCTGTATATGCGTGAACGTCGAAAGTAATTCCGTCAACGTCTACCCACTCGCCGCCGTTTACCGCAACCTGATAACCGCTCGCGTTTTCAACCGCGCCCCACTTAAGCGTTGCGCAATTTTCAACCGACGATTTTGTGGAATCAAGCATTTTCGAGCAATCGCTTACAACTTTTACGTTTATTTCCGCTCTTAAGTCTCCGCAGGATGCAACTACGATGTAATTCCCCGTCTTGTCGGACGAAATCGTTACCGAATTGCCCTTTTTAACGAGTTTTATCGCCGCATCGTCGCAAGAAAAAGTAATTTCATCGTCTGAAACCTCGCCGTTTTTGACCGCCTCGGCATTAACCGTTCTTTCACCGCCCTTAACAAAACCGATTTCGGTTGCGCCGATACGGATATACTCCTCGGATTTTATTACGTTGATTTTAACGTTTACGAAAGTTTTTCCGTCGGAAACCTTTATGAACGCGATTCCGTCCGAAAGGGCTGTAACAACGCCGTCCGCAGTAACAGTCGCTACGTTTTCGTCCGTAGACTCGCAAGCAAACGTACCTTCCGAATTCGCTTCGATTTTATAGGTTTCGCCTACGTAAAGAGTTTTGGTTTTATCCTTGACGGATATCGAGCCTTTGTCCGCAACGTCAGAGCCGCTTTCCGAAGTTGTTTCCGACGTCGATTCGCTCTGACTTACGTCTGAAGAACCGCTGTTGCAGCCATCCGTACACGCCGTTAAGCCAAGCGCGAAAGCCATGATGAAAACCAGCAATAAACACAATATCGATCTTCTCTTAATTATCGATGTTCTCATAATTTACCCCGTCATTCAGTTATTTACCGTAATCGCGACCGAAGCCGAAACTCCTTTGCATGTCGCGGTGAGCGTGTAAGTCCCCGTTTCGCCGATATAAATTCTCACCGTGTTTCCGTCTATGGTAAGTTCCGCACCGCCCGTAGCCGCCCAATCGACGACCGCATAATATTTTTCGCCGTTTTTATAAATCGCCGCAGTAAATTCCTTGTTGAAAGGAGCTTTTGCCGTTATCATGCTTTCGCCGTCGATAACCACCACCCATTCGGTTTTAACCACCGTAACCTTGCAGATTTTACTTTTCCCTTCTGCGGAAACGGTTATATACGCCGTGCCTAACGCTTTCGCCGTTACGGTTCCGTCTGCCGAAATCGTCGCAACGGAATTATCCGAACTTTCGAATGTCAGGGTTTTGTTTCCGTAAGAAGCGTGCAGGACTTTGCTTTCGCCGACGTCGAGTTCCATTTCCGTTGCGGATAAAACGATGTTGTATTTAATTTCCGCGTTCTTGTCTCCGCTCTCAATGGACGAGGACTCGGAAGCAGTTCCGTCTGACCCGCCGCCGGGAATGCTGTCGCCCGAATTTTCCTTACACCCCGCGAACGAAAAGCACGCGGCGAAAATCACGGCTATAACGATTAGTAATAACGTTATTCTTTTCATCATTCACTTTCCCTCGTTACGTTATATTTTTGTCTGCCATACCCGACAAGCGCTTTGGTCTCTTCGAGTTCGTCGCCGCTTAAGTACGACTGATAAAATCTGAGTTCGTTGTCCTTGAGCAGATAATATTCTCTGAATACTCTTTCGGCATATTCATCCATCTTGTTTCCGCCCGCCATTTCTATCGCGTAGGTCGCCTTTTCGAGGTAACTCTGATAGTTTTTAAGCATAGGTCTCGTCCAGAGGTTGGTTCTCGAGAGCGTGTAATAAATGCCGAGGCACTCGTTGTTTTCAACGGTATACAATCTCTCGTAGTTTTCCATAACCGTCGAAAAATATTCGCTTACGCCTTCCGCGCCTGCACCGTAATAATGCTCGATGAATTCGTCGATTAAATCCTGCGTGTCGTAATAAGGATTCCAGGCAAGTCTGCTTCTTACGTACACTCTCATCGAGGACATCGGCGAAATTCCGTTCTGGCAACACGCCTGTTCGAAATAATAAGTCATGCCGAGTTTGGAATAAAATCTGAACGAATCTCCCTCGTGAGACCAGTTGTTGAAATGGAGTTTGTACGACTGGAAGTTTGTTCCGTAAGCGTACATCATAAGATGATCGGTGATAGCCGCCCAGCCTTCAAGATATTCGGTATAAGGCTTATTGGTTTCACAAGCATTATCGCCGAACGGATGAGTGTAGCAAGCGCCGATAGGCGTATACATAACTCCCACCGAAACCTGTGCGCTTCTCGGCACGGATTCCTGATTTACGGGAACATATTTGCCGTTTTCGAGTTTTACGGGCGGTTTAGTGTAAGCATAATAGAAAAGACCGACAATCGTAAGTTTTTTCGTTATACCTTTGGATTTAAGGTGATCTTCGATTTTTTCGGCAACGATATTTAGAAATCTCGAATATACACCCGCCGCGCCGCCGTAAATCTCTTCGTTTTTCTTGCAATCGTCGCAATCGCACGAACCGGTGGAATCCTCTCCGCCGACCATAAGATATTGCCCTACCGCATTGTCTACGTATTTTGAAATAAGGCTTTCGGCAACTACTTCCGCGGATTTGGGATTGGAATAGCAAAGTTGTCCGTTTTTCCAGAGATCTTTATAAAGCGACTGCGAAGCCAGATGACCCGTCGTGTGGCACCAAAGCCCGTTGTAAAGATTGCCGTCTAAGTTATATCCGCCGTTTTTGGAAGCGTAGATATACATTCTGAGAGCCTCTTTTGTCTTTTCTTTTCCGCTCATTTCGCCGTCCTCGGCGGTTACCGTGCCGAGTGCGGGGCGATATTTATAATCGAAATTCTTAAGTTTAAGTTCGTTATAATAATCATAATCGATATCGTCGTAAGCGTAAGCCCTGTAACCTATCTGATAGTACAGGAATCTGTACACCGAGAAAAGCGTGCCATATTCCGCCGCGCCCGAGATATAAACGTTGCCGTTACGGGTATATACCGAAACGCCGTTGTCGCCAAGCTCGGCATAGTCGGGTTCTAAGCCCGCAGAGCCAAGCAACGAAGTGTTTCCGACGGAAATATAACGCCGGCCTTCTTCAATCTCTTCATCTGTGATAACGGGAAGTTCGCAACCCGTAGACTCGTTTAAAAAGTATACGAGTTCCTCTGCGGCGTACTTCTCCCACGACGCATCCTCAAGAAGACGCATGACCTCCCCGAT
>ERZ779851.1708-NODE-1708-length-18563-cov-3.785120_pt1 | contig 18563 bp, 11 predicted proteins | sample MGYA00511094_ERZ779851 | MGnify/ENA primary metagenome ERZ779851 (study PRJEB29588, sample SAMEA2155512) | human gut metagenome | biome: human gut; feature: human-associated habitat; material: faeces | place: Denmark | collected 2008/2010 ...
GCACCATAACCGCCACTGTAAGAAGGATTTTCTATTTTTCTTACAAATGATCGTATGGTTAAATGATTGTATTTTTTGCCAATATATTTATCTACCATTTTTATGATTTGATCATCAGTAAATATTCCACACTCTTTTGAGCATCTGCTAAGTGAATGTAACACATTTTCTAACACTTTAACAGATTCATTTCCACAATCACATTTAACTTTTACTTTTGATTGCCTAACAGATGTATTCGGTTCTGCAATTCAAATAATAGTTAACCATCCATATTTTTTACCAATAAAGTCATTTAAATCTAACTTCTTACTCATATAATATTTCTCTTCTTTCTTTTTAATATTTTTTGATAAGAGATTTCATTCTTATCAATTTTATAATATCTATTTGAAATAAAATAAAAGGAGTAGATCATTATGATCTACTCCTATTTTTATTCATCAGATTCTAGTTTTACTTTAAGAATAAAGTTTCTCTTGTATACTTCTTGAAGTTTACGAGACTTTCTCATCTCTGCATCATGAATAAGTCTCTGCTTATGAGTATGACAAGGAAGTCTTCTAAAATCATTTAGAACTTTTACCTTATACTTATCATGAGCTACAATATATTTTAGCATACTCAGAATATCAGATTTACCACGATATTTCTGAATATGATAATGATGAATTAGATGGCCATTCTTAATTGGTAGCTCACCATAATTTTCAGTATTTGCATGATATAGCATAAGATCCATTGCTTTAGGTCTTGCACATATTTTCCAAGAAGAGAATACATTATCAATGTACATCGATCCACCTTCAATATACATCTTCAGATAATGAGAGCATAAATAATTATCTATATTTACTCTATCTTCATTATATTTTACAATAATTCTAGAGCATATAGGGCATTGATAATATCCTTGTTCTTCTGCTTCATCTATACTATTAAATTCTATGATATTACTACTCTTAATATTCTTAGCACATTTGCAATATGAATAATGGAATGCTTTAGTTTTAGAACCTTTAGATGCAATAAGTTTCATAGCTTCACCATTAATGTATTATTTCCTGCATAGATTATATTGAATAGAATGCTAAGAATATCATTAGTAATAGTCATATCAGGATTAACAGTTCGAATAGCAGAATAGATAGCAGATTTAATCTCAATGATATACTCATTAATAGCATTAATATTAAAGCCATCAATAGTAATTAAGATATTAATACCACCAGCAGGATCATAGCTAAATACAGGATTATATCCAGAAGCATTTAGCTTATTAATAGTATTCTGAATAAAAGCATCGGAGTTATAAATACTATTTCGAAGATTACTAATCATACTAGTAATCTCATCAGTATAAGTTGCGTTCATTTACTTATTATCCTCCATATATTTCTTCAGCTGTTCCTGCAGCTTAGGATCAGATGCAATTAGCTGTTGTTTACGGACATCCCAATCAGGAGATTCCATTTCAAGGATAAATGCCATATTACAGGCAGCATGCCAGAGATGAGGAAGACCAGATTCTTTATCATATATTTCTCCCTCTTGATATGCAATTAGATGCCTCCACATTGCATCTACATATCTTTGTTTATCTACTAGAACCCAGTTATTAGGAGCATGATATTTTTCTTCACCATACTTACGAATAGCTGCAATACACTTGATAATAAACATCGGAACCAAAGAAATGGGCAACTTACCTTTGTCTGCTTTAGCACACTGAATATTCTTAGATAGAACAGTAGATTTATCTTCATCTACTGGATTCTTTCTAAATTTAAATTCAGTAGCTGTTCCACTTAGAGAAGATATATCCTCATCATAAGTATGAGTATTATTATTTATAGCTGCTTTCTTCTGTTCATATAGTTCTTTAGCCATTTTATCTTTTTCATTTCTGAGAGCACTTTTACTAAAAGGAATAGCCATTATAATTCACTCCTATATTGGATTACCCATGCTATCTAGATAGCTTATACCAAATTCAGGTTTATAATCTTTTCTATTGATTATCTGATTATATTGATAAGCATTGGTAATATAATTTAAATATCGAATATATATTTCAAGTCTTGGCAATACTGAATAATATTTATGTATGTCTGCATCTATAATAAGACTATCATCTAGCCAAATATTATAATTGAATGCATCATAATATTTTTTCTCAATATTGTCTACGTCTGGCTTCTGCATTGGTCTATGAAGACCAATTTCGGCAAGTATAGTATCTGCTTGATTGAAATAAGACGGTGTACGCGAAAATGTGTTTATTGATACTTGCATAGGTGTAGAAATGAGTCCATTTAACTGAATTAACTCTTGATCCACTAATCTATGCATAAATCTATGATCATCTGCAGCATTAGGAGAATATACATGAACAAAATCTTTTGCTTGAATTGCTACGTTCATATAATTCTTTCTATTTACTAATCTAAATCTAGGTCTCTTAGCGCCTTCTGGATCTTCATATAGAATGAGTTTGTATTCATAATATTGAAGAAAAGTTTCCATATTTCTTTTCTTCTCAATAATATCATTCATTCTTGCTGGAGATAATTTAAATTGATCAATTAGCCAAGCTAATCGTTCATCGTTATCTCTTGGAATGCATCCATATTTCTGATCATATTCTTCTGATTTTTCTTTTCTAGATTTACTCAAAAGAAGCACACCTCCTTTCAGAAATTCTTTATTGTACCGTTATAGCTAGTTTTAAAAAATAAAATAAAGAAGTAGGATAAATTCCTACTTCTTTGAATATATTAAGTCAAATATCTTGTGTCTGCAAATCTAGAGAATATTTTGCCACCAGCTTTATTTGCTGTTGCTTTAATGCCACCCCATGCATAATCACCCCAATCATTAAATGTATTACCAATGATTTGAGATGCAAGTCTAATTTGCCGTGTAGGTTCAAATTCATTAAGATCTACACCAGCCATTGTAGCAAGATAATCCATCTGAGCAGTATTTGTCAATAGACCCATTCTCTTAGAAATTTGCATAGATCCATAAAGATCTTTTAGGCTAATAGTTACATCTGCAGATGTAGGCATACCCATAGAGTTCCAGTTACCAGATCCACCTTTATTAATAGATAGGCTAGTAATAATTCCCATATCACAGCTAAAGATAGATTTATAAGTAGCTCTTACAATGAAGGGTGCTTCATAAGAATTAGAGCTATTTCCAATCTGCCTAGGAGCAGTCATAGAGACCAAAAGAACTATAGGCATATAAACATTAAGGAATATGCTTACAGGATCAGGGTCAGGAGATCTAAGTTTAATATTAATATCATAAGATCTATCATAATCAGAATCTGACCAGATCTCAGGGAAAACGATCTTACCACCAGTAACAATAGTAGTCAATTCTCCAGCAACTCTACTGATCATATTCTTTCCCATAAGAGCATCACTAATGCCAGACATTGCTCCAGTAACTGCTTGAGAAACATCAGTAACTGCATCTTGAACATTTCCCATTAATCCACCAAAGTCTTTAGATCCCATAATAAATTGAATTTCTCTAGCATTCTGAGAAAATTGATTTACAGTTTGAGAAAGTGCAGATTCAGTAGTTCCATTAGAGAATGATTCACTTATAGCAGTCTCTGCATCGAGGAAAAAAGGAACTGTTACTTGAGATCCAAATAGTTTTGCAAAGCTACTATTAAGAAAATCTTCTATATTAAGCTTTCCTAATTTAACAGTTTTATTTCCACCAGGAACAGGTATTCTGACTTTATCAATTCCCATATATAGAGCTAATGCTCTTAGAGAAACATTAGCATACTTCTTATATTCTTGAAAGTTTGATTCAAAAGAATAATATCTTCCTTCATCATATTCATTAGACTCATCATCACCAGGATCATCTAGCATACCAGCAAGTCTAGCAGCTGTTTGTTGCTTTACAGCTTTATATTTTTTATTTCCATAATCAGCCATAAATTTAGGTTCACCAGGAGTCAAGAATAGAATAGGCATAATGGAAAATATTTTTTCATTAAATTTACGCCCAATATGAGTATCTTTTCCATTTAGTTTAATACAAGGATCTACATAATCAGAAAACTGGTAAGGCATTCCAAATATGCCAGCAATATTAGTAGACATAGAATGAAAATTAGGTTGTTGGGTAGTTTTCTGAATATCTCCAAGAAACTTTTCAGTTTCTGCAAGTTCATTAGCCGACATTCCAGCTCTTTCATCTTCTGTGAATTCAGGCACTTCTAGTGTTCCACCAACTGTGCTTACGACTGCCATAATATTATTCTCCTTTCAGATGAAATATTAATAGGGAGTTGGGCTATTACACCCAACTCCCATTAATATTTACGGAGTAGATGCTAATGCTTCCATTTTAGATCTCATTGCATTCAGTTCTTGTTCGATATTATCTTTCATTTGAGCAGCTTTATCAGATAGATTTCCACCACTAGAAGCAGCAGAAGTTGCTAGTTGAGCAAGGCTACCCATATTCGAGATAATTCCACTCAAGATACTTTGAATTGCAGGTAGAGTATTATTATTGGAAGTATTATTAGCAATTTGCTGTAGATACTGTATAATAGCCTGCATAAGTTCATCATTACTCATAGAAGAAGTATTGATGTCTTGATTCTCAGGTATATCAGATGCAGAACCTCTAGAAATTGCTTTCTTCTTAATAGAAAATTTCTTTGCTGTATTCTTAGACTTAGTAAAATCATAAGAAACAGGAATAGGCTTCTTAGATACAGAGTTTCTTCTAGAAGCTTCAATTGCTTGAGCCTCTTTATCCAATGTATCAAGTGCACTACCAGAACCACCAATCGTACCGGTAAGAGTAGCAGTTCCATGCAGAGAGTTGTAAAGCTCATTTGCAGCTTGATTACGTTTCGGATAATATTTAGTATCTCTCTTAGCTCTATCAACACCCCAACCAGGCATTTCATAAAGTCCAAGAGCTGCTGCAGCACCATCCGAAGGATTAGAAGCACTCATCAATGCACTATAAGCCTTGGGATAATTATTCTTGACCTCATCATAAGCAAAATCAACCTGAGTATTCAGATCACCAACAGATGTTCCTTTACTCTTAGCGTATGCAAGTAGATTATGCTTACGGTTACCAGAGGTAGCATTTCCATTTGCACCAGTCCATTGAGCCAAACCATATCCGACATGATCATTAGGAGAATCAGGCCATTTATTATTTGTATCAACGTACTGAGTGTATTGTTGATCGTTACCATACTTCTTCTCAAATTTATTCTCCAAATTAATGGGGTTAAAATTCGATTCATTCTTCCAGCATCCCATAAGACCAGCAATACCATTTTCAGACATTCCCTTAGTCTTAAGTCTCTGCCAGATAGTTTTAGCATTCGCACTAGTAGAGCCAGAAGTAGAATGAGTAGCATAGTAATTCTGAACAGCAGGATTATAAACAAATCCCTTGAAATAATAAGGAGAATTAGATCCCCAATTTCCATTACCCTTCTTACGATTCTTGTTTCTAAATGCATAAGAATTATATCCAGATTCAGAGGTCATGACTTCATCACTAGATATAACCTTTTCTACAATAGCAACGTGACCAGCTCCACCTTGTTTACCCCAAACCATGATAGCGCCAGCTTGAGGAGTAGAACCTGTCTTAAGGCCGAAAGAAGCAGCCTTTTCATACATATCACCAGCATTGCTATGGAATGCTTTATACTTCATGGTCTTATCACCAGATAGTACGCTATATATATGATTGAAACGACCAGAAACCCAGCCAACACAGTTAGACAAAACATTGCATACAGGGTCCGTAGGAGATCCATTGATACAAGTATTCTGCCCACCACGATTGGAGTTATTATAATAAGAAATATAAGGATCACCAGCACTAGGTTTAGATGTAACAATGGGGAACGGAGAATCTCCAGAATAAACATATCCTGCACTACTATCTCCATAGGAATCGCCAGAAGCATCAGTAGAGGAGGAACTAAATCCACTAAAGATTGTCTTAATAATACTAGACATAGGTCCACTAGAATTATTAGCCATAGCATTAAATCCAGCATTTAGTCCAGTATTAATAATATCAGTTGCTCCAGATGCACCACCGGTAACAGCACCAAGTTTAACATTCTTAAGAATGCTCTTCTTATAAAGTGCAGTTCCCTTCAGTTCAGGATCATCAACAATAACATTTCCCTTGTTATCTTCACCACGTGCTACGACATAATGAGGATTAGGTCCAAACGGACTATTAGACTTGGAAGTATTCTGAGAATCTTTACCAAGCAAAACAGTAGGATTACCAGATGCAATAGCGGAATTAATATCAGATTGATTATCTGTATATCTAGTACTAATTCCATTCTTACTGAAGATATCTCCAAAGTAAGATGCCTTAGTACCTCTATCTACTACCTTAGAACTTCCAGCTACATAGCCCATCTTTTCAGCATACTTTGCAGCACTGTAAATATTGGACTTCTTACCCCAAGCTTTAAGAACAGTAGAAGCTACAGCAGGGCCACATCCATCTGCATCAATTGTACTATTACCAAACTTAGTATAGTTACCCTTTTGCTCAGTATGAATTCCAGAGCCAGATCCAGATGCTTCTTTAGAATCATCATCGTCTCCATTTAGCCAATTCTTAAAGCTAGTAAGTTTACTATTAACCCAATCTCCAGCGGAATTAACCACATTGGAGAATTTATTTCCAAGAGAAATAAAAGGCTTTAAGAAACCAACTGCTAGATGCATAATACCACCAATAATAGTAGTTATACCATTACCAATGAGACTAAATACACCAGTGTCTTTAGACTTATAAGAATCAACAGTCTTAGAGAAATCATCCATGCTCTTATCAGAAGAAGTGAAAGACCAAAGATCATCGACCATTACACCAACATCAGGCATTGCAGCCGCTATATTGCTGAATAGTCCACCAAGTTTCTTTCCAACCCAGTTTACAGCAGTAGGTATAGTCAATGCAACCTTCATGATAGAATCAGAAGTTGCAGATAGAATAGAACCTAGAGCAGTTTGACCTTCTTCGCCCTTATCAGAATCAGTCTTGGTCCATAGACTTCCCATATCGCCATTAGAGCAATACTCTTTAGCTGCATCATAGCTAGAACCTAGAGTATCAGCAGCGGCTTTGATTCCATTACCAATACCTTTAATGACTCCCCAAACTTGTTTAGCAGCTCCGAATATCATAGTAGGCCCAGTAAGTGCAACCTTAGCTCCTATATTAGCCATTCCAGGAATGAACCACATATCATTGTCTTGACTTGCAGTAGTAGAATTTTTCCAGAGTCCAATCAGATCTCCTTGCAGCGCAAGTTGTCCATCAGACTTCAAAGTTTCAAGAGTATCAGTCCCAGCCTGTAGTAGAGATTGTCCAGTAGGTTTCAAAATGTCATTATATAGTTTTCTTCCAATAGCTCCAATGTAGAGGCTAGGAATCATAACGACCTTAGATACTTCACCTACACCCTTGGTAAATCCAGCAAGAGGATTATCTTCATCGATATCGACATGAGTATTTACCATATCGGCAAATGTAGTATCCTTGCTCTTAAATGTAGCCTTCAGTTTATCTTGCATTTTATTAAATGCAGATACAGCATCCTTAACTACATCAACACCACTAGAAATTTTCTCTCCAGCAGCTTTAGCAACTGTCTTAACTCCAGAAACTACTTTGTGCCCTATCTTAGTGCTATCAAGAGCATTAACTGCAGATTTACCAACACCGGCAATCCAATGCCCAGCAGATTTTCCAGCATTTACAATGCCTTTACCTGCCTTTGCTGCTGCTTGTCCAACAGTAAGTTTACCTTCTTTGATATCTGTAATAGTGTTCTTAACAGAACTTACAGTATTCTTTGCCCAAGACTTAACCTTATCCTGAGTAGTGCTCATATTCAATACATTGTAGATATACTCTTCTACATTGTATGTATGACCAGTTTCCTCATTATATTGTTTAACAGTCTCTTGAGCTTCAGCTCTCTTAGTAGCAAGAGTACCAAACTTAATAAAATTAGAAAGGACATTAAATACGATATTAAAGATAGTGGAAGTACCAATAATACCACCAATACCAGGAATAGCATAGTTAATACCATTACATGTAGCAGCTAGACACTTTTCACCAAGAGAAGGTTTTTCAATGATGCCCAAGATGCTCATAGCTCTTGCATCTTCAAAGCCATCTTCAACAGCGAGTGCAATTTGTGCAATATAGATAACACCAGTAAGCTTGGATAGCACTCCAGACACTTTAGATCCAGCTTTGCCCAAAGCAGTAGAAATACTCTCAGCAGCAGAATCGACCCATTCTCCAGAATTTCCAAGCTTCTTAGATATAAGTTTTAGAATTTGTTTAACAGAACCAAGAGCCTTACTAGAAATCTTAGAAACTAGTTCTAGACCCTTATCAGCAGTGGATGCCTTATCAGGATCAATGATAGAGAAATTACCAGTTAGAGCCTTTCCTGCTTTACCAACAATGGATGCAGCATTAGCGCCAGCTTCTAGAGGTTTACCAAAAGTCTTTCCTACAATAGGAATCTTACTAATAAGCTTAGAAGCAGCAGTAGCAGATGCAGCTGTCTCAGGATTAAAGCTCATGAGTGCATTCTTTCCAATTCTCTTTTTCCACTTAGAAGTGAAGAATTCACTCACGTGATCATCTTGATCATAGGTGGTCATCTTTTTGCCACTAATTCTAGTTTCTAGAGAATCTACACCAAGAGTGAATTTGTTAAAGAGACTGGAATTCTCTACTTTCTTCTTACGTTCTTCAGGATCCATTCCCTTACGCATTCCGGAATCGTTATTTGTACCAGCAGCATTCTTACCAAGGTAAACAGCACCAGCTACTGTAGCAGCAGTTCCTAGAATAGAAGGAAGATTAGTGATAATATCTTTACCTAGAGATCCAAGGAAAGATGTAAGAGAATTTCCGATACTAGATCCTAAGAAATTCGAAACTGCTCCACCAACTGCACCTGCAGCATCTGCAAGTTTCTCCTTAATAGTATCAAGTAAAGTTTTCTTCTTTTCTTTTTCCTGTTTAGGAGATAGTAGATCCTTGAGTTTTCCGAGGATTCCTCCATTAACCCACATTCCATAGAATCTATCTCTTAATTCATTAGACTTTTTCTTTTCTTCAGATGCAGTTTTGGTAGCAGCATCGGCAGTATTAAGAACAAGCTCTCCCTTAGCATTACGCATATATTGCATAGGATTGCCGTCTGCATCTATCTTAGTAATAATTCCTTGCTCATCATCTTGAGAATCTTCTCCAATAAGATTGCCACCACCTTTTGCAGGTGCACTAGGCCTTCTTATTCCGCCTAATTGTTCAATAGCTTTAGCCTGTTCATTAGTCATTAGAGGAGTCTCAAAATTCTCACTAGGTGATTCAAAAGGTTCTCCAGTGACAGAAGATTTAGTCTTACCCATTAGAGTTTCAACGTATCCAGCGATAATGGAAACATAATCGACAATATTGCCAATCATATTCATACGCTTTTCTTCTGCTAGCTTTTTAGCCTTTTCATCTTTTTCTTTGAGCTCTTTGAGTCTATCCTCAGACTTAGCTTTTTCTTTCTCATCTTCATTCTTGACATCAATACCTAGCTGATTTCTCATTCTTCTGAGTTCTTTGCTAGACATGTTATTGATATCTAGACCTTGTTCTCTAAAGAATTGCTCTTTATCGACATCAAAATTAGCAATCTTATCAGTAATTTTAGTTGTTTTAGCAGTTGTATCAATAATAGACTTCTTAAGTTTCTCTTTGTCTTCATCACTGATATTCAGTCCTTCGACAAATTTTCTGACTTTAGTGTAGTCATTATTTTTTACAACGTCTTCACTATTCATCAGTCTATTGAGTTTTTTACCTAGTGCATGATCTTCACCAAGTCCAGCATTAGGCATAGAAGCAGTGATCTTATCTCTTAATTCCTGACGAGCTTTATGCTTCTGATTCTTTAACTCAGTAGGAGAATTAAGATAATCATTTGCTTCTCTAATGAGATCGCCTCTCTTATTCTCATCAAGACTGAGTTCCCACTTATCAAGAGCAGATTCTTTAATCTTCTTTCCTCTGAGTCCAAAGAATTTATTCTTATTATGCTCTTTGCGCCAATATTCACGTTCTTCAGCAGATAGTCTAGTATAGCCTGCATTGATATTATGTCTTTGCAGAGCATCACCAACACCACCAAGAGCTTTAAAAGGAGCAGTAACTACACCCTTTGCTAGTCCAAAGGCTTTCTTACCTAATCCTTTAGCAAGATTTACAAGAGGTCCAAATAGAATATCAAACTTTTCACCGATAGTGCGCTTGACAATATCTTTAGCACTATCAATAAAATCTGTTACAATACTCTTAGCTTTACCCTTGACATAATCTATTAGAGGATTAACAAATCTCTTTACAGGATCTACAAAATTAGTAGTAAAGAAGTTCTTGATTTTCTCCATTCCATTTTCAGTGAATGCAATAAGAGGATCAACAACTCTATTCTTGATAGATCCAGCAATGCCGCCGTGTCTTTCTCCATCTGCACCTTTAGGTCCAAACATAATGTTTTGGAAAGCATTTGTATTAGAAACTAGATCAAGTCCAGCTCCAAGTACAAAGCCTCCCATGATACCTCCAGGAGCTAATCCAAAGGTACCAAGCGTTGCACCAATAGCACCAGCTTTAGCAGCATCTGGAAGTTTATCAGTAATGAATTTAGAAAGTTTAGGAGGTAAGATTCCCTTCTTAACTAGCTTATCATTTTCATCAAATTTACCAAACAGTGCTTCAGATAGAGTATCGGAATTCTTAAGAATAATACTACCAGCGCCAATGGCCATACCACCAACTAGACCCAATCCAGATCCAGTTAGAGCAGCACCTGCAAGTGCACCCAGTGCACCACCAGCAGCAACCTTAGGAAGATCAGCTTTAGCAGCCTTTACAACTTCATTTCCAGTTTTCTTGATATTTTTATACACATCAGAATCACCGAAAATATAATCAAAAAATTGCTTTGCCCGTTCATATCCATATTTGAAACCATGCTCGATGGTTTGATATACGGAGGTTTTCTTTGCTTGATTCTTAACAGCATTGCCAACTTTAGATGCTACTTTAGCAAATTTCTTGAAACTCTTTTTCATAGATTCAAGACTTGCATTGAGTTTATCTTTCTCATACTCAACTCTCATGTCTTGAATGACTTTTTCATCAATTCCAGCTTCATTAGCAATATCTGCAGTGGACTTGTTATTTTTAAATCCATCAAGAATAATATTAGCCTGCTCATCAGTCAGATTCGGAGAATTATCCGCTTCTCCAACAGTACCGCCTTCAGCAAAGAATCCAAAGAACTTACCCTTACCGCCAGCCTTTTTCCAGTTTCTATAGTTTCTATGCTCAATCTGTTCTCTCTGTTTATCAGACAATCCACCATTATAAAGAGGATTATATTTTGCAGGAACGATCAATTCGCCTTTAGAAACAGAAACCATTCCAGATTTATTAACTAATCCACCTCTATAAGATCCTTCAGGATTAGCATCTTCAGGAATCAAAGATTCAGCATGTTGGGGTAATAGAGCAATAGGTCCATTAATTGTCTCTTCATTTTCTTTTTCTTTCTTATCGAGATCAAATCTAGTATTCTTAAATAGATACTTTAGAGTACCCTGAGCTTTTCTTTCAGCATATTGTTCAGTATCTTTAAAGAAACTAGAAATAATATTCTTAGAAGATTCCATGAATTTCTTGCCAAAATCAGATTCCTGGAACTTCTTCCACAATTCACTAGTTTTATTTGCAATTTTATCAGGAAGATCCTGTAGGCCTGTAGCAATCTTATTGGGCAAAGATTGCAGATATCCGAACAGACCACCTTCTTCATCAATCTTCTGCTTAAATGCAGCAGGAGCATTACCGAAGAGCGTATTACCCATAAAATCATTGAATTTATCAACGATGATAGATAGGATACTATGATTTTTAGCATTTTCCTTAAACTTTAGGAAAGATCCTCTAGAAGAAGCCTTAGGAGCTTCATATTTCTTAGTAGAGGAATTATATACCATTCTTCCTTCAGGATCTTCAATTGCAGCTTCTCTCTCCGAAGCTCCAGCAGAAGCTTCGGCCATTTCAGGAGTAATAATCTCAGGAGCTATATTATTAGGAACATCGTAATTGAAATTATATAGAGATCCAAATCCAGAGTCTGAACCACTAGCTCCAGCATCTGCAACAGCTGCTCTACTTGCTCTAGAAGATGCTTTTCTCTTCTTAGGCTGGCGTCTATTACCGGAAGTTCCAGTGGAGTTTTCTGTATTACCAAATCCTCCATTAAATCTACTAATAATTTCATTCTTGATAGTAGACAAATTAAAGTTAGATGCAGACATAGAGTCTACCATAACTCTAATTTGCTTATAATAATCTTGCAGATAGAAGAAAATATTATTACCATGATCATCAAGTGCCATAGTAACAGCATCTGCACTATTCTTATTTAGATTGCTTCTTAGTTTGTGAGTATTAGTCATACCAGATCCATTTGCTACTGCAGCAAACATAGGATTAGTTTCATTGATAGTATCAACAAATCTAGCATTTGCAATCTGTCCAGAATAGATAGCATTATTCATTTTACCAACACCAGACTTTTTCTTGAAAATAAGTCTAGCAATAGCACGAGCATTCTTGTTAGAAATGAATCCCTTAGTAGGATCATCATTAATCCATCCTCTCTGGCGAAGAAGAGTAAGCATACTCTGAGCAGAATCAAATTTAGAAGGATCAATATGGTTTAGAGTAATAAGAGACATCATCTTATCATAATCATCAGATAGATTTCTAACAGCTCTAGATTCTCTAGTATAAGCAATATGGTTTTCATCATTCTTATACTTCTCTTTATCTTCATCGATAAATTCTTGAAGAAGTTCTTCCTTCATACCCTTAGAAGCATTACTGATATTAGCCTGTCTAGATTTCTTAAATTCATTAAAGCCCTTACTTGCAGATATAAATCTACCAGTTTCATAGTTAAATACTTTAGCTTCTCTGCCAGATAGCAAAGCTTCAATATTTGCCAGATAAGTAGGAATAACATCTCTCAGTGCTTTAGAGTCCTTACCAGTCCAATCTACTCGTCCCTTATTATAATTACCGAAATTCATCTTAGGATTAAAATGAGGGGTAATGTCAAAGAAACTAGCAATGGTACCTAGGATACCATCATTTTTAGATGCTTTATGAATCTGTCCAGCGACCTTCATCATACCATCTCTAAAGATATTGACAGTTCTATCTAGAGCTTTACCAGTAGGACCATTTTGAATCTTAGATGTAAGAGCCATAGTAATTGCCAATGCAATAGGAGAATGCATACCAGCACCTAGTAAAGTCTCCAGCATCTCAGGATTCATAATAGCAGCAAGGGAATCCATTCCAGAATCTTCCATTGATTTATTCTTAGCATGCTTGATCCAGTTACCTAGATTCGGCAAATCTCCACCCATAACTGCTTCCCAAGGAGTCTCTTTAATTCCACTACCTTTACTAGTAACAACGGAAGCAAATCTATCTGTTAGTAACTTAGTGATAGTCTCCAAATAACTAGTTTGCTTAGCCAGCTCAGATGTAGCTGTCTGATAAAAACTAGTAGAATTCTGAATGTGCCCATTGAGAGGCTCTACTAAATCCTTATGAAGATCAAGAATAGAAGTATTAATAACAGACAAGGAATTATTCATCATTCCAGCAAGTCTATTATTATTTGCTATCATTGCTCTAGTATTCTTGATATTAGCTCCACCAATCTTGCCAGCAATTCCTTCACCAGTAATAAGCTGGTGATAAGAAATCTGATTTCCAAGACCATGAATAGCTCCAGTAACTGCATCTAGATCATTATATGTCTTAGAAGAAGATTCTGTAGAGCTATCAGTATCGTCAGAATCTAGATCGAAATCATCATCCATATCAAAATCAAAGGAAGTCATTCCCCAAGATTCTGCTAGTTTGTTCATGGACTCTGCTTCACGTTCAGGATTGTAGAATTTACCAGATTTCAGATCACTAAAAATATCTTTCTTAATTTGCCCAAGTTGATCGGTATTTTTAGATCCAATAGAGTCTTCTAGCTTCTTACGAATAGTTCCTTTATAATCCTTCACTGCATTGTACATATCTTTTGCAGCAGAAGCATTATCAGCAATATAGCTAGTAAGTGTAGGATTAACACCCTTGGCAGTCTCAACAGCAATATACTTAGCAGATTTTACTACATTTTTGGCATATGCAATAGGGCCAGTTTTATTGTTGTCTTTGTTTTTAGACTTAGCCATCTTGATTACCTCCTTACATATAAAAGTATTATACTAAAGTTGAGTTTATACAAAAGAAGCGGGGAAGACCTAAAATGGCCTTCCCCAGAATCTTAAAAATTTATTTCAACCACTCAGGGCAAGGATTAATAGCCTTAATGCCACCATGAGCGGGAATGAACGTATTCAGACGTTCACCAGTTTCTGATTTAATAGGAATTTCTGTAGTACGATCTTCAATGTTCTTCCACATGAGTTCAATATCAGAATTCTTACGGCCTCCAAGAGGAAGTTTTCTACCAGTCTGAAGATAAGTATTAACAAATTCCTTAGACATATTCACCATAGCAGCCGCATCTACTCTAGTGAATTCATAAGCATTAACAAGTTCAGTAGCTTCTTTAACAGGAATATGAGTAGTAGAAGCTACTACATTAGTTACTACCTTTCTCAACTCACGAGAAGGATAGTATTCATCAACCTTGCCACCCTTAGAATAGATATCAACTGAAAAGTTAGTGTCATTCATCATAGCCTGCATAACAGTAATCTCATCCTTTTTAGATGAAGAGCACTGGGTGACATTACTTTTGACATCTTTAATGATATCATATGCACTTGTCATGATCGGTCATCTCTCTTTCTTTTTCTCAAATAGAAATATTCTTATTGTCCAAGATTCAAGACTCGAACTTGATAAAATGTCCACCACAATCTTAGTTAGGAGGGTATAGGTTATTCCGCTCGTTCTGCCCGAGCACATCTATTCTTCCTTCGAAAACCAATACCAGAAAAAGGCATCTAACTTCACTACCAAAAGGATGCTTTAGATGGTAGTATAGAGGGTCAACTGCTTAATCTCATACCCACAGCTCATCTTAATTAAGATATTTATATCGCACAATATAAATACATAATTATTTTCTTAATCTAATGCTAGATGATTTACATTAGATCCAGTAAATTCTTTACATCTGCGGCCACCATTAATAAAGTTATACCCACTATGATCAGTAGTAACAAGTATAGCTTAGCCTCCTTAGAATTTACAAGAGTATCTATGTCCATTCATAATGTGGCAATAATAACTAGCCTACAGAAGGAATAGTTATATGAGCCACATTATATTCTCCCGTCTTGGTAGATACTTTCAAGACTTACTACATTCTCCCAGTAGTCATTATTTGGGCCATCTAATCCTCCATTGCATTTATAATTTAATTCTATTGATCAGAAAGAAATAAATAATAAATACAATTTTTATACGCGGCTATTGTATTTCAAATTAAACGTAGTTCCCGTCAGGAATCTTTACGTAACCGATCAAATAGGCACGCAGGCTAGATTAAATGGATCTAAGCGTTAGGAATAAATCGAAAGGAGTGCACCAAAACTATTTATTCCCTGCAGAATCGTACTGCACCATCATTAGGTTGCGGAACTAATGAATCGAACCTCGCTTCGAGATTCAAGAAGAAAGAAAGAAATGAACTTGAATCTCTATCTTGTGTTTCTTCCACCCTCTATACACAAGAAAGAAAAGAGATTAAAATAGCGTTAGCGTGTGTGGTATCTTAATCTCTAATGGTGGGCCATGTAGGACTCGAACCTACGACCATCCGGTTATGAGCCAGAAGCTCTGACCAACTAAGCTAATAGCCCTTGTGAGTAGAATTAGGGGAGATAATTCTACATGGTGCAGAAGAAGGGACTCGAACCCATACTCATTACGAACTAGATCCTAAATCTAGCGTGTCTGCCATTCCACCACTTCTGCAAATATAAAAGGCTAATAACTTAATTAGATTGATTCGAATCCGTATTAGAATGTAGATCTTGTAAAGTTTGATCATCTAAAAATGTAATAGCATTTACATTTTTAATCTTACCTTTAGAAGAAATAAAGTGATTAATTTCTTCAGGTGTAGATGAACAAAGAATTTTATAAAAATCAGATTTGTCCATAATATTCCTCCTAAATATTCTGTAATATATTGTTTAGGAGGTATTAAAGTTTAAATATAATAAACTTCCATATTTGCTTTCATTAATAGAGAAATTTTTTGAGTATAATGATCAAATATCATACATTCAATATAGCAATTATCATCATAATTAACTATATATCCAATGTATCCAACATCATCAGTATTAATACATTTACATGATATAGGAATTCCTAAAGTAAACTTTATACCTGAAGTATGTGTAGCTATCTTTATAGAAGCGTCAGATTACTATCATATAGAAATATAATAAATATATACAGTTCCACTTACATTTTCTACAGTAAATGTAGCATTACTATCAGTATGATTAACTTTATATGAATAAAATAAATAAGTAGTAAATTTTTCATTTGTAGATATATCACGCGAGTGTGATATATCTACTAGCATTAGCATAGTCCCGCCAGTAGTATTTAGAATTGTACTACTACCAGTAGTATCTGGAATTACACTAATTAAATACTCACTAGATTCATATGATGAAGTCATTTTTACTTGAATAAGATATGTATTATTTATATCCTGAGTTCGCTGCTTAATTTTAATCGAAGAAGCGTCAGATTATTGATAAATAAACCATACAGTACATTCCGTATCTTTTGTAGAGAATGCAAGAAAAGAATATCCTACAGAAGAATTATATGCATATTCAAGTATTCTACCTATTGCTATAAATTTATAATCTTTATTTACATCACTATTCTTTAATTTATGTACTATACCATATCTATCTACTACATTTGATACAATAGAAATTACGTCTAGATCTCTATTATCAATTTTATCTAAATAAAATGTGTGGAAACCACCTTCAATTATTATAGTTTTAGTTTTAAGAGAAGCGTCAGATTAAGAGAATAGAATGAAATAACCAAAAAAAAAATAAAAACAGGTAGGAAGTTTAAAACTTCCTACCAATATATTATTTTTATCTTTTAATGTACCATATATAAATTCCTACATTATATTTATTTGATCTATCAAATGGAATAAGTCTGTCTTTAGTAATATCATAATAGAGTATATATAGATCTCTACCATTTATCCAATTATTAGGATTATTTGGATCTGGAATACTACTATATCCATTGAGATCAAGAAATGCAAAGTAGAATTCATCATCTGGATGATATGATATTATCTCATCTTTAAACGATATATCAGATTCTAGAACGAAATATCCATTTCCATCCTTTATATTGAATTTCTTCACTTTAAGAGAAGCGTCAAATTGTATTTTATCTTATCATTATAAGAGGAAAAACTCCTTTACTACCATAATATACAGGTGCATCAGCAACTTTTACTTCAGATCCAGATGCAACACACCATGGTACATCATAGCTGTGTCCTCCTTGAGGATATGCATTATGTGATAATCCACGTAAGAAACCATCTTTAAATTGCCAAGTAGTAAAATTAAAATATGGTAGTTTATAATTAGCTTCTCCATCATCATACTTGTTGCTATTAGAAGCAAATTTACCAGTTATTTGTCCAGCACTCATTAATGTACAATATGCACTTGTCCAAGTATAACCTGTATTAGTAAGATTGCCATTGGCATATTCAGTTTTATTAGATAATAATACATGTCTTTTAATTAAATGATCATTAAGAATAGATTTTTTCATCAATATTTCAGCTGTAGTTGAATTCAAACCTTTATGGACACCTGTACTTACGTATCCATTATCATTAAATATCATACCATCTGATGATTTATAAAGAGGTTCTGTAGGAATCATAAATATTCCATAACCATTATCATATGGTGTTCCATCTGAAGCTGTTTTATTATGTTCACAATCAAATCCAACTATTACCCATGTCTTATTATATGTACCATCTTTAATAGTTATTGTAGAACCAATAGAAGCACCATAATAACCAGTATAATTACTACATCTAATAAGAAAATCATCTAGATCAATAGTATTTTCATCAGGATTAATGGATAATATACCAAGGTCTTGAACTTTATATCTAGTATTAGGAGTAGAAGTATCAATAGGAAGATTTTTTACATCACCTAGTATTTTAATAATAATAGATTGTATAGTCGTATCTTTACTAAATTTACTTTTAGCAGGAATTCCTCCAACAGTATATCTTGTTATAATATCATTCTTTAATATTAAATTATTAGAAGCGTCATATTATACCACTT
>ERZ779851.1709-NODE-1709-length-18552-cov-2.717360_pt1 | contig 18552 bp, 14 predicted proteins | sample MGYA00511094_ERZ779851 | MGnify/ENA primary metagenome ERZ779851 (study PRJEB29588, sample SAMEA2155512) | human gut metagenome | biome: human gut; feature: human-associated habitat; material: faeces | place: Denmark | collected 2008/2010 ...
TCGCTGTCCGGGAAGCCGGTCCAGAAGCTGCCGCTCCTCTCCGCTGAGGTTATCCAATATACGGTATGCGACGTCGGCAACGTCGGAAGCGCGTTCTTTGAGATACTGGTCGTCAACCGCTGAAATCGCGGAAACATACCGCTGAATGATCCGCGCGAACACCACATCCGCCGCCTGAAGCTCCTTGCGGATCCCTTCGATCACTTCCTGTGTCAGCATTTTATCATCAACGATCAGCAGATGGGCGTCGAAAATTCTGGCATCTTCGGACGCCAGCGAGGATTTGATACGGGACTGCAGCTCCGTAATCTGCCGCCGGGTCTTGTCAAGAGCCGCCGTGAAGCGGGAAATTTCGCAGGGGACCTCCGATTCCGTGATCGGTTTCGGTTCAACGTCCAACGATGAGCGTCCGGCGCCGCCAACGATCAGCGCGATTCCGATGGCGATCCCGGAAGAAGCCGATATACCGTGATACATCACTTCTTTTCGCGCTTCGGGCGGCAACTGCGGAACGGTGGAACCAACTGTTGCATCATTCTTCATCGAATCGTCTGTCAACCAAATCGTTAAGAGCCTTGAGTGCGTCTTCCGCGTCATGTCCGCAGGCGGTAATCGTGAGTTTGGAACCGCAGGCGGCGGAAAGAACAAGCATGCTCATCAGACTCTTTCCGTTTGCGGTTTCCGCATCCTTTGAAACGGTGATATCGCTGTCGAATTTCGATGCGGTCTGCACAAACAGGGACGCCGGTCTTGCATGAAGGCCCAGTTTGTTTTTTATTGTGCATTCTGTCGTTTTTGAAACGGCTCCCATCCGGCATCCCTTTCCTGTTTAGTCGGAATATCAATGCCGGATAATATAGCATCATTTTCCGGAAAATCAATGAATCTCCACCAAAACTTCCCGTTTCAAGCAGTAAACACTCAACAAACGATCCCGATCACGGAACACCGAACCGGCGGAACTGATGAAAAAAGCCGAACGCTTCAAATCATTGCACTGAAGGTCCGACCAAGAACCCGCTGTCACACGAAGAAGCGCCCGGCTAAGTTTGTGAACAACACAAACTCCGGGGCCATTTCAACGGGATGACAATCCGGGCGTATATACTGGTAAAACATCCGGACAATAAGCATCCCTTGTGACAGCAAACAACTTTTTAACTTGGTCGGTTTTCAGTGCTTTTGCTGAAATAGTAACGGAATGTCAAACAACATCTGCGGAATCTCATATACCGCAGTCGAAATAATATAGCATGCTCTCCGGTTTTGTCAATCCCCGGATGACATCCGCACATTCTCCAGCAGTCCTTTAAGGTAGCCGACGGCAAAAATATTGCCGAGCATCGCGTAACCGAAATTCTCGTTGCTCTCCCCCGCCATCGTCGGTGTGTGATCCGGACGGATCAGGCAGTCCGGCGCATACCGGGAGACGGTCTCCAGAAGAGCCGCCATATCCGTCGGTCCGTTATCATGGAATGTCTCGCGGAAACAGGTCTTCGTTCCGGTAATGTCACGGAAATGAAAAAAGAAAATTTTCGACCCGAACTCTCTGACCAGATCGAATACATTTTCCCCCATTGCACGGAACGTCGCCTGACAGAATGTTATTCCGTGCGACGGACTGTCAACGATTCCCATCGCGCGGCGGTAAGCATCGGCGTCCGTCAGGATCCTTGAATATCCAAACAGGGGAGAAACCGGCGGATCATCCGGATGAAGTCCCATTTTCACTCCAGCTTCCTCGGCTGTCGGGATCACCGCCCGGATAAACCGGGTGTAATTCTCCCACATCTGCTCCTCCGTCACTTTCAACGGAACGTCATTCCTGATCTCCCGGATATCGAATCCGCTGGTGAGCGCTCCCCCGCGCTCCGGCAAATCGCTCCGGGAACGGAACCAGCCGACTCCCGCCATAAAATTGTAGCACAGCAGCCGGATCCCAAGTTTCCCCATATTGCGCAGCATCTGCCGATACCGTTCAATATCCTCTTCAAATCCCGGAAGCCCAAGTTTGATACGGGACATATCAAACTCATCCCCCTCCAGTGCATAAAGATAAAATCCGCGTTCCCGGAACCGGTCCACCACCGTTTCCAACGCCTTGAAATCCGATGGATCCGCCAGTCCGCTGAGTTCCGGCGCGGCTTTCGTTACCGCATACCGCACCCCAAGCTGAGCCGCCACATCCCACTGAATCGTCCGGTTGACCGGAAGCATCAATCCCAATTTCATTACAACACTCTCCTTTATTCTGTATTGAATATAATATATTCTAAAATAACTCCGTTTCATAAAAAGTCAAATAAAAAAACGCGGACAATGCCGCGTTTCGTAAAAAAGTCCGGGAAATCCGGGTCCGTTTTTCAATCAAACAGGGAAGGCTGAAGGATCGCGGGCTTCGGCTGCGGAGGACCGTCATTTTTTGCACGGTAACGTCCGCGCTTCTCACGGGCGACCGTGACCGACGGGAGATTCGCTTCGCCAATCGCATTTTCTTCCAGATTTGCAAGGATCTCCTTTGCCCGTTTGACCACCTTGTCCGGCAGACCCGCCAGTTTGGCGACATGGATGCCATAGCTTTTATCCGCGGCTCCGGGAACGATCTGACGGAGGAAAATGATCTGATCTCCGTATTCCCGAACGGCAACGTTATAGTTCCGGACGCCTTTCCGCACCATTGCCAGCTCCGTCAGTTCGTGATAATGAGTCGCAAACTGCGTTCTTGCGCGGCAGGAGGGATGATCAAGAATATATTCGGCAACGGACCACGCAATGGAAAGGCCGTCAAACGTACTGGTCCCGCGTCCGATCTCATCCAGAATAATCAGACTCCGCGGCGTGGCATTGTTGAGAATATTCGCCGTTTCCAGCATCTCAACCATAAATGTACTTTGTCCGCGGGAAATATCATCCGCAGCACCGACGCGGGTAAAAATCTTGTCCGCAACACCAATTACGGCGCTGTCGGCAGGGATAAACGACCCCATCTGCGCCATGATGACCAGCAGGGCGGTTTGACGGATATACGTCGACTTTCCCGCCATGTTGGGACCGGTAATAATCATCATCCGGTTCTCCTCGCCGTCCAGAATCGTGTCGTTAGGAATGAAACGGGAATCCTGCATGGCGGCGTCAAGCACGGGATGGCGGCCGCCTTTAATGACAAGCATGTCGCTGTCATCAATATGCGGACGGCAGTAGGAATAACGCGACGCACAATCGGCGAGAGCGCAAAGTGCGTCGATTTCCGCCAGAGCTTCGGCATTCTGCTGGATCTCGCGTGTAAACCCGGCGGCATACTGCCGCAGTTCCTCGAAAATCTTAATTTCCAGAGCTTTCGCCTTGTCGTCGGCTCCGAGGATCTTGGATTCCATCTCCTTGAGTTCGGGCGTGATAAACCGTTCACAATTCACCAGCGTCTGTTTGCGGATATAATCCGCCGGGACGTTTTCCAGATTGGATTTCGTCACTTCAATATAAAATCCGAATATGCGGTTGTAATGCACTTTCAACGATTTGATCCCGGTGCGCTCCTGCTCTTTCGCCTGAAGCCGGGCGACCCAGTTCCGTCCCTCGGTGGCGGCGGAACGGAGTTCGTCAAGTTCGGGATTGCATCCTTCCCGGATCACTCCGCCGTCGGTCGCGGAAGCCGGAGGCGAATCAATCAGAGTATTGAGAATCCGTCCGGTGAGTTCATCCAGTTCACAGAGCCGCGTATTGATGTCGGCGATCAACGGCAGGTCAAAAATCGCCAGAATGTTTTTAACTCCTGGAATCAGGGAGAGGCTCGCGCTGAGAGAGATCAGATCCCGCGGATTTGCGGTATTCATATTGAGTTTGGTTGTGATGCGCGCAAGATCCCGGATGCCGGAGATGGTCTCCCGCAATTCGGCAAGCGTCAGCGGATCATCTTTGAACGTACCGACAATATCCTGCCGTTCGATAATACGCTGAACACTCCGGAGCGGATTCAGCACCCACTGACGCAGCAGCCGTCCGCCCATCGGCGTTTTGGAACAGTCAAGAACATGCAGCAGCGTGGAATCTTTCGCGGAACCGAGCATCGGATCGGCAAGCTCCAGATTCCGCCGGCTGGACGGGTCTATCAACAGGACCTCGTCCCGCGATTTGAGACTGATCTTCCGGATGTGTCCGGTCTGGCACTTCAGATTATCCTCCGTATAGGCAAGAACAGCTCCCGCCGCACGGACCGCGTTCGCCTCTTTCTGCTTGAATCCGAATCCCTCCAGAGTAATGGTCCCGAAATGACGGTTCAGAAGTCCGGACGCGTTTTCATAAGTAAAAATCCAGTCATCCAGTTCGGTCCACAGCAGATTCTGCGGAGTATCGGGCTTGGAAACAGGGTCTTTGCGCCATTCGGCAAGCAGCGACGCCGGAACAACGCATTCCCGCGGATGAAGTTTTGCCAGTTCGTCGGAAACCTCCTGAAGATTGCGGAATTCGGCGGCAAGAAATTCTCCGGTGCTGATGTCAAGCCACGCCAGCGCATAAACATTTTTTGACGGAATGCTGAAATAGGAACAAAGAAAATTATTGTCGGACGGTTTCAGCAGCGGACCTTCGGTAATGGAACCGGGTGTAATGACACGGGTGATGCCGCGTTTGACGATCGCATTTCCCTTGACAAGCGCCGGATTTTCCAGCTGCTCCGCAATCGCGACTTTCACTCCGGCTTCCAGGAGTTTCGGCAGATAAATGTCGAGTGCATGATACGGCACGCCGCACATCGGATACCCGGCACGGGTGGTCAGGGCGATCTCCAGAATCGGGCTTGCCACCTTTGCATCATTGAAAAACATTTCGTAGAAATCGCCCATACGGAAAAGCAGAACCGCGTCTTTCGGCGCTTCGGCCTTCACTTTGACATATTGCTGCATCATGGGCGTTAAACTTTTATCGTCGGGCATCGGAAAACTCCATAAGTTTCAATCTTAAACAACTCTGTATTCTACATCGGAAACCAGAATTCTTCAAGATAGGAAACAAAAATTTTCCGGGAAATCAGCGACATAGGCCTTTTCAGAGCTTATCTCCCGGAATTTTCCGGAATGAACGAAAGAATGGACTTCCGGCAGCGGAAGCCGTCTTTCGACACTCCCCATTTCCGACGGCATCTTCTCCATTGTTTCGCAATGGTCTGTTCGTCCGCCCCCCTGTCGTTCATCCCCTGAAGTTCCTTGACTATCAATGGAGTTGTACGGGAAACAGGAAGATATTCGATCCACGGAACGGGAACCGGATGATAACGTCCATCGCCGCCGTATACCGATATATATGTCACACGCTCCACTCCTTTGAACCCGTGGGCAGTCACCAGAAGTTTCGTGCCGTCCGCGCCGGATTCCACCACTTCGGTTTTCAGGATATTTTCCGTAACGGACTCCGGATGCCGGAACGCCCCCGCTCCATGATAATTCGCAATGGCTTCATGTTCCCAGAAAGAAGCGGTTCGTGCCGCCCCGCCGGAACCGTCCTTTGCTGAAGAACGGGACTGCAAATACAGCGGAATCGTCATAAATGGAGCAAAAGAGAAAAAAACATGCCGGAAATACTGACAGCAATAGGAGTGGAAAAACTGTTTCTGCTCCATCAGATCATATCCACGGAACAGACTGGGGGAAGCGGTAAAATCGAATTCCGAAAAACGGGCGGAAACAAGTGTATTGATCATGTGTGTTTTGTGAAAAACAAAATCATCACCGAAACCTTCTTTATGATCTTTCAACAGATTCAGCATCTCCTGCTGTGCAAGCGGGGTGAACAACAAACGGAACTGCTGTTCGTCGTTCCGGTCCAACGCTGCGAATGAGGCATCAAATTCCTCATTTGCCATAACGGTAAATTCACTTTTCATGCTCCGCGCTTTCCGGCGCAGCGCCCGGACAGCTGTCTTTTTCCGGAGTTTTCCAAAAAAACCGTCACCCGCATCTGCAAGTCCGGAAGGCGAACGGCTGAACATCAGACCGGGCGCCGCTTCATGACCATAGACAAGAAACCGTTTGCGCCCGTACTCCGGTTTCGGCTTCTTGATACTTGCGGTCAAGACCTGATGCCGCGTTACCCAGCGGGACTGCAAACGGCCTTTGGAGTCATAATAGCTCTCCCGTTCTCTCCATGAAATCGTCAGCGAACCGGAATAAGTACAGCTGCCCCAATGAAAATCCAGAATATCGGCAAAAACAAATGGATTACCGTTAAGGGCTCCGCTCTGGCAGAACAGCACGGAATCGTACCGGAGGGAATCGCCATCCCAGTGAAAATTCCGGCAGAGATCGTCCAGACGGGCAAGAGAGAAATAGTTGTCGAACGTAAAAAACGGACAAGTCTTCATAACGATCCGGGCAACGGTATCCCATTGGAACAGACGGTTCAACGGTTCCATCTGCGTCCATGCAGTCACAGTATTCCGTTTCAGGTCCGAATGTTTTTCCTGCAGCCGTTTATTGAGCCGGCCGATCCTGCTGTTCAGGATACCGAAGATGAGATACAGGGAAACCAGAGTCACACCGGCGCCGCAGACAGCCCACGTCAGGGAAATATTGAAATACGGTCCCTGCTCCCAAACAAAAGGAAGAACGTATAAAACAGCCGTTCCGCCCCCCGTGATCGCCAGAAGGATGAAAGTGTTCCGGAAAAATTTCAGCCAGCCAAGTTTTCCCCTGACATGTGCGACCTGTTTTTCCAGCTTGCGGATCGCCGCAACCGTCACGACATTCGCTTTTACATCAATTTTCGACTGCTTTATAAACTCTTCAAATGCTGCGGCTGCATTGAGACGGAATTTGACTTTCAGCTGTTCACGGTAATATTTTACAGGCTCATTGAGCTCCGCAATCATTCAAAGAATCTTTCTCTGGCCTGTTCTTTCACTACCTTTGAAGCTGTAAACGGAATCCGTGTCGTATATCCGGCACGGGCGGCAACGATCTGCTTGACCGGCCAGGCAAAAATATCCGTATTCCACATGGTCACGGTGTCGTTATACAGTGTACGCGCCGCAGTGATCTCTTTCTGAAGATAACTGTTCTGACGCATGGCCTCCGCGATCGCCGCATGGGCTTTCAATTCGGGATATGCTTCCACATGAGGAACCAGACTGGTAAACGCCCGGTCGATCTGCAAGGAGACCGCATTCCGGTTTGCCTCCGAGATCGCACTGTTTCCGCGCAGGGCCGCAACATTTTTCATCACGTCCCGGTCCAGCTCAATGGCTTTTGTCACCAGCGAAGCGACATTATTCAGGATCACGACCCGCTGTTCAAGGAAATTGTCAATATCCGATGCTTTCGCCTGAATCCGCTGTTCCAGCTGCCGGAAATAATTTTTTGCCTGCACAACGGAGATCCAGTAAATCATTCCGGGAATCACTCCGGCGCCCCACAGCACAATAAGAAGCACCGGATCCATTTCCACCCGTGCAATGGTAACAACCAACGCCGGAACAAAACCGATCACCGTGATGATGAATTCAAAAATAATTGATCCGATCCCGGTCGTTGCCGGCAACTGCCGCTCAATCACATTGATGTCACGTCCTTCCGTATTGACGGGCCCCTTCATTTCATCTAAAAGATTTGCCATATTTGCTCCTGCAATTATAACGGGTTGTCTGTACAATGCCATAATAAATATCCTGTCCCGGAAAAATCAAATCGGAACTTTGAAAAAACAGAAAGTTTACATGATTACCGGATTTTTCCGGAAGAAGATTGCGGTATTTTCTTGACTTTTTACAATTCCCGCATTATTTTATTAAAGTAAGGAGGGATTCCCTCCAGGTGTACTTTTTTAAGATAAAAAAGGAGGTCAGCACATGGCTTCGAATGCAGAATTTAATCTGAAACGGTTGGAAAAGACTACTCTTCCGACTGATTTTGTCCGCGCGCACTCCGGCGAATGGGATCATCAGGCGTGGCTTGAGTTTTGTGCCTCCATCGAAGACAAAGGATACACTCCGGTCGACCTCGATCAGGTCGGGCTCCTTCTGGAACAGAAAAAAATGGAATACTGGGCCGAAAGGAACTCGAAATAACGTGGCGGAACGGAACATCACAATCAAGCCCGCGTCCGAAACTCCCGCATACGCACCATCTTGCGGGAGTTTGTCTATCGTGGCAACTCCGATCGGAAATCTGGAAGACATCACTCTGCGCGCTCTCCGCGCACTGAAAGAAGCCGACACCATCCTTTGCGAAGACACCCGGAGAACCCGTATCCTCTGTACAAAATTCGACATTAATAAACGGCTGGAAAGTTACCATATTTTCAATGAACACGGACGCACTCCGGAGCTCATCCGCCGTGTTCAGTCCGGTGAAAAAATCGCGCTTGTTTCCGATGCGGGAATGCCCTGTATCGCCGATCCGGGATTCCTGCTGGTCCGGGAAGCGGTCGAAGCCGGTATCGAACCGGAAATCGTTCCCGGAGCTTCCGCCGTGATCTTCTCGATCGCCGCGAGCGCGCTGCCGTCCGACCGTTTTGCATTTCACGGCTTTCTCCCGGTCAAATCGGGCAGACGCTCCGCGCGCCTTGAAGAAATCGCTGCATCGAATATGACTGCCGTCGTTTTTGAATCTCCCTATCGTCTTTCCAAACTGCTGAATGAAATCCCGCAATATTTTGGACCGGAGACTCCGGTCGTTGTGGTCCGGGAAGCCACAAAAGTCCATCAGGAAATCCTGCGCGGAACCGCTGCCGGACTCGCGGAACAGCACGGAAAACGCTCCTGGAAAGGGGAATGCGTGGTTATTATCGGCGCGCCCGCCGAAGAAAAGGAAAAAGATGAATAACGCATTTTTTTTAGATCGCGACGGTGTTATCATTGAAGAGGAGCATTATCTTTCCGATCCCGCAAAAGTCCGGCTCTGTCCCGGATGCGCGGAAGCATTCAAACGGATTTCCTCCGCCGGTTTCCGGATCATCGTCACCTCCAACCAATCAGGCGTTGCACGCGGTTATTTCACATTCGCGGAGATCGCGGCAGTGGAACGGCGGATCGAAGAACTGCTCACCGGAGCGGGAGCCCCGCTGCCGGATGCCTGGTACTACTGTCCCCACCATACCAAAGGAAACGTTGCCGAATATGTACGGGACTGCGACTGCCGCAAACCCCGTCCGGGAATGCTGATCCGCGCGGCGAAAGAACACGCGATTTCTCTTCCCGATTCCGTTATGATCGGAGATAAACTTTCCGATCTCCGCGCGGCGTTCGCCGCCGGATGCCGGAACGCCGCACTCGTCTTGACCGGACACGGTTCCGAGCAGACTCCCGAACCGCTGGAACACGACTATCCGATTGCCGATAATATTCTTGACGCGACAGAAAAACTGCTTATGCTTACCGGAGGAAAGACTGTATGACCGCCGATCATCTCAAACAGCTGCTGGAAAACGGCGTAACGCTGGTTTTTGCCAAAATCCTCAATGCATCGCACAATGTCCGCGGCTGCTGTGCTTTGGAACTCGACCGCCGCAAAGGATTCCGCATGGTCGAACAGAACCTGAAACAAATCCGGCGGGCAGTCTCCGGCGAGGGGATTCTGCTGCTCCAGATCCGCGAGGACCGGCTGACCGCCGTCGGAAGTTTCGGCGAAGGGATCGTCACCGAACTGCCTTTGGAAATGGAAGAAGAAACCCTCCAGCATCTTCCGCGTTATGATTTTTCCGCCAAGGTCCATGCACAGAAATTGCTGAAAAAACTTGGATTTGCACGATAGAACACCTTCCGGGAGGTCGTTGTGCAGCATTATCACATTTACCTGCGAACGTACAAACGGCGGTTCCGCTTTGCTCCTCCGGTCTATTCCATAGCCCGGTTCAACGGACTTCCGATGCAGTATCAGAAGATGGACCGGCTGGAATTCACCTACCGGTTCAGCACCGGCGTTCCGCAAATCTCCCTCCGGGTCAACGACCGGCCTTTGGAACTCCCGGCTCCGCATCTGCTGATCAAACGTCCGGGCGACGTGATCGAGCATCCGGCTCCGGCGGAACAGGAATCATTCTGGATCAGCTATCCGAAAGAGGTCATGGAACTGTTCCGGGCTGGCGGATTGCCGGACGGGCTGACCGGAAGCGGGTTCCGGTTCACTCCGGAGTTCTCCCGGACTCTGAGGGAAATCCATCAGACCGCACCGCATGCCATGGAATCCGGCATGTGCGAAAAACTCGATATGCTCTGTTTTAATCTGATCCAGGAAACGCTGATGAACCTGCGGCAGTACGGGGAAACCGACAATGCCGGCGCAGTGGAAAAAATCGCGGAATATTTCCGGAGCAATTTCACCTCGGATATTGATCTTGAACTGCTGCTTTCCTCACAGGGACTTTCCCGCAGAAGTTTTTTCCGCCGCTGGAAGGACTGTTACAACATGCCGCCTGCACAGTACATCATCCATTTGAAAATGGCGGAGGCATGCCGTCTGCTGGCGGAAACAGAAAAAAATCTTTCGGAAATCACGCTCGCATTGAACTTTCAAAGCACATCATATTTCTGCAATCTGTTCCGCCGCAGATTCGGAATAACTCCGCTGGAATTCCGGAAGATCAACCGACTGAACTTCATCCGCTGAATGGCACAAAAACGACATTTCTTTGTCACAAAAGAGATTGTTTCTGAAAATAAGCTCCTTATATTAAGTTGCAGAAACCGATCATCAAGGAGGCTCTCATGGGTATTGTCAGAAACGGAAACCGCTTTTTGCTGAATGCGGGCGGAAGCTCGTACCTGATAGAAATTTCAGGCGACGGACTTCCAGTCAACCTGCATTGGGGCGCGTCCGCCGGAATGTCCGATGTTCCGGATGCCGATTTTGTACAGAACTTTCTTCACCGCTCCGGCCGCCGGGCACGGGTCGTCCGGCAGGAATATCCGGCATGGCACGGAGCGCTGTTCACGGAACCCGCATTGAAAGTCGCCGGAAAAGACGGGATCCGCAACTGCATGCCGATGTTCCGCAACGCACAAATCCGCACGGAAAAGGATGCGGAAGTACTGGAAATCGAACTGTCGGATCCGTTTCAACATCTCGACGTCACTCTTTTCTACCGGGTATACAACGACAGCCCGCTGATGGAACGCCGGGCGTCCATCCACAATGCCGGAGACTGTCCGCGCACATTGGAAAGCGTCATGTCCGCATGTTTCCAGCTTCCGCAGCTGCAATCAGATTACCGCCTCACCCATCTGCACGGACGCTGGGGACACGAGGCGATGATCGACCGGATACCGGTCCATCAGGCAAGAACGGTTCTGGAGAGCCGAAGCGGACTTTCCGGTTCCGCCGCCATGCCATTTTTTGCTCTTGATCAGGGAGACGCCACTGAATGCTGCGGAGACGTCTGGTTCGGAACTCTGCACTGGAGCGGAAATTGGAAAATCTCCGTGGAACAGGACGGTTATGGTGACACCAGCGTCTGCGGCGGCATTCACGACTTCGACTTCGCCTGGGAACTTCCGCCCGGCGGCACTTTCCAAACTCCGCCGTTCACTTTCGGTTTCGTACGCGGCGGATTCGGGGAAATGACGCGGGAACTGCACCGTCACTACCGTACACATCTGGAAACACCGGAATTCCGGGGAACCTGTCAGCCGCTGATCGTCAACACCTACGCCGCATTCGGCTCCGGAGCGGAAATGAATGAAAAGAATGTACGGGAACAGATGGAACTTGCGGCTGGGACCGGATGTGAACTGTTCATCCTTGATGCCGGCTGGCAGCAATCCATCGGCGAATGGGTCCCACACCGGGAAAAATTTCCCAACGGTCTGCGGCCGCTGGCAGACCGGGCGCATGAACTCGGAATGAAATTCGGCATCTGGGCGGAAGTGGAATCCGCCGATCTCGACAGCAAGACCGGTCTCGAACATCCCGAATGGATCATGACATTTCCCGGTCAGGGATTCCGCAACGAACTGCGTGAAAACGAAAATCGCGCCCTGCTGAATTTCGCGATCCCGGATGTCATGGAAACCATGTACACGGCGATCGACCATCAGATCACCGAAGCCGGATTGGACTATTTCAAGATCGACATGAACCGCTGTTTCACCATGCCGGGCTGGGAAAATCCGCCGTTCTCCGGCGAACGTTCCATCTGGGTTCGCTATGTGGAAAACATTTACGAACTGTTCGCAAGACTCCGGAAACGTCATCCGACCCTGATCATGGAAAACTGCGCCTGCGGCAACGGACGGGCGGACTGGGGATTCCTGCGTTTTTTCAACCGCTGCAACCGCAGCGACAATCAGGACTCTCTGGACGAACTCAAACTGCACGAAGGATTCTCTTATCTTCATCTGCCGAAATTTGCCGGCGGCGGCTGTCATATCAGTTCGTACACGGGACACATCAACCGGCGCACGATCCCGATGCAGTTTCAGGCATACACCGGAATGCTCGGTTCACTGGCAATCGGAAGAAAACTCGCAGAGTGTTCGGAAGCGGAACGGAAAGCGCTCCGGGAATATGGCGTCCTGTACAAAAAACTGCGGAACACGATCCACAACGGGGATTTCCACCGCATCGCCTCCCACTTCGATCATCCGTATGCCGTATACGAATACGTTCTTCCGGACTGCTCGGAAGCAGTTGTATTCTTCTTCGGACACGCTTTGCAGTTCTCCGGCCGTCTCCCGCTGTTCCGTCTGCGCGGGCTCGATCCGGACGGGATCTATGAACTGACGCCTTACGGGGAACCGGGAGAGGAGGAGGTCAGGCAATACGGCACTGCTCTGTACGACGTCAGAGAATCGCTCCGCGGAAAACGTTCCGGAGCAGGTCTGATGTCCGTCGGGATCCGCGCCTCGCTGTTCGGCGACTTCGCTTCCAGAATCGTACATCTGAAAAAAATACAGGAGAAACCATTATGAAAAAGAAATTTTCACTGATAGAGCTCCTCATAACAATCGCTGTAATCGCTATTCTTGCTGGTATGCTTCTGCCCGCACTGAACAAAGCCAGAGAACGGGTCATCATGACATCCTGCAACTCCAATCTCCGTCAGATCGGCATTATGTGGCACAATTACTTTTCCGATTATGACGACTTCCTGCCCGCAACCAACGGAACCTCCCCGTATCTCCGGTGGCAGGATTACCTGTATGTGCTGAACACTCCAGGCATCAGCCTGGTACAGCGCGCTTACTGTACGGGCAAAGCGGAAACCGGCAATCTGCGTCCGCGTGATGTGTTTGCCTGTCCCGCACAAAGAAAATTCGGAGAACTGCACTATGCCGTAAACAATTTCATCACCCTTCTCCCCAACCGGACCGTGAAAAAGGTCAAAATGCCCTCCAGACGGTATTTTATCATGGAACACAATTACGAATCGGGCGGGCAGGCGACCAACTGGTATGTGCTGTTCGACCGGATCGACTTTATCCGTCACAACGGCAGAAGCAATATCCTGTTCCTCGCTGGAAATACCGGAAGTTTCAGTAAATCCGCCGTGCCGTCCAATCACAAGACCTATGAGTGGGGACAGAATTATGATGATTAAGCAGCTCACTTGCCAGACTGCGGTTTTGCTCTCCTGCGCTGTTATCGGAGCGGAGGATCCGCAGTTCCCGGAATTCGGGACCCTGCCGCCGGAACTTCTCTTTCCCAAACATGCAAAACTGACGGCCGATGCACACGGCAATCTGCTGGTCAACGGAGAAAAGCGTTTCCTGATCGGAACTGAAATCGGAACACAGCAGCTTGCCGGAGATCTGGAACCGGCCATCGGCTATTCCGACCGCTGCAAATGGCTGTATGAAGAACCGCTGACTTATGAAAACGCACAGCGTCTGGGTCTGGATACGATCTCCGTATTCACACCCGACTGGTGGATCCGGGAACTCGAACCCGCTTTCAAACCACAGTTCTTTCACAGCCGGAAAAACCGGACAATGATCCGTCAGGTACTCGGGAACGGACTGCCGTTCATTGCGGACTATACCTGTTTTCCATGGCGGCACGGCGGACTCGTCCGTCCGGAGCTCCGTCATCTGCTTCCGAAAGAAGCATTCAACGGTTCCGACACCAAAAGCGGCAATCATTGGGTCCCCTACAACATTTTTCATCCAGAAGCACGGAAAATATACCGTCGATACTGGCAGGACGGCGTAAAATTCATGAAACAAAACGGGGCGGATGTTTTCGCCTATGAACTGTTCAACGAACCCTCATACAACGATCCGTCTCCATACAACCGGACACTTTTTGCCCGGTTCCTGAAAGAAAAATACAATTCTCCGGAAACCATGAACCGAATCTGGAGAACCCGTTACGCTTCCTTTGAAGAGGCGGCAAACGTTCCGGAATTTATCAAAATACCGGGGCTCGCCGTCGATTGGGGAAAATTTCTGGAAAAAGGCTTTACGGAACTCGCAAAATACGGCTGTAAAGTCATACGGGAAGTCGATCCAGACGCCAGAATGACATTTCAGACCCTCGGATTCAGCAATTACCGGAGTCTGCCCGCAACCAACATCAACATCTGGGAAATCAATCGGTTCATGGATGTGATCTCAACCTCCACGGTCGGCGGCATCTATGTGGAAAGCGCATTTTCCGAACCGCCTCCGGTTTCCGTGGAAGCTCCGTCCAATCCGTCTTCAATCGGGGAAGGCATTCTGGAACGTCATTTCTACCGGAACTGCGCGGCTGGAAAAATCATTGTCAATCCGGAAGCCTACATCTCCCGCAATCCGGCGGTACTCCGCGGGAAAATCTGGCTGGATCTCCTCCGCGGCGGCTCCATCGACAATTTCTTTACCTGGCAGAAACGGGCATGGGATTATAAATTCGACGGGAAACGGGCATGGGAAATCGCGGAGAAATTCCCCTATATGCTGCTCATACCGCAAGCAGTCCCGACCGCTCTGCTGACCGAATTCCTGAAAGCAAAACAGGAAATACGGGAATACGGAGAATTCTTCATTCCGAAAGAACTCCGCCCGAAAGCGGAGATCGCATTGCTGATTTCATTCCCGACGGAACGTTACGGCGCTGCGACCGGCAACACCGCAAAAAATGAGATCCTCCATTACGCCGCCGCATTGGAATTTGCACATTATCCCGCCGATGTTCTGGTGGAAGAACAGCTGCAGAACGGTGTTCCGGAACAATACCGCGCCGTGATCGCCGTCGGAGTGGAAAACACTCTTCCCGGAACTGCGGCGGCACTGGAAAAATTCGCCAAAAACGGCGGACTCATGATCAGCGCACGGCGCAAAATGGAGCTTGATGAATATGGAAACCGGGTTCCAAATACTCTCTTCTCCGGCCTGGAGCTTCAGCCGCTCCGGCAAACGCAAATCACGGAACTGGAGTTCTCCCTGCCGCGGAAACAACTGTTCCGGGGAAAACTCAGCTGCCGTACCGATTCCGTACTCCGGGTGCAAAACAACTGGACCGTCCTTGGTTCAGCCGGAACACAGCCGCTGATCGTGCGACATGGAAACGTCTGCTTCATTGCTCCGTTTTTTCAGGAATATGCCCTAGCCGGAATACTTGGAACGATCCTCGATTCCGCCGGAATTCAGCCCGATTTGAAACTCTTCCGCGTTCCCGCCGGAGATATGGCACTCAATATCGAAGCTCACAGCGCGCGAAAAGACGGATTTCACCTGGTCTTTCTGCATAATTTCGACTCCTATCCGAAACTGACGGAAATCGAACTGGAACAGGGACGATCCGCCATCACCCTTCCCGGACGGACTCTGCTGCCGCTGCAGAACGGACGCGCCCGTTTTCTACTCCCGGCGAACGGCAGTCTGATCCTGGCCATGAGCGGACGCTCCGCTTTGGAACAGCGGTTCGGAACGGTCGTGCGGGAAACACGGGACTCCCTGCAAAAACAGTTCGAGACACTGGAACAGATTCGCAAAACCAAACGGGAACTGACACGAAATTCAGAAATGTTCACGCCGGAACCGTCGGCTACATTCCCACTGGATCTGCGCAGATTCTGCAATTCTTCGTTCATCGACAGCAAACCCGGCGACGGCGAGGGCGGGTGGACCGATCAGGGCAGTGACAATTCCCTTGACGGCGTCCCGTGGGGACTTCAAACGTTCAAAGGAGTCCCCTGCGAAATCATCCGTCCCGACAGCAACGGCGACAGGAGCTGTATTATCTTGAATTCCGTTTCCAGCAGACGAACTCTGCCGCAGAGTGTCGAAGGAATACCTGTCAATGAAAAAGTCCGCGCGCTCTACTTTTTCCATACCGGCGCATTCGGCAAAACCGAACAGAAGATCATGACATACCGGATCCGCTATGCCGACGGCGGAATTCTGGAACTGCCCGTCCGCAACGGAATTGAGATCGAAGACTGGTGGACAATGCTGACCCGCGCCCGGAAAATGTCACGGAATATCGCTTGGAAAAACACGCAGGGACGCGGTTTCTATCTTTGGCGCTGGGAAAATCCGGAACCGGAACGGGCTATTGCCACCCTCGATATTCTGTCGGAAAACTCCGCACCGATTCCCATCGTGATCGGAATCACCTGTGAAAAATTCACCGGCAGTAAGAAAATCGTTCCTCTCAACGGCATTCAGGGAAAAGCATTCGGGAAATGCCGTCTGGAACAGCAGAACGGAACGCTGCGGATTTCCGTTTCCGCAGAAACCGGAAGCTGGGCAGGAATCTCCCTGACCGCTCCGGGGATCGTCTGGAACAAACTGCCGCCGGCAACGGTGATTCGATTTAAAATCAACGGCGGACTGGACCCGTTTGGCAACCGCCGCGGCGGACAGACCATTCAGCTAAAACTCGGAAAACGGTTCAAATTCCCTGCCGTAGACACAGATCCGGAAACTTTTGAAGAGTTTTCCGTCCCGGTCCGGGAATTGTACGATCCGGCAAAGAACAGCAATGCCCTGCTGCTCCAATTTACCGGAACCGGACGTGACGCCGGAGTGGAACTGCGTGAATTCCGGCTGGAATATCCGCCGGAACCGTAATCGAAAACTGTCAAAACAGCTTCAAGGCGCGGTCGATAGTCCGGTGGACCTCCGCGCCGATCACCGTCCAATCCGCGCGGGCGAGCATTCCGGGAATACTGAGCACGGAAAGCACGGCAAGCAGGGAGTCGCCACGACGAACCGGGAACGACAATGTATCCACATGGAACCGGGATCCGGGATCCAGTGTGCCGGGATTGAAAGATCTGCCGTTTTTACGATAGTCCTCAACGCGTTTCCGGGATTCCGCATCGCCGCCCTTTCCGCCCGCTTCCGCAAAAAAGACGGTTCCGACCGAACTGGAGCAATCGACCGGACAGCGCGTTCCGGGCTCGGAAAACAGGGAAACATCCCATGTCGCCTGTGCGGAACAGACATTGATAAACTCCTCGCCGTCCCGGATTGAAAGTTTGACCGGAAAACGGAGCTGTCCGGCAAGGCGGTTGAGAAGCGGCTGGAATTTTTTATAGGCTTCCGGATCGAACCTTTTTTTCCCGGTCAGCTTGCAGAGATGCCAAGTGAGATCATAGCGGTTTCCGCTGAATGCCTCCAGCCACTGCTTTTCAAGAAGCGTCGCGATGACGCGGTAGCAGGTCGCTTGAGGGATCCCAAGCGCCTGCTGAAGTTCCGTCCGCGTCACCGGACCCGGATGCGAACCGATATACTCCAGTATGTCCACAGCTTTTTCCAATACCGGAATCCGGTTCGGATTTGTCATTGTCACTTTCCTTTCACAATTTACAACAGTTCCGCGGCAGCGGCGGCAAGCGGGCTGCGTTCGCTCTTGCGGAGCGTGATATGCCCATGAAGCGGCAGACCTTTGAAACGGTCCACGATATACGAAAGCCCGTTGCTGCACGAATCCAGATAAATATTGTCGATCTGGTAGGGGTCGCCGGTCAGGATCATTTTCGTTCCCTCTCCCGCACGGCTGACGATGGTTTTCACCTCGTGCGGCGTCAGGTTCTGTGCTTCATCGACGATGACAAGCTGTTTCGGAATGCTCCGTCCGCGGATATAAGTCAACGCTTCCAGCTCCAACTTGCGGGAACGCTTGAGTTCGTCGATCTGACGGCGCACGACCTGAACATCGTGTTTGTCGTTGCGCAGCAGAAAATCAAGATTATCATAAATCGGCTGCATCCAGACATCCAGTTTCTCATCCTTGCTTCCCGGCAGATAGCCGAGATCATTTCCCATGGGGATGATCGGACGCGATACCAGAATGCGGTCATACAGATTGCGCTGAAGCGTACATTCCAGCGCGGCGGCAAGAGCCAGCAGCGTTTTGCCCGATCCGGCCTGACCGACCAGCGTTGCCACCTGAATCGTCGGATCCATTAAAATCGCCAGCGCCATGCGCTGTTCCTTGCTGCGCGGGGTAACGTTCCAGGCTTTATCCGAAAACTCATGCGGGATCGGTTCAATCCGTTTTCCACGCTTCCAACCGAGCGCGGAACGTTTGTTTTCATCCCGAAGCACGGCAAATTCATTCGGATACAGCGAATCCTCCATCTCAATAAAACCGTTTTTATAAAACTCATCAATGGCGGAAACCGGGACTTCAAGCTCGCGTT
>ERZ779851.1710-NODE-1710-length-18550-cov-5.602217_pt1 | contig 18550 bp, 13 predicted proteins | sample MGYA00511094_ERZ779851 | MGnify/ENA primary metagenome ERZ779851 (study PRJEB29588, sample SAMEA2155512) | human gut metagenome | biome: human gut; feature: human-associated habitat; material: faeces | place: Denmark | collected 2008/2010 ...
CATGCACGCTGGGTCATCTTGTCCTATTACTTCTTTTATCTTGAATCTTCTTGATAAATTTTTCTTAATAATTCCATCCTGCATTACACACATTCCCGCAACCATGTTTGTGCCAGATAAATTAGATATATCATAGCATTCAATTTTTCTTGGTATGGTTTCCAATTGCAATACTTCTTTTAATTCTTTCAAGATATTGTACTTATCTTTTTCCAACGTTATTTTTGCGTTCTGCTCTGCCATCTCTACTAATCTTAATTTCTCGCCTTTTTGAGGAGTTTTTATCTCCACTTTCCTGCCCGCTAGTGATGTTAATGTTTCTTCTATTAATTGTTTATCTTCTATTTCTTCCCTTATCATAATTTTACTTGGAAAAAACTGCCTTCCTAAATAAAATTGTTTTAAGAAACTTGATAATATCTCTTTATCTTCTTCATCATTTAGCCCCTTAAAAAAGTAATGTTTTCTATCTATCATCTTGCTATTTCTTATATAAAACATTTCCACACATACTTCAATTTCATTTCTGGCAATTCCAATTACATCTATATCATTTTCAGATATATTAACTGTACAAGGCAGGTTTACTGCTCGTCCTCAAGCTGCAGATGCTGTACGTAGATAGCCTTCTGAAGCTGCTCTCTCTTCCTGACAGATGGTTTCACGAAGTTCTTTCTGGCACGAAGCTCGCGGATAGCACCTGTTTTTTCGAATTTCCTCTTGAATCTTTTGAGAGCTCTCTCGATGTTCTCACCTTCCTTAAGCGGTACAATAATCATATCTGAATCACCTCCTTTTTTTAATAAATTCCTAAAACCGAATGAGTTACGTGTATCCATCCTGAATTAGCGGGTGCAAAGTTACAACAATTATCCGGATTTCCGACAATCATTGACCGATTTTTTCCTGAAAAATTTTCATTCCGTCAGTAGCCTTGGCCATGATATGCTGAATCCGGCTGTCACGGACATTGACCTGCCCCGGGTCGATCAGATAAATCGGCGTGTCGAGCGACGCGTAGCGGTACAGGCCCGCTGCAGGATAGACACTCAGCGACGTGCCGACAATCAGAAGGATGTCTGCGTCGGACACTATGTCGATGGCCCTTTCGATTTTCGGCACCGGCTCACCAAACCAGACGATGTGCGGACGCAGTTGGTGGCCGTTCGGGGCCTTGTCGCCAAGATGCACCTCCGAGTAACCGATATCGAAGACAGTCTTCTCTGAAAATCCGTCTTCCTCATTGCAGCAGTTCTCAGGCCTTACTTTCGTCAATTCCCCGTGAAGATGGAGGACATTGGAACTGCCCGCCCTCTCATGAAGATTATCCACATTCTGCGTAATCACATTGACATTGAAATTATCCTGAAGCGAAGCGATGGCACGGTGTGCGTCATTGGGTCTTACCCCTTCGAGCTCATGCCTCCTTATATTATAGAAGTCGAGCATCAGGCCCGGATTCTTGTACCAGCCCTCGATGGACGCGACTTGCTGCGGGTCGTAATTGTCCCACAGGCCGCCATTGTCACGGAACGTGCTGATTCCGCTCTCGGCGCTCACACCGGCGCCTGTCAAAACTACAAGCTTTTTCATTTTTCCTCCTAAAAAAACAATACTGATTGTCAGTGCTTTGTAAGCACCAGCTATTCTGTTTTATAATCAGAGACATCTGTTTCTTCATTTGCAGAAGCCTCATTCCCTTTATGCTCTCTAAGTTCCCGTTCCACCATATCTAAACGTTTTCTTAAATCTTCAACAGATGGAAGCTTATCAATAATCTTAATTCCTTCATAAGTAGCTACACCCATAGGATTCTGTATGCTGTCAAATGCCCATTCCACTTTCGTTTGGTCTTTTGACTTACAGAGCAAAAGGCCAATGGTAGGATTGTCTTCAGGTTGGCGAAGCAACTTGTTACATGCTGTCACATAAAAATTCAGTTTTCCTGCAAACTCAGGCTTGAAATCCACCACTTTCAATTCAATGACGACATAGCAGCGAAGACGAATATGATAGAACAGCAAATCAGGGAAGTAACCTTCGTTGCCAACCACGAGTTCAGGCTGCCGTCCGACGAACGTGAAGCCACTTCCAAGCTCAAGCAAAAAACGAGTAATGTCTTTCGCTATCGCAGACTCCAAATCATGCTCATCATAGCCTTTTTCCAATGTAAGGAAATCCAAGCGATAAGGATCCTTTAGAACATTTATCGCAAGTTGACTCTGTTGTGCAGACAATTGGGTCGAAAAATTAGTCATGGCATTGCCATACTTGCTGAAGTCATCAGCCTCTATAACGTCTTCCAATTCACGTTTACTGAGTCCTTCGCTTATTATGCGTGCTATATAATAGAATGCTTCTTTAATGGATTTACATTTAGACGTGATGACTATATGATGTTTCCACGGCACGATTCCAAATATTGGCAGCATACCATTGTCTTCTAAAATATCAGATATCTTGCCGGGCGTTACAATTTCTGCACCCAATTGGTGCAATTTTATAGGATTCTGATTTTCAGACTCTTGCAATTTTGCACCTAACTGGTGCAAAATTCGTTTATGTTCATCATCCGCCATATAAAACTCATACCATTCCTTCATGTAATAAAGGTTTCTCACAGAGAATCCTTTCACGTCAGGATATGCTGCTTTAAGGTCAAGGCTCAATTGATTTACCGCGCCAGAACCCCATCTCGACTCCGCCCCTTTCTGTACGATGTCACGTCCTAAAAGCCAGTTGAATTCCAATGCGCCATAATTGCTTTGCATCACTACACGATTGCGGATAGCTTGATAGCGACTCTTTATCTCTTTCAGCCATTCCACATAATCGTTGTCTCCATGAAAGTTTTTGGATGTAACAAAATATGATTTGTTGTTATCTGTCATATTATTCTCAACATTGTTTAAAGAATTTTTGAAGGTCCTCCCCGAAGTAATATTTTCTGAGCCAATACTCGAAAAGAGGGTCCTGCACGGACGGCTCGTCCTTGTCATTGAACGAAAGCACCTCTTTCTTCATAAGAGCTTCCTTGAGTCTCTTGACATTGGCCGAGGAATTAAGTCTGTAGTTTTCAATGACTTCCGTCGTGCTGAACTTGACATTGCCGTCGAGCACCGCCTTCAGGAAACGCTCCTGGAATCCGGTAAGGTCGTCCATAATGGCCTTGAACCTCGGCAGATTGGCAGAAACCATACAGGAAAGCACATCATTGAAAGTGATTTCACTTATATAGCCCTTGGACAATGCATCGCAGATGAAGAAAAAGTTGTTGATATACCAAATATTGTTGCGGAACAGCCCGCAGACCACCTGTATCAGGTCTCGCTCGATGACCTTGCCGCCCACAGAAAAGCCTTTCAGCACATGATCCGCTATTTCGGCGTCGGAAATCATTGACAATGAATACTTTTCCACGCTCTTCCAGAAAAACTTCCGGCGCATGAAGATACTCTCCATCGCATTGGCCCTGGAACCCAGGAAAATGAAGGAGCAGCGAGGAGTCCTGGCCTGGATGCGGGCAGAAATCGACGCGTCCAACACACTGAAGAATTTCTCGCCCTCGTCCGAGTCAATGTTTTCGAACTCATTGAGGACAATGATGAACTGCACATTCTTTTCTTCGGCAATGCGGAAAGGCAGCTCAGCCACGGCGGAAATCTCGGCCGCTCCGACCGGGGCATTGTCAGAAAAGACTCTTCCCGTAACAGAAAACGACTGCGCGTCAAACTCCAGAGATGTGCCTGACAGATACTTGGAGGCATTGTCCTGATAGTCCTGCAGGACTGTGGAAACGGATGAAATCACGGCACCTGCAAACCGTCTTATGAACAGCTCGGCATCGTGGATATTCGTGAGGTCCAAGCTGCACATCAGAAACTGCTTGCCGGAAGTCCTCATATTGAGCAGAGTCTGCTGGACCGCGGACATCTTGCCTGATTTCAGAGGACTCCAGATGGCGATGCTTTCGCCCTGGGTCAAGAGATTTGACAATGTAATGCAATCAGAACGACGCCCGATGAAATACTTACCGGTCACATAGTCAGCAAACTGGAATGGAGTATCCATACGTTTAAATTTTTCGAGTTGCACAAGCAGGATTGCCTGGCAGGATTACCAAGCAATCGTCGAAAAAGTGCCCAACGGGTTTTGCACTAACGACTTCCGGAAAACAAAATTAGTAAAAAATTTTGCGGAATGGCAGAAATCCATTAAATTTGCAGTCCAAAAATAAAATCAGATGACTGACAAGCCTTATAAGTTCCGTGCAGAAACGGACGCTTGCAGCCGAAACTTAATAAGTTTTTGTATAATGTACGCAATCGTTGAAATTGCAGGCCAGCAGTTCAAAGTAGAAGCTGGTGCAGAGATTTTCGTAAACCGCCTCGCATCGAAGAAGGATGAGACGGTAGAGTTCGACAAGGTTCTTCTCCTCGATAACGAAGGAGCAGTAAAGGTCGGAGTTCCTTACGTAGAGGGTGCAGTTGTAAAGGCAACAGTTCTCGCAGATGACGTAAAGGCAAAGAAGGTTATCGTTTTCAAGAAGATCCGTCGTAAAGGATACCAGAAATCAAACGGTCACCGTCAGAAACTCACAAAGATCCGCATCGACTCTATCGCTTAATTTTTTACAGATCGCTAAATTAAAGGAGAATTTGAATTATGGCACATAAAAAAGGTCAAAGTAGTTCTAAGAACGGTCGTGAGTCACAGAGCAAACGTCTCGGATTCAAGAAATTCGGTGGTGAGGTAGTAAAGGCCGGTAACATCATCCTTCGCCAGAGAGGCACAGTCCACAACCCGGACAAGAACGTAGGTATGGGTAAAGACCACACTCTTTACGCCCTCGTTGACGGAACAGTTCTCATTACAAGAAAGAAAGAGAACAAGTCATACGTGTCGGTTGTCCCTTTTGAGAACTAAACTCGAAGGGTCTTGAAAGACATTGGAGGATTGCACTTCGAGTTTCGGTGTGCGGTCCTCCTTTTTTCATTGGAAAGCATATAGCAGACAAAATTAAATCATAAATATCATGTTGACACTTAAGATGCTTCGTGACGATCCGGATTTCGTAGTCAGGAAGCTTGCAGTCAAAAACTTCGACGCAAAAGCAATCGTCGATAAGGTTCTCGAACTTGACACACAGAGAAGAGCTCTCCAGACTGAGAGCGACGGTCTTCTTTCTCAGCAGAAGCAGAAGGCAGGTCTCATCGGAGGACTCATGAAAGAAGGCAAAAAGGCAGAGGCAGAAGAAGCCAAGAAAGAGGTTGCCGAACTCAAGGCACGTTCTACCGAGCTTCTTGCAAAGGCTGACGCTACAGAGAAAGAACTTGAGTCACAGCTTGTTCTCCTCCCTAATATTCCATGCGACCTGGTAGTCCCTGGAAAAGGCGCTGAGGACAATCAGGTGGTCAAGATGGGCGGACCTGAAATCAAGCTGCCGGAGAACGCGCTTCCGCACTGGGAACTCGCCAAGAAATTCGACATCATCGACTTCGACCTCGGCGTAAAGCTCACAGGCGCGGGCTTCCCTGTATATAAAGGCAAGGGCGCGAAACTCCAGAGGGCATTGATCAGTTTCTTCCTCGACAACAATACTGCCGCAGGCTACAAGGAGATCGAACCTCCTATCATGGTCAATGCGGCTTCAGGTTTCGGCACAGGCCAGCTCCCTGACAAGGAGGCTCAGATGTACTACGTAGGTCTCGATGACTTCTATCTGGTTCCTACAGCTGAAGTGCCTGTAACCAACATTTACAGGGATGTCATCCTGAACAATGACCAGTTCCCGCAGAAGCTGACAGCCTACACTCCTTGCTTCCGTCGTGAGGCAGGTTCTTACGGAAAAGACGTGAGGGGCCTGAACAGACTTCACCAGTTCGACAAGGTGGAAATCGTCAGAATCGAGAAGCCGGAAGACTCTTATGCTGCTCTGGATGAGATGATTGCACACGTGGAGAGCCTCGTGAACAAACTTGGCCTCAAGTACAGGATTCTCCGTCTTTGCGGTGGGGACCTGAGCTTCACATCTGCCATCACATACGACTTCGAGCTGTGGTCAGCAGCCCAGGGAAGATGGTTGGAGATTTCTTCAGTTTCCAACTTCGAGACATACCAGGCTAACCGTCTGCACCTCAGATACAAGGACGAGAACGGCAAGATGCAGCTCTGCCACACATTGAACGGAAGTTCATTGGCTCTGCCTCGTGTCGTTGCGGCAATGCTTGAGGACAACCAGCAAGAAGACAGAATCGTCATCCCTGAAGTTCTCCGCCCATATACCGGGTTCGACTACATTGACTAAGACAAGTGAAGACGATATTGGGAATAGACCCCGGAACCAACATTCTTGGCTTCGGGGTCATTCGTACAGAAGGCAGCAAGGCCGAGTACGTGGAGATGGGGGTCATTGACCTGAGAAAGGAAAAAGACCCTTACCGGAAGCTCGTGCGCATTTTCAATGAAATAGGTGAAGTCTGCGACAGACACTCTCCGGATGAGATGGCCCTGGAGTCCCCTTTCTACGGAAAGAACGCGCAGGTGATTCTGAAGCTCGGCAGGGCGCAGGGCGCGGCAATGCTGGCCGCATCCACCAGGAACATCCCCGTTACCGAATATGCCCCGAGAAAGGCAAAAGAAGCTGTTACAGGCAATGGAGCCGCTTCCAAGGAGCAGGTGAACAACATACTTCAGAGGACTCTCGGAATCGACATTGAGGAAAAACATCTCGACGCGACTGACGCGCTGGCTATCGCGATGTGCCATCATTATCAGATGCTTTCACCGTTGGCAGGAATAAAATCTTCCACTTCCTGGGAGAAATTCATTGCCCAGAATCCCGACAGGGTAAAATAACGGCATTTTATTCCATATTTTTTCACCGGACTCTTAAACTTATGCGGCGCCGGTGCGTCTAAATTGTCGTTTGGGTCTGATTGGGGCCCATCTATTTTGTAAAATGAACGAACAATGAAGAGGATCATTGCTATGGTGTGCGGGCTGATTTCAATGCTCGTGCTTTCTTTTGGAGCGTCTGCGCAGACACAGACTGTGACAGTTGTGCTGCAGGACTCAGGAAACGGTGAGCCTGTGGGCTATGCCACGGTATCTCTCACCAAACCGGGAGCAACTTCTGCGAGTAAATACGCTCTCTCGGACGACAAGGGCAAGGCGACACTTGAGAAGGTGCCGGCCGGGGCTTACACATTCAAAGCCGAATTGCTTGGCTACAAGACATTTACCAAGGATATCACGGTGAAGGACGCTGTAAACTTGGGCATTGTGAAACTCGATCCGGACAAGCAGGTGCTGGATGCGGCGAGCGTATCTGCAACCGGCAATCCTATCGTGATAAAGAAGGACACCATAGAGTACAACGCCACTTCGTTCAAGACCACGGACAATGACATGCTTGAGGACCTGCTGAAGAAACTCCCGGGAGTGGAAGTGGGTACAGACGGCTCCGTGACAGCCAACGGACAGACAATCAGCAAGATAACAATCGACGGCAAGACATTTTTCCTGGACGATCCCCAGTTGGCTTCCAAGAACATCCCGGCGAAGATTGTGGACAAGGTCAAGGTCGTTCAGAAGAAATCCGATCAGGCTCAGTTCACCGGTATAGATGACGGACAGGAAGAGACCGTCATTGACCTGACTGTGCAGAAAGGCATGATGAACGGGCTTTTCGGCAATGTGATGGCCGGCGGCGGACACGACTGGCCAGAAAACACCACTAACGGAAACGGCGACTGGAGATACCAAGGTGCCGCATTCATAGGAAGATTCACGGACAAAAGCCAGCTCAGCATCATCCTGAACGGCAACAACACGAACAACCGCGGATTCAATGACCTTGCAGGGTCAATGATGAGAGGCATGCGTAGCGGCGGTATGGGCCGTGGCCAGGGCGGCTGGGGCAAGAACAATGGTATCACCACCTCGTGGATGGGTGGCGTAAACGGTTCTTGGGACCTCTTCGGCGACAAAATGGACCTCGGTGCCAACTACCTTTTCAACGGCACCAGGGCTGACGTAAAGGAAAAGAGTGAGAAGACCACGTTCCTGGATGACGGTTCAAGTCTCATTTACAACAATGACGGTTATAGTCTGAACAACACCTACGGGCACCGTTTCGGTATGCGCCTGGAGCACAAGTTCTCGGACAATACGTCTATCCTTTTCCAGCCTCAGTTCAACTTCGGGAAGGGTGACTTCACCGAGTTCTCGCAATTCTCCACAGACAGCAGAAGCAGTGCCGATGCTGCTGCAGTGAACAAGAATGAAGGTTTCAACAACAATACTGGAGACAACAATAACTGGACTGCGAACGGATTCTTCCTGTTCAGACAGAAATTGGGAATCCCGGGGAGGACATTGTCCCTCAACATTGACTATAACTTCAGCAACAACGACTTGCGGGGACTGAACCAGTCATTGACAAAATCCTTCGGAACCGCAGGTGACGGCTCTGATGATGTCAATGAAATAGTCAATCAGCGCTACGACCAGAATTCCAAGTCGTCTTCGATAAGCGGCAGGCTTGTATATACTGAGCCGCTGGGTGCAGGGTTCTATCTTGAGGCGAATTACCAATATAGATGGAGCCAGAACAAGTCCACCAAGGACACTTACGATTCTGCCGAAACTGGTGCGGAATTCAGCATTGCAAACCATCCGTACTTCAGCACGGGAACAGGGAAGGACAGCAGCGGAAAGGACATCACCGTGAGCGAGACGAGGAATGAGCAGTATTCCAACAATGTGCTGAACCAGTACCAGACTCACCGTGCAGGTTTCAACTTCATGTACCAGAAGGACAAATTCAGGGCCCAGGTCGGAGCTTCTGTAATTCCTACGATTACGCACAATGAGACAAACGGCAAGAGTTATGACAATACTGTCGTGAACTGGTCTCCATCCGCCATGCTCTGGTACGATGTGAATGACAATACGAACATACGCGGCTTCTATTTCGGCCGTTCTTCTCAGCCGACTACGACACAGCTCATGCCTGTTCCGGACAATACCAATCCGCTTAACGTTTCGCTTGGTAACCCTTACTTGAAGCCGTATTTCTCTCACGACATACGCACCAGAATCGGATATTCGAACAAGAAGAAATTCGTCTCTGTCTATGGCCATATTGCTGGTGGCTTCGTGCAGTCCCCTATTGTATATGCGAGCTGGTACAATACCAACGGCGTTGCGTATTCAATCCCTGTCAATGGTCCGACTTCCGGCAACGCCAGCGCAAGGGCTTTTGTAAATGCTCCTATCGGAAAATCCAATTTCAGCATTTCTTCTGTAACCAGAGGAAGCTGGTCCGAATCGTCTTCTTATGTAGGAAAGACTTCGCTTGACATGAGCGCCTACGGAACCGGCGGCGATTTCGATTATGAGAAATTCCACACGGACTTCCCCAACTTGGACGAGAGTGACCTCTTCTTGAAGAACACGACTCAGACAATGAGTATTATGCAGAGGCTAAAACTCACATATAGAAATGATTTTGTAGAATTTACTGCATCTGGTCGCTCAAATATCGCCAAGTCTTGGTACACGATATCATCGATAAAGATGAATGTCACAAGGAATAACCAGTTCGCAGCATCTATGAACTGGACGATTCCGGGCGGCGTAGGCCTGGTATCCGAGTTCAACTACAACTGGTATCGAGGCTATGCGAGTGCGCAGGATGATGAGTACATTCTCAATGCAGAGCTCACGAAACTGCTTTTCAAGAACAGATTCACGCTTTCGCTCAAGGCCTACGACCTGCTGAACCAGTCCAAGAACCTCTCCGTAAGCGATTCCGCGAACTATCACACCGAGACCTGGAACAACACGCTCGGCCGCTACGTGATTCTCTCCCTCACGTGGAGATTCGGCAACATGAACAATGCCGCCAAAGGACGTAGGGGTCCAGGTGGCCCGGGCGGTCGCGGTCCAGGAGGTCCTCCTCCGATGATGTAGTCACTGGGCCGCATGAATCCGGACCTGACATATACACCTCCGCAACACTCGCGGGGGTGTTTTTTTTCGGCATGACCACGTTTGACGTGTGGAAAATGTTTATTACATTTGTGTAATCGGGCGAAAACACTACAACTTAGGACAATGCCCCGATACTGATTCACTCCATATCGGGTGAATCCACACAGACAAGCAGCAATGGGAAAGATCACAATCAAGGATATAGCGCGGGAGGCCAACGTTTCTGTCGGCCTGGTTTCGATGACGCTGAACGGCAGGAGCGGGGTCAATGCAAAGACGGCCAATGCCATTATGGAAGTGGTAAAGCGCCTCAACTATACCCCGAACAAGGCCGCATCGTCTCTGAGAATCGGTTTCCAGAAGACCATCGGAGTCATCACGCCGGATCTTGCCAACCATTATTTTTCCAATGTCTCCAGAAATATCGAGAACATCGCGTATGACAACGGCTACACCGTCCTGTTCGGCAGTTCTGACGACCGCATTGACAAAATCGGCCGGCTGGTGGACGCTTTTCACGCTGACGGCGTAAAGGGAATCCTCATAAGTCCCTGCGACGGATGCGAAGACGAGCTCCGAAGAGCTATCTCATTGGGCATCAAGGTCGTGCTGATGAACCGAAATCTGCCAGAGCTGGAAAACGCCGGGCGTGTGCTGCTGGACAATGACAAGGCCATCCGTATGGGTCTGGAGCATCTGCTTGCCAATGGCTACAGGCATATCGAGATGATTTCGAACAATATCCAGCTCTCGACATTGAACATAAGGGAGGACAGTTACAGGCAGGCTATGAAGGAAATGGGGATGGAGCAGTTCTGCCGCGTGACTTTTGTAAATGAAGCGGATGACAATGAAGTGGACGCAGCATTGTCCGAAGCTGTCAGCCGCGGGGCCGATGCCATTTTTGTTCCGCGTGGCTACTTGGCGCTCTATGTCTGCAAGAGTGCGAAACGTCTGGGCATTCCGATTCCGGAAAAGCTCGCTCTGATGGGTTTCGACGGCGGTGAGACTTACCACATCATCACCCCGACCATCACGCAGCTCTCCCAGAATGTGCTCGAAACTGCCCAGCAGGCGTTCAACATGCTGACTGACATGATGCTCCACTCTGCCCCGGGTCACGACGTCTATCTGGAACCCCGCCTCGAAATCGGCGAATCCTCCAGCAGGTAATCGCGGGGGATGGCAAACGGGCCAGAGCTGCACACGTGGTTTCAGCGACGGGGGCAAAAGCCCACGATTCGCCCCCGTGATGATCAATTTGAAGGACGACGGGGGCAAAAAGGCCGGATTTGCACACGTGAATCCGATGCCGTATGCAGGTTCCCACTTGAGGATGACCGGAAAACACTTTCCGTATTTAAATCGGCGAGTTACTCCGGCAGACTCTGCAAATTCAGGAATTTGTTTTCACTTGCTAAGCAACACTCTTAATTTATTTTGGGAGTACAGAAAAAGATGAATGTTGAACTTCTCATAGGAAAATCATTATCTTTGCGGTAGCGAAACAGCGGTTTCCGAAATGATTGTTTCGAAAACAAAAATGGGTAGCCTGATTCTGCTGACCGATGCAATCATTTCATTGTTGATTTAATCAATTTTTCCGTTTTTTCTTTTCTACCGCGTCTTGAGGCATAGCGGAGCATTGCCCGGCAATTTATACGATACATTTCGGAGGCGTTTTCATATATTGTATAGAGTTCAGAGCCTCGTGCGAACTCAAGTTCCGGCAACACTTGAGCGTCCACCAAAATTTTTTCAAGAGATGCCATTGGAATGCCGTCAATATCGATTGTCGGAGATTCTGTAATCAAGTCCCTAACGATAAGACAAGATTCCCCAACTGCATACAGTTCGTATTCTCTCATAGTTGGTTTCAGAAACACTTTTCTCTTATGTTCAAGCTGCCTAAGATCTTCATACACAGCTTCTGCTGCCACTTTTTCCGTTTCCAGAATAATCATGTCAACATCCGGAACATGTTGCATGAAAGAAGAAAGAATATTTGGCTGCCACAGGCAAAACCTGGTATATGGGTATTTCTCCTTGACAATTTTGTAAATGTTCCTGACATCGTCGCCAACCTGCGGAATATAGACATTTTGGCTTTCCGTAGCAGCCATAGTGCCATATCCTTTCCTGGTCAGCAAACCAGATCTAAGGAGAGACCGGATGGCCGTATCAATGCTTCTTTCCGATATGCTAGGATAATTTTGTGACATCCATGAAATGAGCTCACTTCTCACAAGCGCTCTGTCGTGAGAGTAAACATAATTCAGTATGATGTCGGCAATTTTCATATAGATAGCAAAAATACGTTAAATCTGGCAATATTGCAATATATTGCCGCATTTAACGAAAAATAAAGAAAACACTGGAAAAGGCAATGAAAAAAGGTGGTCGAGATTTTCGGCCACCCTTTGTGTGTATCAATTAATCAGATGTTATTCTTTTACGCAGCGGACTGGGCAAGCTTGTGTCAAATACCTATCCTGTCCTTCAGTTGTCATCTTAAGTGCATTCGGCTTGCCTGCATCTGCATAATTTGCAGGAGCAATCATCGCCGCCGTATAAGCATAACCATAATTATGGTTAGCCACTATTTCGGATGTCCACATATACGATTTAGTTTCATACCCACAAGACCTCACATTAGTTGTCCTCATATCTTTATTACCGCGCGTTCCGGTCATCGGCAGATAATGCCCGTCGAAATCATATCCAACAAGATTGGAAGCCAAAGCCGCAGTTGAAGATACTGTCTGCATGAATGACTCTGCTTCAGACTTGTTGCAGACACGCCAACCGGTCGGACATGGATCGAAGAGTGTTTTCTTCGATTCAGAACCTCCCCAGAATGCCCTGTAACTCTGGTCATTGGTCGTCACCCATGGGTAATAGCCGCCGTCTGGATATGTCGGATTCAGAATATAAACGTAAGGATGCTCCACTGCGTAACCTGCAAAGACGCGATTGGATGAAGACGGAGCCGCGATGCTGTTCCTTTCTATCGTATGCCAAGACGAATCCATGTTGAACGAGCCATCATCTTTTGTCCTATAACCCCATACCTGGCTGTCCACATTCTTCGCAGCACTCTGGCCGTTGACCCTCAGAGCCACGATCGGGGTGTATGTAGGAGTTCCTATGAGCTGGTTTGCGTATTGGCAAGGCCAATAGTTGCAATAGTCCGCAATAGACGGGAACGGATCCTTTCTGCCCCATTGATAATAGTTGCCCACTGCATAGGCTGGTTCATATTCGCCTTTCGAACCGACGCCGGAAATAGCTGCGCCGAGATTACGGTCCATGAACACATTGCCATCCGCAATGATTGCTGTAGCCGCCGGATCATAACCATCTGCAGCCCAGATGTTCCAACTCCAGAGAAGCGTCGCATTGTTGATGCACTTGTTTTCATCTGCCGTAATGGAGTCATAAGTAACACCCTCTTCAGCAAACACTGCGATGACAGCATTGCCAGGGACAAATGTTTCAGGAGTAGAGAATCTCACATATCCATCCGCACCCAATGCAACGGAAGACACATCGACAGGAGAAGCATCGACCCAATTATTGCTGGTCTGAAGAGTATTGTACCACAATACAAGTGCGGACTTAGGAGCAATCTCATTGGATGCGACGACATCTGACAATGCAGCAGGAATAGCGCCATTTCCCTTCAATTGGGCATTGAATTTATATTTTCCGGCTTTGGAAATCAGATATGTGTTGGCCGACTCAACGGAACTGAGGTCCTCGTAACTATCCTTGGCAACCTCTTCGGTCTGGGACAAAGACAGTTCCGCCTTTGCAGAAACTGCAATTCCATTCGAATTTATGGTTCTTTTCGCGAGTTCAATCTCTTTTCCATTGATTGTCGCATATACCGTAAACTCCTTAGACGCGTGGCCAGGTGTTCCTAAAATATAGAAGGTAGAAGGTTCAGAAGACAGTGTAATATTCGGCTGAACAGTCAAAACTATTTCATTTGAACCCTCTTCAACATTGATTTCTCCTGTTCCGATATTCAACGTTCCCTTGGAAACAGCCAGCTTTTCATTTTTGTCACTGAATACATAACGGATTCTGCTGACTCTTTGGTCTGCAAAATCTGAAGAAATGGATATCGCCAATACGGACAACGCGTGATTGAACGAGAAATCAATCACCTTTTCCACATTTGTCCCGTTATTTCCATTCCACATAGACTCCGCTGTAGAATACAACAGATCATACGCCGTAATGTGGCTCAGATCTCCTTTTCCGGCCTGGGTCTGAGTTGACGGAATAGTAAACGGAACTTTCGTATAATCATCTCCGGCATTTGCAGAATAAGGATAATACGCAAAGAAAGTGTGTTTATATCCCTGATAATTCCATTTTAATTTATTATCGGAATTGTTAAGCGTAAAATCAACGCACGCGCCAGATCCATTGGAGTCAAAACGGCTGTTGTTTCCGATATTTATCAGATTTTTACCGTCCTGTCTAAAGCCATATACTCCAATTTTATCAGTTTCAAGCCAAGACGACTTGATATTTAATCCAATACCGCCATCCGTCAACAATGTCTTTGTCGCCCCTTTCTCCAAGGAAGCAACGACCGTAATCGGAGTATTATCCTGTTCCGTCTCATTTACAAGACCTTTCTGGCAGCCGACGATAGCCAGCAAAGACAGGACCGTCATCAAATTCTTTTTCATAACCAATGATTATTAGTCCAGTTCATCATAATAGCCGTAAGCATCGTATAACGACATAGGTTGAGCATTCAAGTCTCCTGTACTTGTCGCAAACCCCATTTCGAGATTCACATCGAGAACCGCCAAAGCGGGTGATTCATAATGCTTTGGAGCAGCTGCTCCGTTCAGTTTTTTGTTCATGATTAATGTTATTAATTAGTTAAACTTTCATTCTTTCACGCAGCGGACAGGGCAACTTGATGCCAAATACTTGTTGTCCTCAAATTTCACTGTCTTGAGAGTCTTCGGCTGGTTCTTGTCCGCATAATTTGGCGGAGCGACCATCGCAGCAGCATAGGCATATCCGTAATTGTGGGTCTTGACCGATTCCGATGTCCACATGTAGGATATGGTCTCGTATCCGCAAGACTTCACAGTCTCAGTCCTGAAATGCTGGTTGCTTCGAGAACTGGTCATCGGCAGATAATGTCCGTCGAAATCATATCCGACAAGATTGGCAGCTACAGTAGCGCTGTTGAAAACGGTCTGCATAAACGACTGTGCCTCAGCCTTGTTGCAGACACGCCAACCGGCAGGACATGGGTCGAAGAGAGTTTTCTTCGATTCTGAGCCTCCCCAGAACTCCCTGTAACTCTGGTCATTGGTCGTTACCCACGGATAATAACCGCCGTCCGGATATTTGGAATTCAAAATATAGACGTAAGGATGCTCCACGGCGTAACCGGCAAAGACGCGATTGGATGAAGACGGAGCCGCGATGCTGTTCCTTTCTATCGTATGCCAAGACGAATCCATGTTGAACGAGCCATCATCTTTTGTCCTATAACCCCATACCTGGCTGTCCACATTCTTCGCAGCACTCTGGCCGTTGACCCTCAGAGCCACGATCGGGGTGTATGTAGGAGTTCCTATGAGCTGGTTTGCGTATTGGCAAGGCCAATAGTTGCAATAGTCCGCAATAGACGGGAACGGATCCTTTCTGCCCCATTGATAATAGTTGCCCACTGCATAGGCTGGTTCATATTCGCCTTTCGAACCGACGCCGGAAATAGCTGCGCCGAGATTACGGTCCATGAACACATTGCCATCCGCAATGATTGCTGTAGCCGCCGGATCATAACCATCTGCAGCCCAGATGTTCCAACTCCAGAGAAGCGTCGCATTGTTGATGCACTTGTTTTCATCTGCCGTAATGGAGTCATAAGTAACACCCTCTTCAGCAAACACTGCGATGACAGCATTGCCAGGGACAAATGTTTCAGGAGTAGAGAATCTCACATATCCATCCGCACCCAATGCAACGGAAGACACATCGACAGGAGAAGCATCGACCCAATTATTGCTGGTCTGAAGAGTATTGTACCACAATACAAGTGCGGACTTAGGAGCAATCTCATTGGATGCGACGACATCTGACAATGCAGCAGGAATAGCGCCATTTCCCTTCAATTGGGCATTGAATTTATATTTTCCGGCTTTGGAAATCAGATATGTGTTGGCCGACTCAACGGAACTGAGGTCCTCGTAACTATCCTTGGCAACCTCTTCGGTCTGGGACAAAGACAGTTCCGCCTTTGCAGAAACTGCAATTCCATTCGAATTTATGGTTCTTTTCGCGAGTTCAATCTCTTTTCCATTGATTGTCGCATATACCGTAAACTCCTTAGACGCGTGGCCAGGTGTTCCTAAAATATAGAAGGTAGAAGGTTCAGAAGACAGTGTAATATTCGGCTGAACAGTCAAAACTATTTCATTTGAACCCTCTTCAACATTGATTTCTCCTGTTCCGATATTCAACGTTCCCTTGGAAACAGCCAGCTTTTCATTTTTGTCACTGAATACATAACGGATTCTGCTGACTCTTTGGTCTGCAAAATCTGAAGAAATGGATATCGCCAATACGGACAACGCGTGATTGAACGAGAAATCAATCACCTTTTCCACATTTGTCCCGTTATTTCCATTCCACATAGACTCCGCTGTAGAATACAACAGATCATACGCCGTAATGTGGCTCAGATCTCCTTTTCCGGCCTGGGTCTGAGTTGACGGAATAGTAAACGGAACTTTCGTATAATCATCTCCGGCATTTGCAGAATAAGGATAATACGCAAAGAAAGTGTGTTTATATCCCTGATAATTCCATTTTAATTTATTATCGGAATTGTTAAGCGTAAAATCAACGCACGCGCCAGATCCATTGGAGTCAAAACGGCTGTTGTTTCCGATATTTATCAGATTTTTACCGTCCTGTCTAAAGCCATATACTCCAATTTTATCAGTTTCAAGCCAAGACGACTTGATATTTAATCCAATACCGCCATCCGTCAACAATGTCTTTGTCGCCCCTTTCTCCAAGGAAGCAACGACCGTAATCGGAGTATTATCCTGTTCCGTCTCATTTACAAGACCTTTCTGGCAGCCGACGATAGCCAGCAAAGACAGGACCGTCATCAAATTCTTTTTCATAACCAATGATTATTAGTCCAGTTCATCATAATAGCCGTAAGCATCGTATAACGACATAGGTTGAGCATTCAAGTCTCCTGTACTTGTTGCAAACCCCATTTCGAGATTCACATTGAGAACCGCCAGAGCTGGTGATTCATAACGCTTTGGAGCAGCTGCTCCGTTCTGTTTTTTGTTCATGATTAATGTTATTAATTAGTTAAACTTTTATTCTTTCACGCAGCGGACTGGGCAACTTGACGCCAAGTACTTGTTGTCTTCAACTCTCACTTCCTTGAGAGTCTTCGGCTGGTTCTTGTCCGCATAATTTGGCGGAGCTACCATCGCAGCAGCATAGGCATATCCGTAATTGTGGGTAGTAACCGATTCCGATGTCCACATGTAGGATATGGTCTCATATCCGCAAGACTTCACGGTCTCAGTTCTGAAATGCGTATTGCTTCGCGAACTGGTCATCGGCAGATAATGTCCGTCATACTCATATCCGACAAGATTGGCAGCCAGTGTGGCGCTGCTGAAAACAGTCTGCATAAACGACTGAGCCTCAGCCTTGTTGCAGACACGCCAGCCTGCAGGACATGGGTCAAAGAGAGTTTTCTTCGTTTCAGAACCACCCCAGAACGCCCTGTAACTCTGGTCATTGGTCGTCACCCACGGATAATAGCCGCCGTCCGGATATTTGGAATTCAGAATATAGACGTAAGGATGTTCCACGGCATAACCAGCAAAGACGCTGTTGGACGAAGACGGAGCCGCGATGCTGTTCCTCTCTATAGTATGCCAAGACGAATCATGGTTGAACGAGCCGTCATCTTTTGTCCTATAACCCCAGACCTGGTTGTCCACATTCTTCGCAGCACTCTGGCCATTGACCCTCAGAGCTACGATCGGAGTGTATGTCGGAGTTCCGATGAGAGTGTTGGCGTATTGGCAAGGCCAATAGTTGCAATAGTCCGCAATGGACGGGAACGGATCCTTTCTGCCCCATTGATAGTAGTTGCCCACTGCATAGGCAGGTTCATATTCACCTTTTGAGCCGACACCGGAAATCGCCGCTCCTATATTCCTGTCCATGAATGTCTTACCTCCGGAAATGACAGCCGTCGCGTCCGGGTCATAACCATCTGCGGCCCAGATGTTCCAGCTCCAGAGAAGCGTCGCATTGGTGATATTCTTATTCTCATCTACCTCTATATTGTCGTAGGTAACGCCCTCCTCGGCGAATGCCGCAATCACGACATTGCCAGGAACAAATTCCTTAGGCGTGTCGAAATAGACATAGTCCCTGAAAAACACCAGCGACGAAAGCAGAATCGGGCAGGCGTCCACCCACTTGTTGTCCTTCTGGACGGTGTTGTACCAGAGGACGAGGACGG
>ERZ779851.1712-NODE-1712-length-18541-cov-65.130639_pt1 | contig 18541 bp, 11 predicted proteins | sample MGYA00511094_ERZ779851 | MGnify/ENA primary metagenome ERZ779851 (study PRJEB29588, sample SAMEA2155512) | human gut metagenome | biome: human gut; feature: human-associated habitat; material: faeces | place: Denmark | collected 2008/2010 ...
GGATTTCGTTAGGAATCTTTAAGTTTTTCACCAAAGGCTGCTGCAATGTGGGTTAACTGGTAACCTTCCTGGTGTGGTAACTGTTCAGGGCAATGGTATGCCTGGTGAGGAGGAGCCACAGATCATCATTCGTGGTGCTAGTTCTTGGAACAACAGTGACCCTCTCGTCCTCGTCGATGGTATCGAGCGTCCGATGAGCAGCGTGGATATCTCTTCAGTGGAGAGTATCTCCGTATTGAAGGATGCTTCCGCTACAGCAGTCTATGGTGTGAAGGGTGCCAATGGTGTCATCTTGATTACCACCAAGCGTGGTAAGGAAGGCAAGGCTAAGATTGATGTAGGCTTCAACGCTACATTGAAGGCTCCTTCTAAGTTGCCTAACAAGTATGATTCATACGATGCCTTGATGTTCCGCAACAGGGCAGTGGAGCATGAGTTGGGTGTTTCTCCTGAATCTTGGTCTTACATCCGTCCTCAATCATTTATTGAGAACTATCGTAACCAGACTACGGATGAGCAGCGTGAGCGTTATGCTAACGTGGATTGGCAGGATGCCCTCTTCAAGAAGAGCGCCATGTCATATAATGCCAATGTCAATGTGAGCGGTGGTACAAGCTTCGTGAAGTATTTTGCTTCTGCCGACTTTGTACACGAGGGTGACCTCTTCCGTGAGTATGATAACGGACGTAACTATAACTCTGGCTATGGATACAATCGTATCAATGTGCGCAGTAACTTGGACTTCTCTATCACTAAAACTACTACATTAAAGGTAAATGTATCTGGTTCTAATGGTGTGCGCAAGGCTCCTTGGAGCAACATGAGTAATAGCGAGTGGCAGATAGGACAGCAGTGGGCTGGTGCTTATAACATCGCTCCAGATGTATTCTTGCCTCAGTATAGCGATGGATCTTGGGGTTATTATCCAAATGCGTCTAACGTAAGTAACTCTGCTCAGAATCTCGCCATCGGTGGTACAGCGCAGGCTACTACTACTCGTATCAATACCGACTTTACCTTGGAGCAGAAACTCGACTTCATCACCAAGGGCTTGAACTTGCGTGGTACCGTTTCTTGGGACAACGTGTTTGTTGAGACGAGCCGTGGTATCAATGACTTGAACAATACAGCTCAGACCAAGTATGTTGATCCGGAGACTGGCAATATAACATATGGTCAGGTATATGAGTCAAACAATAAGTTCGACTGGAAACAGGGCGTTAACTGGAGTACTTCAGGTGGTTCGGTTGATAACAACCAGACTGTTCGCAATCTTTACTATCAGTTGCAGCTCAACTGGGCTCGCAAGTTCGGACAGCATGATGTTACAGCCATGGGCTTGTTCTCTCGTCAGGAGAATGCACGTGGTAGTGTGATGCCTACTTACCGTGAGGACTGGGCGTTCCGTGCTACTTATAGCTATGCTGGTCGTTACAACATCGAGTATAACGGTGCTTACAACGGATCAGAAAAGTTTAGCAAGGACAATCGCTTCGCCTTCTTCAATTCTGGAGCTATCGGTTGGACCATCACTGAGGAAAACTTCATGAAGTATCTTCGTGACAAGCACATCATTGATATGTTGAAGTTCCGTGCATCTTACGGTGAGATTGGTGATGATAACCTGGGCGATCCATTCGACTCTTCTCGTCGTTGGCTCTACATGAACCAGTGGGCATACGGAGGCAACACAGTGATGGATCTTGACCATACCAACAGTATCTACACATGGTATCGCCAGAATACATTGGGTAATAAAGATGTGAAGTGGGAGACTGTGAAGAAGACCAACTTCGGTATTGATTATGGTTTCTTGGGTGGTTTGATTACCGGTTCGCTCGATTTCTTCTGCGACCGTCGTAACGACATTTTGATCTTTGGTGATAACCGCTCCATCCCATCTTACTTTGGTACTACAGCTCCTACTATCAATAAGGGTAAGGTTCGTACCAGTGGTTACGAGTTGGAGTTGAAGCTCAACAAGAAATTTGCCAATGGCATCCGCCTCTGGGGTAACATCAATATGACCCATGCCAAGAATAAGGTAATTTTGAAGGATGACGCTCAGCTCACTCCTAACTATCAGAAGGAGGCAGGCTACTCTATGGGTCAGTATCACTCATACATTGATCGTGGCTTTATCAACGACATCGATGACTTGATAGGTTCTCCAGCTCATGAGTCTAACGACAACCACCGCTTGGTAGGCGATTACTACATCGTAGACTTCAATGGTGATGGTGTGGTAGATAGCAAGGACTCAGCTCCAGTAGGTTATAGCTCAAGCCCTCAGAATACATACAATGCCACTATCGGTATCGAGTATAAGGGCTTCTCTGCTTTCGCTCAGTTCTATGGTGTAACCAATGTAACTCGTGACGTAACCTTGACAAGCTTTGGCAATAAGTTGGACAATGTTTATGACACTGGTACTTGGTGGGACAAGAATGAGTCTTCTCCAGAATCTATCATTCCTCGTTGGGGTGCTACCCAGTCTGATTACAGCAATGGTACTCAGTTCCTCTATGATGGTTCATACATCCGTCTGAAGAACGTAGAGATTGCTTATACTTGGACCAAGGGATGGATCAAGGCTCTCGGTATGAACTACCTCAAGGTATACTTGAATGGTAACAACCTCTGGCTTTGGACTCGTATGCCTGATGACCGTGAGGCTAACCTCGGTGGTGGCGGTTTCCTTGGAGCATATCCTACAGTACGCCGCTTCAACTTAGGTGTTAAATTCTCATTGTAATATTAAAATGAACATTCAAATGAAAAATAAGATAAAGAATTTTTTGTTGATGGGATGCGTCTCGCTGGCTCTCGGTACCTCGCTCAACTCTTGCCAGGACTATCTTGACAAGGAGGCAGATTCTACAGTCTCAGAAAATGACGCATTTGTAAACTTCCGTAACTTTCAGGGTTATGTAGAGGAGATTTACAACTGTATCCCTGATAAGGAAAAATGTAACTGGTGTCCTTCTTGGAACTGGGGTGATGATGAAATCTTCAACCCAGAGGCTGATGGCCGTATGACACACCAGGTAGACTTGGGCAACTTCCGTGCTTGGCAGACCACTGGTAACTGGCTTTACAAGGATGGCAGCAACCCTACATCTACAGATAAGTTCAACCACTCACTTTGGCCACATGCTTGGTATTGCATTCGTAAGGCTAACCAGGGCTTGGCTAATCTCGATAAGTTGGTAGCTAGCAAGGCAGAGAAAGACCTCATTGCTGGTCAGCTTTACTTCTTCCGTGCATGGTGGCACACTGAGTTGATGCAGTACTTTGGTGGTTTGCCATACATTGATACCTATTTGGATCTCAATTCAGAGCTCAATTTGCCTCGTCTCTCTTATCAGGAGTGTGCAAAGAAGGCTGCTGCTGATTATCGCAAGGCTGCCGATCTGTTGCCTATCAACTGGGACAATGAGTATGATGGTGCTGCCACACAGGGCAAGAACGACCTTCGTATCAACAAGATCATGGCACTCGGTTATCTGGGCAAGACTTATCTCTGGGCTGCCAGCCCATTGATGAAGGATGGCGCACAGGTAGGAGCTAGCAAGAATGGCAAGACATACGACTATGATGAGGAGTTTGCCAAGAAGGCAGCTGAGGTCTTCGGTGAGTTGCTCACATTGGTTGAGGGGGGCCAGACACAGTATGGGTTGGCTGAGTTCAAATATAAGGACGTCTACAATCATGAGCGTTCTGCCGATGCTAACTCTTGCTTCTCTGATATCTTCTATACCAAGAAGCAGAACTGGAAAATGCCTGGATCTATTGAGGCTATCTTCCGTGGTCCATCTGCAGACTTCAACGGCTCTAACTGGAATACCTCTAAGGTGTTTGGTCCTAAGGTTGACAAAGTGGTTGGACATGACAATGTGATTCACCAGCCTACAGCTAACTTGATAGCTGCTTACGGTATGGCTAATGGTGAGCCCGCTTACATCGTAGAGAATGGCAAGTTGGTTCCTAACATAGCAGGTGGTTTCGATCCTACTCATCCATATAAGGACCGTGACCCACGCTTCTATCACGACATCGTGTTTGATGGCTTCAAGTATCTGAATGGTACTCCTGGTCAGTGGGCTAACTTGCAGTACTGCCAGTTGTATACAGGTGGCAATATGCGTCCAGTGGCTAATGGCAGCCGTACAGGTTACTTCATCCAGAAGTTGGTGCCTCATACATGTAATGAGGTGGATCGCGACTACGATTGGGGTTCAGCATTCCACTGTTACTTGCCATATATGCGTCTGGCTGACATCTATCTGATGTATGCTGAGGCTTGTGCTGCGTTTGGTGGTGCTTCTGGCAAGGCTACTAACTTTAGCAAGACTGCTGAGGATGCCATCAATACCCTTCGTGATCGTTGTGGCGCTGGTCATGTGGCTCCAGAGTATGTAGCTGATCCACATAAGTTCATGGACGAGGTTCGCCGTGAGCGTGAGGTGGAACTTGCTTTCGAGGGCTTCCGTTTCAACGACTTGCAGCGCTGGTTGCTCCTGACCGAGGCTCCTTACAATGTAAAGTACTCTGATGAGTTTGACCGTGTGGAGAATGCCGATTTCTACAAGAATAATGACCCAGCTAAAGCTCAGGTGGCTAACTTCCACCAGGAAGCGATCTTGACTCGTCACTTCACAGCCAAGCACTATTGGTTCCCATTGCCTATCAAGGATGTTTATCTCTATCAAGAGCTTAGTCAGAATCCTGGTTGGTAAAATAACATTATATAGTAATACTAAAATAAGAATGATAGTATGAATTCAAAATTCAAATCATATAATTCAAAGTTCCTGTTGGCAGGTCTTGTGTCATTGGCTCCTATGGCTGCCGATGCCAAAACTGCTGCTGAGAACGAAACCGATACCGTTGCTGCCGACAAGGAGATGGTCAATGTGGCTTATCGCAAGGTAGCCAAGGGTGACATCTTGGGCGGCGTTTCGGTAGTCGATGTAGAGGGATTGATGAAGAAAAACTACCACACTTATAGCCTTGACAACATGCAGGGCTACGTGGGTGGTTGGAATGGCAACTCTCTCTGGGGTATGGATGCTGACAATGCAGGATACTTGGTATTGGTAGATGGTGTGCCTCGTGAGGCAACCAACGTGATGCCTAGCGAGATTGACCAGATTACATTCCTCAAGGGTGCGCAAGCTGTAGTGCTCTATGGTAGCAAGGCAGCTAAGGGTGCTGTGCTCATCACCACCAAGCGTGGCAAGAACGATGGCTTGAAGGTTGAGGTGCAGGCTAACGCTGGTCTCAATGTGGCTAAGTCATTCCCTGAGTATCTGGGCTCTGCTGAGTATATGACTCTCTACAACGAGGCTCGTGCCAATGACGGTTTGACTCCTCTCTACTCTGCTGAGGATATCTACAATCATGGCTTGGGCACCAACCCATATCGTTATCCTAATCTCGATATGTACTCTTCTGACTATCTTCGCAAGATGAATAGTCGCTACGAGGCTACTGCTGAGATTAGTGGTGGTGGTAAGCGTGCTCACTTCTATAGCAACATCAACTATTATCGCCAGGGCGACTTCCTGAAGTTTGGTGAGGCTAAGAACAATAACACTCAGCGCTTCAGTGTTCGTGGTAATGTAGATGTCAACATCACAGATGACATCAAGGCTTGGGTCAACTCCAATGCCACATTCTATGATTCACATTCTGCTATTGGTGATTATTGGAATGCAGCTGCTACTTGGCGTCCTAACTTCCCACAGAATGCTAGCCCATTGATCTCTACAGACATGATAGCTCCTAATGCCAAGGCTGCTTGGGACTTGATGAGTGTGGCTAAGCTGGTGGATGGCAAGTACTTCTTGGCTGGTACACAGGCTAACTCTTCTAACATCTTCGCAGATTACTATGCTGCTGGTAAGAGCAAGTATACTAGCCGCCAGTTCCAGTTTGATACAGGTGTTAACATCAATCTGCACAAGTTGTTGCAGGGCTTGTCTTTCGAGACTCGTTTCGCAGTAGACTATGCTACCTCTTACACCACATCTTTCAATAATAGCTATGCCATCTATATCCCAACATGGTCAAACATCGACGGCAAGGATATGATCGTAGCTTTGAAGAAGGAAGGTGAGGATAAGAAGTCTGGTGTACAGAACATCGCTAATAGTGTGGACAATCAGACCATGCTCTTCTCTGCTCAGTTCAATTACGCCAATACATTTAATAAGGTACATAACCTCTCTGCGATGTTGATTGCCTCTGGCTATCAGCAGTCTAAATCAGGTGAGTATCACAAGACATCAAGTGCTAATCTTGCCTTGGATGCATCTTATGATTACGCCAAGACTTATTATGCAGACTTCGGCTTGGCAGCTATCCACTCTGCACAGTTGGCTCCAGGTCATCGTGTAGGCTTCTCTCCTTCACTTTCATTGGGTTGGAGACTCAAGAACGAGAACTTCTTGAAGAACAGCAAGGTGGTAGACGATATGATGATCAGTGTATCTGGTAGCATCATCAACGAGGATATTGACTTGGCAGTAAATGACAACAGATACTATCTCTATGACACCAACTGGCAGACAGCTGATGGTTATGGATGGTATGATGGTTCTGCTGGCAAGTACACATTCTCTAAGCGTTCTGCCAACAAGGATCTCGACTTCATCAAGCGTAAGGAACTTTCTGTCAACTTCAAGACTTCCTTGTGGCAGCAGATGGTAACATTGGATGCTAGCTTCTTCGTTAACTCGATGGAGGGTTATCTGATTTCTACTCCAACGTTCTATCCTTCTCACTTTAAGCCAGGCTATCCTGATGCTTCATTCATGCCTGTGCTCAACTTTAACAATAATCGCCGCATCGGTTTCGACTTCGCAGCTAACTTCAATAAGAAGGTGGGTGATGTAGACTTGCAGCTCGGCGTAACAGGTACTTATTATAACACCAAGGCTACCAAGCGTGATGAGATGAACGCATGGGATTACCAAAACCGTGAGGGCAAGGCTCTCGATGGTATCTGGGGTTATAAGTTTGCTGGCTTCTTCCAGAGTGAGGAAGAAATAAAGAACTCTCCAGACCAGAGCCGCTTGGGTAGTGACGTGAAGCCTGGCGATATGAAGTATGTGGATGTAAACGGTGATGGCAAGATCGACTCTTACGACCAGGTGTTCCTGGGCAAGGGTGGTTGGTATGGCTCTCCATTCACATTGGGTGTAAACCTCACTGCTAAGTGGAAGAACTTCACATTCTTCGCCCTCGGTACTGGCAACTTCGGTGCTTATGGCTTGAAGAACAATTCTTACTGGTGGGTAAATGGTGACGGCAAGTACTCAGCTGTGGTTCGCAATCGCTGGACTGAAGCAACCAAGGAGACTGCTACTTATCCACGTCTTACCACACTCTCAGGTAGCAACAACTATCAGACATCAGACTTCTGGATGTACAGCACAGACGCTTTCCGCTTGGCTAAGGTACAGATTACATACGACCTGCCTAGCACGCTCTTCCAGAAGACTTGGGTTAAGGGCTTGTCTGCTTTTGTAAGCGGTGCCAACTTGCTCACTATCTCTAAGAACCGTGAGGTATTGGAGATGAACATAGGTAGTGCTCCTCAGACACGCTATTATAATATAGGTGTGAAGGCTACATTCTAATCATTATTAAATGTATACAGAAATGAAAATTAATAAGTTATTTATATTAGCTGCATTGTCACTCTCGTTGGTGTCTTGCTCAGATCTCTTTGAGCCTGCACAGGAAAACAACCGTAGCTTGGACGAGATTTACGAAGAGCCTACTTATGCTCAGGGACTTCTCGGCTATGCTTATGCCATGCTTCCTTATAATACCAAAAGTGTAACTGATGTGGCAACCGATGATGCTGTAAGCAATGATTTGTCTAACAGCTACCTGAAAATGGCTACTGGTTCTTGGGCTGCCAATAATGACCCTATGAACAAGTGGACTAGCTGTCGTGCTAGCATCCAGTACTTGAACATCTTCCTTCAGGAAGTGGACAAGGTAGACTGGGCTAAGGACAAGGGTGCGCAGCAGATGTTCTGTGAGAGCCGTAAGGGTGAGGCTTATGCCTTGAGAGCTCTCAATATGTATTATCTCTTGATGAACCATGGTGGTTGGACTGAGGATGGTCAGCTCCTGGGTGTGCCAAACTTGACAAAGCCAGAGGATACTTCTTCTGATTTCAATCAGCCACGTGCCACATTCCAAGCTTGCTTGGATCAAATTTATAGCGACTTGGACCAGGCTGAGCAGTTGCTGCCTTTGGACTACAATGATTTGACTAAGTCAGATCCTGTGCCAGAAAAATACACTGCTATGGGTGTGGACAACTATCAGGACTATAACCGTGTATTGGGTTCTCTGATGCGTGGTCGTGTGAGCGGTCGTATCGCCAAGGCTATCCGTGCACAGGTTTCTCTCCTTGCTGCCAGCCCTGCTTTTAATAAAGGTACCAATGTGGATTATAAGCGTGCTGCTGATGATGCAGCCAGCTTGCTCGACTTGATTGGTGGTGTAAGCGGCTTGTCTAAAACAGGTAATTCTTGGTATGCTCAGACTGCGGAAATCGGCCAGCTGCAGTCTGGTGAATGTCCTAAGGAAATCATCTGGCGTGGTAATAAGACTAATGGTGCAGATGATTGGGACCTCGGTTTGAACCAGGAGGCTGATAACTTCCCTCCATCTCTCTATGGTAAGGGACGCATCAATCCTACCCAGAACTTGGTGGATGCTTTCCCTGCTGCCAATGGTTATCCTATCACAGATGAGCGCAGTGAGTATGATGACTTGGATCCTTATAGTAATCGTGATCCACGCTTGGATCTCTACATTATCTATAATGGCTGCAAGTATAAGGGTGCAACCATCAATACCGACATCACCACTGCCAACAATGACAATGGACTGAATAAGATTGGTAACTCTACGCGTACTGGTTACTATATGAAGAAGCTTCTTCGTGAGGATTGTAATCCTAATCCAAATGCCAAGAACGCACAGTATCACTATCCTGTGTATATCCGCTATACCGAGATCTTCTTGGATTATGCTGAGGCTGCCAATGAGGCTTGGGGACCTAAGGGCAATGGCACACATGCTTATTCTGCATACGATGTAATCAAGGCTATCCGTCATCGTGCAGGCATCACAGATGATTCTTATCTTGATGAGTGCGCTAACGACCAGGTTAAAATGCGTGAGTTGATTCGCAATGAGCGTCGTATTGAGCTCTGCTTCGAGAACAAGCGCTTCAATGACCTCCGCCGCTGGAAGGCTCCTATCAATGAGGCTGTTCATGGCGTGGAGATTTCTACAGAGGCTGGTATTCCACAGTTCAAGGATATCACAGTAGAGGAAAGAAAATACGACGACTATATGTATTACGGTCCTGTGCCACAGACTGAAATCCTCAAGTGGGATCAGCTGAAGCAGAATGCAGGATGGAAAATTACAAACGACTAACATTTTATAATGATGAAAACTATGAAGATGAATAAATATTTCTCAATGGCTGCACTCGGAGCCTTGGCTCTGACTTTCGGCTCTTGTGAGAACGGCACGCCTGAGTTTGACGACTACGAGGGTGGCACATCAGTCTACTTCGCCCGCCAAAACGTGGAGCGTATATTGGTGTTGGGCAATGACGAGACTCGTGACAATACCAAGGACAACGAGCATATTTTCAACATCGTGTCTACCATGGGTGGTGCTTACAATGGTAAGGACATCACACTGGATGTGGCTGTAGATAATTCGCTTTGTGACAACCTCTATTTCTCTGATGGCGTATCTCCTGTAAAGCCTATGCCTGCAGAGTATTACACCTTGGCAGGTAACACCATCTCTTATGGTGGCAACTTGCAGGGAAGATTACAGGTGAAGCTCAACGATGCTTTCTTCGCTGATCCTGCCTCTGTAAAGAATACTTATGTCATCCCTCTGATCATCAAAGATCAGAAGGGTGCTGGCAAGATCTTGACGGGTACTCCTTTCCAGGAGGGTGAAACTCCTGCGCTGACCAATAGCGATGCGTGGAAGATTTTGCCTCAGAACTATGTGCTCTATTGTGTGAAATACATGAACCCTTGGGCTGGATTCTATCTGCGCCGTGGTACAGATAAGATTACAGAGAATGGTCAGACCACAGAGGAGAAGCGTGAGGGTGCAACTATTGAGAAGGACGAGGTTTGCCAGATTACTACCAAGAGCCTTACAGAGGCTATCTATCCTCTCACAGTCAAGAGAGTTGTGGGCAAGGATGCTGAGGGTAAGGATATCCTCAAGTCTTATACTTGCAACTTGAAGCTTACCTTTGCTAACGATGGTACTTGCACTGTTTCTTCCGAGACAGAGGGCGTAACTGCTACAGGTACAGGTAAGTTTGTGGAGAAGGGCGCTAAGCTGGCTTGGGGCAACAAGGATCGTGACATCCTGACTCTCCAGTATACCGTAGACTTCGGTGCTGTCAAGGTAGAGACAACCGACCAGTTTGTAGCTCAAACTCGTGGTAATACCAATGGCGTGGTAACTTTCGATACTCAGTATATCGTAAAGTAAGCTGCGGTAATTATCAATTAAGTATCATCTAATAATAGGTAGATTATTATGAAATTGAAAAATATTAATTTTGGTTTAGGCTTGGTAGCTCTCTTGGCTTTGTCATCATGTGCTGATGACAAGTTCTCGGAGTACAGAACTGATATGACCAAGAACTTGAAGGAATATCAGTATCTTAACAACTATGAGCCTTTGAAGAAATATGTCGAAGACATGAAGGCTTCTGGCAAGTGCAATCCCGACTTTAAGTTGGGTATTGCACTGGCTGCGCCCGACTTCAATAAACAGGAGCTTGTATATTGCTTGGCTGGTAGCAACTTCGAGGAGATGACAGCAGGCAACGCCATGAAGTATGCTTCTTGTGTAAAAAATGATGGAACCTTTGACTTTAATACTGTTAAGGATTTCGTTACAAATGCACAGGATGCAGGTTTGACCATCTATGGTCATACGCTTGCTTGGCATTCTCAGCAGAACAAGAAGTATCTTAGTAAACTTATTGCAGATAAGGAAATTCAGGTAGACCCTAGTCAGAAAGTTGATAAGGTAGATGCTTATACCGACTTTTCTAAAATGAATAGTTTCCCTTTTTATGTAATGGACTATACTCCTGAAATCAAAGATGGAATTTTGATTAGCAAATATCCTGGAAAATGGTATCAGTATTTTGTAGTTGACAATTATCCTGTAGATGTTGATGCCAAGAGAGAATATAAGGTAACAGCTATGATCAAGGCTTCAGAAGATGGACAGATTGATGTGCAGACGGGTAACTGGGGAGCAACAACATCCCAGAAAATGTCTGTTTCTACACAGTGGAAAGAGCAATCTGTAACATTTAGTGGATTAACAACAGAAAAAGCTTTTGTCGTTTTCCAACCAGGAGATTTTGCAGGAGACATTTCTTGTAAGTGGGTAAAAGTTACTCATTCTGAGGCTCCGGTAATGGAAATCGAGACCGAGGTTCATAAGGAAACTTATACTGATGGTGATTTCCCATTCTATGCTATGGGTTGTACACCTCCTGTTATTAATGGAGCTATCCACTTTGTTCCTACAGGCGATTGGTCTCAATTCTTTGTTATGCCAGGTGACGATAATGAATTAGATGAAGGTGACTATGTTGTTTATTTAGACCTTACTTCTGATAAGGATGCAAGTGGTGTAGATCTCACCATGCAAAATGGTTGGGGTGGCACAGCTCAAGCTATTACAGCCAAAGTGCCTGTCGCTGCAGGTCGTCATTCGGTAAAAGTCGAAATGCCTAAAGTAGAAGGTGGTAAGTATGACATCATTCTTAAGCCTCAGACAGCTGATGCTACTTTGGATGTTCATTCTGTTAGAGTTTGCAAGATTACTAAGTCTAATTCTATTCCTCTTACGGACGAAGAGAAGAAATCTATTCTTACTGATGCAATGGGCAAGTGGATTGATGGTATGATGGAGGCTACTAATGGTTATGTTACATCTTGGGATGTTGTGAACGAGGCCCTTTCTGGTGACGATAAAGATGGTGATGGCAAGTACGACTTGCAGCATGCTGCTACAGCTTCTGCTGACGACAAGAAGAACTGCTTCTACTGGCAGGATTATCTCGGCGACCTCGAATATGTTCGCTTAGCCGTGGCTGATGCTCGCAAGAGTTTTGCCGCCCATAATGGTGACCCTGACAAATTGAAACTCTTCATCAATGATTATAACTTGGAGAGCGATTGGGACGACAATGGCAAGTTGAGGAGTTTGATTAAGTGGATCAATGATTGGGAGGCTGATGGTGTTACCAAGATTGATGGTATCGCATCTCAGATGCATATCTCTTGCTATGCTGATCCTAACACTCAGAAAAGTAAGAAAGATCATATCGTCAAGATGTTGGAGTTGATGGCTAAAAGTGGCAAGCTTTGCAAGATTTCTGAACTTGATATGGGTTATGTCGAAGCCGCTGGCAAAGAAGTAACTTATGATCAGATGACCGAGGAACAACACAAGGAAATGCGTGACCTCTACACCTTCGTTCTCCAGAAGTACTTCGAGATTATTCCTGCTGCTCAGCAGTATGGTATCACTCAGTGGTGTGCTACAGATTCTCCTAAGGATTCAGGTTGGCGTCCTGGTTTGCCTACTGGTCTCTGGGATCTCAAATATCTTCGCAAGCATACCTATGCAGGTTTCGCTGTAGGTCTTGGTGCTCCTGAATATTGGAAGGAAGCCAAGTAAATACTCTAAAAGACATTAGTTTTAGGTTTATCATACAAAGATTAACCGAAAAAAGATGTTAGTCGTTAAGGTTGGCTGTGTTGTGATGACACGGTCAACCTTTTTGAATTCTCTTTTTTACACCACGCAAAGGCGTTGAGTGTAAAAGGCATATCTTTTAAAAACTTAACTCAATAAATTGAATGATGAAGAAACTGATAATTTTAGCAGGTTTATTGGTGTCTTTGCAGGTGAATGCGCAAAATTATGCCAAGCAGTGGTGTGCTGACAATGGTGATGGTACTTATACCAATCCAATCATCAACTCAGACTTTCCTGACCCTGACATTATCCGCGTGGGGGATACTTATTATTATGTATCTACCACAATGTTCTATTTCCCTGGTGCGACAATCTTGAAGTCGCACGACTTGGTGAACTGGGAATATTGTGCCAATCCTCTCCAAAAAATAGCGGAGTCGGAGCCTTTTAATCTTCAGAATGGATATAATCAGTATTCCAAAGGGCAATGGGCTCCTAGTCTGAAATACTACAAAGGTAAGTTTTACCTTCACTTCATCGCCTTCAACCATGAAAAGTTTGCCGATGGTGGTGACTTCCTCTTAACGGCTACAGACCCTGAGGGTGAGTGGAAGGTGCAAAAACTGAATGGCTTCTATTATGATTCTGGTCTTCTCTTAGATGAGGCAACGGGACGCCGCTTTGTGGTGGCAGGTATCAATGAAATCAGTGTGACCGAGTTGGATGAAAACTTCAATGCCATCGGTTCCTCTAAGCGGATTATCAATAAGCCAAACTCTGGATTGGAGGGCAGTCACATGTATCATATCGGTGATTACTATTATATCTATGCCACATACGGTGGAGGTTATGACCATAGCCAAACCATCTTCCGTTCCAAGGATCCGTTCGGACCATACGAGGAGCACGATGGATTGCTTTTCGAAAAGCAGGACATCCATCAAGGGGGATTGGTACAGACGCAGACAGGCGAATGGTGGACGATTCTCTTCAAGGATGCAGGTACTATCGGGCGTATTCCGTATCTCGAACCTGTGGTATGGAAAGATGGATGGCCTATTCTCGGTAACAAAGGCATTGATGTGAGCAAGGGTGGCAAGTCGTACAAGAAGCCTAATGTAGGTAAGGAATATCCAAAAACATACTTGCCAACCAATGATGGTTTCAACACCGACAAGCTTGGGAAGCAGTGGGAATGGAACCACAATCCTGACAATTCGGCATGGTCTTTGACCGAACGACCTGGATTCTTGCGCTTATACACGTCGGGCATTGTGAAGGAAGGCACCGACACCAAGCTCAACGAATTCTTACAGGCGCGCAATACCTTGACCCAACGCATGTTTGGGTACGATAAGGAGGGCGCCTCTACTTCCACCGATACGTATGGTACGATTTGCTTAGATGTATCCCACATGAAGGAAGGTGATGTGGCTGGGCTTTGTGTATTCCAAGACCCCCATGCTTATGTTGCAATAAAGATGATCGACGGCAAGAAAAGGGTGGTTTACTATCGTGCTCCTTGGTGGGAACCAAAGGCTGCTTGGCAGGGTGTAGTAGATGATAAGGAACATTATAGGAAGTTTAGCACATCTACCGGTTCGCACAACGATAAGATTTATCTTCGGGCAGTGGCCAATTTCAAAACTAATAAATTGAAGTTCTATATCAGTTGGGACAATCAGAAGTGGTATGATTTGGGCAAGAACATCGAAACCGAGATGCGCTATACCCTCAAGATATTCACAGGCAATCGCTTTGCCATCTTTAATTATGCAACCCAGCAGAATGGAGGCTATGTGGATGTGGATTGGTTTTCGACAGAAGAGACTGTTGATGAAAATAAATTCAACGATTTGACTGCCATTGAGCAAGTAGAGTCGAAGACGAAACGTATTGTTTCTCGCCAGTTTTATAATGTGTTAGGTGTAAAGTTACCGCGATCTCAGCATGGCTTGAACATTGTGAAGACGCGTTATGAGGATGGAACGGAGAAAACTTATTCTTTTGTTAAGCAATAAAAAACTAAAATAGAAGGTCGGTTGAGCCGTAAGGCTCGATCGACCTTCCTATGTGTCATTCTTGAAAGAGATTGTCTAGTGTGACTTCGCTGTTTACTATACTTGAATGGATGCCATTGGCAACACCAAATGTTGTGACAAAGGTATTTACCAATGATTTTGTGCAATGGGTTCGGTCTCTGAATAATTCCATCCTATTGCGCAGCTTTATCTCATAATCTGCTGAAATTTTGTATTGGGCTTGACTAAATTTCATCTCGCAGAGGTTGATGACTCGGTCGGCACGCTCTATGATGAGATCTATTTGGGCTCCTCTCTGATTCTTGGTTTTGTCAGCCTTGTCAAACCAAATGTAAGCCTCGCTAGCCACGCCACCAATATTCAATGCCTTGCGTATTTGGCTGATATGGAACAAACAGAGTAATTCGAAAGTTAAACCTTGCCATGCCTCAACACTGTGAGAGAGATAATGCTTGCTCCACCATTGCTCATCAAAGGAGTCGATATTGGGCTCTATATACTTTAAATAAAATAAGGTATAAAAGTCTGTCAACTTATATAGGCGGTTTTGCGTCTTCTTGCCATAATATCTGAACTTCATGATGAAGTCACATCTCTCCAGATTCTTTAATATCTGGCACAACTTCTTTCCGTCCAGTTCGGCTGCTTTAGCAATTTCTGCATTTGTCATGCCGCCTTTATGATTAGCCAAGAGCCTGACCACCTTGATGTAATTGTCTGCATGAGTAAATAAGGCTCCATATAATTCGTCAAATTCTTGTCTTAGTGCCCCTCCCTTGTTAAAGCACAGGGCATCAACATTCTGTACAAGGCTAAGACTTGGATCTATTAAACTCAGATAAAAAGGAATGCCTCCAAAGAACATATAGCATTGGGCTATCTGGAAGCGATCCCAAGAGCATCCCCGCGATTTTAGGTATAGTTCTGTCTCATACAAAGTAAATGGGCGTAAATATATCTGGCAAGTGATGCGAGCATGCAGACCTCCTTGGTTTTCTATGAGCTTGTCTACCATCCATGATGTGGCAGAACCGCTAGCGATGAAAACTATATCGCGACGACGGGCTGCCCATCCATTCCAAAAGTTTTCAAATGCTGGGGTGAAGTCGGAACGCAAGGAATCTATCCAAGGCATTTCATCTACAAAGATTATCTTTTTGCGGTCTTCTGGCAAGGATGACAGATATTCTTCCAAAACATCAAAGGCATCAAACCAATCTGATAATTTGCGAGCTGATGTCTCGCCCATGGCTTGTTTTAATGCTTTGGCAAAACTGCGCAATTGGGTGCGTTGGGGGAGATTGTGTCCTCCAACGAAAGTGAAGTCGTACTTCCGACCAAAGAATTCATCTACTAGATAAGTCTTGCCGACACGTCTTCTACCATAAACGATAACAAGTTCAGAGCGATCTGAGTCTATACAACGTTGAAGCTCTGCCTTTTCTTTATCTCGTCCGATTATTAAATCTGCTTTCATACTTCTAATGTTTTGGTTCGACTGCAAAATTACGATATTTTTCCTTAAAATGGCATGAAAACGCACTTTTTCTCACTTTTTTTTCGAGAAAAAGTGCGTTTTCGTGCCAAAATCTTTCATTTGGCTTCCCAGAGAAGGACGTGATGTATTAGGCTAAGCTTTCTTAATATGAACAATAGGAATACGAACTTTTAAAAAAAGAAATAATGAAGAAATACATCAAACCATCTATGGATATTGTTAAGTTGGAGAATGTGAGTCTGTTGGCTGCCTCTGGCTCTGGCAATGAAGTGAATACAAAATTGAATGATGAAACTCCAAGTGATGTTACATTCCATTCTCGTAAATTCAGCCTCTGGGACGGCGCCGAAGAGTAACGAATTAATCTATATAATATAAATAATAAACAAATGGTATAAAAAATCCCAGAATCGCTCTTCCAAGCAGTTCTGGGATTTATTATGGTGATATTTGTCATCAATATCTCCGCTATTATATTTTTTATGTATTGCTCAGATTCTTAATGATTTCCAAAGGTAGCTGGGTAGCTTTGGAAACCTGTTCGGCAGAAAGTCCCATTGCCAGCAAACGTTGTGCTGTTTCTGTGTTGGCCTCATGCTTGCCTTCTGCTCTGCCTTTCTCCATGCCTTTTTCCATACCTTCTTCCATTCCTTTCTGATATCTGTCATCCAGAAGGGTTCTTTCAACACTTACCGAATCCCAAAACTTGTCATAGGCTCTGAGCTCGGCATCAGTAAAGCCGGAAACTTCAAGATCTTCTACGGCTTTTCCAATCTCCGGATCATTAAGCAGGTCGGCAGGAATATCCTTCGTATTGGAATTAATTTCTGTGAGGAAACGGAGCCACAAGACCATCATGCGCTTATCGGCAATGGAATGAGGAGTGAACTTAGGGAGTTCAATGAAGGTGAAATGCAAGCCTTCGATGACCTTATTGCTGTCCTTATCGTGCACGATGCGGTAGTTGTGGATGAAATCTGGAGTATCATGCGCAAAGATATCATTTATCAGGTTGAGAGAATACACTGGTTGCAGTTCGCTGTATTTTCCGCCCTTTTTAGCCTGACTCACATAGAGCTTGGATGCATTGAACAGTACTCGCTGCTGAAAGGCATCAGACCATTCCATCTGCATTTCCACGCAGAACTTCCTGCCTCTGACATCTGTGCAGAGTACATCCACTATGGTGTTCTTGCCCCCTTCGAGCTGAGGCACAAGTTCTGTAGGCAGATACTTTATCTCGTGTATCTGCTCTTCTTCGCTGAGTGGCAGGAGGGCGTTCAGAAGGCTGATCAGTCTTTTAGGATGATTGCCGAATATCTTCTTGAACGTGAGGTCTGCCTTAGGGTCTAAGTACTTCATAACCATCTGTTTTAAAATTCCATGCCGCAAAGTTACGGTTTTATTTTCATATCTGCAAGAGATTTCCGGGGAAAGTTTCAGAAAATGTTTTATGGTTGTACGCAAGCACATGAAGAAGAATACTCAAGTGGGTCAGTCAGCTAACTCAAGTAGTTCAATCAAGCAACTCAAGTAGTTCAGTAAGCGAGTTCAGACGTCTCTGTTAGCTGATGCATACGTCTCCGTTAGCTTACGCAGTCATATCCTTAACCCGATGCAGTCATATCCTTAACCCAGCACAGCCATATTCATAACCCAGCGCAGCTATATTCATAACCCAGCGCAGCCATATCCGTAACCTAGCACAGCCTTCATATGAACAAATTTTATATAATTATCTATCATCCATCACGATTTGTATCTCTTATGTATCTTAATATGTTGATTTATAAATACTTGAATAGCGTGATAGATACATCAAAAACGGAAAAATCCATCACGCTATCCATCACGATTTTTGGGGTATCCCTCACGATTTTCTCACCACACTTGTAAGCGGCTCCGCGTTTATACCATTGTAGTCTTCTCATTTATTCGTACCTTTGCACCATCATTTTAAAATCAAACAAATTATGACAGCAAACGAACGTTTTGAGAAGGCTTGGGGTTCCTTCTTAGTCTATCTGAATCGAAACCCCAAGGCCCAACTTACTCCTTTCTTGAAGGAAAGACATGTAAATCATCGCACCATGATGAACTGGATGTGCGAAAAAGGATATTCTGTTTTGCGTGCCAAAAAGGAAATCCGCCAAGCCCAGGAGGCAGCCCGCAGAGAAAAAGCAGAAGCATCTAC